>Ga0326727_10000542_pt1 | contig 155254 bp, 185 predicted proteins | sample MB2enrmetagenome_FD_207643 | JGI IMG/M metagenome (GOLD analysis project Ga0326727, IMG submission 207643) | Lab enriched peat soil microbial communities from McLean, Ithaca, NY, United States - MB29MY | ecosystem: Environmental > Terrestrial > Soil > Wetlands > Peat | place: USA: New York...
AGAACGAGCCGGATGTCGCGGAGTAGAAGTATTCTGTGGAGTTGGATCCCGTATACGCTGTCGGCAGGCTGCTCCAGGAGCGGGCGCGGGGCAGGTACTTCAGGAGCGTCACGTTGGTGGCGTTGCCACCCTCGCTCTGAACCCACGATATCGGGACCGAGAAGTTGTACGTGACCTCCGTCACGTACTGGTCGATGTTCGCGCCCTGGCCGACGCTGCCGTTTATCTGCACGAACTGGTATATCGGGCGCCCCGGAGCCGTGACGTTGCTAGGCGCCCGCGTGAAGTTCGCGACCGTCATGTTGACGGACAGGTTGCCCGCCGTTAGGTAAATGTTGAGGCCCCTGAGAACCGAGTAGTTCAGCCTCATCTGGGCCCGCGTCCCGTTGATCTGGAATTCGCCGCGCTCCCTGCCTCCGCTGTAGTTCAGCTGGTAACGGCCCCGCGGAATCGGCTGTGTGACTACGTTGGCGGCGGAGAAGCGCACGTTCGTGATGTTGTCCGCGACCATGCTCCCCGAAGTGACGTTCGGGGAGTAGAGAGTGCCGCTGACGTTCTCGGCAGGGATCGCGAACGCGAAGTTGCCGGGCGCGGTAATGAAGAATATCGAAGCTGTCGAGGAGGAGTTCGCGAGCGCCCCGTACGCGACGCTCCACGTGGCGTTCTGCGGCAGGCCGGTCTCGCTGAACACGCTCAGCGCGTTCGAGGCCGTGAGGTTCGAGGGCGCCGTAGCGTTGCCCGCCCCTTGGGCTGCGAGGGCCATTGCAAGGGCGGCTATCGCGACCGTGAAAAACGAGGCGAGCAGCAGCCTGTCATCTCCGTCCATATGACTGGATTGAACGGCAATTAAAATAAGTCTTCGCAGGGGCCCGCTTGCTCCACATATTTATGCTATAATGCGATGCGCGGTGCCGGACGTCCCCTGACTACCTCTGCGAGAAGATGCGCCTCAGGAGCGCGCCTAAGCCGCCCTTCTCCCTGGGCTTCTTCCCTTCCCCGACCCCCGCCCTGCCGGCTACCCTGTCGGATAGGTCCAGTATGTTGGTCGAGAAGCCGGACCTGCCCCGGTAGAGGCAGTCGGGTATGTGCGAGCTGATGCTGGCCGGGACGCTCTCGTCCTCGGGCAGCGCGAGGAGCACAGCCTCGCCGAGCACGTCCTCTATCTCGTCCATGCTCAGCTCGTAGCCCCTGCCCCTGACCCTGTTCGCGACCATGAAGTGCGGCACGCCCTTCTTGTTGTAGACGTGCGCGAGCCTCAGCGCGCTTGCGCACGCCGACATCTCGGGGGTGAGAATTATTAGTATCTCCATCTTGCTGTTCTTTATGTGCCTGGTGAAGAGGTCGACGAGCACCTGGCCGTGCGGAGTGTCGACGATTATGAAGTCGTACTTCGAGTCGGCGAGCTCCCGATCCAGGTTCTTCATGTACTTCTCGGAGAGCTTCGGGACCCTGGCCATTATCTCCCCCGGCAGAACGTGCAGCCCGGTCGGCCCGTGTATCGCGACGGCGTTCTCGAGCCTCGCCTTCCCCGTGGCCACGGTCATGAACCCTATGTTCGCCTCCTGCATGCCGAGGTGGAAGCCGACGCTCGGGTTGGTCGAGTCCGCGTCGATGAGGAGGACCTTGTAGCCCTCGAGCTTGAGCGAGCAAGCGAGGTTGACCGCGAGCGTGGTCTTGCCCACGCCGCCCTTCTGCGACGCTATGATTATGATGTTGGATTCGACCATGGACTCCGTTTCTATTGAATTGCGCGCATTTTTAATCTTTTCCTGCCCCGGCTCCCGCGGGAATTCCCCTTATGCGGGCGGCCCACTCAGCCTTATTAATCTATCAGTAGGAGTTAGAGTCCGTATGCCTAGGGCGGGCAGGTGAGAAGGCGGGAAGGGTCAGGGCGCAGCTGGCGATGGAGTTCATAGCCACCTACTCGTGGGCGTTCATGCTGATGGCCATCGTGCTCTCCTCGATCTACATAATCGTCATGGCCCCCGCCTCGGGCCCGACGTTCGACCAGTCCCTCTGCTACGTGTCCCAGAGCCTGCCCTGCTACCAGGCCGTGATGCTCGCCAACTCCACCGGCTCGAAGTTCATAGCGATCCTGCAGAACGGCATGGGCGTGAGCATGTACTTCCCGGCCGGAACCTTCCTGGTGTACCCCGTCTACATGTCCAACGTGTCGTACGCCGGGTCGTGCCTCCCCCAGACCGCCCCTCCCGGCGCCACAGTGGTGTGCAACGTCACGCTGTCCGGCTACGGCCCCGCCGTCGGCTCCGAGATCAACCCTTCCTTCAGCATGGGCTACCAGGTGTGCCCGGACTGCAACGACAGCGGGCCGTACTACAACACCAGCGGCGTCTCCGCGCTCTCCGTCGCGGCGTACGACAGCATAATGTACCACGTGAAGCTTGTGACGAGCGCGCCCAACGGCACGATCTCGGTCAGCGGCGTTAGGTACCCCAGCGGGACGGAGATGATATTCCTGTCGGGCACCCCCTACCCCATCTACGCGTCGTCCCCCAACGCGACGTACGTCTTCGGCGGGTGGACCCTCCTGAACGCGACAGTGGACAACTCCCTGAGGCAGGTGACAACCGCGGTCGGCTCCGGGGGCGGCCCCGCGTCCACGATACTGGCCGAGTTCCACACAACGACTTCGTCCACGTCGACCACGTCCACGAGCTCGTCCACGACGATCAACTCCACCGTCACGTTCAACTCGACCTCGAACTCCACGACCGAGGCGAACTCGACCTCCTCCACGACCATTGCGGCCTGCGAGCCGTTCCAGGGATCTGCCTGCCCCGAGGACTGGTACCCCGACGGCAACACGATCACCTCCGGGCAGTGCGTCAACAGCAGCATCTCCTACGGCGACTACGGCTCGGAGTACTACACGTACGGATGCTGCACCGGCGGGCACGACGCCATGTCCCCGGCGCCCGCGGAGACCTGCCAGGTCGACGTCGAGGTCTGCTACGGGCCATGCACCGGCTCCACGGGCTACAGCTACAACATAACCGCGAACGTCACGTCCGTCGAGTGCTGCCTTCCGTGACGCGCCCCGCCGCCTTCAGGGCTTCTCGTGGGGGTGCGCGCCGCCCTGGTCGCTCATCCTTATCTGCTCCCTGACCCTGAAGAGCTCCCTCCTCCTGTCGAAGTGAGGTATGCGTCCCCTTCCGCCCCACCTGAACTTGAACAGGAGCAGCCATCCGCCCGCCACGACTATGACGGCCGCCGCGGCCACCGCGGCGTAGTTCGTGCCCCCTGTCTGGACCTGCTGGGCTATGGTGGTGGTCGGCGCGGGGGCCCTCTGGAGCACCACGACGGGTATCGTGTAGTTCAGCGTCGCCCCGCCCGTCGTTATCGAGAGGGGCATGAGTATGGTGCCGCTGTAGTTGCTGGTCGTTATCAGGAACGAGCGCGAGAGCAGGTGGTTCGGCGACGCGTTCACCACCTGGACGGGGTTGGCTATGCTCGCCTCGTCGGGGGTCGAGAGCCTGAACGTGACGTTCTGCGCCTCGGTTCCGGTGTAGAGCGCGTCCACCTCAAGTATGCCCTTGGAGTCGACGTACAGGAGGGGCACGTCCATGTTGACGACCCTGAGGATGCTGCTCGAGACGGGGATAGACGTCTGCACGAACAGGTTCTCGCCCCGCTCCAGGAGGTTCAGGCTGCTCGGGTTGACGACGGAGTAAGAGACCGTGACCGACGCGTTGGCGGGCAGGTACGGTATCAGCCAGTCTATCTGGGGCACGCCGCCGACCACGACTATCTTCGCGGGCAGGCCCATGGTCTGGATCTGGGAGAGGTTGCCGACCAGCAGCGGCGACAGGGTGGTGATCAGGGTCGCGTTTGTCATGCTCGACGCGCTGGGCGCCCTTATCTGGACGTAAACTATGGCGTTTCCGCCCGTGGTGTAGGAGACCTGCCTGGTCGCCGTCGCGTTGGTGCTGACGCCCTCCTTCACGTAGGTCAGGTACTGCGTCTTGACCGATGTCCTGCCCGAATAGTGGACGGTGATGTTGACCGGGACGGTGTAGACGCCGGGCGCCAGGTCGGCCGAGTTGAAGACGGACTGCACAACCAGCCCCTGCCCCGGGTTCAGCGTCGCGTTCGTGGTCTCGAGGGTCAGCAGGCTCTGGAACGCCGCGGGCACCGAGAGAGTCAGGGTCTCGATCACGTTAGAGGGGTTCTGCATGCCCAGGTTGGCCAGCGAGAACAGGCCCCCCTGCAGTTCCGTGTAGTAGGGTAGCTGGGTGTAGCTCAGCTGTGGCGTAGGGTTGACTGGCGGCGAGCCCCCGCACCCGCTGCAGAATCCGCTGCCGCCGCCCCCGCCTCCTCCACCGCCCCCGCCGCCGGACGAGGTCACCGTGAACGACGCGGTCCTCGGCGCCGACGAGGCGAGCGCGTTGCCCGTCGCGAATATGGCGTTGGCGCTGGCAGAGTAGGCGCCGGCGGTGCCCGTGACGTTGTTGAGCGTGAAGACTATCTGCTCCGTCTGGTTTGGGGCGAGCCCGGGCGCGGTCTCGGATATGTTGTATCCGACCGGACCGGTGATGGCGACGCGGAACTCTATGGAGTTAGTGGAGAGCTGGCCCTGGTTGATCAGGTTGGCCGTGAATGTCACCGGGTCACCCTGGCCGACCGGCGTGCTCGCCGAGAAGCTGATTATGACGACGTTGGACCCCTGGACGAGCGCGAAGTTCTTGGAGCTCGAGTTGGAGAAGCCGGTGGTGCGGAAGGCGACCGTCGCGGAGTAGTCGTCGGGCAGTAGCGGGAGCGAGTTTATGGGAGGTATGGCCGTCTCGACCGGGTACTGCGTGAGCGAGTTCATGGAGAGGGGCTCGGAGAACGCGACCGTGCCGTTGCCCGCGTACCTGAGGGTGAGGTTGCCCGAGAGGCTTGCCGCGACGCACGGCGATATCGTGTTGGCGGTGTACGTGAAGTTCATCTCCTGGCCCCACGTGTACACGGACTGCGCGCCCAGAGTGACGGCGAACGGGCAGCCGACCGTCACGTTCGCCTGCACTATCCCCGACGCGCTCGCGCTGGCGCAGAGGGCGGCGCACGCCAGCACGATTGCCGCAAGGGCGACCCCGAGCGACATCCTTCGAATGCGATCTATCGACAAGCACCTCCTATCATTCCTGGCGTCCCGCGCGCGGGGGAGCGTGAGGGCGCCCCGCCTTGCGCAAACGCGTAAACCGCATATACTTGCCTATTATTGTTTATAATTACGTAGGGTGGGCGCGCCCAGGCTGCGCTAGCGCCGGGCATTTTGGTCCGCCTTCCGACCATCGTCAGCGGCTCGTTCCGAAGCATCCGCATAATTCCCCACGCGCAACTTTTTATTCCTTTGCTGCCAATTCCCATGCGATACAATGTCCGGCAGGGTCTCACTCCTATTCGCGGTCTCCGTCGCCGCGCTCATCGCATGCTCAAGCACGGCGTTCGCGCAGAACCTCACGGCCAACAGGACGATGCTGACGGCCGCGTTCCAGTACGCGCAGTGCGGCGCCAACTTCACATCCGGCTACGCGTCCGCCGCGGCCGCCGAGTCGCACTCGCTCGTGGGGCTCAGGAGCTATCAGCCCGGGCTATCGTACGGCGCGGCGCAGCTCTCGAGCCTCGCCGCCGCGGGTAACGTCACCCGCTTCGGCGCCTACCTGGGCGGAAGCTACGACAGGGAGCTCGACGCGGCGTCCGCCAACATCAGCGCGCAGATAGGCTCCGCGGGCCTCAACGCGAGCCAGACGGCCTCGCTCAGGAGTGCCTACTCGAACCTCAGCGCGGAGTACCAGACCTGCAGGCTCCAGGCGCTCGAGAACCTCGCCCACAGGAGGATAGCGTACTTCAACGACAGCATAGCCGAGTACGGCGGCGAGGCAGGGCGCCTCTCCGGGCAGGGGCTCAACGCCAACGCCATGGACTCGCTCCTGCAGGGGGCGAGCGCGCAGATAGTCGGTCAGCTCTCCGCCTCGGTCGCGCAGGCCACAAACGCGTCGCAGATATCCGCGGCGCTCGGGCAGTACTGCCTGTTCGACGGCTGCTCCGGGGGGACCAACTTCCACCTCGCCGCGCGCTTCGAGCTCGACAGGCTGACCTCCGAGATGGACTACCTCTCGGGCAAGAACGCGTCCGTCGGCTCGGCCCAGGCTTACCTCTCCAACGCGTCCTCGATGCTGCAGACCGTCGGGAGCGCGGCATACGAGGGCGGCCAGAGCGGCGTCATATTCTCTAACCTCACGGCCGCCTCCAGGTCGCTCCAGAAGGCGTCCAGGCAGGATTCCTTCGGCAAGGTGAGGGCGGCAGCGGCCGAAGTGGTCGCGGACTACCAGAAGACGGTCGCCGACGACCGCTCCGATATCGCCGCACTCGCCGCCAGGGGCATACCCACCGCGGCCATGAACCGGACGCTCGCCAACGCCACCTCTCAGGTCATACTGCCGCTCCAGGGCGCGCTCAACTCGTCCTCAAACGCGACGCAGATATACGGCGCGTTCACCGCGCTGTGCCTGGAGAACGAGTGCCCCAGCGGCACCAACTTCCACCTGTCTGCCAGGCTCAAGCTGGCGCAGGCCCAGGCCGAGCTGGCCTACCTCTCGCAGGAGGCCGCCGCGTACGGCAACGCCGTGACGGTCAACCCCGCGCAGCTCGCGACCGCGCAGGCCGCCGTGTACAACGCCTCGTCGATCATCGGCAGGGAGGGGGGAAGGCAGTTCAACGGAACCCTCTCCAACGCGATCGGCAAGTACGTGGGAGGCTTCTCCGTCGCGATAAGGGGCGCCTACACCGCTTCGGGCAGGGCCGCATCAAGGCCCCCCGCCAATTCGACGGGGACAGCGGGCGCGGTTCATGGCAACTTCCCCAAGACCTCGGGAATCGGGGCGAACGCTCCCGCCAACAGGATAATCGGCGGGAACGCCATCCCCCGCAACGGGATAATCGGAGTGAATTCCGTCGCCCGCAACGGGATAGTCGGCAACAAGACCCGCACCTTCCCCTACGGTAAGAACGACATGATCCCTGGCCCCGTCACGACCAAGAATGTCGGAGCCTCCGCGACGGCCAACGCGCTCACTGCCAACTCCGTCTCCGGGGAGGCAAAATAGGTGATCCCATGATGAGCAAAAAAACACTCCCGATAATCTTTCTTGCGGTGGCGCTCGTGGCGATAGCCGCCGCGGCGTACTTCTTCGCCTTCGCGCGGACATCATCCGCCGGCCCCTCGTACACGACCATACCCGCGTCGTCTCCGACGACCGTGCCGGCGCAGCAGGGCTCATCGTCTCCGCCATCGGCGGCCAACGCGATAGGCGCGGCATCCGCGTCGGAGGGCTTCAACAGCACGCCCGCCAACCTGACCGCCCTCAACGGGACGCAGATCGCGGGCGTCACGCAGGACGTTAACGACAGCGTGCTGAGCAACGGAAAGGTGCCCTCACCTCCGTGACCCTGCCCGGACACATAGGGCTTTAAATCGTTTCTCGCGCCCTTAGGTAACCGGTGCTATCATGAGCCGCAGGATGGAGGACATAGACGACTACGTGGAGACGCTCAACTCGAGGGAGGAGAGGAAGCTGAACAGGCAGGCCGCTGCGCAGGCCCCCCAGGGTCCCGCGAAGGCCAGGGTCGGCAGCGTCGAGATGTTCTTCAGCAAGATAGGCGTCGCGGCGATCGCCCTAGAGGCCCCGCTCAAGGTCGGCGACATAATAGAGATAGGTACGGAGGACGACGCCGTGAGGCTTCGGGTCGCGAGCATGCAGATAGACCGCGCGGACGTCCTCGAGGCCGGGCCCGGCGACTCCGTCGGGATAAAGGTCAAGTACCCCGTCCAGAAGGGGAGCGAGGTCTGCAAGGTCGGCGAGTGAGGTCCGCCCTCACGCGCGCAGGGCGGCCGCAAGGCCGCCGTACCTGAGGCCGATTGCCATCTCGGAGTCATCCGCGGATCTCCTGAGCCCCTCCGCGAGCTCCCGGTCTATGGCGTAAGCGTACTCGTAGGTCCTGTCCCCGATCTCGAGCCCGGTCAGGCGCCCGAGGCCGCCCCACCAGACCGCCATCGCCGACTCCATGTAAAGCGTGTGGTCGCGCAGCCTCGCCACATCGGCATCGGTGCACCTCTCGGCCGCGCCGACGCCCGCCAGCGAGTACAGCGAGGCAGTGATCGCAGCGTCGGACGCCGCCTCCCTCGCGATGTTCTCCGGCTCCCTGTGCTCGACGTGGTCGTCCCACCTTACCCTGCGCAGCGGCCTCATAGCCTCCCCGTAGGCGGCGCTCCATCCCTCGTCGAACGCCCTGCGCCAGCCCGCGGACCTTCCCGCCTTCCAGGCGAGGCCCTCGCCGAAGCGCTTCGCCTCCAGGGCGCGCCTGTTCCAAAGGTCCTCGACCCTCGTCTTCCTGGCGGCGCAGGGTCCCGCGGCCGCCTTTATCCCGTAGTCCGCGCCCTTCCTCGCGTCGACCTTGGCGGCGTACCTCGCCGCCCCGAGCGTGCCCCTCGCCGTGACCCTCCAGTCCTCGTCAAGGACGCCGTTGGGCGCGAAGTAGGGTATGCTGCGTATGAACCACACGAACCTGCCCGTGCGCTCGCCCGCCTCGCGGGGGAGCTCGGCGGCGGACATCTTTCTCGCTATCATCGTAACGTTAGATACTCGGTTTTCCCCGTATTTAAGAATTGGCTTGAAGGAGGACCCGCGTCAGCCGTAGGCGTTCTTGACTGCGGCCTCGGCCAGCGTGTCCATGGCGTCCACCGCCCTGACCGGGTACTTGCCCGCGTGGAGAACGAGGGACAGCTCGGTGCACCCGACTATCACGCCGTCTATCTTGTCCTCCTTCCTCATCCTCCGCACTATCCTCCTTATGGTGTTCCTGTCCCTCTCGTTCCTGTCCCCTCCCATGATGTCGAGCACTATCGCGGTGAGTTCCTTGATCTCCCTGGGCTTGGGGTACACCGCCTCCATGCCCCTGGCCGCGAGCGGCCTCTTGTACAGCCCGTGCTCGTAGGTGCTCTCCGAGGCGAGCAGCCCTATCCTCCTCATGCCGACCTTCGCCGCCCGGGCGACGGCCAGGTCTATTATGCTGAGTATGGGGGTCCTCGACTCCTTCCTGAGCCTCTCCACGAAGTGGTGCGCCGTGTTGCACGGGATGACCACGAAGTCGCACCCCGCCCGATCGAGCTTCCTTATCCCGTCTACGTGCTCCCGCTCGAGGACCTTCGCGTTCCTTATGCCGCTCTCGCTCGAGCCCTTGAGAGACATCGAGTTTATGAGTATGTGCGGGTAGTCCCCGTCCTGCACCGCTCCGTGCTCCCTCTCGCAGAGCTTCAGTATCCTTGAGTAGAACTCAGCCGTCACCACCGGACCCATCCCGCCGAGAACGCCTATCGTCTTCATAGAACCGCCCATCCGCATCGCGATAACGCTGTCTGGCAACATATTTAAATGTTACTTTCCATGTTAAAACGATGAGATGGCGGACACGAAGACTGCTTCGAAGGGATCATTGAAGAGGGAACTTGGGCTCTGGGCGCTCGTCGCGCTCGGCGTCGGAGCGATAATCGGCTCGGGCATATTCGTGCTTCCCGCGATCATGGGAGGCGTCGCCGGGCCGTCGTTCATAGTCGCCGTGGTGCTCGTGGGCATCATAGTGCTCATACTGGGCCTCGCGTACGCGGAGCTGGGGTCGGCGTACCCTATGACCGGAGGGCCGTACTCGCTTCCCCGGAAGGCGATGGGCAACGACACGGGGTTCGTCCTCGGCTTCGGCTACTTCATCTACGCGTTCACCGGGACCGCGGCCATCATCGACGTCTTCATAACGTACCTGGGGTACTACGTGCCCGGGCTCGTGATAAACAGCGTGCTCACGCCGCTGGGGATCGGCCTCGCGCTCATCTGCATCGGCATATTCACGATAATAAACATACTCGGCCTCAAGTTCGGCTCCGAGTACGCCATACTGACGACGCTGGGCAAGATAATTCCCCTCGCCCTGTTCGTCATAATCGGCTTCATGTTCTTCAACGCCACGAACTTCAGCCCGTTCGCGATAGCCGGCTTCGGCGGGATCGAGCTCGCCATGGCGCTGGACTTCTTCGCGTTCACCGGCTTCGAGTCGGTGGTGGTCCCCGAGGGCGAGGTCAAGAACCCCGGCAGGAACATACCGCGCGCGATGGTGCTCTCCATACTGATAGTCGTGGCGGTCTACGTGGCCATATCCGTGGCCTTCACCGGGATGTTCAACTGGGGCGCCGCCGGGCTAAACGTCGGCGACTGGACCTCCGGCATAGCCGGCCTGTCCTCGCCGCTGGCGACCGCGGGCGCGTCCGTGGGCCTTCCGATCCTGGCCGCGATAGTGGTCATCGGCGCTATAATAAGCACGGCGGGCTGCGGAGGCGACTGGATACTCCTGCAGGCGAGGATCCCTTACGCCATGGCGAAGAACAAGCTGTTCTGGTCCAAGCTTGACGACGTCAACTCCAAGTTCGGGACGCCGGCCAAGGCGCTCATATTCGCCTCGGTGCTAACCGGCATAACGATGGTGCTCCTCCCGACCTTCCCTTCGGTCGCGCTGATCGCGTCCATAACGACGCTGGTGCCGTACGCGTGCGCAGCGCTCGCGCTCCCGATACTCCGCAAGACGGACCCGAAGGCTAAGAGGCCGTTCAAGCTGCCTTTCGCGATGTTCTTCGCGGTCGCCGGGTTCGTGCTCTGCACCCTACTCATCTACTGGGCATCGTGGCCTTGGACGCTGGTCGGCTGCATCCTGATGCTGGTCGCCTACCCGCTGTTCCTCGTCTTCAAGGAGGACAAGACCATCGAGCTCAAGAGGAACCTGTGGCTGATGGTCTACCTGGTCGGGATAGTGGCGATATCGCTCCTGGGCGACCCCACCTTCACCTACAACAACTTCCTGCCGATCGGGCCGATGGGCGTGCTGACGTCCCCGTACGACGCGATAGTGGTCGTAGTGTTCTCCCTGATAATCTTCGTGTGGGGATACCTGTCCAACGTGAAGCACGAGCCGCTCGAGGACGACCTGGACAACGAGTGATGTTCGGGTGATACGATGGAGGGACGCATAAGGGCCGAGTGGGACAGGCTGCGAAAGGTCGTGGTCCACAAGCCGGGCATGGAGATGTTCTTCGGGCTGATCGACCCGAGCGCCTCGCTCTACGAGCGCGCCTTCGACCAGACCGCGGCGACGAGGGAGCACGACAGGCTCACGTCCGCCCTGCGCGACGAGTTCGGCGTCGAGGTCATAGGCCTGATGGAGACGATCGCCGGCTACGCGGAGAAGGACCGCAAGGCCAAGGAGCTCCTCGTGGAGACCGCCCTCCGGCACATCTCTTTCGTGGGCGGCAGCGCGGACGTCGAGCTCGCCAAGAAGGAGCTGCGCAAGAACATCGACACCTACGACCCCTACTACTTCATCAACCTCATACTCCTGATGCCCAAGATGGTCCTGAAGAGGGGCAAGGGCGCCTCGGCGATGCACATAAACATAACCGAGCGCGACCCGCTGGCGAACCTGTACTTCATGCGCGACCAGCAGGCAGTCACGGACAGGGGGATCTTCCTGTCGAGGATGTCCAAGCCCCAGCGCAGGCACGAGCCCGCCTTCACGAGGCTGCTCTGGGAGATGATGGGGCTTCCCATAGCGCACGAGACGGCCGAGCCCGGCACCTTCGAGGGAGGCGACTTCATACCGATGAAGGACTTCGCGCTCCTGGGCTTCGGCGATAGGACGAACCGCGGCGGAGTGGACCAGATGCTCAAGCACGGGCTCTCCTTCAAGGAGGTCGGGGTCGTGCACCAGCCCAACCACCCGCTCATACCCAGCGACGAGCCCAACCCGATGGTCGACATGCACCTGGACACCTACTTCAACGTGGCGGGGAAGGACGTGGTCATAGGGTCGGAGCTGCTTCTCAAGAGGGCGCAGGTCGACGTCTACTGGCGCGAGGGCAAGTCCTACCGCAAGGACCCGAAGGTCACGAACCTCCACGACTACATAACTGCCAAGGGCTTCAGCATAGTCAACCTCTCGACCCTCGAGCAGATGTCCTACTCGTCCAACTTCCTGTGCATAAAGGACCACACGATACTCGCGATAGAGAGCGACCTGATAGTCAAGAGGGTCCTCGACAACCTGGCGTTCACCGCCAAGATGGACCCCGGGCGCTACGGCGCGCTGCTCGCTCAGGCGAAGAGGGACTACAAGGAGTTCCTCGCCACCGGGCAGACCTTCCCGCACAAGAAGGAGATGTACCAGAACGGCATCGACCTGTACGCGATAGACCTCAAGAACATAACAGGGGGATACGGCGGGGCGCACTGCATGACCGCGGTCATAGGGCGGGGATGACGCCGCATCGGGTCGTGAGAGCTTGAACGTCGATACATTCCTAACGCTTGCCAAGATGCAGGAGATGGACCGCGAGATGAGGCTTCTCACGAGGAAGGGCGACTACGACTCGTACGTCGAGGTCGCCAAGAGGTTCGACGAGATCCAGTCGCGGCTCCTGAAGGGCCTCCTCAAGCAGTCGCGCAGCGGGATCGACGTGAGGGCGAGCCTGCTCGCCGTCGCGCGCCAGTCGGAGATGCACTCCAAGCATTCGGGAAGCGAGCCATGATCCCAGGTCTGGCCAAGCAGCCGCCTCTTTCCCAAGAGGAAGATCCTTCTATGCAGAGAAGGGACGGCTATCCAGCCATTCGTCTAGTATGTGATTTTCTGATTGAGGCGGGCGGTATACTGTCCCCTTGGGCTGGAAGACTATCTCGGTGATCTTCGCGGTCTTTTTCCCGCCTGGCAAAACCGTCTCCTTGCCAACAGTAAATTCTATGTCCTTGTCCTTATCCCAGGAAAGGAGTATTTTTTCCTTGCTCTCCGAACTTGCTATGCTGAATGTCTGCGGGCTGCCCTCGGCATCGCCGGAGTCGCGCGCCTGGATCTTGTATATGTTGCCGCTATCCGACCTCAGGAAGATGGCCGGGGAGTCGGACAGGTTCCCGTACTCTCTCAATGCCTTCAGCGTGAGCGTCGCTCCAGTTTTCTTGGATTCGTAGCCGTCTATGTAGTTGTTGCTGCCGCACATCAAGCGGACAGGAGTAAATGCGCCCGTCTTAATCTGCGCCTTCAGATCAGAACTGTCCTTGGAAACTACGACTCCCTCCATCCTTCTCACCCAATAGTATCATATCGCTTTCTTGATACTTAAGCATATCACCTGATGCTTAGCCCTTTTTTAAAGGTTACCACTCCTCGATATCCTTGTCCCTCAGGGTGTCCTTTATCTCCGACGTCAGCCTGCTGATCTCCCTAACCTCCGTCTTCATCTCTGAGGTGGCCGCCTCCCCCTGCTTCAGGCGGTACTCGAGCGCCTCGATGAACTCGAGCCATTCGTCGGCGTCCTCCCTGATTATCCTCATGGCGGCGTCGTTCGTGGCGAAGAGATCCAGGAGCTCCAGCAGCTTCTTGTTGTCCAGCTCGTCCTCCTTCCTGACTAGCCTCGCCCGGATGTGCTCCCTCAGCTCCTGTATCTCCGCCTTGGAGTGCCTGCTGTCGGAGTCTATGAGCTGGTCGAGGTTCTTGGTGAGGTCAAGGATCGACTTGTGCAACTGGGAGAGCAGCCCGCCCAAGGAGACAGTTTCGGTTTTCGGCATGTTTTCTTCCCTCCATGGATTATGAATACAAAACCTATAAAGTTGCGGTCTCTCTCACGGCATTCTCCGTGCCACTATCAGGGTCCCCGCCCTGCCCTCTAGGGCCTCCACCGCCCTGTCCAGGGAGGTTATCACGGCGCGGTTCCCTGTCGCCTTCACGAAGGCGGTCGCGGCCTCGATCTTGGGCTTCATCGTGCCCTTCTCGAACTGCCCCTTAGCGTCGTAGGCGAGGCACTCCCTGAGAGTGACCTTGCCCAGCGCCCTCTGCGTCTTCCTGCCGTAGTCGAGGTACGCGTGGTCGACGTCCGTGAGTATCATGAAGACGTCGACCTTCAGCTTCCTCGCCAGCAGCGACGAGCCGAAGTCCTTGTCGATGACCGCGTCGACCCCCTTGTATGACTTCCCCGACTTCACGACGGGGACCCCGCCCCCTCCGGTGCATACCACGACGGTCCCCTCCCTGAAGAGCCTCCTTATCGTCCCGAACTCCCTTATCTCGATGGGGATCGGCGAGGGCACGACCCTCCTGTACTTGCCGTCCTCCTTCACGAGCGTCCAGCCATACTCCTTGGCGAGCCTGTCCGCCTCCTTCTTCCCGTAGAACGGGCCGATCGGCTTTGAGGGGCTCCTGAAGTGCGGGTCCTTCGCGTCGACCACTGTCTGCGTGAGCACGCAGGCGACCTCCTTCGGGGTTCCCGCGCGCCCCAGCTCGTTGGCCACCGCCTGCGCTATCATGTAGCCCATCATTCCCTGGCTCTCCCCGCCGCAGACATGGAGCGGCATCACGGGGAGTCTCTCCTTCGCCAGCTCGTACCTCAGGAGTATGTCGCCGACCTGCGGGCCGTTGCCGTGGGTCACTATGACGTTGTTGCCCTTCCTGATTATCGCCGCGATGCGCCTGGCGGTGTCCCGTATGTTCTTCTCCTGCTCGTCGTAGGTGCCCTTCTCGTCCTCCTTGAGTATCGCGTTCCCGCCCAGTGCGATGAGTACGTCCATTGGATCAAGGCCCCTCTTCACTGCTCCTTCTTCACCGACCCGTTGAGCGCGAGGTCCAGGCACGCGGCCGCCCCGTAGAGCTTGTTCTCCGCCTGCTGCCAGACTATGGACTGCTTACCCTCGAGCACCTCGTCGGTTATCTCAAGGCCCCTGTGCGCCGGCAGGCAGTGCATCACAACCGCGTCGGGCCTGGCCAGGGCGAGCAGGCGGCCGTCTATCTCGTAGCCCTTGAACGCGGCCATCCTGGCGCCCGCCTCCTTCTCCTCGCCCATGCTCACCCACACGTCGGTGTAGAGCACGTCCGCGCCCTTCGCGGCGTCGTCCGGGCTGTGGGTTATGCGTATCTTCGAGCCCGTGGAGCCCTTGGCGATCTCCGTCGCCTTCGTGAGTACGCCCTGGTTCGGCTCGTAGCCTTCGGGGCACGCTATCGTTATGTTCGCTCCCGCGGTCGCAGAGGCGAGCAGGAGCGTGTTGGCCATGTTGTTGCCCGCCCCTATGAACGCTATGTTGAGGCCCGCTATCTTCCCCTTCGCCTCCCTTATCGTGAGCATGTCCGAGACCAGCTGCGTGGGGTGCTCGAGGTCGCTGAGCGCGTTTATCACCGGCACACCCGAGAACTGCGCGAGCTGCACGACGGTGTCGTTGGCGTAGACCCTGGCGACTATCGCGTTCATGTACTTGCCTAGCACGCGCGCTGTGTCCTTTATGGGCTCCCCCCTGCTCAGCTGCAGCTCCGCCGCGGAGAGGTACATCGACCTGCCTCCGAGGCGCATCACAGCAGCCTCGAACGACGCCCTGGTGCGCGTCGAGGGCTTCTCGAAGAGGATGCCAATGAGCTTGTCGTCCACCAGGTGGATCTCCTCCCCGGCGAGTATCTGCCTCTTGAACTCCGCAGCGCGGTCGAGCAGCGGCAGGAACTCCTCGACCGATATGTCCGCGAAAGATAGTATGGACCTCATGGAACCAACACCCATATCATAAACGGCACAGTTTAAAGAACCGTTCCATGGTCAGGCGAAGTAGGTGAGCACGACCACCCCGATGACGGCGAGGGCTATCCCGAGTACCTGGTTCCTCTCCGGCCGCTCCTTGAGGATGACGAACCCCAGCACCGCCGTCACGCCCCCCATGAAGCTGGATAGGGAGGACATTATCGGCATCGCCGATGTCCATACGAATACCCCGTACATGAGCACCATGAGCCCCGCGGTCTCCAGGAACCCCGCAGCCGCGATTGGGGCGACGAGCCTGCGCGGTGGCGCGCGCATGTCCTGCCGCGTCGCGCGGCCGATGACGTATCCCGAGCCTATGCTGGAGAAACGGAGAAGCACGCAGAAGAACGCGAAGCCCAGCAGCGTGATGTAAGCCCCCGCGAAGACGTCGGAGAGGTCGACGAAGAAGAAGGCCAGGAGGGCGCTTCCCACTCCCGCCGCGACGATTATCCTCCTCATGCTGATGTCCTTCGCCTTGGTGGAGACCAGCACTATGCCGAGTATTACCGCGGCGATGGACGCGACCTCTATCGGGGTCAGCGCGTCGTGCAGGATGAAGACCGAGGCCAGGACGACGACGACCGGGGACGCGCTGGCTATCGGGGCGGTTATGCAGACGTCGCCGTACCTGAACGCCCTGAACGAGAAATAGAAGCCGAGGAAGGACACGATCCCCGCCAGGGCGACCGCGGCCACGAGGTACGCGTCGACGCCCGGCCCTATGCCGAAGTAGAGCAGGAAGGGGACCATCGCGGCGCCGCTGAACAGGAGGGTGTACATGGCCGTCCTGTATTGCCCGATCTCCTTCGCGGGCCCGCTGACGATGAAGAACTCCAGGCCCCAGCACACCGCGGCGAAGAGCCCTGCCAGGATAGGTAGGATATCCATGCGAGCACACTTTCATTCTTCAGAACAGAGTCAATACTGTGACAACAATAATAATGCTTTCCCGCTTTTTCGTAGGCAACGCATAAATAATAGGCGAAGAAATTAACATTTACCGATATTAATGTCCCATTTCAAAACGGCCGAGAAGGGAGCGGCGGAGGGCAAGGCCTCAGGCGTCACCGACGGCTTCGCGGAGGTCAGGAGGGACCCTCAGCGGGAGCTCGACGCGTTCCACCTGAGGGGGATCGCCTCCCAGGCGCTGTCGGGCTCGCTCGACGCGGCCAGGGAGTTCTTCAACGGCTACCACGGATACCTAGGCGCCGCGGTGGAGGCCTTCGAGAAGGAGCCCAACGTCATCAAACTGAGCGCGAAGGAGAGGCCGGTCCTTTTCGTCGGAGACATCCACGGGGACGCGTACACACTCGGCAAGATAATGGGGGCGTACCCCCCGAAGGACTACACCTATGTCATGCTGGGTGACTACGTCGACAGGGGCCAGCAGGGCGTAGAGGTCCTGACCGCGCTCCTGGCCACCAAGCTGCTCCACCCCGACACCTTCATAATGCTCAGGGGCAACCACGAGAGCCCGGAGTGGAAGAGGCAGAGCGGCGGGTTCCCCGTGGAGTTCATGCGCAAGACGGGCGGCAGGAAGCTCGACAGGGTCTACCTCGACCTCTTCCCCAAGATGCCTCTCGCCGCGGTCGTGGACGGGGAGTACTTCGCCGTGCACGGGGGCATACCTGGCGGGACCACCCGAATCTCCGAGATCGCCTCGCTGGACAGGTCGGAGGGCGAGCGCAACCCCCTGATAATGGGCATGCTCTGGAACGACTTCTGGGAGGGCCCCGAGTCCAGCGGCAACAGCCGCAGGGGCGACGGGATACGCTTCATCGGCGCCAACGACGTGGACCGCTTCTGCCTCGAGAACGGGGTCAGGATGATAATCAGGGGGCACCAGAACACCCACGAGGGCTACAAGGCGGGCAAGAAGGTCCTCACGCTGCTGACCACCACCTCCGGCGCGAACAGGCACCAGCGCGTCGCGCTCCTGAAGACCGAGCCCGAGGCCAGGCTCAAGCTCATAGACGTCGGCGGGAGGAAGCCCGAGACGGTGAGCAAGCAGACCATATTCGACTGACTCGGCGCCCGGGCGCCCGTTGTAATCGGTTTTAATAACTCCGCTCCCGATATCTAAAAACTGGTCCGATGGCAGATCGAAAGGCGATGGAGCGGGATTTCATAAGGGACGAGCTGCGCGACAGCGCCGTCTACGCCCGCCTCGCCGAGGACGAGGCGGACCCCGGGGCGAAGGGCCTCCTGCTGATGCTCTCCGCGACCGAGAGGGAGCACGCCAGGAACTGGCAGTCCATCCTCGGCGAGAGGGTGAGGGTGAAGACCGACTCTTTCCTGCTCAGGCTCAACGTCGCCGAGATGCTGATCGTGAGAAGGCTTTTCGGGATAGCCTTCGTGGTGAAGTACCTCGAGAGGCACGAGAGCTACAGCCTGGCGAGGTACAAGGCCGCGCTCAGGGACCGTGCCCTCTCGGACAGGGAGCGCAGGCAGATACGCAGGATGATAAGGGACGGCGCGGCGTACGAGGCCACCCTTGTGAGGCAGGCCGAGGCCTACAAGGGCGAGCTGGTCTATTCGCAGTCGATAATACTGGGCCTCAACGACGGACTGGTCGAGATACTGGCCCTCGTCGCGGGCATCGCCGTAGTGGCCACTTCGAACTTCATCGTCGTCGCGCTCGGTCTCCTGGCGGGCGTCTCGGGCACTCTGTCCATGTCGGGAGGTGTGTACCTCTCGGCCAAGTCGGAGGGCCTGGTGGGCGCGGGTTCGTCCAGGGGAGGCACCACGCCGAGGAAGGAGGCCGCATACGCGGGCCTCTGGTATTTCTTCGGGGCGCTCGTCTCGGTGCTGCCCTTCATCTTCGGGATGAGCGGCATCCCGGGTGACATCGTCGCGATGCTGCTGGTGGCCGCGGTCCTCACCGTCGCCTCCTCCGTGATAGCGGTGATGAGCGGCACGAGCATAAGGAAGCGCGCGACCGAGATGGTGGTGATATCCCTGGGCGCGGCGCTGGTGACCATCACGATCGGGATCCTGGCGAGGCACTACCTAGGCTTCAGCGTCTGAGGCTCCCGCGCGGCAAATCTTTTAAACCCTCACAGAGCATCTGGAAGCGTGGTAGCTTGGATTCGTTCCTCGTCAACAACCTGTGGGTCCTGCTCTCGGCCCTCCTAGTCTTCACGATGACCCTTTCCGTCGGCCTCCTGGAGGTCGGCGAGCTCGGCGAGGGCTTCGCCCGAAGCCTTCTCAAGGCCTTCATCATAGCCTGCTCGGGCCTCTTCTTCATGGCCGTCGTGGGCTTCAACACGGCGTTCGCTCCCACAGTCCTCTGGGGGCTGATCGGCAACCCGCTATACGCGCCCGGCCTCGTGCTCGGCGGCTTCTCGTCCGGCGCGCTGGGCCTGCTCGGCGGGACCTGGTGGTCCGTGTCGTCCGTCGGCCTGAGCGAGGGGACTTACTTCCTCTTCGAGGCGGCGTTCGCCTCCGTCACGCTCGCGCTCGTAGGCGTCATCGTCCTCAGGAAGATGAGGCTGACCGCGTTCACCATCTACTCCGCGGTGTATTTCATACTCATATGGGCGCTCCCGGCGGCGTGGATTTGGAACCCGTCGGGCTGGCTCTACTCCATGGGCTTCCGCGACTTCGCCGGCGGCCTCGTCGTTCACGCGGCGGCCGGGGCTGCGGGCCTGGGCATACTGCTCCAGATATGGCGCGAGGAGCGCAGGAAGAAGTACAGGGAGAGCCCGCAGACCAGGGTGAGCGTCAGCCCGGCGTGGCTCGCCGTCGCGATGCTGCTCCTGTGGGCGGGATGGTTCGGGTTCAACGGCGGGAGCGTCCTTCAGTTCAACGGCAGCGCGATGACCGTGGTCGTGGTGACCTTCCTGGCCGCGGCCACTTCGGCGTGCTCGGCGCTGCTGTTCCGCTACATAGACGACGAGGGCAAGCCGGACCTGCTCTCAGCGTCCAACGGCGTGCTCATGGGCCTAATAGTGATAACCCCCCTCGCGGGGTTCGTGAGCCCGGTCAGCGCGATGATAATAGGCGTCCTCGCGGGCGGGGTGTTCGTCTTCGCGAACAGGGCCCTCTCAAGGGCCAGATGGTTCTCCGACCCAGTGGGCCTGTTACCGGGCCACATGGTGGGCGGGATATTCGGGGTGCTGATGATAGCCTTCTTCACGCAGGCCTCCTTCGCGGCGGCGTCCGGGAGCCCGGGCCTGCCCAACGGCATACTCTTCGGCGGCGGGATGCAGGCCCTCTCGCAGCTTGGGATAGAGGCATTCGGCATAGCGGCGGTCGTGGCGACCGTATTCGTGCTGTCCTTCGCGACCTGCGCGGCGATATCCGCCGCCCTCGGCGGCATCACCCGCGACTACAAGGAGAAGAAGGGCTTCTAGGGGCCCCTCCCCTCGTCGGGTTTAAGAATCCCCGCTTCCAAGGGCTAGCCGTGGCAGCATGAAGGAGAAGATAATCGTCGTAACCACAAACTACGTCCCGGGGATGAGGGTGAGGAAGGTGGTCGGCCCCGCTTTCGGGCTGATCGTGAGGAGCCGGGGGGTAGGGGGCAACGTCGTGGCCGGCCTGCGCAGCCTGGTCGGCGGCGAGATACACGAATACACGAGGATGCTCTCGGACGCCCGCGAGGACGCGGTGCGCAGGCTCGTAGATAACGCGAAGTCGATGGGCGCGAACGCCGTCCTGGGGATGAGCTTCGACTCGGCGGACCTGGGCAGCGTGATGACGGAGATAGTGGCCTACGGCACCGCCGTCGTCGTGGAAAGGGAGTCGTCCAAGCCCGAGCCGGTATCCCTGAGGTAGCCCTTAAAGCCAACGCTTAAGAACGGGGAAAACCCAATATATCATTGGGGATGAGCATACCGGTCAAACCAGCCTTCACGAGGCGCCAGGAGCGTGTGGGGGACGTCAATTTCTCGTTCGACAAGGACATGTCCAGCGGCGACACAGTCGCCTACGCCAGTTCCGGATCCGCGGGGGCGAGGGTGGAGAGGGCCGCATTCTACCGCATGGTCTACGACCTCGACAGGGGCTACGAATCCATAGGCGTGCTCGCCGGGACGCGGGACGGCCAGGGCATCATATTCTCGCGCTACGTCCCGTACGACCGCCTCATACGCCTCAGGGACAGGGTCACGATCCTGGGAGGATTCAGGAACTCGCCCTTTCCCGGGCTGCTGAGGCAGGGCTACACCGTATTCGCGGACGTCCACACGCACCCTTCGCAGCGCAGGGAATCGTTCTCGAGGGACGTCGACTGCATCGACCATTCGATGAACAAGGGGGGCCCGAGCAAGACGGACGTCAACGCCTCGCGCCACTTGGCGGAAACCTTCAAGGACATCGAGAGGAAGTATGGCGGAAGGCTGGAATACTACCCTGGCATAATGACGATATACGGCCTGAAGTCGGCGCAGGAGGGGGCGCACAGCCTTCAGGTGGTGAGCATGTTCGATTCCGACCTCAGGGAGCCGATGAAGAACCCGATGACTCTCTCCGTCGTAGGCGACGCAGGCTACAGGCCGACTCTCTACGAGAGGCTGAGGAAGCTCGCGCAGGGCGCGAGGCACGCCCTCGGGATAGACTGGCTCATGTCCGACGCCCACGCCGCGTACCTGCGCGCTACGCGCCTGCTGGAGCGCGTCCTTGATGCCGTAAATCCACAGAGGATACGCAAGGGCCAGGCGGGCGTCTACGCCGCGCCGTCCCAAAATAAGAAGGAGGAGGCCTAGCGGCCCCCATTACTTTGTCCTGACGAGCACGGCCATCCTGTCCGTCAGCCTCTCGAAGTTCCCGGGCAGCTGCCTCTCGTCGAGCACCGCGCCCAGCGCGTACGGCTGCCTCTCGGGCGTCCTGAACCTGCCCGCCAGCCTCGCGCACTCCGAGAAGACGTCCGTCCGCATCTTCCTTATGGGACCCGCCTCCTTGACGTAGTCGTCCAGGAAGCCGTCCCCCCTCTCCTGCGGCGCCTTTTCGTTGCCCCTGAGGGTGTACTTCGCCGCGGTGACCCACTGGATCACCCTGAGCTTGTCGTCAAAGGCCTGCACCTTCCTGGCGGCCTCCTCCGACATCTCGAAGACGGTGTAGTCCGTGTCTCCCGTGGCCGGGTCGATCCCCATGGCCGTTACGTAATACTTCAGGCTGCCGCTCCGTTCCGTTTCTTGTCGATTCCCATCTCTCTGCTCAGTCATTTCCCCACCCGAGGTTCTTTGTGGGCTCCGTCATATTTAAACGTTGACGGGACCGCGGCGGGGCATCACCTGATATTTAAGTATTGCCGCAGCTTCGTCAACGACCGAAGTGGGGCCCCGCGGGCGGATCACCGCCTGCCGATTATGTCCGAGAGCCTCCAGCCGCTGTCGCGCATGATCGGTAGGTGGTAATCCCTCTGCAGCCTGACCCTTGCCTCCTCCATCGCGTCCCTGTCCGCGCTCCCCTCAGCGCACGAGAATCCCCGGTCCATTTCCATCCCGGGATCCGGAAGGAAGAAGAAGGCTCCAAGGTAATCAGGGGCATCGTCCCTCTCCTTCCCGGTGAGCGACGAGGCAAGCGAGTTCCACGCCTTCCTAAGGGGACCCCGCTCGCGCAGGACGGTGACCACCAGGTCGTCGTACTCGCCCAGCCTGTCCGCGGGTATCGGCACCCCGCTCCTGTCCGCGGGCACGTATCCCTTCTGGGTCAGCCACGCCGCGACCTCCCTCACCATGTCCTTCTCGTGGTCGCGGCCCCCGGACGGGCCATCGCGCTCACCCCTCCTCCTGAGCTGGCCCAGCGCCAGCTTGGCGGTCATCTCGAGCGTCCTCTCCACCGCCTGGCCCTGCTCGTAGGCCCTCCCGCCCCCGCCGACATCTATGGATTCCGCGGGCCTCCCTCCGGGCCCGTAGGCCAGCGCGTCGCGGCGGGCCCTGAACCCCTCGGGGACCTGCGCGGCGTCCCTCAGCCGCTGGTCCATCGCCTGGAGCATGTAGGTCTTCAATGGGGGCAGCTCGATGATCGTGCAGGTTCCGTCCCCCGCGACCTTGTCAATGTACATAGTCTTCCGCATGTCTCTCCATTACGTATTGGCTTTCAACATTAATATGCCTTCATCGGGAGGATAGGACCCCGCGCCCTCCCGCAACTTATTTATCGTTTCGCGCGTCATCAGTCACAGATAAGATGGCCGAGCTGAAGAGAATAGGGGTCCTTTCTGCGGCGAAGATGTCGGGCGCCATAGAGTTCGCGGAATGCCTGATATTCGCGGTGCTGCTCCTCGCGGCGCCCGCCGCGGTCGCCGCCTTCCTCGGGCCGGGCTTCGCGTCGCTGGAGTCGCTTGGCGTCCTGGTCCTGCTCGCGGTCCCCGTGATGGGCGCCCTCGCGGGCTTCTGTGGCAACGGGCTGGCGGCGTGCGTCTACAACATCCTCGCGCCCCGCATCGGAGGGGTGACTTTCGAGTTCAGGGGTAAGAGGGTCAACCGCTTGGGCGTCCTCCCCGTCGCCAAGTTCGCAGCCGTCTTCGGCGCGGTGATAGGAATCGTCATGGGCGCGGCGGCATCGGTCTCGATCTCCTCGACCATGTCCCAGTCCGCTCCCGCGGTGGCCGTCGTTGCCGCCGCCATGGTGTTCGCGATACTGACCGTCGCGGTCATCGTCTTCGCGGTGCTGATGGCGCTAATCTACAACCTCGCGGCGCCCCTGATAGGAGGCGTCGTCCTCGACATCTCGGGAGGGGAGCTCAAGGGCGTGGGCCCGATGCCTTACGCGAAGATGGTGGGCATATTCTCCGCAATAGGGGGGCTCTTCGACGGCGTCATATACGCGCTGATGGGCTCGAACCCCGCCTCCTCCGCCATGATCCCCTCGTTCGCGGCGTCGATGGGCGCCCTCTCGGTGGTGGCGTTTCCCCTGGCGTACTTCGTCGTCGGGTTCGCCTGCGCCCTGCTCCAGGGATGGCTCTACAACTGGCTCTCGGGCAGGATCGGAGGGGTCGCGGTCGACCTGGAGTGAGCGCCCCAGGGACTGGCGCGGGATATTAATCCTTGCGCCCAAGTACCCTCATGGACAGCGACAAATCTTACGTGGGAGAATTGGTGGGCAAGCTGCTCTGGGTCTCCACGCGGGGCGGCGCCGGGTCAAAGGACGCGTCGGTGGGAAACTACAAGGCCACGCTGATCGGTTTCGACGGAAAGTTCATCAAGCTCGAGTACGAGATGAAGAACTTCGCGGCGGGTGCGTCCGTCCTCGGCAAGGGGGTGGTCATGATCAACATAGACTACGTCATCAGCCTGGAGGAGTACAGGGAGAGCCTGAATGTGTGAGGCGCCGCGCCCGCGGGTCCTGCCGGGAGCCGCGCAAATAGCGACACCATAAGTATCAGGACGTGCCAATGCTATTCGTAGTTGAATAGGATGACAATCGAGAAAGCACCCGGCGCCTTCGTTTTCATAATGAAGAACATAAACAGGATGGAGGCCGACAAGAAGATTGTCGAGAAGATGGCCCGCAGCAAGGTCGGCTACTGCATAACCGGCGAGTACCTGATGGTCAGGGAGGGCCAGGCGGGCAAGGCCATCTCCGAGCTCAAGGAGTGGCACCTGATATGAAAGCCCCGATTATCGGCAGATCTGGGCATTTTGCCCCGCTTCACTTAGTCAGTCGTCTAAGAACCAGCGTCGCAGCCCTTGTCTTGTCGTCCTTGATCTGATCGAGCCCCTCGTCCAGGTTAGGGGGATCCTCGAAGAGATCTATCCCGCTCGTCCTAGCGTCCGGCAGGTCCTCGAAGAGGTCCAGATCTACGCAGTTTCCCGTCCCAGAGGCCATAGCCGCCTCCTGGAGCTCCCCCGCATCCGGGAGCGCCTCCATTAGCGCGTCGAGCTCCCCGTTCCTGCTCACCAGCTCCAGCCTTGCGCTCTCGAACGCGTTGGCGTCCCTTCCGCCCCTCCACCTGTCGTGGTCGTGCCTCAGCCCGCACGCCCTGAGGGCGCTCGAGAAAGGCGTCTCGAGGTCCGCCGCGTCGACCACCTTCTGGGAGCGGTCCGTGTTTCTTGCCGTTTCCTTAGACTCCATTTAATCGCCAATAGTTGAATTCTGTTTTCCGCATTAATAAGCATTGTTCGCGAAGTGTTTTTGACGTTAAATGGGATTTATAAATTTCAATGTCCCCTATAGAAGCGATATCGCGGAGGCAATCTCATCGCGCGGCGGGCATATGATATGGGTTTCCTTAAAAACATCGAAATGAGCCTCAGGGAGGGAATCGGGGGATTCGACAAGACCGCGGCGCTTGGTCTCTTCCTGCTCCTCGTCTCATTCTCGCTGGGCCTGCTCACCCGCAACTCGGCCTACATAACCAACGAGGCCACGGCGAGGTTCCCCTCCTGCGACAGCTACATCAACTGGCTCTGCATCCCCACGAAGTACATCGCCATACCCCTCGGGTCGCTGGGCTCCCTGGTGATAAACCTCACGTCCTTCCTCTCGACGGCCATACTCTTCATCCTCGGCATCGTCCTTGTAAGGAACAGGAGCGGCGATAAGACCGCCCTTCCGCGCGGCAGGGCCCGGGGTGCCTCCGGGCGCCGTGCATGACTTTCACCCCTCTGCCCTGTAGACGTTCATATAGATGTCTATGCGCGAACCGAACTTGATCTCCCTCATGTCGTCGCAGCGTCTGAGGGATATCACATGACAGGGGTCTCCCTGCTGGGCCTGATTCGCAGGGTGCGCGTACTCGGGCCTGTGCGAGATCTTCGGGACTTTCATGGTCTCAACAATGTCGGCTATTCCCGCCAGCACCTCATACTCCTTCTGCTTCTCATTCGCGTTACCCTGCTGCTTTTCATTCATGTTCCCCACCACACTATTCTATTTGTTTTCCACATACTTACGGATTCGCCGCGAAACTGATTTTCCTCGGCATTCGCCATACCAGATAGGCGGGCGTATACGCCTTCTCTATCCGTATGCGCGATGCGGGCAAGCGCGACGCGCCCTTCCGCCCCTCCTCAAGACCTTTCTAATGAGGTGAAAGGGGTCCCGTAATCCCTTTTCGCCAGGTCATCCAGCACGTCGACGACTCTTGTGTTGAATATGGGCGTCACCGTCTTTTTGGTGAGCTGTATCGCCACTATGCTGCCTTCCCTCGGCATGCTGTCGCTCTCCCTCATTATCCTGCCGAAACTTATGTCCGCAACTACATTCACTACTGTCTTGTTTTCTCCCACCATGTTACCACACTATATAATACGCATCCGGCCTATTTACGCATTCGTCGAGAAATCGCCTTTCTACGACGGATGTCATACCATGTGCCAATCCTTAAGCGTCTTCATTCACCTGCCTGGGACCGCGGGGGCCCTCGCTCTTCCGCCCGTTCAGAGAGGCACACCCTTCAGGGTGTCGCCTTCCTTGGCCATGCCGTAGAGGATCGAGAGCCTGACGGTCTTTTCAGGGAAGTTCCCATCGGCGTTCTTCACCACCACTTCCCTTCCCCTCCTCAGCTCCGGGCCGAGCGGGAGTCTCTCGACCCCCCGCGCGACATCCTGGAAAGGGCTATATCCTGCATCCAGCTTTATTTTTGTGAATGTCATGTTACCACACTATATAATACGCATCCGACCTATTTACGCATTCGTCGATAAATCGCCTTTCTACGACGTATGTCATACGCAGTGGCAACGCGTATACGCCTTTTCCTTTCCCGGGCCGCCCAGGCCCGCAGCCCCCCGGCGCCAAGGCGCCCGATAATCAGGTATTTAAGCAGTGGCATCGTCTTTTATCCGATTCCGATGCGATTCGGGCGCGGCGTTCACAGGGCACAGTCGGCCATGGAGTTCCTCATGACCTACGGCTGGGCGCTGCTCGCCACCGTCGTGGTCATGATAATCTTCTTCGAGATCGGCGTCTTCTCCAACTCCAAGCTCGCCCTTGTCTGCCTGAGCGCGCCCCCCTTCCTCTGCGGGAACCCCGTCATGAGCTCCAGCGGGGCGCTCACGATAAGGCTGGGCTACCTCGGGCAGCAGAAGATAACCCTGACCGGCCTCGCCTGCAACGTCACCCCCGCGACCAAGTCCCCGAGCGTCGAGTCGTACAACCTCACGCTGTCTTCGGGGCAGAGCCTGAACCTGACCTTCCAGTGCCCGCTCGGCGGGGAGAAGATAGTGGGCACGCAGATACCCGTCTACCTCTACCTGTACTACGACCAGCCAGGCGCCTCTGGGCTGGAGGCGAACTACGCGAAGGGCATCGTCTCGGTCAACTACATCTCCCTTCTCTGGAACGTGACGCAGTGGACCCCCTCGAGCAACTCGGTCGACATCCCGCCCTACTCGGACCTGGCCGCCGACCCCCTCGATCCCGTCGGGACGGTCGCCGTTGGGAACCAGACCGTCTGGCCCTCGTTCATAGCTAACGGGGCCGAGGGCTGGAACTACGGGACCGACTACCACTACCACGACATCTACAACGGGATAGAGGCTGGCCTCTTCCCCGAGGCTCCCCTCAGCCTGGACAACGCACCCTGCGGCGCGCCCTACGACTCCCACGGCTTCACCGCGGTGACGAACGCGATGCTGAGCGGCTACTACACCTTCAACGCCCTCACCGACGACGGGACGCAGATATTCTACAGGGAGGGCAACGGCGCGTGGACGGGCGTGTTCCCGCAGGGCAGCTGCACCGGATCCTCCTGGTGCCCCCAGCCCCCGACCTCGTACCAGGAGACCGTCGACTTCTCCCCCGGGGTGTACCAGATAGCGGTGGACTACGTGGACTCGTGCGACCCCGCCGGGATAAGCGCCGTGCTCATCTCGCCTCCGCCTTCCCCCGGCTGAGCGGCGCTCTGGCTGGGGGTAAAATGGCCTGCAGGAAGGGCCCGCCCGGGCTCACTGCCTGCGCATCCTCCCGATCTGCTTCATCAGGGCGGTTTTCACGATGTCGTCGCCTGTCAATCTCTTGGCGGGCGCGTCCTCGATCAGTCCCTGCTCCACCGCCATGCCGCGCAGCGTGCGGAGCAGGGCGACGGCCGCATCCCCTTCGACCACGACTACTTCTTGGCCCTTCGGGATGGTGAAATACTCCTCTATCTTAGGTATCCTGTGGATGGGAAGCATCTCGGGACCCTTGGAGGATGGATTTAAAATCGTCTTGGCCATGTTATCACTATATTATTCGTTTTCCGCCTATAAAAGCGTTTTTCGGCAACTGTTCGCGGGACGCCGCCGTCACTTCCTGGCCTTAGGGAGGCCCTCGCCCGCTATGAGGCTCGCAAACTTCTCCCTCGTATTGGGCTGCCTTCCAGGGAGGACCGCGCACTTCGCGCCATCGCCGTCCGCCGCCTGCGCCTTCCTCTGCTCGGCCAGCTTTCCAGCATCCCTGTACGCTTTTCCTCCACCACACATGCTTGTCACTATCTGATTGTGCGTTTCCCCCTTAATAAGCATTGTCGGGCGACTGTTCGCCTAGGCCCTTTCCTTCTCCTTCCCGACGGCCACCGGCTTTAGGCCGGCAAGCTCGTCCTTCTCGATTATAGTCCCGTCCCTGTACCTCTTGCCCTCTGCCATGCAGTAGCCCACGGGCCTGCCGAGCAGGGCGAAGTGCTTCTCGCACAGGGGCGCGATCTCCCTCCGCCACTTCTCGAGGTAGTCGTTGAACTGCGCGGCGCCCTCCATCCTCCTCAGGCTCTTGGCGTCGAACGACTTCTCGGCCATGGAGAGGAGGGAGTTCACGAAGCGCAGCTCCTCGACGTTGGACCTCCTGACCTCGTAGACAGCGTAGATGCCCTCCTGCACGCCCTCCGCCGCGCCGTGGCGCAGCGAGTATATGCAGTAGACCTTGTCATCGCCGGTTTGGCCCGCCATCAAATTCCCAATCTCGCAACGCTACCCCGCGATCAGCCGAAGTAGTACGGGTTGTAGAACCCGGAGGACAGCACAATCATCATCACGACGTACACGGCTATCCAGACCAGCGCGCCGGACGATATCGCGACCGCGAAGGCTGACGCCCTGCTCGCCTTGTTGAGCTTGGCGACTCCGATGACCTCGACCACGAACGCCCAGCCCCCGAGTACCATGATCAGCAGCATTCCCAGCAGGGGAATCCTCATGCTCAGCGCGACCAGCCATATCAGCGGCGCGAAGGCCAGCTGCCCGTAAGTAACGCCCGAGAGCGTGTCCGAGTACCTGCCCTTGAACGCCTGGAGGAAGTTCGCGCCTATGACGTGCGCGACCAGCGCGCCGAGGAGGGTCCACAGAGGTATCACTACGAGGTAGAACAGGGCGACGCCGACCGCCACGATGTCCAGGCTCGTGTTGAACATGCCCGGCAGGCTTCCCTTGCCCAGCGTGAAGACGAGCGCCAGCGAGATCACGAGCGGCAGGGCCATGACCCCGTAATAATATTTCAGGGTCCCGGCGACTGTCCTCTTCCTCACGGTCTTCCCGGGGTGGAGCATGGCTCCGATCTGCTCGAAAGTGTCGTCCACTATGACCATCCAATCATCGTTCTGGATTGGAAAGTCATGCTTAAAAGCTTCACGCAACGCGGTCCCGTCGCGCCCCGCGGGTTATTAACAAAAACGTTAAATATTAACAAACCCCAGGTATTAGCATGAAGGGGGTCATGGTAGCGGGCCAGTACGGGACGGGCAAGACCGAGACGATAAGGGGCCTCATCCGGACCGCCGCGCAGGCCGATCCGGGCCTTAGGATAGGGGCGTTCGTGACGGAGAGCGCGAACATCGCCCTCGACGCGAAGAGGTACGGCGGCGCGGACGCCTCGGGGGTGTCCTTCGCTTCGGTCTGCTGCCCCACGCTCGCGGACATGCGCCAGGCCATGGACACGGCGCTGCGCGACAGGCGCTACGACCTGCTCTTCCTCGAGCCCCCCGGGAACATGCACCCGCCGCTGATGGCGCAGGTCGCCGTCGAGAAGGGGATCGAGCTCGAGCAGGTGGTGATGCTCGTCTCCCAGAGGGACTTCGAGGACGACAGGCACACCGCGACGTTCCGCACGGGCCTGGAGATGGCCAGCGTCATAGGCATAACCCACAGGGTCCGCCGCGCCTCTTCGGACATGGCAGACTCCGAGATGATCCGTTTCATAAGGTCTGCGAACCCCTCCGCCCCGACGCTGTCCTTCGGCAGGGGCGGCCTTGCGTATCCCGAGATAGAGAGAATCCCCTGCTGGAGCGTCGAGAGGCTGGCGGGTGTGCCCGCCTTCGGGCACAGCGACCACTACCAGAAGGTGCTCAGGGTGGTGAACCCCGACCTGCGCTGCGAGGAGGTGGTATCGGTCCTGGAGAGGATAGCCGAGACGGGCGAGGTCGCCAGGGCGAAGGGCCAGATGCCCGCCCACAACAGGCAGTTCGACATGAAGGGCAAATCGCTCGAGATAACGACCCCCGAGACCCCTATGGACTCCGGCGGGATGGGATACGCCGTCTTCTTCGGGAGGGAGAGGCTTCCCCTGGACCTGATAGACAAGGTCTCCCTTGCACCTGGCCAGATGACCCGGCTGATGCGGGGCGACGCCCCCGCGAAGGCGAAGTTCGCCGTCTTCGGCAGGCTCTACGCGGAGAGCCAGTCTAAGATGGGCAACGTCACCGCAAACGGAAGGGTGACCCACACCTACACCCCGGTCGACGACGCCGAGAAGCTCGCCAGCGAGATATACAGGGACACGGGGGACGACAGCGCCCTCCGCATGATACTGCCCTTCTACCACGGCACCCGCCTGTGCGCGCTCGCCGCGCTGGGCAGGGAAGCGGAGCCCGACGCCTTCGTCGGCGTCCACGTGAGCGCCGTGCTGATAAACACCTCGCTCGCGCAGGGCGGGGGCATAGACTACCCGGCGATGGCGGACCAGCACCAGGTCCTCGAGATAAGGGCCAGGGCCGTCCCCGCGCTGCTTCGCTACGCGTCTAAGCTCGGGGCCGACTCCATTAAGGACTTCCCCAGATATGAGTCTGCGGTGGGGCCCTACTTCCTAAGGGCGGCCAAAACTGGCTGGGACCGCCTCGGCGAGGATTCGCGAGCGAGCTTCGGGGAGCCAAGGGCCGCCGCCGGGGAGAACATGGCGAGGATACACCGCGAGGCGGGGTTCGAGCCGCTCGCGAGGGAGTGGGAGGCCTGGGAGTGATGCGATGAGGAGGCCCGCCCGCAACGCGCAGCTTGACACGGACGCCCTGAGGGCATCCATAGAGAACGCCTACAGGTCGAGGCCCGACGTGATAGACCTGGGCTCGGCAAGCGTCGACCGGACGCTGCGCCCGGCGGAGATAAGGTCTCTGGTGTCGGGCAGGATGTCCTGCATCCGCGATTCGCTCAACAGGTATCCGAGCATAGCGCCCGAAGCCCACCTGGAGGATTCGCTCTCCAAGAAATTCATGAGGGAGACCGGAAGGCTCTTCAGGTACGACCAGTTCGTCGTGTTCAGGGGCACGCTGAGCGGGGCGTTCGGGACGCTGTCCCAGTTCAGGGAGGGGAAGGACGTGCTCCTGCCCGAGAGCGTCTACGTGCGCCACAAGGCCGCCTTCGCGGCCTACGGAAAGAGGGTCGCCGAGGTGCGCTGCGGGCCCGACGGGCTCATGGACCTCGACGCGCTCGAGTCCGCGATAAGGGCTTCGCGAGGAGGAATAGCGTTCGTCTACTTCAACTCGACCTACGGCACGATTCCATCAGGCGATTATTTCGGGCGGCTGACCGGGATAACGGAGGGCAACGGAATACTCCTCGCATACGACGCCGACGTGGTCTTCACCGTCCACGGTTCCGGCGCGAGGCACTGCCTGCCTCCCGTCGAGATCGGGGAGCTGAAGAATCTTCTTGTGCTCGGCAACCTGACGAAGGAGTTCGGTTGCCCGGGCCTCCGTATATCCTATGGGATAACGAACCAGGCGCTCGCCTCGGAGATCCGCAGGTTCCAGAGGAGGACCATGGAGATGGTCCCCGAGATGAACCGCATCCTGGCGGCCGCGGTCGTGGACCGGGCCCCCCTTTCTCGGGTGAGGGCTTCGCTGAGGAAGAGGATGGCGCTACTCGCCGACGGCATGGGAGGGCTCGGCTGGGAGGCGGCGATCCCGGGCACCGGAATCTGCATGTTTATCGACGCGCCCCCGAGCTTCGCGAGGAGCCGGGTCGCGAGCGGAGGGGACCTCTTCTACTTCTACCTGCTCTCGGAGCTCGGGATACTCACGCGCCCCGGTGGCACGCACTCCCCCGGGGACTCGGGCAGGGTCAGGCTCGTCATAAGCGAGACAGAGGGCAAGATAAGGGAGGCCCTCGGGCGGATGAGGGACGAAGGGGTGAGATACTCGATGAGGATGCCCGCGGGTCTTGAGAGAAAGTACGTCGCGTTCTACCGCAGGCAGGCCCTGCTCGAGGAACGGCTCACCGAGGCGGCGGCGGAGACCGACAGGCTGCTCGGGATATATGATTCGTACCGCCGCCTGGAGGCGGAGCTAGTCCGCCTCGAGGGGAATGAGAGCGCCCCGGCATCGCGCAGGCGGGAGGAGCTGGGGGAGATGCTGGGCGCCCTCTCCGACTCGATACGCTTCGCAAGCCCGCTGGTCTGGATGATGTTCAAGGACAAGAGGGGCCTTCTCGCTCAGCGCGAGGACGAGCGCATCTCCGACTTCGGCGACTTCAAGAGGCACGCCGGGCACGGGGGCTCCGCGTGCGGCGCGAGGATGCGCTTCCTGAACGGACGTCTCAGGGGGAAGGGCATCGACCTCTTCGACAGGAAGGCGTTCCCCGACCGCCTGCACCTGCACGAGATCTACTCGCAAAGGGGGATACTGGAGACCGCGACCGAGCCAAATGTCGTGAGGGAGTGGAGGAGGCACGAGTTCCACACCGAGAGGGGGAAGGCGGCGAAGTGGAGGGACTTCCCGAGCAAGCCGGGCTCGCACCGCAATTGACTTAAATCTCGGCTTCGTGTCCTGATCCATGTCGAGACTCCCGAAAGTATTCGGCTACGAGCTGCTCCTGGACTGCTACGACTGCAAGCCGGAGGTCTGCGGGAACCTCGAGCACTGCTACAGCTTCCTTGACAGGCTCGTCGAATTCATAGGCATGAAGAAGCAGTCCCCTCCGGCGATCTTCAGGACGGACAGGAAGTCCTTCCCCGACAAGGCGGGCCTGAGCGGCTGGGTCCCGCTCGCGGACTCGTCCATAGTGATACACACGCTCACCGAGAAGAGGTACATAAGCGTCGACATCTACAGCTGCAAGCCGTACAGCCGGGAGAAGGCGGAGGCGTTCACCCGAAGGTACTTCGAGCCCAAGAGGGTGGAGAAGCAGTTCATCCTGCGCGGCAGGCACTACTTCGATTCCTACAAGAAGAGAAAGGCGTAGCGCTCAGGACGCCTTCGCGGTCAGGGTCGCGACCTGCACGTAATCGCACTGCGCGTCAGGCGCGGAGGAGAAGGCCGTGGAGTCGCATCCGCTGCCGTAGGCGGTCCAGATCGCGCCCGCTATGCTGCTCCCAACCGTCGGGCTGGGCTGTCCCGTGGGCAGCTGGACCGAGACCTGCTGCCCCGAATCGAGCGTCCCCACAGAGGAGGGCGCGGCGGAAAGTATCGGGGTGCCGGCCGCCGACACCGAGGTTCCCTGCGGAACGAACGCGACGTAGACGTTGCTCCAGTCGCTTCCGGTGCTCTGCCCCACGCTCGCGGTTATCTGGCTAGTTCCGTGGGCGTAGGCCAGGCTGCCGCAGTAGTATCCCGATCCGGCTATGCAAGTCGTCCCGAGCAGGGATGCCCCGCTGAAGACGCCCATGCTCAGCCCTCCTGTGATGAGCACCACTACGGCAAGACCCAGGAGCACGAGCCCTATGACCCCCCCGGCCGCGACCGTGCTCCCCACATCGGTCTTCTCTATCTTCTGCTGGTTGGAGAGGGCGTCGAAGAAGAGCAGGATGGACCATGTGAGCACTATCAGGTTGTACCAGAACATCGACATGAAGTTGGAGAAGACGGGGAACATCACTATCCAGACGAACGTGACCTGCGGTATGAAGGCGAACATTATCGCGGCGAAGGTCCTGTCGAAGGGCCTCTTGAACTTGTGGAGCGCGTTGTTGCCCACCAGGTGCATCGCCGCCGCGACGATGACTATCTCGAGCGGGAAGAGTATCAGGATGTAGAGGACCGCGAGGTAGACGACCGCCGCGACCCCCGAGAATGGTATCGTGATGAGGTAGTTGAAGTTGCCCGTTATGAACAGCGCGTAGAGGAGCGAGACCATCCCCGCGAAGAGGTTGTTGTTGGGTATGCTCCTGCCGGTCGGGGAGCCGAAGAACACTGAGCCGACGGCGATGAAGAGCACCAGCGAGAGTATGGATATCCCGTAGTAGAGCATCAGGGACTCCTTTATGCTGAGCTGCGCGGTCGTGGCCCTGGCGGAGTCGAAGAGGATGTCGTACTGGGCCGACAGCATGTCCCTGAAATACTCAATTATCCCTTTGCCCAATCGAAAACCCCATCAGCCTATAACGCCCGCGCCCATCAGCCCTCCCGTGCCGAGCCAAGTGGCGAAGTACGCCACGGCCATGAATATGCAGATCCAGATCGCTGTGCCGAACGCCACCCCCACAAGGTCCGCCACCCCCAGGTCCTGCTGGTTCCTCATCGCGTCGAGGAATATTATCAGCGACCATGCCAGGATAGCCATGTCGTACCACACCGTCGCGGTGGCGTACGAGAAGACGGGGAGCATGAGCATCCAGATGAAGAACATCCCCGGGATCTGTCCGTAGACGTAGGCGGAGAGCGTCCTGCTGTACGGCCCCTTTATCTTCTTGAGCATCTTCCTTCCTCCCCAGTGGAGGAGCCCTGAGACGACGAGCATCTCCGCGGGGCCCAGGACCAGGAGGTACAGGGCGCCTACGCACGCCACGAACGCGAAGCCCGTGAAGGGTATCGCGAACGTCTTGGCGCTAGCGCCGACGAAGATGTTGTAGAGGAACGTGAGCGAGTTCATCAGGTAGCCGACCTGCACGGTCTTAGGCGCGGTGGCCGAGAATACCGCTCCGACCACCAGGAACATCGCCAGGGGCAGTATCGCCATCTTGTAGTAGAAGAGTATCGCCTCCCCCACCCCCATGGTCTTGGCAGTGGCCGCCTTGGGCGTGAACATTATGTTGTAGTACTGCGCGAGGAACCGGATTATGAAGGGAGCCGGCTTCGAAGGCTTCGCCTTCCGGCCGGGCTTGCGACCCACTGCCTTGTAGATTGAAGACCCGGAGCTCTCGTCCTTCATGGATTATGCTTCCTAATCAAGGGTTAAATATCTTTCCATTCGGGCGCGAAAGTCAGCCGTAGGAACCCGTGTCTATCACGGAGACCGTCCCCGCGTACATGTTCGTGACGTAGGCGCGCGTCCCGTCGGGGGAGATTGCCACTCCGTTGGCTCCCCCGCCCCCCAGGTTGAGCGTGTCCACCACCGCGCCCGTGGAGGTGTCGATGACGGAGACCGTGCCGTAGCCGCTGTCGGCGACGTACGCGTACGCGCCGTCGGGGGTGATGGCTATTCCCACCGGATTGCTGCCAACCGTAATGCTCCTCACCACCTTTCCGGAGGAGGCGTCGATGACGGAGACAGTGCCGGAGAAGTAGTTCGCGACGTAGACGTAGCCGCTGGTGGGGTCGACTGCGATGCCGGAGGGTCCCGCGCCCACTGTTGCGGTGCTTGCGACGGCTCCTGTGGAGGTGCTCACCGCCGAGACGCTTCCGGATCCTTCGGGGCTTCCGCCTGAGACGTACAGGTACGCGCCGTCCGCGGATAGCGCTAGCCCGTCCGGATGCGTGCCTGCCCATATCGTGTCGACGACGTCCCCCGTCGAAGCGCCGATCACCGAGACGGTGTTCGAATTCGTGTTCACCGCATAGATCCTGTCCCCCTTCGGGGAGACTTCTATCGCCGTGGGCTGGATGCCCACCCCGATGTTCTTTATTATTCGGTCAGTCGTCGCGTCGATCACAGAGACCCATCCGTAGACGCTCGCGTTCCTTGTCGCATACGAGTACGACGCGTTATAGTAAGTGGCGTAGGCGCGCGTCCCGTCGGGGGAGACGGCCACCCCGTCGGGTTGGGGGACGGAGGGGCCTTGGATCGCTATGGTGTTCGCGACACGGTCCGTCGTGGTGTTGATCGCCAGAACGGAGCCCTCGCCCGTCACGAACAGCTCCTTGCCGTCCTGCGCCATGGCCACGCTGGAGGCCCCGTAGCCCACGCCTATCGTGTTCACCACCTGCGGCTGCACGACGCTGCCGCTGCGCGCGGTGGTTGTGACTCCGGCGGCCGTGGTGGAACTGGAGCTCGAGGAGGGCGCCGCGCCGACGGGAGCGTAAAGGACGGCCCGAGGCATCACGCCGCCGGGAGGCACGGCCCTCGTGCGTATCCACTGCGCGAAGAGCGTCGCCGTCGCATTATACTCCTGGTTCAGCCCGATGTACCTGGTGAGTGTGCCGAACTCCCTGTCGTTCGTCATCTTGCTGGCGTAGTTGTCGAGCAGGACAATTCCCGAGCCCTCAGAGTACATGGTCCAGACCCTTTCGGCCGTGTTGAACGTGACAGGGGAGTCGACCCCGATGCCTATGTCGCCGTCGAACTCGTTCAGGCCAAATTTGTTGTCTGTGCCGTTGTACCAGACCCACGCCCCGTCGTATTCCGCCACGCCGTTCAAGTATGGCATGCCGAATCCCACGTTGGTCGAGTTTGTCGAATAGTTGCCGCATATGTCCAGGACTATGCCCGAGGGGGAAAGTGTCTGCGGGGTAGCGTAGTAGACGTTCTGGTAGTCGGGGTTCTCCGAGACGTAGACGCCGTCGTCCACCCTGTAGCTCCGCGTCCCCCCGTTCGACTGGACCCATCCGCTCGGCAGGCTAGTCCCTGCGAAGTTCCAGTAGCTCTTGAACACGCTCGCGCCGTTGTCGTACTCCGCGTAGGCCGCCGAGAGCTGCGGCGCCTCGCCCGCGTAAACGCCGTCGTACTCCGCAGACTTGGGGAGGACGCTCATGCTGATCGAGATCGCCGAGTAGGCGGGTATCCCGTTCGGAATCAGCACCCACCACACTGTGGAGTTCTCCCTCCAGGAGTACAGCTCCTGCGAGCCCATGTAGAACCTCACGTTGCCGCCGTCATCGGAGACGTTCTGGAACGCCGCGCTCGAGTTGATCGCTATCATTTGCTGGAAGTCGGCGGGCGTCGCCTCCTCCTGGGTGTTGACTATGTTGATCCCGACGCTAGGATACGGCGGCGAGAGGGATGGGGGGCTTGAGAAGGATACGGACGGCATCATGCCTCCGGGCGGATACGCCCTGAACCTCGTCCAGTAGAGCCAGAAGGTGGCGGGCGATTCCTGGTTGGAAGAGAAGGCCAGGTAGGCGTAGGGGGACTGCGAACTGGCGTTCAGCACGATGTACTTGTAATCGATCTCTCCTCCCGCCTCGTCCGCGGAGATGTAGCCTAGGCTGTACACCGTGTCGGACTCGGCCGTCGGTATTATGGAGACCCCAGGAACCCCGCATTCCCCGCTGACGAACAGAGACTCGTCCGTTCCTATGTCGATCCCCTGCGGCGTGGTGGTGTTGCAGCTTCCTATCGTGTACGTCGCGGAGCCGCCGAGGCCGAACCTGAAGTCGGTAGTCCCGGTCGGGCGCCCGTAGACGTCGAGGATGAAGGGCGTGTCGGACTGCGAGTAGGGCGAGGGGGAGCTTATCCCCCTCGAGGCGGAGGTGTTTATGAGGACCCCGTCCTGGGCGAACCCGAGCGACGACCCGTCGTTGGTCCATCCCGCGGGCAGGGCCGTGAGGTTCCCGCCGAACCTCGTGTAGTTGTCGAATATGTTGGCCCCGTTGTCGTACTGGCCGTAGGCCGCCGAGAGCTGCGGCGCCTCGCCCGCGTAGTAGCCGTCGTACTCCTCGTAGGACGGGAGGAAGCTCATGTTGACGTTGACCTCCGAATTGGCGGGGATCCCATAAGGCATCCTTATCCACCAGACCGTAGCGTTCTCGCGCCAGGAGTAGAGCATCTGCTGGCCGATGTAGAACCTCACGTTGCCCCCGTCCGCGGACATGTTCTGGAAGAGGGGGCCCGAGCCGATTGTGATCCTCTGCTGGAAGCCGGGCTGCGCGGCGGAGTCCTTCCCGTTATCTATCGCGACCGTGACGTTTGGGTGGGTCGTGTATATGGTGGTCTGGACGTGGTATATTGTCGTCACGACCGTGCTGGTGATCGAGGTTGTCGTCGTCGGGGGAGGCGGAGCCGTCGCCACCTGGACGAGCGCGAGCGCGACGGCAAGCATTGCGCAGATGGCCAGTATCGCCGCGCCCTTCGGGACCGAGCCCCTGGATCTCCTCCTCCCTCTCTTTGCCATGTAAGGTCATGGACGATCAGTTTCTTATTTGTTTGCGGGAGCCGCTCCCGGGAAGCGAGGCCTTTCTTCTAGTTCGCGATGAAGGTGGCCTGCGGCATGACCCCGTTGGGGGGCAGGTCGCGCGTCCTTATCCATTGCGTGAAGCTCGTGCCGCTGAGCGCACCCGTCCCGATGCGCATAGACTGGGTCGGGGCGAAGTCCCCCGAGGACGACGCCCACCCCGACCAGAGGTGCGCAGGCCCGTTGTCCAGCGAGCCTTCTATGTCGAACGTATCGTACGACCTGTTCTGGGTTATCCACACGCCGTACACCGTGAGCGACGTCCCGTCGCACCTTGCCAGTTCGTTGGACATCAGCGTCCCCCTGTCGTAGTACAGGAGGTCGCACACGGGCCCGGCCCCGCCGAGGCCGTAGCCCACGCCGTAGGTCGGGCTGTCCTTCGACCCCATGACCCCGAACCCCCCGCCCATGTTAGTCCCGTTTGTCGCCTCCTGGTACGTCTCGAACACGGTGTCCTCGGGATCGTAGCCCGCTGACGACCCGATGCTGTCCCAGCTGCCTTTCGGCATGAGCGTGAGCCCGTCGTGGATGGAGTACGTGCCCGCGGTCTCCACCTGCGACCAGCCGCTCGGAAGCGCGCCCGTGAAGTTGGCGTAGAAGCCGAAGACGTTCGCCCCGTTGTCGTACTGGCCGTAGGCCGCCGAGAGCTGCGGCGCCTCGCCCGCGTAGTATCCGTCGTACTCCTCGTAGGCCGGGAGGAACGTCATGTTCACGCTGATCTCCGACCCTGCCGGGATCCCGCCGGGGAGCCTGACCCACCATTCCGTCGGGCTCTCCCTCCACGAGTAGAGCTCGGTCTTGCCGATGTAGAACCTCACGTTGCCCCCGTCCTCTGAGACGTTCTGGAAGATCGGGCTGGAATAGGTCTCCAGCATCTGCTGGAAGCCGGGCTGCGCGGCGGCGCTCTGCGCGTTCGTCAATACGACCGTCACGTTCGGGTAGGTGGTGTACGCGGTGGCCGCGGCGCCCGGCGTGGTCGTGACCGTCGTGATCTTCCTGGGCGCCGGATTCGTCGCCACCTCGATGGCGGTGAGCCCTACCACCAGGATGACGCACATCAGCACTATCGTCGCGCCCTTTCTGGCGTTGCTGTCCTCGCGTGCCATGTAGAGTGATGGAAGCTCAGTTTCTTATTTGTTTGCGGAGGTCTCCCTCGGGCGGCAGATCGAAGAGGCCGAACTTTCGTCCTTCACGGTTTGTGCTCCGGAATTATCCTTCTTCAGCCCGGGGTGAAGACCGCCTGCGGCATGACGCCGTCGGGCGGAGCCGCCCTCATGCGTACGTACTGGACGAACACGGTCCCCTGAAGCGCCCCCACGCCCACCGGAGCGGCCGCGGGCACCGCGAAGCTCATTTTGGCCTTACTTTCATAGTAGATCGCCAGGGACGCGCCGGTGTCGTTGGCCTCGAGGGTGAAGATGCTCGGCTGGGAGGTTCTTCCCTTTCCGGTGGAGGCGACCGTGGGATTGCCGGCGCCATTGAATCCCCACAGGGAATAGCTTTCATAGGAGTCGGTCAGTCCGAACTGGGGATAGGTGGTGTTGTGGGAGCTCGTCGCCCCCAGATCGGTGTCGGGCGGGTTGTACGCTATCATCTTGTAAGGGTACTCGTCCCCGTAGAACGCCGAGTAGTTCGCGAGGAAATCCATCGCGTACGTCTTGGGGTTGTAGCTGTTCTCGGAGTCCATCGACGCCCAATCCGAGCCGCCGCCAGTTACGGTGAGCCCGTCGTCCACCTTGAAGCGGCTCCCTCCCGCCAGGACCTGCCACAGCGTTGAGTTCAGTGACGTGCCCGCGAAGTTGTCGTATAGCGCGGGGAACGCCAGCCTCCCATTGTCGTACTCCGCGTAAGCGGGAGAGAGCTGCGGCGCCTCGCCCGCGTAGTAGCCGTCGTATTCCGCCGACTTGGGGAGGAATGTCATGTTGATCGTGACAGTCGAGTACTCGGGTATTCCCCCCGGGATCAGCACCCACCAGACCGTGGAGTTCTCCCTCCAGGAGTACAGCTCCTGCTGGCCGAGGTAGAACCTCACGTTGCCCCCGTCGGCCGAGACGTTCTGGAAGATCGCGCTCGAATTGATCGCAAGCATCTGCTGGAAATCGCGCAGCACGGCGGGATCCTGGCTATTCGTTATTCTTACCGTGACGTTGGGATACGCGGGGGAGAGCGCGGAGGGGTTGGAAAAAGAGACGCTCGGCATTATCCCTTCGGGCGGCGTGGTCCTCATGCGGACGTACTGGACGAAGATCGATCCCTGCATGACCCCGAATCCGACCGGAGCCTCCGCGGGCACGGAGTAGTTCAGCGTATATGCGCTTCCGTAGGACAGGCTCAGCTCCGGCCCCGAGCTATCGGCCCAGAGCGTGAACATGCCCGGCGAGGAGGTCTTGGACGACGACGTGGTGACGATGTGGTGCCCGGTGTCGATGGCCCACCACAGCGAATAGTCCCCGTAGGTGTCGCTCACGCCGAACTGGGGCACGTCCGTGTTCGGCGGGTTGTACGCAACTTCCTTGGTGGGGAGATTTTGCCCGTTGAACGAGGAGAAGTCGGCGAGGAAATCGAAGGAGTACTTCTCGTTGTCGTAGTCTTTTCTGGAGTCGACGGTGCCCCACGCGCCCATTCCGGATCCCACCCCTATGAGGCCGTCGTTGACCGAGTAGTCCCCTCCCCCGCTGACATTCTGCCAGACGGAATAGTTGAGGGCCGTGCCCGCGAAGTTTTCGTAGAGGACGGGGAAGACGAGCCTCCCGTTGTCGTACTCAGCGTAGGTCGCGGAGAGCTGCGGCGCCTCTCCCGCGCGCACCCCGTCGTACTCGGAGGATTTGGACAGGAAGGCCATGTTAACGGCCACCGCGGAGCCCGCGGGTATCCCGCCCGGGATCAGAACCCACCAGACTGTGGCGTTCTCCCTCCACGAGTACAGAGCGTTGCCCCCGATGCAGAACCTGACGTTGCCGCCGTCCCAGGACACGTTCTGGAAGACGGCGCTCTGGTTGATCATTATCATCTGCTGGAAACCCGGGCCCGTCGCCGCGCCCTGTCCGTTCCATATCCTTACCGTGACGTTCGGGTAGGCGGGATATATCGTTGTCATAACGGAGGTGGTGCTGGTGGCGATGGAAGTGGTGGAGGTCGTGGAGGTAGTCGTCGTCGTAGGGGGAGGCGTCGTCGCCACCTGGACGAACGCGAGTCCCGCGAGGAGGGTCGCGCAGATGATCAGCATCGCCGCGGCCCTGGAGCCCCGGCGGACCTTCTTTGCCATGTAAAGTCATGGACATTCGGCTTCTTATTTGTTTGCGGTCGCCCACGCCCGCGCGGCCGACCTTTCGTCTTTTATTCCCCCGCTTCCCATCCCTTCCGTGATCTCATGGGCTCGAGGGTATACTTCCATCCGATATCCGATTCGTCCAAGGAGGACGTCTCGTCCGCGGCGGGCAAGACGCTGAAGGCGCTGCTAGAAGGCGAGGACATCGGCGTGGCCAGCCAGGTCGCCCTTAAGGTGCACACCGGGGAGAGGGGCAACGTGACTTTCATCAGGCCCTCGAACTTCGACGGGATTATCGACCTCCTCGCGGAGAGGGGCGCGACCCCCCGCTTCACCGAGACCAACACCGCGTATCCCGGCGCGCGCACGAACGGCGCGGACAGCGAGATTCTCGCGAGGGAGCACGGCTTCACCAGGATACCATTCTTCGTCGCCGACGGCGCGGACGGCTTCTCGCACCGCGAGGTCCCCATACGCAACGGCAAGTACTACAAGACGTGCATGGTGGCCGAGGGGATAGCCAGCCAGAGGCAGCTCGTCGTCCTCAGCCACTTCAAGGGCCACATAATGGGCGGCTTCGGAGGGGCGATAAAGCAGCTCGGGATAGGCTGCGCCTCGAAGAGGGGCAAGATAGACGTGCACCACGGAGGCGTCGACCTGCCGCGCACCTCGTCTCCCATCGACCTGAACTCGCTGTGGCGCGGCGCCGCCACCGTCTATCGGGGTCCGGAGCTGCGCTACAGGATAGCGGAGTACGCCCTGGCCGCGTCGCAGGTCAGGAGCTGCATCTACGTGAACTTCGCGCTTAGCATAACCGCCGAGTGCGACTGCGACGGGAAGGCGATGGCCCCGCTGTACCAAGACCTCGGGATATTCGCCTCGACCGACCCGGTCGCCGTAGACAAGGCGTGCTTCGACGCGCTCGAGGAGCGCGAGCGCAAGGTCCCGTTCGAGGGAGGGGAGATCTTCGCCTACGCAGAGAAGATAGGCCTGGGCTCTACAGACTACGTGACGATGAGGGTCTAAAGCCCCCCTGCCGGATCATCCTCGCAGCGAGTGGACCAGCAGCGCCGTGCGCCTTATGCCCTTCCTGGCCTCGGCCTTCCCCTCGCGCCTGACCTTCTCCAGCACCTCCAGCGGGTCGGATAGGAGCTGGGTCGAGGCGGCCTTTACGTCCATCTCGTGCATGTCCAGGACTATCGAGTTTATGGCGATTGCGACCTCCACCATCGCCCTGCTCCTTATGGGGATCTTCGCGGACCCGTCGAAGACGATGTCCACCGCCCTGTAGAGCTTCGAGGTCCTCGCGCCGTTGCAGCGCCTCAGGTTGTCTATCAGGTTGGCCCCCACGTCCGTCTGCCCGCTCCCGCGGTCGAAGGAGACGTAGCTGCCGAAAAGGCGCGCCCCCGCCTCGTTGGCGCCGTCGAGCAGGACGGACGTCCTCTTCAGTTCCGCGTGCGGGGCGCTCTCGGGATCCCCGGCGAGTGCGACGAACCCGGACGAGTAGCACCTGCTCCACGACCTGCCGCGGGTGAGCGACTGCGCCAGGTGGAACATCTCGTGCCCGATCCTGTCTATCTCGAGGTTGCCCGCGCCGCAGACCCCTATCCTGGCGCTCTCCAGCGGGTCGTCGAGGAGGTACGCGAGCGTGTTCCTGCTAAAAGGCGCCAGCTCAAGAGGGGGAAGCCGCTCGATCCTGACTCCCGTCAGGTCCCGGATCATCGCCGCGGACTCCTCGACCATCGTATTCCCCTGCCTTGCCAGCGACTCGGCGCTCCCGCTGCGAGTCACCGACACGTTCCTCACTGGCCCCCGCCTGGCCCTCCTAGCGTTCATGGAGACGATTCGGGAATCCAGCTATATAACTGTTATAGGAAAAGGCTTTACCGTCATTTCCTGAGCAGCGGGCCGTAGTGGTTTGTCGCCAGCTTCGTCGCCACCGCTGCCACTGCCGCCGCGGCGCCGAATATCTCGATTGCCGGAGAATTGCACAGCACGCCGACCGGGATGCACGAGGCCCCGAAGGGCCCGATCGCCTCGGGCGCGCCCGCGTCGCCCGCCACCTCAATCGCGTAGAGCGTCCACGCCCTCGCGGAGGCCTTAAGGTCGGCCACGCGCGTTTTGAATTGCGATATTTTTTCAGTCATCTATCCCACCTTGTACTGGTAATATTGGCGCTCTCCGCCTATAAAAGCATTGACCGTTAAACCGGTTTCCTACGACGAATGTCGCACTTTTTGGAGGCCCCTGCCCATTCCTCCTTTTGGTGCGGCGTCCATGTTTAAATAATTTGAAGCAGCAAGGTCGGATAGCGGGGCGTTTGGCATGCGGGAGGACGTGCGTCGCAAGCTGGTGGAGACCGCGAGGAAGGGCGGGAGGATTACCTACGGCGAGCTGATGCGCTCGTTCGGCATCGCGCGCGGGAGGAGCATCGGCAGGGTCCTCGAGGAGATATGCCTGCACGAGACCTCGGAGGGAAGGCCCCCCTTGGGCTCCATAGTGGTCCTGCGAGGCGGCGACTATCCGTCCGGCGGGTTCCTGGCCGTTTTCCCCGGGAGGTACTCGGGCCTGCGCAGGGACGACCCCCGTGCGCGGCGGCTGATGCGGGAGGACCAGGAGAGGACGTGGGAGTACTGGAGGCGTGCGCGTCCCGCGCGGATTAACGCCAATTCTTAAATAGCGGGAAAGCCCAATCCGATGCGTAGGCCGCCCCGGCGGCCGCGTGACTGCATGCTCACAACGATCGCAAGCGAGGGTACGTTCAGGGCGGACGTGATCAACGAGGACGCCAGGGGCTCGATAACCCTCATCAAGTACAACAACGTCGAGATATACACGCTCAGCCGGACGCGAAGGGGATACGCGCGCGGCGGGGACTACCATCCCACGGCGCAGCACGCCCTGCTCCTCGACGGCGAGGCGGACTGGACGACGAAGATTCCCGACGGAAAGGGAGGCTACGAGTTCGTCACCAGGACCCACGAGCCCGGATCGGATTTCGTGATCGCCCCGGGTGTGCCCCACAGCCTCGAAGCGAAGACCGACTGCACCGTGCTGATGTGGCAGGAGGGCGGGGGGTTCGAGAAGGGGATCGACGCCGAGCTCAGGGAGCGAGTGCTCGCGCTGATGCGCGGGCGGGACAGGGGAGAGGGAATATAAATCCTGTTTTTGTACAGTATGCGTTAGGTGGATTGATTGGCGGGAGGAACGAAGGAGAGGGCCGGGCGGGATCCCTCGGCGCTGGCGCGGGAGAGGCGGGACGCGACAGCCGCGATACAGGAGAGGTATAGTGTAATAATAGGCAAGCTCCAGGAGATGGGATGGAACGCCTACCTGTCGAGCGACCGCCCAGAGGCGGACATCAGGGCAGGGCCCGCGAAGGAGCTCAGGCGATACGAGCGCTACGCCGTGCTCCCCGCGGTTGAGGACCCGCGCAGCCCCGAGCAGGTCTTCGCGAGGCTCGAGGACATAGCTATCGAGCTGGGCAGGCAGCTGCCCAAGATATCCCTCAGGGGCGAGCGCCACGGGTGGGTAGGGTTCGTGCTGGAGGACGAGCGCGTGAAGGTGAGCACCAGCGGCGGTATCACCGTCCCGCTCGACGAGTTCATAGACGCGCTCGGCACGATAATGAAAGTGTGATTGAAGACTGTTTAAGCGGGCGGTAATCAGTGGCGAAGGGAAGGAAGGCGAAGAACTGGATAAGCGGAGTGAGCACCGTCTCCACCTACCCCCCTCAAGGGACTTTCACGAAGTCCGCACGGGAGATCGCGGGCATAATGGCCAGCCCGGAGGTCTCGCCCGGAGGGATAGGCTCGGCTATAAGGATGGTGCAGTACTTCATCAACCGCTCGGGGATGAACCTGACCCCCGCGAGGCGCAGGGAGCTCGAGCGCGCCAAGAAGCTCCTTCAGGAAATGGAGGAGCGGGAGAAGACGGGATGACCCCCCCTGAGCGCGCGCCCCTTGCGAAAGCAATAAATCCACGCGGGACAAAGGGATAAGCGGTTGCGATGAAGGCCTCGGTCAGTTCGCTGTTCTTGGAGTTCGGGAAGACCCCAGCCGAGCCCGTCCCGGAGCTCCCGGAGGGGAGGAGGAAGAACCCCTTCCTGTGGAGGGGCCAGTTCCCGCCCGAGTTCGTCGGCTCGCTGCTCGACGACAACGCGAAACCGGGCTACTCCGTCCTCGACCCGTTCGTCGGCAGCGGCACGGTCCTTCTCGAATCCGCGGCGCGCGGCCTCGCCTGCGCGGGCTCCGACACGAACCCCGCCGCGCTCGAGCTCTCCAGGACCTACCTCTTCTGCGGCGCGAGCGACGACGAGAGGGAGGAGCGGGTCTCCGCCGCGAGGAGCCTGCTGCAGGGCGCGGAGGAGGGCAAGCAGCCCGCGCGCACTCTTGACGAGGACTCCTACGCCAGGATAGCGAGGGCCCTGCGCAAGTGCGAGGCCAACCCGCTCACGCGGAACGTTCTCGCCAACGCGATAATGAGGATGAACCTCGGGCCCCACCACAATTTCGCGGAGCTCGGCAAGGCGCTCGAGGCGCACGCAAGGATAATCGCGGGCCTGCCGCACAGCGCCGCCGGCGTCAGGGTCGTGCGCGCCGACGCCAGGCGCCTGCCCTTCGAGGGCGCGTCCTTCGACCTGATACTGACCTCTCCCCCATACATCAACGTCTTCGACTACTCCTTCAACTACTCCCGCTCCGCGGAGCTGCTGCGGTGGAACCCCGCCGTGACCGCGGCCCACGAGATCGGGTCGGTGGGTGCGGCGAACCCGTTTCTCGCCGTCATAAGGTACGCGCTCGACATGCGCCTTGCGCTCCTCGAGACGAGGCGGGTCATGAAGGCCAGGGGCAGGGCGATACTCGTGGTCGGGAGGGAATCGAAGATCAAGGGCGTGCCCTTCGCGGGCTCCGCTATGGTGTACGCGATCGCCGCGGGCTGCTGCGGCCTCGCGATGGACCTGCGGCAGGAGAGGCGGTTCACCACGCCCGACGGCAACGACGTCGTCGAGGACGTGCTCAGCCTCGCCTCCAAAGGGGAGGCGGACGGGGACGACGGCCTCGCGAGGGACTGCGCCAAGCAGATGCTCAAGGACGCCCTCGAGAGGGCGTCCGGGGCGGAGCACGGCGAGATCCTCGAGGCGCTCAAGGAGGTGCGCACGCTCGGGCCCACGCCTATACTCGAAGTGTGATCCCATGCCCAGACTCGTCCTGCCCTCCGCGCGGTACAAGGGGAGCTTCCTCTCCGCGCTGGCGGAATACCACAGGGAGGGCAGGCACAAAAAATTCGACCGCGGAAAGCTCGCGAGGGACTTCGGCGCGATCGTCAGGGAATTTAAGGACAGGTCCGCCGGAAGGAACCTCCCGAAGGGGCGCGGCCCCCAGACGACCTACTGGCTCGTCGACGGGGCCAGGTTCATCGGCAGCGTGCGCATAAGGCCGCACCTGAACAGGGAGCTGCTGATGAGGGGCGGGCACCTGGGATACGACATAAGGCCCTCTGAGAGGAGGAGGGGGTACGGGACGGAGATCCTCAGGCTCGCCCTTCCGAAGGCGAGGGCCATGGGCCTGCGAAGGGTCCTCGTCACGTGCGACTCGGACAACGCCGGGTCGAGGAGGATAATAGAGAGCGCGGGGGGGATTCCAGCACGCTCCGCCGCCGGAGGGAGGGGGAAGCCCAGGATACTCAGGTACTGGATCGACCTCGCACCGCGCAGCCGCTTCCCTTCCCCGCGCAAGCAATAAAAACGTTGGCTTGCCATCTACCTATAGTGAGACGATGGTCAGGGGTTTGCTTTGCTGTCGCTGTGCTTCCTGAGCTAGTGCCGCCCCTCTCTTCCTTCCCGGAACCGCCGGCTTTCGCTCATGTTTGGTGAACTCGTGAGGTATGACAATATCCTTGAAACGGTCGGAGACACCCCCTTGGTGAGGCTCAACAGGCTGCCTGACCCCTCAGGCGCGGCGGTGTACGCCAAGGTCGAGTCTAGGAACCCGAGCTTCAGCATCAAGGACAGGGCCGCGCTCGCCATGGTCGAGTCGGCGGAGAGGGCCGGCATCCTGCGCGAGGGCTCGGTCATAGTCGAGCCGACGAGCGGCAATACCGGGATAGGCCTCGCGATGGTCGCCGCCGTGAAGGGATACAGGGTCGTGCTGGTGATGCCGGAGACGATGAGCCTCGAGAGGCGCGCGCTCCTGCGGGCGTACGGCGCGGAGCTGGTGCTCACGCCGGGCAAGGACGGTATGGGCGGGGCGGTGAGGAGGGCGGAGGAGATCGCGAAGGAGGACTCGGCGGTTTTCGTACCCCAGCAGTTCCAGAACCGGGCCAACGCGGAGGCGCACAGGAGCACCACGGCCGCGGAGATAATCAGGGACCTCGACGGGAAGGTCGACGCGTTCGTCGCGGGCGTGGGGACGGGAGGGACGCTCACCGGGGTCGGTGAGGCGCTCAAGGAGCGCGACGGCGGCGTGCTGGTCTACGCGGTCGAGCCCGCGTCCTCGCCTGTGCTCTCCGGCGGTAAGCCGGGGCCCCACAAGATACAGGGGATAGGCTCGGGCTTCGTCCCGGACATCCTGAACCGCAATGTCATAGACGGGATAATCCAGGTTGGGGACGACGCCGCCATCTCGATGGCGAAGCGGCTGGCGAAGGAGGAGGGGATACTGGCGGGGATTTCTTCGGGGGCGAACGTCCACGCGGCCTTGTCGGTTGCCTCCAAGCTGGGAAAGGGCAAGACGGTTGTGACGGTCCTCCCGGACACCGGCGAAAGGTACATAAGCACGGACATGTTCAAGGAATACAGGGATGCCTGAGATGGGACTCAAGACGCTGATAACAGACATAAAGGCGCCGATGGCGCGCGACCCCGCGGTGAAGAGCGTGGCGGAGGTGATCCTCTGCTACCCTGGAGTGCACGCGCTCATCGTGCACAGGTCTGCGCACTGGCTCTACCTCCGCAAGGTCCCCCTGATTCCCAGGCTGATGAGCCACCTCAACCGCTTCTTCACGCAGATAGAGATACACCCCGGCGCGACGATAGGCGAGAACTTCTTCATAGACCACGGCAGTGGCATCGTCATAGGCGAGACTTCGGAGATAGGGGACAACGTGATGATGTACCACGGCGTCACGCTCGGCGGGACCGGCCTGGAGAAGGGCAAGCGCCACCCGACAATCGAGAGCAACGTGGTCATAGGCGCGGGCGCGATACTCCTCGGGAACATAAGAATAGGCCACGACTCCAAGATAGGGGCCGGGTCGGTGGTGAACAAGTCCTTTCCCCCGCACTCGACCATCGTCGGGGTCCCGGGCAGGGAGGTCAGCCGCAAGGAGGGCATATACCAGATCTGAGCAGTAGCCGGGAGCCAAATCCGTTCATTGCAATGGTTTATATAGGACAACGTATACAATATCCCTTACGGAGAAGAAAGGCGGACATGAAAAGTAAGTCTAATTCTGCGTAAAAGAAAAGAAAAAGTGTGAATAGAATGTCGTATGACGAAGGAAATTATGGAAGCAGCTCCCACGGGGGCTACAGGGGAGGATTCGGCGGAGACAGGAGGAGCTCTTACTCGGGCTCTTCAGAGCCGAAGCCTGTGAAGGTCGGGGACGAAGTGGAGGTCAAGATCGAGGGGACCGCCTCAAAGGGAGACGGCATCGCCAAGAAGGACGGCTTCGTCATCTTCGTGAAGGGCGCCAAGGAGGGCGACACCGTGAAGGTGAAGATAACCGACGTCAGGGAGAGGTTCTCCACTGGCGAGATAATCCAGTAATAGGCTGGAACCCTGTTTTTTGGGCGGGCCCGTTTTGGGCCCGCCTCATGTTTTTTTTATCGTTTTGCACCCGGAGCCTGCGGCATGAACCAAATGGGGCGCCGCCGGACGGGCTAGCGCTGATTCTTGCGAATATCATTGAGGATTAGGGCATCCCTCGCGGGATGCCTGCCGGCCGGGCGGGAAGGCCCGCCCAGGTCGAAGTGTCCGGTTTATCAGGCAGCTATCTTCTTCACGTTCTTAGCGCGGAGTCCCCTCTCGCCCTGCTCGACCTCGTACTCGACGCTGTCGCCGACGGCCAGGGCAGCTCCCCCCTCTATCGCCGTCGTGTGGACGTACACGTCCTTCCCGTCGTCTCCAGTTATGAATCCGAAACCTCTCGCCGCATTGAACATCTTCACTTTTCCCTTCATTCTATCACTTGCATATCACTTGCAACGCCATAGTTTATAGTAGTAGCGGTCTGGGGCCCCAGGGGAGGCCCGGCAGGGAAAGGGGGCTTGGCGGCGCGCCGGAGGCCCCCTGCGATAGCAATATAATTCTTGGCGTCGGCATACTCCCGTGGTGGCATGGCTTTGGACGCGCTTGTGGGAAAGGACGTGGAGGTAATAACGGAGGAGCACTACGGCAGCGACGAGGTCCGCCCGAGCAAGTCGGTCTTCGGCAAGCTGGTCGAGATCAAGGACGGCTTCCTCACCGTCGAGGAGAAGGAGCTCGAGTACGCGGACGAGCTGGGCGTCAACCTGAGCACGTGCGGACCGCTGAAGGCGACGGGCAGCACCCTCTACTTCAACATCGCCCACGTGGTCATAATGAAGGAGTACAGCGAGGTCTGCGAGCGCGTCAAGCCGGTGGCCTGAAGGACCTGTTTCACTGCTTCTTCTTCCTGTCCTTCAGCACTTCGCTGACGACTATGGCGATCACACATACCGCCGCCGCGCCAGCCATGATCCAGGGGATCGGGGGCAGGTGCACCTGCATGGCGTGGTTCGCCGCTCCCGTCGCGTTAAGCGTGAGGTTGGAGGCGCTCGCGTTGCCCGCGGCCGCCGCCACGACGTTGGCCCCGCCCCTGAGCGCGCCCCTGAGATCCGCCGCGCTCGCCTTGGCGGCAGAGCGGGGGTCTTTCAGCGCGGTGTTTGCTTCGGCCATAGCATCACGATATACCATCCATTCCCACCTATAAATCACTTTTGCCCTGACTGTTCCTACCGCGCCCGGCTCAGCACTCCCTCCTGTAGCGCTCCATCATCGGCGTGTCGCTGGACCACGACAGGTCCAGGTCGTTTATCGGAAGGTCCGTCATCAGCCCCGTGCAGATGTCGACCATCGCCTCCGCGTGCTCCTTGCGGTTCGGGTACGCAACGCACGGCCCACCTGGCCTGAAGGCGATTATCCCGACGTCCTCGAGCGGCGTCGTCCCCTTCCGCTCCGGGAATCGCAGGTCGCGCAGCATCCTCGAGAGCGCGCCCATCCTCTCCTCCCTCCTCACCACCACCGCGCCGCCCCTGTAGTCCGCGGATATCGGCGCCCCGTCGAGGCCGGCCGCGAAGTATCCCCTCTGCCCGAGCCACTTCGCGGCGCCGCGGGCCAGCTCGGCCGCCTCCTCCTCCCCGAAGAACCCCCTCCTTATCTGCCCGAGGGCCCTTCCCGCCGCGTCGGCGAACGCGCCATCCCCGCCCGCGCACCTGCCGAAGACGACGGCGCGCGCCTCAACGTAAACGTTGCTCCCCATGAAGCTCACGCTAAGGACTTCCCATCCGAGGTTAATATAATTTGGCTTGGATTGCGCGCCCCCCCGGCGGATTTCACGGCAAGGGATATAAGCGCCGCCGGCACCATCATATCGTGGACGGAATCGCCGCGAGGCGCGCGGAGCCGGCTTCCCCCATTAACCTGGCGGGCAGGCTCGACGCCATAGAGAGGGACATGGACGAGATCGGGGCGAGCGTGCGCTCCATCGCCGAGTGGAAGCGCGGCGGCGAGATCGGCGAGCGCGTCGAGGAGCTCAAGGGCAGGGTCAGGAACAGGATGCGCAGCAACGAGGTCAACATAAGGCAGGCCCTGCGCCGTGGCGCCCTGGAGATCGACCTGTACGAGTTCGAGGGGATGGGCCCCGACGAGGCCGCGGCCCTCTACAAGCTCACCGTTCTGGGGTGCTGCGACGATACCGGGAGGATGTGGAAGGGCGCGGAGATAGTCAGGGCGGCGGACCTCGGCGTGCGCCTCGAGCTGACCGGGACTCTCGACGCAGTGGCGAGGGAGCGCGCCCTCGAGGAGGCGCTCGATGAGCTCGGGAGCGGGCCGCTCAGGGGCATAGCCGCCGAGTGGGTCGACCTGCTGCGCGAGCTCCCGCGCGATTCCGCGGACCGCCGGGCTACGTCCTCCTCAATATCCTGTCGATGAAGCCGAAGCGCCTCTCGGGCTCCTTCGTCTCGGGCAGGGGCTCCGGCACGATGAGGTCTCCCGTCCTGAGGTCCACCCTCGCGACCCCTATCTTGTCAAGCACCCACTCGGGGCTTATGATTACCACCTTCTTTTGATATACCTGGCTCAGCGGAGACGTGTACGAAGGCAGGTACATCGGCATGATGGCCTCCAGCGATTCCTCGGGCCTGCGGAGGATGTGCGCCTGGACGATCTGCCCGAGCGCGTCGATCATCCTTGGTGCGTCCCCGCTTCTGATGGAGATGTTGACTGCCGCTTCGGGCGGGGTCCCGAGCACCCTGTCCACCACCGCCTCGGGCACCGTGTCCCTCTGCTTCATGGGCTCCCTCAGCGCGCACACGAACTCGCCGAGGGGCGCCCCGCTGGAGAAGCCCTCGGTCAGGTCCACGACCGAGGCGCCCCTGATGTCGGAGTGCCCTAGGCTGAAGAACGCCCTCTCGAGCTTGGCGTACTGCCGCGCGTGGGAGTTGAGCGTGAGGTGTCCGGGCGGCCCGTCGTTGAACCTCCCTATCGCCTCGAAGTGGGCTATGATCGCGTCCCTGACGCCCGTCCCCTTCATGTCGTGTCCGGTGAAGATCGCGTACCTTTCCTGCCTCTTTGTCTCGGGCGAGAGGGAGTCGGACATGATCCTCGTTCCCGCGTACATCCTCCCATCCCTCCCGTCGTAGAGCAGGTACAAAGGGGCGCGGCTCCTGTCGGCGATCCTCGCCGCGTTGTTGAGCGTATCAGGGGATCTCGCCGTGTAATGGACGCCGCAGCTGCTGTAGACGTGGAGCCTCGGCAGCCCCTCCCTTTCGGTTTGTGCGATCTTCTCCATGCTGACCTCCTATGTGTTTGTCAGGGTTTCCCGTGTATTTAAGCATTGTTCGGGAAGTGCTTCGCGCACCCTCACGGCTCGACTCCGTAGACGCTCCTCTTCCCCCGCAGCGCGGAGGCTATCGCAGCTATCACGGAGAGCGTTATCGACATGTAGAGCACCGTCTGTATGCCCTGCGCGAACGGCGGCGAGATGAGCTGCGGGAAGAACCCCGTGCTCGCAATCGACGCCTGCTGGGCCACCGTCAGCTGCCCGAAGATCGGCGCGGGTATCAGCGTCTTGAGCGGGTTGTATCCTAGGAACGCCGCGAAGAGCGCGCCCGTCGGGGATATGCGGGACGCGAGCGTTGCCGTGGAGTTCGAGATCCCCTGGCTCACGAGGCCAGCGTACATCGACTGCTGCAGCGTGGAGCCGAGCCCGACTATGAGCAGCGAGAAGAAGATGATTATGCTGAACATGAAGGAGATGTTCTGCAGCGCGGCCCGCATGCCCGCGGCCGCGCCCCTGTCCTCGGGAGGGACGGAGTTCATTATCGCCGCCATGTTCGGCGAGATGAACATCCCCTGGCCCACCCCGAGAAGGAAGGTGATTATGGCGAAGGGCAGCAGCTGGAAGGAGACCGGCAGGAACAGCATCGCCACGAAGCACGCGGCGTTCAGGACCATGCCGAGCGTCGTGTAGAGGTTGACCCCGTGCTTGTCGGAGAGCTTGCCGAACACGGGCCCCGCGATGAGGACCCCCAACGTCAGGGGCAGCATGTATATCGCCGCGAGGAGCGGGGTCTGCTCGAAGCTGACGCCGTGCAGCGGGAGCCATATCCCCTGGAGCCATATGACGAGCATGAACTGCAGCCCTCCCCTCGCTATCCCCGCGAGGACCATGCTGAGGTTGCCGGCGGCGAACGACCTGTTCCTGAAGAGCTTGAGCTTGAACATCGGGTCCTCGGAGCGCAGCTCGATCGCCACGAAGAGAATCATGAGCAGTATTCCCGCGGCGAAGCCGCCCAGGACGTACGGGCTGCCCCAGCCGGTCTGAGCGCTCCCGTAGGGCATCATCGCGTAGGTAAGGGAGATGAGTATCGCGGTGAGCGAGGCCCCGAACGCCACGTTGCCCGGTATGTCGAGCTTCTGGCCCCTCTTCAGGGTGGATATCTCGTGGAGCGCGAGGTAGGACCATATGGCCCCCGCGACGCCTATCGGGACGCTTATCATGAAGATGAGGTGCCAGTCTATCGCCGCCAGCAGCCCCCCGACTATCAGCCCGACTATGCTGCCGCCCGCGAAGGCTATGCCGTTGACCCCGAGGGCCATCCCCCTCTCGGTGTGCGGGAACGCGTCCGTCAGGAGCGCGGCACTGTTGGCGAAGAGGAAGCTCCCTCCCACGGCCTGCAGCAGCCTGAGAAGTATTATCGAGAGCGCGCCCGACGTGCCGGTGAACAGGTAGGACGATACGTAGATGAGCGTCGAGGCCAGCGCGAAGATCATGAAGCCGATGTTGTAGAGCTTCACCCTCCCGTACATGTCCGAGAGCCTGCCGAAGGCCACGACGCAGACAGAGCTGACTATCATGTAGCCCAGCAGCATCCACAGGAGCAGGCCGATGTTCGCGGGCACGAGCGGGTTTACCCCCAGGCCGGTGAATATCTGCGGCAGCGAGATGAGCACTATCGAGCTGTCTATAGCCGCCATCGTGGCGCCGATGGTCGTGTTGGAGAGGACCACCCACTTGTAGCCCTTGCCGTACTTCGGCTCCCTGCCCTCCTCCCTCCGGTCGTACGACAGGTCCTTCTTGGCCGTCGCACTGGGGGGAGGATTTTTCTTCGCCATCCTAATCGCGCAGTTTCAGAATAAGGATTACCTTAATTTATGCCTTTGTTTTGCGCCCCATCAGGCGAGCGCGCCCATGAGAAGGCCCGCCATCACCATGGCGATTATGAGCCCCAGTAAGACCGCGCCAACGAAGGTGTACCCGTATCTCTCACCCTCGTCATAGCCCTTGGTGGCGGCGACCAGGCACCCTATCAGCCCGATGAAAAGGGCGAGTATCGAGAAGCAGTACCCCCTCGCCCAGCCCAGGTCGCGATACGCGTACTGGAGCAGCCAGACGGCCGCGGCGAGGAAGAGCAGCGCGGAGATTAGCGCGACGCCGAAGAACGCGACGCCGCGGTGCCTGAGGAAGCTGTGCCTTCTCCTCCGCGGAGCCATGTTTAGGACAGGGACGGGAAATCTTAAAAAAGAGGCGGTCGGATGCCGCCTTGCCCCCTCAGACCTTTGTCGCGGGAGTGGCCTTCACGGTGCCCTTCGGCAGCTCCCCCAGCACGTCCCCGTGCGCGTACCTGGACGTCGCCCCGGGGGTGGTGAAGCGGCCCGCCTCGGAGGTCCTGTTCCTCCCGATCATGGCGGCGCGCTCGTCCAGCAGTATCTCCAGCGGGTCCACGCACGGGAGCCCGCCGTGGCTGAACCGCCTCTCGCTCTTCAGGTCGAACTCCTTCTGCGCCTCCTTGATGCAGCCGTCCAGGAGGATCATCCCCGCGGCGTCCCCGCCCTCGAGGGCACGGACCACGTACGTGACGCTGGCCTCGGGGTCCCCGGCGGCCGCGCCCTTGTGGATTATGCCCGAGATGTAATACGCCACGGTCGGCTTCGCCTGTCCCTCACCCGTCTGCTGGTCATCCATGCTATCTTACCGATCGTCATTCCGTCGCCGCCTATAAAAGCATTGCCCGCGAACTGTTCCGCACGGCCCCGGCCCCCTCGCGGCGCCGGCGCGCGGAGACCCGCCTGCCCGGCGGATTCCAGACCAAAAATTATATACCCGACGGCCAAAATGCAATCATGGCGAGAAGGGCATCGAAGGCGCAGGCCGAGCGCGCCCCGCTCCGGGACGCCCTGAGGGACTCGGAGCCCTACCGCCGCGGGACCGCGCTGATGGAGGAGGCGAGGTCGCTGATAACGGACATGACCGGCTACTACCTCCCGAGGCTTCCCGTCCTCGAGCTGAGGGAGGAGTCCCCGCACGCCCTGGCCGAATGCGGCGACGGGGTCGTGACGGTCTTCGGCGAGAGGAACCTGACCGCGGAGAACCTGCGCCACGAGACCTACCACTTCTTCCAGGACGAGTGGCGCCTGGGTATGTTCGGCACGTGCGGCCGCGAGTTCAGGCGTCAGTTCGCCCCCCGCTCGAACCTGCCCGAGGCCGCGCGTGCCCTGTTGTTCTGGGAACGCGCGTTCGGGGCCCGAATGGAGGGGAGCGCGCACAGGTACGTGGCTGCGTCGCTCCTGTGGAACGGGGCTAACGAGGCGGGTGCGCGAATCTTCGAGCACTACCCCGCGAATTCGGACTTCCCCGAGGACACAAAGGCCGCGTGCGTGCTCCGCGAGGTCGGGCTGCGCATGGGCCTCGTCTTCCGCGCCGACGCCGAGGAGGGTGTCCGGCTGATATTCGAGCCCCTCTCGGCCGCGCCTGACTATCTGACGGACTACAGCGTGAGGAAGGAGCACCAGGTCACCCTCGCCGTCGCCGCCATAGCGCTCGAAGGCAGCGGGTACGACGCCAGGGAGGCGGTCAGCCGCCTGCGCGGCCAGCCCGGGCGCCTGCTCGGGGAGATCGAGGACATGGGGAGGGAGGACGCGCTGCGCAGCGTCCGGAGGTCGGACAGGCTGCTCGACCCTGCGGGCTACGCGTCAAGGGACCGCGCCCGGAGAAAACAACGCTAATATAACTTCCAGCGCCCAATTGTCCTGTAATCCCGCGGACTGGTTCGAATGAAGATAGGAAACGTGAAGATCAAGAACGGGTTCCTCCTGGCGCCCATGGCGGGCTTCTCGACGCCGCCCTTCAGGCGGCTGTGCCACGAGTTCGGCGCGGGCCTGACGACGAGCGAGATGGTCTCCTCGGAGGCGGTGGTCCATCACAATCCCAGGACCCTGGCGTCCCTGGAGAGGGCGAAGGACGAGCGGCCCTTCGCGATACAGATAGTGGGATCCGAGCCGCTGAGCATCTCGCTCGCGGCGACGATACTGCAGCCGCGCTGCGAGATCGTCGACATAAACCTCGGCTGCCCGGCGTGCGCCGTGACCGGCCAGGGCGCGGGCGCCGCGCTGCTCGACGACCCGGCGAAGATCGCAAGGATATTCGACTCCCTGACGGTCCTGAAGATACCCTACACCGCCAAGATGAGGCTCGGATTCTCGACGAAGGAGAACGCCGTCCACATCGCGAGGATCATCGAGAAGGGCGGCGCGTCGGCGCTCACCGTCCACGGGAGGACGGCGAAGCAGGGCTACAAGACCCCGTGCGACCTCGCCGCGATAAAGGAGATCAAGAAGGCGCTCTCGATTCCCGTCGTCGGTAACGGCGACGTCTCGAGCCCCGAGGTGGCGGAGGCGATGATGAGGGACACCGGCTGCGACGGGGTCATGGTGGCCCGCGCCGCGATGGGCAACCCTTTCCTCTTCAGGCAGCTCGTCGATTACTTCAAGGACGGCGACTACCTGGTCCCGACGCCCAAGGAGCGCGCCGCCGCGCTCGGGAGGTTCCTGAGCTACGCCGCGAAGGACCCGCTCAGCGTCGTTCGGCTGCAGGCGGTCCAGTTCGTCTCGGACGTTGACGACGCCACGACCCTGAGGCACAGGATCGCGCGCGCGAAGACGATGGGGGAGATAGAGGACGCCGCCCGCGACTTCGGCAGGTCGTGAATCCCCGCGCCGCAGATTTATATTATCCTACTGAGAGGTTCCCTCGGAGATGCTATGCGCAGGATAATCGTTTCCGAGATGGTCACGCTCGATGGCTTCTTCGCGGGGCCGAACGGCGAGACCGACTGGCATATGGCCGACGAGGAGTACGAGAGGTATTCGCTCGGCTTCCTCGAGTCCGTCGACACGCTCCTCTTCGGCAGGGTCACGTACCAGATGATGGCAGACTACTGGCCGGCGGCCGCCGCCAAGGGCTTGCACACCAAGGTCCACGCCGACGTCGCGCGAGCGATGAACGAGATCCAGAAGGTCGTCTACTCAAGCACCCTCAAGGCCGCGCCCTGGAACAACTCGCTGCTGCTCAAGAAGGTCGTCGCCGAGGAGGTCATGGGCATGAAGCTCGCGGACGGCAAGGACATCGCGGTCTTCGGCAGCGGGCAGCTCGCATCCGAGCTCACGCGCCTGGGCCTGGTCGACGAGTACAGGTTCATAGTCAACCCGATCGTGCTCGGCAAGGGCAGGCCGCTCTTCACGGGCCTCGAGGGCGCGCTCAGGCTGGAGCTAGACTCCATAAAGGACTTCCGCTCGGGGGTCGTGGCCCTGTCCTACGTCAACACCGCGGCGGGCACGGAGTAGGCAGGGGGGTCCGGGCGGCGCGCGTCTTCACGCCAACCTTTATCAACCAGCCCGAGGAATGTTGAAGCGATAGAGTGGGGAGCAGGATCGCTGTGGATGAAAGAGGGACGCGGCGCGCGCGCTGAGCGCCGCGAGGAGGCCCGTCTCCGTCGCGTTCCCCCAGAGGTTCTTCGACGAGACGGTGGCCGCGGTAGAGGGCGACCTCATCAAGCTCAACAGGCGAGCCCTGCCCAACCTGCCCATAAAAGAGGGGCTCGTGGCGCGAAAGCTCTCCCTCTTCGTCGACTGGGGGAAGGATCCGAAGGGCCCCGAGCTGAAGGGGCTCCCCCAGCACGGCAGGGTCCTCTCGCTCAACCTCCGCTTCTCCGACAGGTACGGGAACGCCTACAACTACCTCGCGTTCAAGGGCGTCGGGATGCCGCGCAGGAGCTCGGCGGGACACCTCCACTCCCAGCCGGTGGCGTACCCCGGCGAGAAGCTCGACCCAAACGTCTACGGGCTCGAGCGCGACCACAACGCGCTGGCCGACTGGTACTACAGCGACCTCCTCCTCAGGGCCGGGGCCCGCACGACGGTGCCAATCGCCATCATAAGGCCCAGGGAGGTGCTCACCAAGGAGGGCGAGCGCATCGGCATCGCCGACGCGGTGAGGGAGGGCTACATACCCCGGACATGGGAGCTCGACGGGAGGCGGCGCAGGTTCGTCCCGGTCATCTACGTCAAGGGCTTCGGCGAGGTGGCGAGGCTGCTCGACATGCGGGACTGCGGCTACAAGCGCGTCGCGGCCGAGCTGGGGGTTGGCGTCAGGGAGTACGGGAGGCTGCTCTCGGAGGAGGTGGCGCGCAACCTGGCGATCCTGCACAACCTGGGCCTCACCCACGGCTACCTCTTCTGCCACAACGTCACGCTCGACGGCTGCATAGTGGACTTCGACAGCGTCTACTCGGGCGGGCCGCTCGAGGTGGTGGCGGACCTTCGCAGGATCCTCCAGACGCTCACCGAGCACGGCAAGCTGGGGGGCGCGAGCGAGTTGCGGTTCATGGAGGCCTACTTCAGGAACAGGGAGGGCATCCCGAAGGAGGAGCGCGGCGAGCTGAGGGACTGGATGGCGTTCAAGGACTTCAGGCGCAAGGCCGACTGGCTGCTAGGGCTGTCGCGATGACTTTCGTACACAAGTTTTTAAACTATCTTCAGGATAGCAGTAATCGAGGGGTAGTGTGCCCGGAAGTGGATAATATGGATGGAGGGGATTAGAATGGGAGGAGGAGCTAGTGGTTGAAATGGGAGGAGGATGTTCGTGATCGGTGGAGGCTGTTCTGGGTAAATCCAGGTTGTTAGAATGGGGGGAGGAATAGGTTGTTGAAATGGGAGGAGGATGTGGTTAGAATAGGAGGATATTCATGACAAGAGGAGGTTATTCCGGATAGGTGGGAAGCTATGGACGATGGAGGAGGGATGAGTTGAATGGGCGGAGGCCAAAGTTGATAAAGGGATTTGAATGGGCGGAAGTGCGTGAATTATAGGGATGACTATGGATGGAAGCACTAGATGAATTAGTGGTGGATATGGCAAACGGAGGAGGAAGTGAATAAAGGGGATGGAACTCAATGGGAGCTGAAACAGAGGGGAGTGGCTAAAGATAAGCAACCGAGACAGGAGTATGCAGGAGTACTGGCGATTGACAAGGATGGTGGAGATTAATATGGAAGGCAGAGGGACTGACTAACAGATTCGTGGCTAAAGAAAGGCAATCCTAGGGGCAACGGAGATTAAGTAAGTATTTCTAAAGTAGGATGTCACAGATTTTCAAAGCTATTTCTATAGTCTTTTATGACATCGCGCTTTTTGTTACTCTAATTAAGTTTAGAAAGCGATGCGAAGATTTCAGAAAACGAAAATGCCTTTCCAGATAGCTGAATTTTTGTCTGAAAAGAGCACTTTTCTTCGAGACTGCCTTACTTGAGTTGGTTGATCCAAGAGGCTGTACTAAAGTTGGGTGTAGGGTTGGGAACCACTCAGGCTGTCGCGCTGGGGGTCCTTGCCTGGCTCTAATTTATCAGGGCGGTCTCTTATTATACCAGAAAAGGCAGTTCGTCTGTTGGCTATCCCCGGAGAGCGTCTTATAAGGGAATACCCTGATACTCGCTGTTTGACGATGGGTTTTTAAAGATGTCTGGAGAATCAATTATTGTGACATAGACATACGGAAGCCAGTAGGTGTAGAAATGGACGGAACTCAATAAATTCGATAAATCAAAGATTTACTATTTTTAGCTATTGCTGTTATTCAGTGTAAACTTATTTTTATTTCTTATTCATATTTTATTTTAGGTAACGGTCTCAGTCCATGACTTTCAACAAGACGGTTGTGCTGCCTCGAATACGCTCTATCAAACTTTCTGAAGCAGGGAGTATTGATCGATCCAATAACAATTGACGAGGTGACACTCGCATCCTTAATTATTGATTTTAGTTCCTCTATTGCTTTTTCAATATTTTTTTCGTTGAATATTGGAACTACAAAAATAGCACCCGTTGGTGTTCCCGCATCTCCAACAAGAGCATAGTAGTCTGTTGGTAGATTTGTTTCTTTTATCATGTGTGCTAAAAGCTTAGCCTTTGCTTCTTCCCAGTTTTTGTCATTTGTATTTTCTAGATATAGAACGGCCAGATATTTTACAGGAAGATTTACCATTGATATCGTGATTCTTTTTATGATTTGCTTCTCTTTTAGACGGTGGTAAGTGTATTGTGACATGCCTTTATCGAATCCATATTTTTTATCTATGTCACTAAAGTCTATAGCACCATCTTTGACCAGCTCGTACAATACACAGTACTCGCCGTTTGAGATACTGCCTTCCGGAGGTTTAGGATTTTCTTTGGATCGTTTCCATACCCTCTCTTTTAACACTTTGAAGAACTCTTCCCTCATTGGAATAAAGTTATATGTGATATAAACTGGAGCACGATACCATCTTGCGTCACGATCTGGGAATAATTCTTCTCTGGCCTTATACAAGCTAAATGCGCCTTTTTCATCTTTACCCGTAAGCAAAAAAAGAATTATGTCGTACTCACCTTTCGAAAGAAAAGCAAGCTGAATTCTGGGATCATTCTTTGCCGCTGCTTCCAAGTTTTCCATACCTGGGGCTTCTTTCTGAAATTTTGCTAATACTAGATAAGTCAAATATCCTAGTTTGTCTAGATCGATTTCAGCAGTGTATTTTATTCCATATCTTTTCTCGAGACTCTTGACTCTAGTATATGCCGCCGAGGAGCTCAGTCCTGTGAGTTTGCCTAGGGTTGCGAAGCTCGCCCTGGCATTCATGCTTAGCGCCGTCAGCAGCTTCATATCTATCTCGTCGGAGCTAACTTCCACCGATTCCTTCGGCAGCATAGCGCCCTCGCCCTCCGCGGGCCAGATTATCTTCCCGCCCTTCTCGGCGATGAGCGCCTTTGCCTTCTCGAAGTCGTCGGAGTACGATGCAAGCTTTTTGACGTAGGTCCCGTCTTCGAGTATCCTGCCCAGGTACTCTGACTTTATTCTCGTCTTCTTCTTTTCCTTGTCCCACTTGCCTGACTCCCTGTAGACGTAGAATCGCCCCTTTATCGGGATGAGGTATATCTTACCGGAGCTCTCCTTCCGGAGCTTCTCGAAAGACTTCCTTATCAGGCGCGGGACTTCCATATATTATGTAATAATAACAAAGGGTTTATAATCTTTTATTATTGCCTATGAAGTATAATAAAATGAACTGGGCCATTCTTGGAAATTGCTACGGAAATGGAATAACTGTTCGACGATACTGGCTCAGCGAACAGGTCGCTTTTAAATAAAAAGAAATCCTAAGTAAGATTCAGGGATTGGGATGGGTTGCTGGATGGGCTATGGTAGGCATAACGCTTTACCGAAGGCCATACCTTATTTTGCATTTCCTCACCCGGAAGCAAACGCATCCTCTCTATCCTCAAATGTTGGCGCAGCGTAAGCTGCGCCTCATGCTTGAAGGGATGGGACATGGGGAATAACGCAAGGAGGCAAGTATGTATCGGGGGGCTCGCCAGGAGCCCCGCCAGGCACAGCTTCATAATGCTGAAGCCGGGGCGCGCGCTCGATCCGGACGGGGTGGCGAGGAGGCTCGCATCCATCGGAGGGGTCAGGGCGGTCTGCATGACGAGCGGCAACTACGCCTACGTGGTGGCCGCCAGGAACGGGAGCGAGGACGAGATCCGCAAGACGTGCGTCAAGGTCAGGCGGGTCATCGGCAGGAACGGGAGGGTGAGCGTGGCGCTCAACCATTACGTGTACACTCAGGGGAAGTGATGGGATGTCGATAAGGGATATGATATTCGGGAAGTCAGTGGCGCACAAGGAGGAAGAGGAGAGGCCGGTCGTGATGGTCCAGGAGAGGGAGAACGTCTGGAGGATCGTGTACGCTGATTGACGTGGTATATCTTCGTCTTTATTTATGACCAGAAAGAAAACTGATAATATGAATAGCCCTCCTACAGTATATGTTCTGGAATCGGGAAAACACCAAAACATAAGCGATAGCTCCAAAAAATCCTCATACAAGATAAGGCACACCGTTTCTGGCAGTCCCCTAACATTACCTTCTGAGATCGAGAAAAGAGTGCAAAATCTCTGGAAGTCTTCTGACAAAAAGTCTCAATACGCAGACAGCCCGCTGACATGTTTTCTACACTCTTTTGATGAGAACACTTCTACAGACATAGTTCATGAAGCACCATTCAAATATGCCTATTGTTTTGGTAAAAGCAGTCTTTTCAAGGAGTGCTCTTTCTTTGCAGACAATTTAGGGCTGATTGCGCTATCATCCATTTGTCTCATCAGAACCGCTGACAAAAAGCTGGCATTCGGAATAAAAAAGAACATGAGCTCTAAGATTTCCGGCTTTTCGGGATATATTCATCACGATGACTTTGACAAGGGTCAAGTAAAGATACTTTCATATCTTATCCGGACGCTAAGTGCGGAACTGAATATAACTAAAAATCACATTACAGATGTGATAAGGACGGGCCAAGTGTACTCCCCGGACATACTTGATGAAAAAAATAAGACAAACAACAAAGCATTCAACAATACTTTCGTAGCAAATCTTAATATCTCGTCAGGTGCGCTTGATGAAAGATTTAAGGAGTCCGAACAGTTCGAGAAAGGACTTATTTTCATCGATGATGAGGTATCCTCTATAATACAATTTGTTCTTGCTAACCACAGAGATATGTCAATACATTGCATAGGTGCAATATACACATATCTTTCCTCGTTCTATTCGGACTACGCTGCGAATCAGTTGATTGATACGATAGGCACAGAATCCATACAGGTTCGCCTATCGCTGAAGAGTCACAACATAACTGTCCAGCAGGTAATAAGGGACATTACTCCCTATGTTTGGGGTCTGATTGGCAATGCACAGATAGCAGAGTACAGTGTGGCTCCCCAGATGTGGAATTCTTTGTTCGAACTAAGGAACATGCCCATAAAATGCGTCACCTTCGGAAGTGATAACAGGCAGGAAGTACTTAACTACTTAGAAAATGAAAAGCACAATCCCTATTTTCTTGGGTGCAATATCGCAAGACCTTGGAAAGGCACGTCCTTCTTAGTTTGCGATACGTCAGAGCCCGGTGCAGAGGCTGTTGAAACCGTAAATACGATTGTGAAAAAAAACAGAAAGTTTTTGGGATACAATACTGACGGAAGGGGTATAGTAAAGAGTATATCGCGATACGTCGAAATATCTGGCAAGCAAGTTCTGCTACTGGGTGCAGGAGGAGCTTCAAAGACTGTGCCGCGCTATCTTCTAAACGAAGGAGTAAAAGCAATAACTGTTGTGGATAGCAATAGGGAAAAAACGAATGCTCTTGTTCGGACCTACGCCGAAGTTTTTGCAAAAGCTCAGAAAGCACTATATGGGGTTCTACGCGAAGATCTGCCTAACTCCTTCCCGAAAGCAGATATTATAATTAACTCAACTCCTGCAGGATCCATCGAATCAGCAGAACAAGCGCCTTTTGATCTGACTCTATTAAAGAACATTACGAAAGACTGCGTTATTGCAGAAATGGTCTACAATCCCTACCATACTCCTCTATTAGAGGAGGCCCTAAAAATTGGTTGCAAAGTAAGCCCGGGAATAAATATGCTTGTAGATCAAGCCGCCGAAAGTTTCGCATTAGCCTTTGGCTCAGAGCTTAGCAAGGACGAAAAGCATCTGTTAGTGGAAACAACAAAACTGACTCTACATAATGAAAGCAGGTAGTTGCCATGGAAAAAATACTTATAACAGGGGTCTCTGGTTTCGTAGGGCAAGTGCTTGCAGCTAGACTAAACAGAAATTATGAAATAATTGGGGTAGATTTAGATAAAACTGCATCAAACCTTTGCAATGTTTTTTATAACTCTGATGTAACAGAAAGCAAAAGCATTAGCGAAATAGTAAATACTCATCTACCTTCAGTGATCATCCATGCGGCTGCCATAAAGGATTTGCTGAAGTGCGAGTCCGAGAAAGAAAGGGCATATCGAACAAATACCGAGTCCACCATAAATATCTATAATTTGGCTAAGGAAATCAAATCGAAATTTATTTTTATATCTTCTGATCAGGTCTTTGGTGGAGGCAATGCATACAGTGAGCCAGATTCACTAAAGGATCCCATAAATTATTATGGTATTACTAAAAGTGCTGCAGAAGACGCGATATTTAAGGAAGGGATCACAGCAATATGCCGCACAGCATTAGTTTTTGGAAATGTGCCCGTCAATCAACTTGGGCTTTTTGCGGATGTGAAAAACAGAAACACCTTGGGCGTGCAAGGATTTATTGTTGATCATGTTCGTTACCGTTTATCGCATGGCGAAGGAATGTTTCTTTCGTCAGAAGAGTATTGCAATCCAACTTCTGCAGAGTTACTGGCAAAGCAAATACATGCTGTCATTAAAAATAAACTTAGCGGCATTTTCCATTGCTGTGGTGGAGAGCGCATAAGCAGGTATGACTTTGGACTCCGAATTGCACAAGTATTCGGGCTAAATGAGAATTTAATAAATCCTAATCCTGCGAGAGACGCCTTGAGGCCCAAGGATGTTTCTCTGAGTGTTGTGGGTACTGAATGTGCGTTGGGATTCAAATTTCCCATGATTGATGAGATGCTTCGTGCACTAAAATAAAATTAGGGGTCATAGCATACTGGTAAAAATATCAAAATCTCCAATAAACCTAATACGACCTGAATCTGAGCTGGAAACAGCGTTGCTAAATTCTGAAATTCTCAGATCCAAAATTGCATTTCATATAGACGAACACATCGAGGAAAAAGAATTTATTGTGGAGTTGAGAAGAGATGCTGAAAAACCTCTGTCATATTATCCAGGAACTTCGCAAATAACTTTGGAACACGATAACCTTCCCAGAACGAGTTGCTTTTTGCGCATGGTATTGGAAGCAAATGGCGTCGGTTACTCTTGTCTCCCTTTGCACGCAGCTTGCATTCAGTCAAAAAGCAGTTCAGTAATCTTGACTGCAGAATCTGGAAAAGGTAAAAGTCTTATATCTAATAGCTATTTAGGTCATGGTTACGAAGTCATTGGGGACGATCACATAATCATCAAGGACGGGCAAGTGACTGGAAACTCTCTTTCTAGGATAAGGGCCCGTGATGGGAGTTCTCAATACAGAGAACTTAATTCGGAAACGTGCCTACTGAAACCATATAGGATTGTGATGGTTGATGTTACTGTTGGAGATAGCTATTCGGAATTATCTAAGATTCAAGCGGCATCAGATGCTGCCCTGCGCAATCAATTCCTTAGTTACCTGAACGGAGGCACTTACTATTTGGGAGCTTATCACACACCTACCGAAATTTTCGGTGGGGACATAATTAACAAACATCTTTCAGATTATTCTAGCTTTATAAACGGATCAGAATCGGTTATAAAAGTTGGAGGTTCCTGTTCCTTCATTAGAAAATTCGTTGATGAGGTGCTTTAATCTGAGTAAACTCCAAAAAATAGTTAAATCTTTTAAAGAAGACTATGACAAAACATTCTCCTGCGCCCTTCTCGTTGGGTCATCAGTTTATTTAGGTAAGCTACGCGAGGGAGGAGATATTGATGTTGTTATAATTATGCGTGACCTATCTGAGTGGCGCGTCGCATGCAAATACTTTTGCGAGAGTGATCCCCGAATTTTTTCTGAATCTTTAAGGTTATTCAATCAAGGAAAAGTTCATTACTTTAGCCTCAAGCCTGTGATTGAGGATGTGCCTTTCTCTATTGATTTTATTCCGAAAGCTAAAATTGATGATTTTACTAGCAATTTTGAAGAGTGGTTGGATAAAAAGATCTACAAAACCTCTGCTGAAAAACAAAATAAATATTTGATTTTTGGGTGCGAGCCAGACGTAGTCAAGGTTAAGAAAGAAAACATACTTTGTGGTGGACTTACTCTTGTCAATTCACCTATAGGTGTAATATCTAACAATTACTTCTATCACGGAATATTAATGGGTAAATTTATTGGGGGGTACGATGTTTTATGGGATAACATACGTGCTGAACAATCAGTTTTAAATTTCTGTAAGGTTGGCATACAAGAGTATTTTAGGACGAACAAGCTCAATAATCTACAGGATGTTCTGAAAAGTTTAAATAAGTATGATTCATGGTCTAATGGACATATCGAAAGGCAAATAAATAAATACAAGGGTGTTTTGTGAATGGCGAATGGAACGGCAATTACGAATAAACCGGAAATTTTTGGATTATCTGAGCGATTCAATAAAATATACTCGGAAGTTTATGAGCTGTTTCCACCAGATAATGGAAAACCTGAATTGCGTTATCGCAGAAGGAATTGGATATTTCCACAACATTTCGATATAATGCTTGAACAGATATCTTGCATGTGTACAAAATATGGTGGTGACCGTGAGATTTGCAGCTTGGCTGCTGTATTGCACGATACTGGACTCGTATACAAACGGGTGAGCCCTGGGCCAGATGGCCATGAAGAAAGGAGCATCGAATATTCAAAGGCACTCCTCTTAAAATATGATTTCGATTCTGATAAAATTGATCAAATCCTAAAATGCATTTCAGCTACTGACAGGGGGGTCACTCCAGACACCACAAATGCAAAAATAGTTCGAACTGCGGATGCATTATCGAAGTTCTTGAGCTGCCATTTCATTGCTAAAGCAGCATTTTCTATAGAGGATTTTGACGAATATATTCCTTGGTTGGCTGACAAGGTAGAAAGTAGCTATATGAAAATCTGTTTTGACGATGAGAAAAAAGATGCGGAGCATGCTTACAGATACCTCAGACAGGCAGTAAGTTCATATCTGGCCCAAAAGTAACATTGCTAGCGAAATCGAGGTGTGGTTTGGTGGACTTATCATGAATTGGTCAGATTGTCAAAATTATAAATTCGCCTAGGGATTTTGATGCAGCAGATGCGCATAGGGATTATTGGATTTGGCTATGTTGGTTCCGCAGTGGCCGATGGTTTCAGAAAGAGTGGTCACGTTATTTATGTATATGACATTGCCGCGGCCGCGATAAAAAGAGCCAGGGGTGAGAAATATTTTGTTTGTGCAGGGCTACCTGAATTGGTCACTAATTCAGAAGTCATATTTATCTGTGTTCCAACTCCTTCTATGCCTGATGGCCGCAATGATTCAACCATAGTTAAAAAAACAGTTGAAACTATCGCTCGTCTATGTGAAAAAGAAACTATATTGGTCATAAAATCGACAATAATGGTCGGAACAACTGACAAACTCATAAAAATGGTGAGGGTCAGGAATAAGTCACTACAGGTACTTGTCAACCCAGAATTTTTAACCGCTAGGAATGCCCATAATGATTTCTTAAATCCAGACCGGATTGTGATAGGTGGTCGCAACGCCGAATCAATGAATAAATTGAAAGGACTGTACAAGAAATTTTCAAAAAATATATTGCTTGTGGATCCCAGTACTGCAGAACTTGCAAAATATGCCTCGAATTCTTTCTTGGCCGCCAAAGTATCTTTCGCTAATCAGATTAAACTCATCTGTTTGCGAGTTGATGCAAATCCTGCAGAGGTCATGAAAATAGTGGGTCTCGACAGGCGGATAGGTCCCAGTCATCTAAATCCAAATATGGGTCCATTCAGCGGAGGCTGTCTTCCAAAAGATCTAGATGCTCTTATCTTTGAAACCAGTAAAGAAGGTGTAGACAATTGTCTTATCTGTGCTGTTAGAAAAATAAATGAGGATATAAAGAAATCATAACTTGGTTTTTTTCCAACGGAGCACTTTGCACGTGTGCACGAACTTGAGTAAAAGTGGATCTGGAGATAACGGCCTTGACAGGTATTCTGGGTGGAACTGTACGCCGATGTAGAAAGGATGAGTCGCTACTTCAATTATGTCTATTTGTCCATCCTCGCGTTTTCCACTGATTTTCATACCGTTTTCTTCCAATATATTTTTAAAATGGGGATTTATTTCAGAACTGTGCCTATGTCTTTCCCTAATTTTTCCTTTCCCGTAAATTTTATTGCAGGACGAACCGTTCTTGATTATTGTATAAAATCCACCAACTTTTTTCTCAGTTAATTTTACCAATAAATTCTTCGAAGAACTCAATTCTTCGGAAGTTGCATTCCTCACACCACACGCATTCTTAGCAAATTCTATTGCCATCAATTGACATCCGAAGGAAATTCCAAGCGTGGGGATTCGATTTTGTCTGGCATATTTTAAAATTCTCTCTTTTTCGCTTGGAAAAGAAAGGTCTTCTGTTACAATAATGCCATCTGTATTGTCGAGTACTTCTTTGATTCCGGAGTTAGTTATTCCGTCTAATGTTGGCCATTTGATATTTACTTTACAATCTAATTCCTTCCCTATATCGGTAAGAGCACGTATTAGAGATAAATGCGAGTCGTAAGAAGGGGTTTTGTTAAATACACAAACCGAAATTATTTTTTTACCCTTTTTTTTTACACACAAAAGTACGCCATTTAGCGAGGTTTGATTTTTTATACTTCATTGAAAGCTTCTCACAAATTCTCACATCCATGCGCTGTTTCTGTAAAACGAAAGGTAATTCATAAATCGAATCAAGATCAAAATCCCTAAAAATATCCTCCTTCCGCACATTACAGAAATTCGATAGGGCTTCCCTAAAATCGATTTTCGATTCTTTAGTGGATCTACAGACAAGAAGGTCTGGTTGTATTCCGAGTGTAATTAGCCGCTCATATGATCTGCGCATTAACTTTAATTTATAGTCACCATAAACTATAGGTATCTCGTCCAAAAGTACGAATAAAACCTCCGATCCCATATTTTTAAGTCTTCGAAGCGCATCAAGCGCATATATCTGCTCCAAATCACCTACGGTTCCCCCAATCTCAATTATGAATAACTTACCTTCGAAAGCTCTTAGTCTTGCAATAAACTTCTGTGAAAGGTGCGGGAGTATTTGTATTACTTGTCCGGGTGCTATCTTGCCCAAAGACTCTTCCTGGAAGATTTCTCTTATCAGTCCACCTCCTGTGATATTATTTGCTTTCAAAAGATTTTCATTGAGAAATCTTTCATAATTACCTAGGTCGGTGTCACCCTCAAAACCGTCGTCTGTTACAAATAGCTCCTCGTTTGGAAGTATTTTCGATGGTTTTGCGTGATAAGGGTACATAGTTCCTACTGATTCGTTTAGATAACCATCAAATTTTATCATAATAGGTTTTTGTCGTTTAAGTAGAAGTCCTAAACTTGAAGCAAGTATGCCTTTTCCTACATCTGGGAAGGAACCTCCTATAATTACAATATATTTTTGTGAATTCAGACTCATATAAATCATTTAAAAATTGATGAGAAGCTATAGCAACAAAGGGCAGGAGTTTTCACATCTACTTGGTTGCATTTTCTCCCTTCAACCCGCATGTCTATAAGTTTTTTATAGTTATTTGATGTTTTTTTGCAAATACTTCTCCAGGATTCATTGTGAAGATTGCCTAGTCTTACAGATCTCATAAGGAGGCAAGGCACTACGCTCCCGTCAGCTAACACTGCCGCCATAGTGGCGCCAGCGTCACAGATTTTCAAATTATATTTGTTAAATACCGATTCACGAACTAACTGTTTATCCCTGGCCAATATAACTGCATCCTCTCTCTGCAACTCTTTTCGTAGATTTTCAAATTTTAACTTAGCTTTGGTTATTTTGTCTTCGTTCACTGCTAACTCTAAGTATTTAAGACCAAGTGTTGGAGTTGGCTCGAGGTAATTAAATTTCATTCCCACGAAATGTTTAAAATTACCGAGTAAATATTTCATTGTTCCTTCAAATGAATTCACATTAATTTTTGTGCAAACACTACCTACTGAAAAATCAATTCCCTCGTTCTCCAATGCCCTTAGGCCTTTCAACGTATCTGTAGTCAAGCCACGCGTTTTATCATTAATTGCGGGGTTTTTACTATCTAACGTGATTGTAATTATGTTTCCTTTGTTACTCAGGCTCTTTAATTCTTTGAGCGATGCGCAATCTAACTTATGCAATAGCGTTCCATTTGTAAAAACACCGAATTTTCTAAATAATTCATTGGATAGATTCAAAACATCTATTACGTCCTTTCTTACGAATGGTTCACCCCCAAGTAGATTTATTTCAAAAGGGTTTACTTCTTTCTTAGTCTTCCTCAACATAAATTCAATGTCTTCGAAAGATGGAAGTAAGTTTCTTCGGGGCTTGGCATAGCAATACAAACAATTAAGATTACACGAATCGGTGATTTCAAACTCTACTTTAAAAGGAAATTGGGGCAAGATGACTGAATCGCTAGCCTTAGTCATAAATATACAACTTTTTCAGTATTTTTTTTTTGATTAAACAAAGCCGATTTTCGAGCAACCCAGAAACACAGTCCAATGCCTCTTGATCAGCATATAGAATTATATTTTTTTTGATATTGTGAATAAAACCAGTTCCCCTAACATCTTTTCTAATTGCTATTAACTCAGATAGTTTTTGGTTTTCAAACGCAACAGATCCCAAAGTCGATTCCCGTGTGTTCAGGGATTGCCTGGAGAATTCTTGGGTTCCTACGAAATACGTAACTATTTTCGTAATTTCCACCTACTAGAATAATGTGTTCTGAGATTAATAAAGCATTTTGTGTTAATCGTTCATTAACGTATTTCTAATCAGTGAACTACAATACCAGCGGCAGCGTGAATGAAAACTTCTCTATCTTTTCAGGTTTGAATTTTTCACCACTTTGATGTCATGGGTATTCGAAAATTCATTTCCAAGGATTTTCACATAGAAAACGTCAAATGTCGAGTGATATAAAACCTTGATATATGAGGATATCTCAATATCTATTTAAAATCGTGCATACTTTCCGTTACAAAATTTATTTTGCGAAGACATTGCAGTAAAAACTAACCTCCAGCGGTTTATAGGAATTTGTAGAAGCAATTCACGTACTTTGTTGGGGATAAAATATGCGAAATCAAAAAACTCAAATTGCTGAAGGAAGAACCCCCAAAAACATACTTCTTGAAATTAATCTTTTAGGAGCAAGGGCAAAAATTTCAATGCCTTATGAACTTAAAGATCCCTTTCTTAAACGAAGTATGCGAGTTCTACCTGTTGTTTGTGGCGTAACTCCGGGGGTTTCGCAAAATCAAATTGAAGTAACTGTAGAAATGGGGTCGCCCAAGCTTCAAATTAATGGGAGCTCTGCAGAGTTACACTTAAGCTCGGATAATTCAAACGAAATGGCCTCTGATGCAGTATTTCTTGTATCTAAACTTCTAGAAAAAAGCCTGAATGAAAACGGCATTTTTTCTGCACATGCAAGTGCAGTATCCTTTGGTAAAAACGGAATTTTGCTCCTTGGTCCCTCTGGGGCAGGAAAGACAACAACTGCGATATACTCTTGCCTCGATAACAAGTCAATAAAATATGTGACAGGTAATAGAGCATTTCTAGATTCGAAAACAAATAAAATAATTCAAGGAATTCCTGATTTTTCTTTGAGATCTAGTTCTGTGTTTGATGAATATACCAAGTTCAATTTGTCTCAAAGACTAAACCTGAGCAAAAACACATTTAGTTGTTCACAAAAACTCCAGAATTTTAAGATGGCGTTTTCACCAAGCCAATTTGGTATTGAAGTTGGAAAAGTTCCGTTGAATTTAAGGGCAATTTTACTAGTAAGAAAAATGAATAGCAATTTCGTGAAATTCGAACCGGAAAAATCCGGAAAAGAGGAACTTATGAATGTTTATTCATCGCTGTGTGAATTTAGTGAAATACTGCCATCCGTGATTGTAGGCGCGAAACTTCACTACCCTGATATATTCGATGCGAAAATTAAAACTGAGCGATTAAATTTTGCAGAGTCGCTTGTAAAAACAATACCTGTCATTTATGCTGAGGGAAGGCTGAGTGATCTCTCGAAATTTATTGGAGGTTTGCTTCGAAGAGTTTGAAATACTAAAACGTCAAAGTAAAAACGCCAATCTGATTTTCTTGACGCTAACTTTTCAAATGTGTAGTGTCGAATTTCGGTAGGTGTTGCTGAAGAAACTGTGGATTTTTACTTAAAGCCGAGCTGTGGAGATAAGACGTTTAAGTGTAGTGATTGATTAATATGACTGCTGAAAAATCAGCCGAGAAGAGGGATTTCCGCGCGGAACGAATCAAGTACAGAAGGGACATCAGGGATTTCGTCAGGGCGGACCTCGGTTTCCTCGGCACGCAGAAACTGTTCGACGCGGGATGCGGCACCGGCCTCGTCTCCAGGGAGATAAAGAAGAGATACGGCGGCGTGAAGGTCGTGGGCCTGGACTGCAGCAGGAAGGACATTGGCGAGGCCAAGCGGAAGGCGAGGCGCGCCCGCCTCGCGATATCTTACCACGTGGGCGACCTCCAGCGCATCCCGTTCAAGGACGGGACCTTCGACGTGGTCGTGGGGACGATAGTACTGCATCACCTGTCCCCGGAGGGGAAGGCCAAGGCGCTCGGCGAGTTCCACCGGATCATGCGCGAGGGCGGGAACCTGGTCATCCTCGAAGGGAGGAGCCTCTCGCGCGGACTCGCAAAGCTTATTTCGGACGCGGGATTCTCCAGGATAAGCAAGAACCCCGCCGGGGAGATAAGGTTCGTCTATTCCGCGGTGAAAAAGGGTTGATGTTTGGATGTACAAGCACATAATCTTCGATTTCGGCGGGGTTTTCCTGGATCTCGGGGGCAAGCACTCCGGCGTGCCCAGGGACCTAGCGGGGATCTTCAGGATCACCGAGGAGAGGGCGGAGGAGTACTGGGACGCCAACAAAAAGGGCATGCTCACAGGGAAGGAGACCGCGAAGGAGTTCCTGAGGAGGATGAGCGATGACCTCGGAGTCAGGATAGACGTCGGAATGGCGTGCGAGGAGTGGAAATCGCGCTACAGCCCCGGGAGGGAGCGCATAGACTGGGAGCTCCTGGACTACGCGAAGCGCCTGAAGAAGAGGTACAGGGTGCACATCCTTACGGACACCATCGACCTGGGTGCGGAGCGCGGCAGGTGGGTATCCGAGGTCGACAGGCATTTCGAGAACGTCTTCAGGTCGCACGAGGAGGGGCTCAAGAAGCCCGACAGGGAGGCCTTCCTCAACGCGCTAGGGAAGATCCGCGCGAAGCCCGAGGAGTGCGTGTTCGTGGACGACTCCCAGGCGAACGTGGACGCAGCCAGCAGGCTGGGGATGAAGGGCATCAAGTACACAGATCTGGCCGGGCTGAAGGAAAGCCTTAAGGAGCTTGGAATAGAATAGCCGACTGCGGGAGACGCGGAGGGTAGATGAATATGGCGGAGAGGAAGCGATACGAGGACGCGCCGCTGCCTACGCTACAGCGCGTCCAGAGGGACATTACCGACGCGTCGCAGACGCTGGCGGAGTATGAAAAGTAAGCAGGCATCTCATCGTGAGCGAGAGATCTTCCTTTTCTTTTTGTTCCTTTCAATGGCCGCCAGCACCTTCGGGATCTTAGGGGCGTCCTTGTCCCTGCCCGACCTCATCATGACCTTGAGGACGTGGCCCAGCGTGAACATCCTTATCTTCATCCCCCTAGCCTCGACGAATCTCGCTCCCCGCATCGGTACAGGGACCCACCTCCCATTCATCCGTTCGCCCAAGCCGTGCAGCACCTCGACTTTCACGCCCTTCACCCTGAGCTCGAAGGAGTTAGCCCTGAACGGCCCGTTGATCCCTGGAATCATGGGTTTGACCTCGTACTTTTTCAGGATTGCTTCTATCCTGCGGGCGCCCTGCCTGTCGGTTAGTATATCTATGTCATGGGGCTCCACGTCCGCTCCTTGCATCATCAGGCTCGAGCTCCCGAGCAGCATCCATTTTATTCCCGTGCCATCCAGCTTGGAATGAACGATCCACAGGGCCGCGATTATATCCTTCCTTTGCATGACACTCCCAATAATACACTCTGAGTCCCCTGCTTATATCCCTTCTCGCAGCGTGTCATGCGCCGGAGACTGTCGCTTTCCCAGCCAACGAATAAATAGGGGAGCGGCCCAACCGGATATTGATTTCATGGCCGAACGCTCCCTTTCCGCGAGAGGCGACCTGAGCCGTGCGGCGGGCGGGGACGTGACTGCAATGCGGCGCGACGCGACGTCTAACTGCACATCGGAACTCTCGTGCATTGCGAGGGGCCCGGATTGGGTGGATTGGGAGAGCCCCGCCCAAAAGGAGACGCGCGAGGAGGAGCTGCGCAGGGCGCTGCTCAAGCACATCACCTACTCCGCGCTCGAGGGAGGGGCCTACGCCGCGGCGGTCCTGCTCTACGCCGGGACCAACATAGGCAGCGGGGAGGACATAGGCTGCGCGGTCGGGATACTCGAGGAGATGGCCTTCATCTCGGCGCTGTACCTGGAGGAGACCCACCCCGCCCTCGCGGCGAGGCTGGGCTCGCTTTCTGATTCCGTGCGGGGCTGCGTGAAGCGCCTAAGGAGGCGCTGAGGCACGGTCTGGCTCGGGAGTCGGATTTGCCGAAAGGCGCGGCGGGCATTAAGGAATGGCGGCCCCTAGAAGGTCTCCCTTTCCAGGATCCTCCTCACGGCTTCCTTCTGATTCGCGTACCGCATCGAATCCAGCAATTCGGACTTGGATACCTTCGAGACGTTTATATCCCCGCTCTCGGGTTTTTTGCCTGAGACCACGACATAAAAATAATGTATCTCCTGCTTGCTGGGATGGGGGCAGCGCTCGCTGCTGAAGGCTATCCTTTCGCCTGTGTCCCTTATCATAAGAAGATCGCCAACGCCTAGTTTGGCTTCTTCAGCCAGCTCGCGTAGCAGGGCTTGGGCGGGAGTCTCGCCCTGGTCTACCCTTCCGCCGATGAGGTTATGCGCGCCGTCATAATCGGCGCCGTACATCTCGCCCTCGAACACGAGTACGCAGTATGCTCCCTCGCACATGAAAACCTAAACGATGATGAAGAATAGAAAGGTATGCTTTCCGTTCAAACTGTCGGCTTTCCCTTGTCGTCGGGATGGCGAGTCATTTCCCGAAAAACGAATAAATAGGGGGAGCGACGCAACTTGATAAGGTAGGGTGAATGCTGCTGATGAATTTCGAGGTCACCGAATCATCCGGCGTGCGGGCGCTGCCCCGGGAGAGGGCGGAGGCCGCTACGATGGAGCGGAGCCACGCAGTGATCGCCGCGCTGGACTCCTCAACGATGCGCCAGGTCTGGGAGCGGCTGGGCAGGGACCTCGCAAAGGACGCCTCCAGGGAGACGGAACTCTGCACCGCAGCGGTGAAGAGGCTCGAGCCCGTGCTGATCGAGGCGTTCGGGGGGAGCCCCGAATCAAGGATGGAGCCGGGGGACCTGGTATCGATAGGGTCGTACATCCTCTCGGACGGCGCCCTCCCCGACAGCAGGTACCTGCGCTACCGCGTCTACATGTGCGCGTCGCTCGCGCACGCCGCGAGGGGGATAGAATCACCCGAGTGGAAGGGCCTCTTCTCCAGGATATTCGAGGACGAGAGGGGACTCAGCACCATGTTCTATCTGAAGGACCTCGCCGAGCGGGATCCCGGTAACGCCGCGACTTTCAGGGCCGGGTTCCAGGAGGCGAAGGACAGCCTGAGCTCGGTCCGCCTCCTGAAGGAGCGGATATTCAGGGAGCGCGCGGACGACCCGGTGGCCGGCGCGCTGCGGGACTCCAGGCCTTCGCGCCTCGAGGCGCTTCTCTCCGAGCTCGCCGAGAACGTGGGGAACGGGCTCGTGATGGTCCCTTTCAGGTGAGGCCTCCCCTTCAAAGGGGAGAAGGCGTTTACGCGCATCCCCTGGGTTGGACATCCGTCGTGAGAAATCTTTTTTACAGTCAATGAATATATAGGGGGAGCGACGCAATAATACCATCTAGCCCCTACTGGGTCGGTTGCATGGAGACTAAGGAGCGCGTAATCGGGAAGCCCTCAGCGGAGGCGCTGGCCACCTTGAGGAGGGTGAAGGCCGCGCTGTACGAGCGGAGCCATCCCGCCATCGCCGCGATGCACGACCCGGAGATGGCGCCCGTCTGGAAGGGGCTTCGGGAGGGAATGGCTAAGAGCATGGTGGAGGAGCAGCGCCTCTGCACACTGGCGGTGGGAAGGCTCGAGCCGGTGCTCCTGAGGAAGATGGGGGAGGCGAAGGCGGAGGGCAGGCCGTTCGGCGTTGGCCCAGCGGACCTCGTCTCCATCTGGGCGGACATGCTCGCGAACGAGGATCTCCCCAAGTGCGAATACATCAAGCACCGCATAGGCACGCTCCTCGCCATGGACTACGCGTCCCAGGACATCCCGTCGGAGGAGTGGCGCAGCCCGTTCACTAAGACCTTCGTGGAGGAGGCGGGCCTCAAGGGGATACTGCGGCTCTACACGCTCGCGAACCGCGAGGGGCAGGAGTCCAACGCCGTCCTCTTCCGCGCGAGGTTCCGCGCGGTCGGGGAGAGCCTCAACGAGCTGCGCGACATCAAGATGATAGTGGAGGAGTGCGGCGCGCTCCGCTCCGAGCGCGGGGACGGGCCGTCCCTGCTCTACGAGACGATGTGCAAGGCGTCCAACCACTTCGGGAACAGCCTGGGGATGGTCTTCCTCTGAGGGGTCCCATGGCTCCCGTCAAGGAGAAGGTCGCTTTCAGGGAGATAAGGATAGCCGAGGGGGAGACGCTCTTTGTTGCCCTCGCGGAGGCCGACCATCCCGAGTCGATGAGGCTGCTCAAGGAGAACGGTCTAGAGCCGCTGCCTTCGGCGGTGGCGCTGTCCCTCCGACATAGGGAGGCGCTGGCGAGGGAGCTCAAGGGAAAGATGTTCTACCTCTCCGACGCCGAGGCTCTCAGGGCGGACGGGGACATGTCCGCGGATGACGACGGCAGCCTCTCGAAGCCCAAGGGTGAGCGGGTGCGGGGGCGGACTGTCAGCGCATGGCCCGGGAAGCCGCCACTCTACCTCAGGGTCTGGTCCGACTGGGAGGGGCAGAAGCAGTTCAGCCTCGTCGCCGCCGGCTCGCCCGATTTCGTCATGAACGCAGTGGTGGGAAGGAAGACGTCCGGGAAGGCCACGCTCGAGGGCGCGGCCAGGGGCTGATGCGGGGGCCGGTCGCGATTCCCGCCTGACGTCGGGAAACTGCATTGGCGCCGCCGCCCAGGGCGGTCTCACTCCTCGCGAATGCCCTTGTCAGCGCCTCCTCTCGCGCCGCGCCTTGTACCTGTCCCAGCCCTCCTGTATCCTGTCCACGTCGTCCGTCGGGAGCCCCTTCTCGGCGCAGTAGGCCCTGAAGCCGGCCAGCTCGGCGTCGATCTCGCCCTCCAGCCTCTCCCTCTCCCCCATCAGGAACTTCATCATCTTCGCGGGAGTGTTAGCGTTCGCCATCTCGACGTCCCTTGCTATGATCTGGCCCTTGCGGACCTCCTCGGGCCCCGGCCTCGCCTCACGCTGCGGCCCGAAGAAAGCGTGGAGCCCCGGGCCACCCCTGGCGAAGGGCACGCAGTATTCGCCGCCGAGCCTCGCGCACAGCGCGTCCATCTCCTCGGAGTTGGCCTTCCCGAACCCGCGGTAGAGGCCCCTGTACTCGCGCTGCCCGGTGAGGAAGAATATCTCGCCCACAGGTTCTGGCCTGGACGCCTCCTCCCTGCCGAGTATCGGGGTGCGCAGCGCCTTGCGTATCGCGCCCCTCTCCCTCATGACCCCGACCGACCAGTCCCTGTAGCTCGCGAGCCTCCCGGGGGGTACCGGGTTCCAGTCTGCGTAGGCGGGGACGTAGCCGTTCCTCGCGAGCCATATCGCGACCTCGCGCGCCATGTCCGCGTAGTGCTCGGTGCGCAGCCTCGCCTGCTCCTCGCCGAACTCGCCCCTCCTGACCTGCCTGAGCGAGAGCTCGGCCTCCATCCCCAGCGTCATCTCCGCCGCCTGGCCGGGGAGGTACCTGCCATCCCCGCCCTTGATTATCAGCGCCTCGTCGGGCCTCATCGCGGGCCCGTACAGGAGCAGCTCCCTCCTGGCGCGCAGGGCCGCGAGCGGCTCGGGCTCCGCGGGCCCGGCCCCCATCCTCCCTATCCTGCGGTCCATCGCCCTTACCATCCAGAGCTTGGCCGGCGGCAGCGGGACAATCTCCGCGCCGTCCCCTGTGACCCTGTCAACGTAAACTTCCTTCTCCATTCTCTCCCTAGTTTCTGCTGGGCTCCGCGCGTATTAAAGCGTTTTGCCCCGACTGTTCCGGACCGCAAGCATTAATATGGGTCCCAGCCGTAATTGGTTCGGGTAGAGATGGCCGCGGAAGTCTCCAAGGGGGTTTGCGTTCCCGCGAAGGCGCAGGACGACCTGATCGTTATGCTCGAGGCGCAGGTGAGGAGGGCCGGCGAGCTCGCGGCCGGCATCGGGTCGCTCTCGAGGGAGATCGCGCGCAGGTGCGACGCCGTCGAGGCCGGGACTGACTACGCGCAGGACAGGCTGCTCTCGCTCTCGCAGGGGGACGCGGGGAGCGGCGCCGAGAGGAGGCTGCGGTCAATCGTCGACCTGATGGAGGAGCGCAAGGACGGCTTCGAGCGCGAGCTGCAGGGGCAGGAGTTGCGCATCGAGGAGCGGCTGCGCTCCGAGGGGAGGCTTGCGCTCAACGTGGGGAGGTACTCCGGCAAGGACCCTGAGCTCGCGGCGCGGGCGTACCGCGCGGGGATAGACGAGTGGGCGAGGGAGGCGCCAGGCCCCCGCAAGGAGGAGCTCTTTTTGCGCATCGTGCGCATGGGCGCGTACTACGGCATCTCCCGCATCCTGGGGCGGGAGGAGAAGAGGCGCGTCATCGACGAGGCCTTCGACGGGATGGCGAGGGGCCTGCTGCGAGACGCGCTCGGGCGCGTCGAGGAGGAGGAGCTTTCGAGGCTCGCGAGGGGGGCCCGCGCAAAGCACCCGCCCCCGCGATTTCCTAAGGAAACGCCATAGCCTGGCAAAAGCGCGCTAGGAAGGCGTGGCGTAGCTAACTATCACCAGGCCCGAGCCCCCCGCCCCGTTGCATCCCCCCGCAGAGCCCGCTCCGCCCCCGCCTCCGGTGTTCGCCGAGGCGGAATAGCCGCAGATGGGGCATCCCTCGTACTCGCCGAACCCCGCGTACCACTGGTTCGCGACGTACTCCCCGCCCCCTCCCCCGGTGCCGCCCGCCACGCCGAACGTGTCGATGCCCCCGTTGCCGCAGCAGTAGGCGGCGTAGCTGCCCGCCGAATCGGGGCCCGCGCCGCCGCCGGCGTAATAGACCGGCGAGCCGGCGATCGATGACAGGTATCCGTTGAATCCGCTGCCTCCGTTCGCGCCCGCGCCGTTGTTGCCACCGGAGCCGCCGACGGAGCCCGCCGAGGCGACGTACGAGCTCGTGAACTCGGAGGCCGAGTCCCCGGCCCCGACCACGACGGTGTATTGCGTTCCGGGGGTGACCGGGACGCTGGCCTGGTAGTTGACGGAGCCCCCGTTGCCGCCGTTGCCCGAATAGTACTCGCTCTCGCCGTTGGTGCTGCACCGCGAGCCCACCGAGCCGATGCCTCCGTCCCCGCCGCCGCCGACCACCAGGATGCTGACCGAGGTGACGCCCGTCGGGGCGGCCCAGTTCCACGTTCCCGTGCCCGTGAACGTGCAGACGTGGTTGGTGACCAGGGCGTTGCCGTAGGTGGTTATCGTGCCCGTGAGGCCGCCTCCCGAGGTGCACGACGGGATCCCGTAGTTGGCTGTGACAGACGCGGGGCCAGTCACGGTGAAGCCGAACGACGTCGTGCCGGTGCCCGAGGGGCATGCCGACGAGGCGCTTCCGGAGCAGGACCATCCTGTGAATGGGTATCCTGTGTTCGGGGTCTCAGAGACGGTCGCGGTGCTGCCGTAGTTGTATGCCCCCCCGCCCGAGACGACGCCCCCCGCGGCCGGGCTCGCCGAGGCGGAGACCGAGTACGAGTTGATCGCGCAGGTCGCGGTCTCGGTGATCGCGGAGTCCATCGTGACCTGTCCGGATCCGTTCGGCCCGGCGTAGCATCCGATCCCGGTGCACGTCCAGGAGAGGGTGTAGCCCGTCGGGTCCACGGCCGAGAACGTGGCCGCCGAGCCGTAATTGTAGGTGCCGCCTCCGGAGACGGAGGTGCAGCCGCCGCCGTTTGTCACCGTGAGCGTCTCAGGCAGCAGGTTGAAGGCGGCCGTCTCGGTTATTGCGCTGCCGATGGTGATCTGCGCGGACGCGGAGCTCCCTGTGTAGCTCCCAGTGCCGGTGCCCGTCCAGCCCGCGAAGGAGTAGCCTGTGTTGGGGGTCTCGGATATCGTGACGACGGTGCCCTGCGGCTCCTCGTAGCCCCCCGTGAGCGGGGTGAGCGTGCCCCCCGTCCCCGGGCTCTCCGTCATTATGAGCTGGTAGTAGAGCGAGTTGAACGCCGCCTGCAGGCACGCGGGCGGGTCGGGGTTGACCGCCCCCTGCGCCGTCGTCGACTGCGACTGGTAGTTCGCGACCGTCAGGTTGGAGACGAGCCAGGAGGTGAGCGAGCCCATGATTCCCCGCGGGGGCACGGCGGATATAGGGTAGTTCACGCCCGCTATGAAGACGACGTTGGCCCCGCTCGGGTACTTAACGCCGCTCACGACTATGTTGCCCGTCCCGGTGCTCGTGAGCAGGCGCACGGTGTAGAGCGCGGCCCCGTACGAGGACACCGTGAGAGTCGACTCGCCCGAGGTCGTGTAGGACTGCGAGCCCGCCGCGCACGCGGGGCATATCGCGTAGTCGAGGGCGAACGTGGGGCTGGCCTGCGACCCGACCTGCGGCCTGTACGACGAGGCGCCGATGCTGACGTTGCACGTCACCATCGCGCCAGGCGGCGCGGTCTGGGGCAGGCACGTCCCGACGTAGCCGGCGCCCGACTCGGGGGGCGTGAACGTTATCGCGTTGTGGGTGAAGGAGATGGCCGCGCCGATGTTGTTCTGGAAGAGCACGACGAACTTCTCGCCGCTCGCGTTCTCGAGCAGGAGCGACTGGTAGCAGGGGAGGGTCGTGGTGATGTAGCAGGAAGACGGGGCGTAGGTCGTCTGGCTCCCCGGGGAGACGAAGATCAGGAAGGACGTCGCGAGGACGAGCGTCAGCACCAGGAACGCCCACGCGTAGGTGGAGAGGAACTCCATTGCTGACTGCGATAGTTTTCGCATCGAGACCGACCGCTCGCAGTTATATTACAATACTAATTTTAAATCCTATCGCGCCCGGCGCCGTGCAAAGCGTTTTTAGCCTTGCCTTCTTAGTGTGAACGATTGCATGGCGACAAGAATCGGAGACTACAAGGGGCATCCCGTGCTGAGCCTGCTCAAGGACGAGACGGACCAGCGCCCGTTCACCTTCGGGCTCGGGAAGGCGCGGCTCATCCTCGACAACCTCGAGGAGATAAGGAAGTTCGTGGAGGACAACAAGAGGGAGCAGCCCGGCTAGCTCCTCGGTACCCCCGACATCCGCGCGCCCACGGGGCTCGCCTAGGCGGACGCGCCGAAGGCCCTGAGCCCGCGCCCGCGTGGCGACGGAAGGGAACGGCCCGCGCCGAACTGCTAGATAAACCTTCCTTTCCAATCGTATAACGCTAGGGATATGCATGTACCAGTGCAGGAAGTGCGGCGCCATCACGGAGACCGAGCCCGAGATGGTGGTGCACATCTCGAAGGCGCACGCCCAGGCGGTGGAGGCCGGCGAGCAGCTGAGCTACTCGAACGTCGGCGACGTGCCCAAGGGCGTCGGCATCATCGACCCGACGATGGCCCCGGTCCTGGAGGAGGCGGAGGAGAAGGCCAGCGGAGGGAAGACCCAGTACGCGGTGGTGGCGGTCGTCGCGGTCGTGGCCGTGATATGCCTCGGCATAGCGATCTACCTCAAAGTCATCTGACTCCCCGGTTCCCCGCCGAACAGTCCCGCGGTTAAGGTTAAATACCCCGCCCGGCAAACTGGAATCATTCGCCGTACGGGCGGGGAGCGCATGGCGCGGGGTGCCTTATCGTGATACGCAGGATAGCTGGGAGCTTCATCCGCCCGCTTCGGGTCGACCAGTCCGTCCCGGAGGCCCGCGTGCCGCCGGTCAAGGACATCATCGACGTCGAGTGCGACGCGTTCGGGATAGAGGGCGGAGAGCGCGAGGAGCTCTGGGAGCTCTACAAGGACTACGCGTGGGAGACGAGGCGCGCGGTGTCCAGGAAGGCCGAGCGCCTGAGGCGCAGCTCGCCGCTCGGCAGGGTCGTGAGGCCGCGCGAGCACCGCGAGAGGGCGATGCTCCACTCGATGTCCGAGGTCTTCCACCAGGACCCGCGCGTCTCCTACGAGCGCAGGGCGCTGCTCGTCGACCTGATACGCGACCGCAAATACAACTGCTACGCGGCGACCGTGTTCTTCACCGACGTGCTCGGGATGATGGGGCAGCCCGTGGCCGTCGTCATGGAGGACGGGCACATCCGCCCCGCGGGGAGCAGGTACGTGCTCGAGACGATACGCCCGTTCGCCCCTCCCCGCCCGGTCTCCGCGCACGAGGCGTCCGACCACTGGGAGGATGACATAGGCAAGCTTCTCGCCGTCGCCTACAACTGGGGCATGGTCGTCTCGAACGAGAGGCGCGGGGCGGAGGAGGCGCTGCGCTTCTGCGACAGCGCGCTCGCGATAGACCCTGCCAACGCGGCCATCTGGGCGAACAGGGGACTTCTGCTCATGGAGATGCCCGGGATGAGGGACGAGTCCATCTCCTCGTTCAGGCGCTCGCTCGCCATCGAGCCCGAGAACGCCAAGGTCATGACCGATTTGGGCGTCGCGTACTACCGCTTCGGCAGGAGGGGCGACTCGCTGGCCGCGCTCTTCGACGCCATGCGCGCGGACCCCGAGTACCAGAGGGCGCATGAAGTGAAGGAGAGCCTCTTCGACCGCCGCCACGGGAGGAACAGGCAGGAGCCCGGCTCGCGCGCGAGGCTTAAGGATTGAGTGCCAAGGGGCAGGTGCGCCGCCGCCGGGCGGGTCCCTGCGCGGCGAGCATTTTTATAATCTCCTTCCGTATCTAGAGCCTGAAACCAACGGGCGAAACCCATGAACACGAAGGCGCAGAGCGCGATGGAGTACCTGATGACCTACGGATGGTCGATACTGATAATAGCGGTGGTCCTCGGCGCGCTCTTCGAGCTCGGCATCTTCGGCGGGTCGCCGCTCCTGGGGACCGTGTGCATCTCCGGCTCCGGGTACTACTGCGGGGGCCTGAGCTACGGGGGGAACACGATAACGGCCACCATAGGGCAGGGCACCGGAAGCCCCTGGACCGACGTCCACGTGGCGTTCGTCCCGCAGGGCTCGGTCGAGGTCAACGGCATACCCGCGGAGTATCCCTCAGGCGCGTCGATAGCCTCCGTGTCCCCGGCATCGGGCGGCATCGGCTCGGGGCAGCAGGCGGTCGTTTCCCCGTCGACCGGCTCGCAGGCCCCCGCCCTAGTAGGCAGCAGCGTAGCGGGCGCGATATGGGTCGCGCGCGACGCCGTGCCCAACAGCGGCGCGTGCACGGCCGCGAACGCGTTCGCTTCCTCGGGAACGGGCTGCAGCTACTCGCAGGTCGCGACCCTGACCGCGACAGCGCAGGCCGCCGCGTCCTCCGCCCAGGCATCGTCCACGACGTCGACGACCACCGCATCGTCCACGACGTCGACCATATACTCCATATCCGTCGGGCCGGTCCCCTACGGCATCGCCTTCAACCCGTCGGGCACGCTCGCCTACGTGGCGGGAGGGGGAGGCGCGGGCACGGTCAGCGTCATCAACGTCGCGGCCAATACGGTCGTCAACACGATCTCAGTGGGCCCGACGCCCGAGAGCGTGGCCGTCAACCCTTCGGGCACCATCGCGTACGTGGCGAACTACGGAGGCATGCACACCGTCAGCGTAATCAACCTAGCGACCAACACCGTCGTCAACACGATCGGGGTCGGCACCGACCCGACATCGGTGGCGCTGAACCCGTCGGGCACCATCGCCTACGTGGCGGACAAGATCGGCGGCACGGTGAGCGTCATCTCCACCGCCACGAATACCGTGGTGAACACCATCTCGAGCCCGCTCCCCGTGCAAATAGTCCTCAACCCGTCGGGCACCATCGCCTACGCCACCGACGGAGGGGACGGCACCCTCAACGTCATCAACCTAGCCGCAAACGCCGTCGTCAACACCATCCCCGTGGGCTCGTCGCCCAGGGGCGTGGCGCTGAACCCCTCGGGAACCATCGCCTACGTCACCAACAGCGGGGACGGCACGGTCAGCGTCGTCAACGTCGCGGCCAACGCCACGGTCAACACCATCCCCGTGGGCTCGAACCCCATGGGAGTGGCCTTCAACCCCGCCGGCACCATCGCCTACGTGGCGAACCAGGACGACGGCACGGTTAGCTACATCAACGTCGCGGCCAACGCCACGTTCAAGACGGTCGCGGTGGGCTCGAACCCCATGGGCATAACCGTCAGCCCCTCCGGCACCTTCGCCTACGTGGCGAACTGGGGCAGCGGAACGGTCAGCATCATCTCCACCGCCCCGTGAGGGCTCCGCACCCGCGGCGGCTGGAGACTAGGGTTAAATAACATTTCCCGCAACATAGCATCATGGGGAAAATCTCAACGAGGGCCGAGCCCGTCGCCCTCTTCGACATGGACGGGACCCTGTGCGACCACGAGGGGCAGCTGCGCCGCGACCTGAAGGCGCTCATGGCCCCGTGCGAGCGGGACTTCAAGGGGGACCTGCACAAGGCGCCCGAGCACGTGAAGCGCCGCGCCGAGATGATAATGTCGTCGCAGGACTGGTGGGCGGGCCTGCCGCGCTTCCGTCTCGGCTGGGACGTGCTGCAGGTCGCGAGGGACCAGGGCTACAGGATAATGATACTCACGCAGGGGCCGCGCCGCTACCCGACCGCCTGGACCGGCAAGAAGGTGTGGATAGACCGCGAGCTCGGCCCGGACACCGACGTCACCATCACGAGGGACAAGGGGCTGGTCTACGGCAAGGTGCTGGTCGACGACTACCCGCTGTACCTCGAGCGCTGGCTGGAGCACAGGCGCAACGGCCTCGCGATAATGCCCGCCAACGACTGGAACGGGGATTTCGAGCACAGGCAGGTCATAAGGTACGACGGGACCAACCTCGACGAGGTCCGCGAGGCGATGCTGAGGAGGCTCAAGAGGTAGGCCCGTCCCGGAGACCCCGAACAGTTCCGCGATTAACGTTAAATACCGCCTCCGGGATAATATATCCGTGGTGGAATGGCGGAGCTATTCAAGGAACGCCCGGACGACGGAAGCGTCGCGGCAGGACTAATCAATGCCGTGAGGAGGACGACCGTCGGGCGGAGGCTTGATTGCGCGTGGGAGGGGTTCGCGGACCTCGCCAGGAGGACGCCCCCCGGCCAGTTCATGGAGTGCATAGACGAGATAGTCCAGAAGAACGTGAGGGTCCCGACGTACCACAGGAAGGTCGCGCCGGGCCAGAGCAGGCTCGAGGGCCTCAGGGCGTCCAAGGGGTTCCTCGCCCAGACAGTGGCCAACGCGGCGTGCGTGATCTCCATACCCTGCATGGTGGGGGCGAGGCTGGGTACCGTCGAGGAGGACGCGCGCATCATCCTCGAGGAGACTATACACCCCAGGCCGCTGACCGCGGAGCAGCGAGCCGCCAATGAGAGGTATCTCGAGAGCCTCAGGCGCAGGGACGACGGCAAGCCGAGGGACGCGTGGGGCAGGACGGCAGAGGAGGCCCAGGCGGAATACAACCGCATGGAGCGGGAGAGGTACGACAGGGAGCTCACGCTGTTCCACATGCGCCACAGGCCGGGGCAGTGAGGGCCGCCGGCGACTGGGCGCGGCGGGGCGAACGGCGCGCTCCGGAAAGCGATATAAATGCTCATTTTTCATGTTAATCGATTGCATGAACGCGAAAAGCTTATGGTTGGGCCTCATATCCCTCTCGGCGGGCGTGGTGCTGGTCTTCAATCTTGACAGCGTTATGGGTAACATCTCCCTCCTGCCCAAACTGGTCATACAGACCATCGTGGTCCTAATGATTTTCGGGGGTCTTGCCCTGGTGGCGCTGAGTTCCAGGGAGGGGTCCAAGACGCAGGCCAAGGCGGCGAAGAAGTGAGCACGAGACGGATGAACGCAAAATTCGTCTACGGCGGCATACTCGCTTTCGTCACAGGGTTCGTGCTTTGGATCAACATGGCGAACCTTTTTGGCTTCGGTATTATCGGCCAGTGGGAGACGCTGCTCTTCGAGTTCTCCGTGGCGCTTCTGATGTTCGGAGGGATGGCATATGCCTGGAAAGGGGCCGAGGTCGATCGCGTACACGGGGTCGTCGTGGCCATAGTCGTCTTCATAGTCATAGCCCTTTTGCTGTTCTTCTCGCTCGGGGTGTTTAGTGCATGAAGAAGGAAATGCTCGCGGTGCTTGGCATTGTCTGCCTAGCGATCGGTGTGGTGATGTTCTTCAACGCGGGGACATTCGTGCCCTCAACCTACTGCGGAGGCCTCCTTCTTGGCATGACGCTCGTCACCTCGATGCTCTACGAGTTCGCTACGGGGATTCTTATCCTCTGCGGCGTCGCGGTATTTCTGTCCAACCTGCAGGTCGGCAGCCCTGCGGTCCGCACATTCACTGCCGTAGCACTGGTCACCATAATATTCGGCGTCTTCATCACTACGGAATCTGGTTTCAGAGGGGACGCGTTCTGCGGAACCGGGTGCATAGCGAGCTCAGGATTCTACTGCAGCGGTCTGTCGTACTCGCATGCCACAGGCAATCTTACTATGACGTTGGGCCAGGCCACCGGGCAGTCCTGGCAGGCATGGGGGGTCGCCTACGTGCCGCAGGGGACTTCCTTATCGGAGGGAATCCCCGACGTGACCTTCATCCCAGTCAACGATGCGGACGGCGCACTGCCGAGCGGTGCGACCAGGGTGGTAAGTCTGCCGGCAAGCGCCCCCGACACCCCTGTGGGAAGAGCAATATCCGGCGCAATATGGGCCTGCTACGTGGTCCAGTCCCCTGACAATTCCGGCGCGATGATGAGGGGGAACGGGCCCGGCGGGGGCTGCACCTCTTCAGAAGGGACGCCCGAGTATGTCATGATAGCGACACTGACGTCGAAAGCATCCTAGCTGAGCCTCAAATCGCGCGCCGTTCCGCCCCTTCGCTAGTCTTTATATCCCTTAACGTCCCAGTGGGAGCGATAGCATGTCGTTCCTAAAGAGAGTCGGCGCAATCTCGCTCGGCAAGTACGGGGTCGTCTTCGGGCTCATCGCAGGGTTCGTCCTGGCGGTGGTTATGGACGCGCTCGGGGGCGTCGCGGCCTACGCGCTGCCCAACTCGCACATGGCGCAGTCCTTCGCGTCGTTCACCGCCGCTTACGGGACGGCGCTGCTCATCGCCATACCCTTGCTCGGGGCCGTCCTGACCTTCCTCTACTTCGCGGTGCTCGCGTGCCTGTACAACTACGTGGCCCCGCGCGTGGGCTTCCTGAAGGTCGACCTCAGGAGGAGCAGGCTCAACTCGATCGACGCGATGTCGATGGCGAGGCTGGAGGCGGTGTTCGCGCTAATCCTCGGGTTCGTCGCCTCGTGCGTCGGCGTGGCGTTCTTCGTGCCGATGCTCTCAGCCATCTCCCCGACGGTCGCGAGGCTCTCGGTGCTCTCGCTGCTGCTCATCCCGATAATAACCGTAGCGGCCGGAATCTGCGGGTTCATAGGCGGGTACATCTACGCGTTCTTCTACAACCTCATCGCGGACTGGGTCGGCGGCGTGCAGTTCGCCATGAGGAAGAACGTGCTCGCGCGCGTGGGCGTCAAGTCGCTCGTGAAGGTAATGGTGGTGCTCGGGGCGATATTCGGGCTCATCTCCGGGATACTCTCCTTCAGCCTGGTCGGGCTCGTGGTCCAGCCAGTGACCGAGGTGGTGTTCTACCTGGTGTACGCCGCCGTGCTCGGGCTGGTCTACAACTTCCTCGCCAACGCGATCGGGGGAGTGGAGCTGGCGATAACCGACAAGTGATTAAGGCCGGGAGGATAAGCCTGTGTGTCGGGAGGGGTTGCCCCTCCCTGCTTTTTTCGTAGGCTAGCCCTGCCCGTCCGAAGAGGTTCGGACGGTCAGGCCCTCTTCTGCGCCTTGGCCTCGAAGAAGGCCTTGGCCGTCTTCGCGTCCAGCATGTTCGCGAACCTCGCGCTGCCCAGGAGGGGCCAGTCGGCGAGCTCCGAAGTGCCCGGGTTGGTTATCACCGCGGCGAGATATGCCGCCGCGACCTCGACCTTAAGCGCGGATACGAACTCCCTGACCTTCGGCTCGGCCATCCTGCCGTCCGCCGCCAGAGCCTTGAAGTACGCCTGCTGGAGGAGCCCCTCCTCGTACCTCCTCCTGCGGTCCCTCTGCAGCGACCTCACGAACGGCGCCGCGGCGAAGACCTCGGGCCGCGCCATCGCGTCCGCGTTCTTCCCGTCTACCGCGGCGAAGAAGGCGGTGGCGACCCCCAGGTCCTGCTTTGCGAAGCCGAGGACCGCGTCGCTGGCCAGGGCGGGATTCGCCCCGGACTCCTTGAGCGCGTTCACGTACGCCCACTTCTCCCCGCCCATCGCGTAGAATATGCCCTTCACGTTCTTCCCCGTCAGCAGGTCCAGCGCCTTGGTGCTTCCCAGCATCCTGAAGTAGTCGTGCGCCCTGTAGCTCTCGCTCATGTCCGTCTGGTCTATCGCGAGGAAGTTGGCGAACGCCGCGTCGCCCGTGACCGCATCCGAGGTCAGGACGCCGTAGGCCCCCGTCTCGCGCAGCGCCTCTGCGTAGCCCTGCGCCGCGAGCGTGTCGAGCGCGAGGACGAAGTCCACCACGCTCCTCTTGGTCAGCGCCTGGAAGGACGCATCGTCCTTCATCGCGTCGAGGTAGGTGTGCGCCATCCTCTTGCGGGCGAACTCGCCGAGGACCGCGACCGTCTCGTGGTCGGCGAGCTCCTTCACCCTGCCCGTCGCCTTCATCGCCATGACGAGGGTGCTCCAGCCGAAGCACTCCTTGGATCCGAGTATCGCGCCGCGCACTTCCCTGTCGATGAGCCTTCCCGCGAGGCCCGACTCAGCTATGAGCTCGTAGTAGTCCTTGCCGTTGGCTATGGAGTCGGCGGTCGACCTTATCTCGGCCATCTCCCTCCTCCGCTCGGACTTGCTCTCGAACCTCTTTTCAAGCTGCTCCTCTATGGCCAGCCTCGCCTTCTCGGGCATCTCCGTCTCGGCGGACTTCGCCTCCCCCTTTCCCTTGAACATTTTTAGCAACTGCATCGGCTCTCCCTTGGACGTAGTGGATTTTCCCCTTTTATTAAACTTGGCTATGAATGTCCGCGTCCCCGAACGATAAAGGGACAAACCAATAAATACCTCCCGACGCAATCCGAATCAGGTAATCAAATGGGCGGGAAGGGCAGCACAGTCGAAGCGAAGAGGTCGGCGAAGCCGAACAGTCTCCAGCCGGTCGTGAAATTGGAGGGCGGGGACCCCGCCGCCGTCATGGACGGGATGTCGAAGCTCTTCGGCTCCGAGGCAGCGGAGGAGCTCGTCCTCGCGGCGAGGGAGAGGGAGTTCTCCGGCTCGCCTGCAGGCAGGGAGGAGATACTCGGGAGGTGCTACGCCCCCAGGCTGGACGCGCTCTTCGACTCCAGCCTGGTGAGGTTCGCAGACTCGATGGGCTTCGAGCCCAGGTCGAAGGCGATACTCGTGGACCGCGCCTTCAGGTGGCTGGCGGAGGGGAGGAACGTGGGGGCCAAGAAGGCCGCGCTCGAGAGCCTCGCGGGCATAGCGAGGGGCCGCGGCGCGCACTACGAGGAGGTCGCGATGATGCTGCGCTCGGCGATGGACCCGGAGGTGGGCATCGAAAAGGCGACGCACTACCTGTTCCTGGAGGACGCGAGGAAGGTCCTTCTCAGCCGCTACGCGGACATGTCGACCCACGACCGCGGCGCCGCGACGCTAGAGGTGATCGCGAATGAGTGCTCGATCGAGAGGTCGAGGGCGTCCCTCGTCGTCTCCGCGCTAACTTCGCAGAAGCTGCTGTTTGATGCGGGGCGCAAGTTCCACATGAAGCCGTGCATAGTCCCCTACTACGCCGTGACCGGGTTCAACGAGCCGGGGGCGGGGAAGGCGGTGGCCGAGCATGCGGTCTCGCTGATGAGGGAGGACGCCGCCAAGAAGATAGAAGACCTGAAGGAGCTCTCGAGGACCGTCCCGTTCCAGGCGCTCAGGCGGCTGGAGATCGACGTCAGCGACGCGATACAGTCCGCGGCAGGGTACGGGAAGTGAAGGGCCCTTAACAGGAAACGGATTTAAATCCGGCGTTCCCATCCCGTCCGGGATAGGATGGCGAAGGGCGTGAAGGGAGCTGCGAAGCCAGGGCTTGCGAAGCCGATACTGAAATGGGGAATCGTAGGAGGACTTATCGGATTCATCCCTATTATCGGTCCGCTGGTGAGCGGTGCGATGGCGGCGAGGGAGGCGAAGAGGGGCCTACCAGTGAGCTTCGGGGTAGGGCTGGCTTCTGGAATAATAAGTATCCTCATAGGCATCCTGGTGATAACGGCATCCCAGCCGATCGCGTATGCTGTCTTCGAGCCAAGCTATGTCGCAGCAGAGGCAGCCTTCATGCATAATGTCGGCTCTGGTCCCTCTTCCATAGGGAATCCTCCTTTGATGCAATTCTGGAGCGAGGTTGAAGGTGTCCAGACAATCCTGGGCTTGGAATACCTCTCCTACTTCATTTTAGCCCCGATAGGCGGGCTCATAGGAGGGCTGTCCGTGAAATACGGGAAGAAGCGCGGGAAGTGAAACCAATCCGTCCGGACCCCTTCGGACGGGAAACGGATTTAAATCCAGCGTGCTCATTGTTTTCGGGATAGGATGGCGCTCGCCAACGCGGGAAGGGACAGCCTCTTGGCGAGGGACGCGTTCCGCTCGGGAAGGCCGCGCGAGGCGCGGGACCTTTTCACGCTGGAGGCCGTCAATAAATTGGAGGCGGGCGAGCCGCTGGGGGCCTGCCTCGCGGGCATCGACGCGCTCACGTCCGCCGAGGACTGCCTGGAGGCGTCGCTCAGGAATAAGGATTTCAAGGGGGCGAGGGGGGACGCCCTGTCTTGGCTGTGCATCTCCTCCGCCCTGCGCTCGATGACCGGGCCCGGCTCATCGACAAACAATAATAGAAAACAGAGGGAGGAGAGGGACCTCCTCAAGGTCCTCGCGAGGGAGGGGAAGTCAAGGGGGATAGTGTCTGTCTGATTATCCCGCAAGGCGCGGCGGGTCGGTATCGTGCCCGTCCGAATAGGTCCGGACGGGGGCCGGCCCGTCACGGCGCGTCGGGGCTCATCCTGTAGGGCGAGTAGGTGACCTCAAGCGGGGAGAGGGCCGTGACGTTCGCGTAGGTCCCCGTGGTGTTGTAGGGGTTGAGGAAGAGCAGGTAGTACTCGCCCGGCCTGCGCATCCTTATGTATATCGTGGAGTTCGCCCCCATCTCCTGCGTGTCGAGCGAGGCGTAGCTGACCCTGCCCGTCCTGGCGAATCCGTCGAGGTCCGACTGGTTCATCAGCACCATGAGCACCGTCGCGTTCGAGCCGACCTCCCCGGTCACGTACGCCCTGGACACCCCTTCGGGTATCCCGAACTCGAAGCCCCTGTACCCGTCCGGGAAAGAGTTGACAGCGAAGCTCGAGCCCTGGTCCAGCATCAGCATCCCGTAGGGCGCGCCCGGGGCGTACTGGGCCTGGCCCGCCTGCGCGGCCGGGTACGCCACTGTGACGTAGCCCCCCGCCACGCTCAGGGGCAGCGCGCCGGAGAATACCGCGAGCGCGAGCGCGGCGGTGGCAACGAGGAGGGCGGCGAAGACCAGCCTCCTCCTGTCCGGGACCCTCTCGCTCCCCGGAGGGGGCAGCTCCTCCCTTATCAAGACGGGAGCCTGAGCCGCGGGCCCGTACGGAACGGACGCGAAGGGGCCGTCCCCCTGTGCCTCGGGCCCGGCTTGGGTCTCAGGAACGGGAGTCTCCTCCGGGGCAGGCGAGGTCTCAGGGGGAGTCTCTGCAGGAGGGGTATCCTCCTGTCTTTCAGGCCCGGCTTGGGTCTCAGGGGTAAGCGGTGCGTCAGTGGGAGTCTCACTTGGAGGGGTATCCTCCTGTCTTTCAGGCTCGGGCGCGATCGGGGCCTCGGGGGCGGGAGCCTCCTCCTCCGGAGGGGAGGGTTCCTGCCCGGCGGGATTCTCGGGCCTCAGGTCCTCGGGCGTGGGGTCGCCGTCCTCGTTGCCGAGCCCGGCGTCCATGGAAGGTTCGGGAATCGCCTCGGAGGGGGCGATGATTATCTCATCGGCCTTGGGCTCCTCCGAAATCGCGGGAGGGGCCTTCTCAGCCTTCTTCCTTGTCGGAGGCGCGCGCCTGGGGGCCCTGGCCCTCTTCGGGGCGGGGGATTTCTTAGGGCCCGGCTTAGCCCTGCCCGCCGCGGGCTTCCCCTTTCCCCTGCCCTTCCCTTCAGCCATCCACCCGACCCGCTTCCTTGTCCCTGCTCTTCCTCCATTCCCTGTCCCTGATCGCGTAGTGCAGCGCGGCCCCTACCCAGAGCGCGGCGAGCCCGAGCGCGGCTATCCACGGGGCCGGGCTTGGGGAGTGCGATTCCTGCAGCTGCACGCTCGCGCCCTGCACCACCCCGCTGGCCGCCTGGGCGTTCGCGTCGGCGTACTCCGTGACCGCTTCGGTCATGCTCCCGTTCGCCATCGGGTACGCGGGGCTGCTGCAGTTGAGCGGGGCCGCCCCGTCCCTAATCAGGTAGAAGTCGTGCTCCTGCGCCCCTCCCTGCAGGTAGGGCGCCTCGTAGGATTCGCCGGAGTATCCCGCCTTCGATGCGGTGATCAGCCAGTTGCCCGTCCCGAGCAGGAGGAGGTAGCTCCCGTCCCTGCCCGAGAGGTTGTAGGCGTTGCCGTCGTAAGCCGAGCTCAGGGTGGCGTTCATTAGGGGCATGCAGTCCGAGCCGTCGAAGACCCTGCCCCCGAGCGTCCAGAAGCCCGCCCCCACGCACGGCGCGGCTGCTGAGGAGAGCAGTAGGACTAGGATACCTAATGCGGCGGACCTTCCGTCCATGAGTTCACTCGCAGCATACTTTGTTGTCGAAGGCTTAAATCAGGGTAGGGTGCGTTTGTGGGAGGTTTTTTCCCTTGTTTGAGGAGGGGGTTGAGGGCTGGGAGTGTGCCCGTCCGAAGGGGTTCGGACGGGAAGTAGAGAATCTATATGAAAGGACCTGAACCGATGCCAATCAAGAACCAGACCGCCAACGCAATAAGCCATGCATAGACGATATAGCCAAGTACCGCTCTATCCCGCCTGACTTGCTTAGTCGTAAGGAGAAGCGCAACGAATATGCTTATTGCCTCAATAGCACCGAAACTCCATTCGGGCACAGATACCCTAAATACGCTAAAAAGTAGCGTAAAACAGGCAATCAAACCCAACATCGAGGCGAAGAAAAGCACTGCAAGGGCAGGTATTACTAGGAATGCGGGCCCTTTCAGGAGTGAACCTCCTTTCTTCATCTTCCCAGCCATGCCTAACCCTCCGCTGGCAACAATTAAAAAGGTGGCGGCGGCGCGGGCTGGGGGGTAAGTTGTGGAGCCGGGGTCGGTGCGGGGATTGATTGGGGAGGGGGTTGAGGGCTGGGAGTGTGGACGGACGGAGGGGGAGGACGGAGTAAAATTAGATTCCTGAAACGAGGAGACCCGCGATCAGCAAGACCAGTCCCACTATGACAAGGGAAATGAGCATCCGCCTGAGGCGCCCCCTTGTTATGGCGTTGAGGAACAGGAAAGCGCCAATCAGGAGCGCCACAAGCAGGGGAATCGACATAAGAATTCCCAGAATTCCGCCTGCCATCAAGAGAAAGGTCCAGCCTGCGGACAGGAGTAGGAATATTGCGAAGAGAGCGACGGCTATGCAGAAAGCCAATTTGTTAAGCCATGTTTTCTGGCCTGCCAGCAGTCCAGCCATGCCTAACCCTCCGCTGGCAAGAATTAAAAAGGTGGCGGCGGCTCAGGAGGCCTTGGCGGTGAGGGTGGCCATCTGGACGTAGGTGCAGCCCGTCAGGTTGTCGAACGACGCATGGGCGATGTACGCCCCGTTCGTATTGTAGCACGCCCAGACCGACCCGGCCGTCTGCGTTCCGGATGCCGCTCCTCCGGCGCCGAGGGCGAGGGCCAGCATTACCCCGGAAGGCAGGGCGTGGTCCGAACTCACACCGGCGGCGGATATTTCGGGTATTCCGTTCGCCGTCGCGGGAGTTCCCTGAGGGGCGTACGCGAACACCACTCCCTTCCAATCGGTTCCTGTTTTCTGGATGACATCGAGCGTCAGGTTGCCCGTGCTGTGTGCGTATAGGAGGCGCTGGCACGAGAATCCTTGGCTGGCGATGCAGTAGTTGCCCATGAGCGAGTCGTTGCTGCCGAATCCGCCCAGGGTCATGACGACCACGAAGAGCGCGGCGATAACTATTAAGACGATGGCCAATAGCCTCCCCTTGTTTCCTCCCTTAGCCATGCCTAACCCTCCGCTGGCAACAATTAAAAAGGTGGCGGCGGCGCGGGGCCCGGATCAGGGGTAAGTGGCGGAGTCGGGGTCGGTGGCGAGTGATTGATTGGGGAGGGGGTTGAGGGATGGGAGTGTGCCCGTCCGAAGGGGTTCGGACGGGAGGGGGAGGACAGGAGGGAGCGAAGAAACAGTAAGATCAATTAGATGAGGAAAAAGTTGCACTGAAGCATATACGACGTAAATATTCGTTGATAATACCTCATTTGAAACAGTTTGTCGTATTTCATAAAAGTAACGAATTTATCATATTCAATTTTATGGAATTTTATAGTATGCAACACGGAAATACGAATCCTTTTATATCTTTATGTTGTACTATTATTGCCTGTCTTGAGTCAGGGAATAAATTTGGCGAATAATATGACCAAGGAAATAATGCCGTATAATACAAGCACTGAGATCTTTTCCAAATTGCTATCTGAGTTAAAGATGGCTGGGAGGGATGGTGTCGCCAAGGCTGCACTCTGGAAGAATATAGGGTCTGATCCTAGGAATAGCTATACGCTCACCTTATTGAAATTTCTAGACCTGGTAAGTGAGGAAGGTTCGAAAGTGAAACTTACCAAACTAGGTATAGAAGTAGTCTACGCGCCTCAGCAGGAGACTAAAAATGCCCTGCTCATAAAGCATCTGCCAGATAGTTATATGACTATGATAAAGTGGATTTTTCACAATCAAGGCGAAATGTCCCTCAGTGAACTCAAGGTGCGATACATCAACAACTTTGATTCAAAATTAACTCCTGCAGTTATAAAAAGAGTCATAACCACATTCTTGAATCACGGCAAGTATATCGGCCTACTTGAAAAAGATTCAAAAGCCAACATAGCCGTCATCACTCAATTCGGGAAAAAGATTATTGAATTGAATACAGGCAGCTTTTCTTCCCTCGAATCTGCCAACACAAATGACAATCAGTTACCATCGATGAAACAGGAACCAAGTGGGCCGAAACAACTGACCTATTCACAAAAAGACGTGCAGGGTGGGAGCTATCTCATAAGGATACAAACGGTGGACCGGGACTTTATTTGGGACATAAAAACTGAAGCTGATTTAGCCGTGGTAGACGCCGCAATTAAGGCCATAAAGGAAAGCTGGCTCGAATACATGAAAAAGAAAACGAGTAGTGCTGAAAAACAGATTAATGAGGAGTAGACTAAAAAAGTGATCGAATGTCCCATTTTCCGGTTACGACTGGCAAAAGACTCGTAAAACTACTCTGCGCGAACTTTGGGTTCACTGAAGTTAGGCAGTCAGGTAGCCACGTCGTACTTAAGAACTTCGAAAGAAATATCAGCGTGACAGTACCTGTTCATGGAAAGAGAGACCTTCCAATCGGCACATTGAGAAGTATTTTACGTGACGCCAAGGTAGATGAGGACGAGTTCAGGCAATATGTTTAGCGTAGGAAGAACTGCTAAGGAGTATGTTGCTGACTAATTTACCAAAGCCCTTAACGTCGTTATCTGGCACTTTTTTATCCTTTATCGTTTCCGAAACGATTTCAGATACCCTTTTCCTCTTATTAAGGTCATTAGCTTCTACCATTTCTTCTAGTGCTAAAGAAAGGGCATTCTGCAGATTTTTCATTAATTCTTTCTTTGTCTTACCATAATCTGAAATACCAAATTCAGGTATGTTTGCACAATAGTAGCCTTGGCTTCTTGTAATGTTGATCTGAAGAGCAATTTTGGCAGCCAAATTAACAAACCTCGATTTAACGTACGAATATCTAATTAATAAATTTTCTTTTACTGCAGTAAATTCGATTTATGCCGTGTAAAACTATATATTAATAGTGTTTCCGCTATTTAAAGGTTCTCCTGAATTTAATCCATTCTTTAAAGGAAGTATGATCTCCTCTTCCCCCACCTTTTCACTTAATTTTCCTTTTTTTCTTCCAATCCGCAACTGCCTCTTCATAATACTCCAGAGCATTTTTCTTACTATAAAAATGGTTTATCAGGTCTAACATTATCTCATATGTCCTGAAGGCCACTATGGGGCTCACCATCGAATCCCAAATCTGCGCTGACTTTTCAACTTCGAATTGGCCCCGCCTGCTAACTTTTTCGGCTCTATCAGGATTGAAATGGTAAATAGATACTCTTACGTCATTCAAGTACTCCAACTTATCCTGAAAAGATTCGATACCAAGCAGTTCCAGACATCCGTAGGTTTTTTCTTTAATGAGGCTCCCCAGCCCCAAGCGATTGTCACTTATTGCGCGTTTCAGGAGGGAATCGTTGCCTTCTTTCTTCAGATTCCTTAAAAATTCGTACTTCAGTATGTACTCGCAGCAGTTTATCGAAGACGCTATTGATGCAAGCCAACAGCCTAATTCGTAAGTCAAGAACGCCTCGTTGGCAAAATCAGGTATAATGTCGCTTAGCCTATACCAATTCTCGTCAGCGTCGCTCAAATCCGTGATTAGAACATGCGGTTCCGGGAACTGTATGAATACTGTGTTTGGAGCCGCTATATCCTTTGGGTAAATCTCTCCATTCTCATATCTGGTGGTGATGTGCCTACTATCTAATTTTTCTCTGAACAATCCGTTAAGGAATGCCTTTTGATCTGTCTGTCCCATCGGGGCCGTTTTGTTTTTTACGTCCTTTTTCCACTGCCTTATTCGCGGCATAATCGCTTTTTTGACCTTCATTCGTTCGTATCCAAACATCAGCTTCCTTGATTCGGCATCTTCCGCATCGAAAGGAATTACACCCATATAATCAAAATCTGCATGGTCCCTGGGAGAATCGTCCATGTCAATCCACCTGGGCGCATTGCCCACTTATTTTCTCATAATGTTTCAGAATCAGCACCCCGTACTTTTTTTCCTGCTCGCTTTAATTTTGAATGCAAGGTTTAAACCCCTTTCCCAGGGAATCCCGAAAAGTATTCGCGTTCTATATATCCCCCCTTCATTTTAAGTGAACATTTCCTTCCGTCGGTGCGAAAGCGGGGGAGGGGGCGGGCAAACCCGATTTCGTGACGCATCAATTGGCTATCGTCCTGAACGAGATGGCCTTTGCGTAGGTCACGTGCGCGTTCGGGTTTCCCAGCGGGGTGCACGTCCCGTCGCCGCCGGCCATGCCTGTGACTCCGCCGTCCGTGGTGTAGCACACCCAGACGCTCCCGGAGATCAGGGGCCATCTGGGGTCCGGTCTCAGGGCGTCCGGGACGGTCATCAGCGCGGTCGCGTTCCTGCCCGACGCCAGCGTCGCGGCGCCCTGGACGGGGACGAACTGTATGGAGGGCGGTCCGCTGGCTGGCTGGACTGTCTCGTTAGAGGCGTAGCCCACCGCCCAGCCCGTCCAAGTCTGCCACGTCCTCTGGCCCATCGAAACGGACAGGTTGCCGGTCGCGCCGATGTAGAATATCTCACCGCAGGTGAAGCCGAACGAAGTGATGCAATGCGAAACACCGCCGGCATACCATGAATTGTAAGAAGGCTCTTGGGGGATTATGAAATAGAACGCCACTGCCCCGCACAGGGCAATCACGCACAGCGCAACCACGCCCCCCGCAATCCATTTGAGCCTCGTCTGCATGTTCCCGTCCCTTTTTCACTTTGAATGCAAGGTTTAAACCCCTTTCTCAGGGAATCCCCAAAACTATTCACTTTGTTTATACCTCCCCCAGAATTAGGTGAATACTTCCTGCCGTCGGTGGAAAGACACGGGGAAGGGGGCGCCACGGGGTTTTAGGTGAATACTTTTGGGCGTTTTCAGGTTTATGCGAATACTTCTGTCGTCTGCGCTGTTTTTGCCTTGTTCTGTCCTCCCTCCGTCGCCTTCCCCTGCTCCGTTCGGGCTTTCAGTCCTTTTCCGGTTCGTTCCCTTCGTACGGCTTCAGAATCAGCACTTTGTATCTTCCCTCTGTTATTGCCGCTATCTCTTTCCCTACTTTATGGCTGTTCGTCACGAAAACCAGGGTGGTCCCGAGTTGCTTGCTCCTCGCGATGCACCTCTCTATCTCGGACCTTATCGCGGTGGTCTGCACCTCGTACGCGGTCACTTTCCTGTAGTCCCACAGGCCCTTCCTGTCCCTCGTGGGGCACAGCTCCCCCACGTCGAACGAGTCGTTGGCGCGCGGGACGAACGCGAAGTTCCCGCGCTCCTGTACCGTCCCTATGGTCTTCTTCATCAATGCGACGTGTATCTCCGCGCCCTTGTTCATGCCCTGCGTCTGGATCATGTTGGTCGGGACCATCGCCCTCCTGCCCCTCGCGGAGAGCTTCCCATCCTCGACGTACCCCGCGTCCTGCGCCCTCTCCATTATGGAGGGCTTGCCCTTCCCCCCGTACAGGGTCGCGAGCGAGGTGAGCCACCTCCTCTCCTTGACGTACCTTATGGCTCCCTTCTCGCTCCCCTCCCTGTTCAGCGCGAAGAGGAAACGGCAGACGCTGACCGGCGGTATGTCGATCTCTTCAAAGACGTTCCCAAGCGCCGGGAGCCGCCTGGCCACGGTCTCCGCCCCAATCTGGGCGTTCTCCGCGTTGTTGATTTCGACTATGCTCACCCGCTTTATCCCCTCCCGCAGCGCCCCCAGCTCGCCCTCGCTCAGGGGCTCGGTCCGGACGTAGGCGGGGTGCGCCTTGCCCTCCTGGATGGCGCGCTGGTCGAAGAGCAGGCACGCTCCCACCGGCATCCTGTGCATGACGGACTTCTCGAGGTCGCTCAGGCGCATCATCGACTGGAGCCTCTGCAGGGTGCCGGGCTCGTGGTAGGAGAAGGCGACCTTCAGCGCGGTGTTGCCGATCACCGCGTCCGGCAGGTCCTGGAGCAGCTGGGTGGCTATCACCAGCCCGAAGCCGTACTTCCTGCCCTCCCTCACGACCCTGGTTATGTTGGTCTCCCTCCCGTAGTTGCCCAGGAGCGCCTGGTACGCGTCGTCGAGGGCGATGTGGAGCCTCGTGCCCCGCTCCGTCCCGAACTCCTCGGTTATCCTCTGCATTATCGTGTGGGTCGCGAGCCTCTTCTCGGCGTCGGTGAGCCCGCGCAGCTCTATGACGCTGCAGGTCCTGCCGTAGCCGTCCCAGAACGCGGCGGGCTCCGTCCCGAATATCCCGAACGCCTGCCTGAGCTTGCTGGTGACGTAGGTCAGCTGCAGCCTCGTCTCCCTGTAGCGCTCGAACCTGGCGGACTCCAGCAGCGCGTCGTGGACCTGCCGTATGGTGGGGTCCCCCTCCTCCCTGAGGAAGTCCGCGAGCGTCTCCCTGACCCTCTGGGTCTGCATCTCCGTGAGGGACAGGCCCATCTGCAGCAGCTCCGAGGCGACCCCGGCCCTCCTCTCCGGGCCCATCCCCCTCAGGGAGAACGGGTTGATGCGCAGGCTCCTTGGCACCTCCCAGGTGTTGACGCCCAGGTCCGCGTAGGCCCCGGACCAGTCTATTATCAGGAAGGGTATCCCGAGCCTCAGGTAGGCCCTCACGAGGAGCGCCTCTATCAGCGTGCTCTTGCCCGAGCCCGACTCCCCTATGACCATCACGTGGGGGTTCGGCTCGCTCTTGATCGGCAGGTCATAGGTCCCCTTGGAGCCCGCCGTGACGGCCCTCCCGAAGGCCCTGTCCCCCATCGGATTGGAGCGTATGGAGACCGGGTGCGGGTACTCGGTACCTATTGGTATCCCGTTGTGCCTGTGTCTCTTCATCGGGTCCCTCCATAAGGCGAAGAGGTAGAAGATGAATAGGCTGATTATAAGCCAGAAGATGAAGCTGAGGTAGGCCGGGACGGACCATGCGACGAACATGGATACGGCGACGGGCGGGTAGAGCAGCTGGAGGAAGGCGAGGACGGGGAGAGTGTCGGAAAGATGGGGGACCCTCTTCGGGCCTTTCTTTGTGTATTCGTAGAACTCGTCAACGATCTTCTTGTCGCTCTTGGGCCTGTTTTTATACCAAAAAGAGAGGAGGAAAACTACGGAGATGTAAACTGCAAATAGGGCGACTTCCCCGAGTGGACCCATGGAGGTATTGTGGTGGGAAAGGGTTAAAATAGTGGGTGTCCTGCAGGATGACAGAACAAAGTAAAGGAAGATACACGGAAAGGCATCATCCGAGCAGCCATCTCCAGATAGCTACGAACTTAATTCTTCCTCTAATTCCATACCATTCCGCATCTTCCTCTCCCTCATAGTTATCAGTGAGCACGAGCAGGTTGTTGCAACTTAGTTCTTTGCTTGCCTTAAGGAGCGCACGGACCTCCCTACTTTTCGTTTTTGTATTAGAGGGATCGTAGCACACCTGCACTAGCGATGTTACACTCCTTTCTTCTCTTATTACGAAGTCAACCTCATTCTCAGATTGAGGATCTTTCCAATAGTAGAATTTCATCTCACCTTCTGACGCCCTCCGCCAGAGTTCTATCGCCACGAGGTTCTCATACAGCCTTCCTCTTTCCTCAAGTATCTTGAATGCCTTGGCGCTTACGATGCCATTATCTATGCAGTATATTTTTCTGTTCGATTTCAACTGCTCCCGCATTTTTGCCGAATACCTAGTGACTCCGAAGAAGATGAACGCCTCTTCGAGGTATCCCACATATTTCTTCGCCGTATGGGTGCTATCGATACCAGTCATCTTCGTGAGATTGTCATAGGAAAATGCATTCGCCACGTTTGAAAGTAGGTATGATGCTAGCTCTTCAATCGCTTTAGGTTTTCTGATTCTATATCTTTTGACAATGTCCTTGTAAAGTACGGAATCTACAAGCGTGGAAAGGTAACTCTTGTAGTCAAGGCCCTGGATAATCGGCTCTGGATAACCGCCAGATATCGCGTACTCGGCAAGCTTCGCCCTCTTTTCTGCATCTATCATTTCCCTGCCTTCCGAAGATACGAGTTCTCTAAAGGAGAGCGGCGTTATGCTCGTCGGCATATGCCTGCCGGTGAGGTGCGTCGCCAGTTCACTGCTCAGAAGGTTCGAGTTGCTTCCAGTTACCACCAGGTTATACCCTTGCCTCTGCAGTCGGTTTACGAACAGCTGCCATCTTGGTAGGTTCTGTATTTCGTCGAAGAGCAAGAATTTTGGCTTTGAATATATCTGGTCCAGCTCTGCGACTATTTCGTTGTAATCTTTTGCTCCTGCGAGGGTCTCATCGTCAAAATTAGCATAGCCGAAGTTTCCGACCGCTTTGATCTCATGAATTGCGAAGAAAGACTTCCCCGCTCTTCTAGGTCCGATTATGACCTTTATCAAATTTGAATTAATCTCACGTATTTTTGCATCTCTCTTGACGTATCTCTGCTTAAATCGCTCTTCTAACTCGGTTTTCTGAAGCATCAACGCTTCTCTTATTGCAGGCATATCGACACTAATTTATTTATAATACCTAATACTTTATATTTTTATGCATTATACTGCATTTAATTCCTAAATTACTCTACTTTGATCGGCTCTGTAGAAATCCTATGAAAATCGATATGCAATGGCCCACGTATCGGTGTATGCCGTAAACAACATCCACGACCTTCATCTCCCTCCTTTGCATCCTCAGAAGTTTGCTCCTCAGTTCCGCGCCGAAATAGCTAACAAATTCACGTAAGTACTTCATAACTCAATCGTCCTTCCCTCCTCCGGCATCCTCACGTCCTTGTGCAGCCCCTTGAAGTCGCCCGCCCTCTGGGTGTGAATCGGTATCAGCACCTTCGGGTCGATCGTGTTTATGACCTGTATCAGGTCGTGCCTGCTCGCGTGGCCCGAGCAGTGGGCCTTGTGGAACCTGACCTTGAAGTGCCTCATCCAGTTCTCGAGCACGGTCCTCTCGGCCTCGTTCTCCTCCCCCTCAAGGAAGTGCTCCGAGGAGGCGTAGATGTAGTCCGCGTCCTTCGGCTGGATGTACACCAGCTCCATCAGCTTGTTGAACCCGCTGTGCATTAGGTACTTCCTCTGGTCCTTCGCGAGGTCCTCGTAGGTGACCATCTTCGGCATGTACTTGCGCTCGTATATGAAGTAGTCCTGGGGCACGAACTTCCCGGACTTCGCCATCCTGAAGTAGACCAGGATGTTGTCGTCGTCCATCACGTCCGGGAGGCCCTCTATCTTGTCCCTCAGGCTGTCCAGGACGTACGCGAAGCGGGTGTCGACCACGAGCTTGCGCCCGTTCCTCACCGCGGCGTTGTAGACCGAGAAGAACCTGTCTATGTTGCTCATGGAGAAGTAGGCGAATACCATGCCCTTGGAAGACTTGACTATGCTTTCTATCTTGGCCTCGACCTCCGCCTCCGTGTAGTCCGTCTCGGGGTCGCTCCCCATCCTCGTCCCCTCTATCAGCAGGGCGTAGGGCTTCGCCGCGGCTGCCTTCTCTATGAATTCCTGCGTAAGCGCGCTCCTGGGCCCGTGGAGCCTGAAGTCCCCCGTGTAGACCAGCGGGCCCTTGCTCGTGTGGATTATGAACCCGTAGGCGCCCGGGATGGAGTGCTCCACGTGGATTGGTTCGATTATTAGGTGCTTCACCTTGATCTTGTCCCCCGACTTGAACAGGCGGAGGCTCTCGTGCTCCCCTATGTCCGAGAACTGGGGGTAGATCCTGTGATAGGTTTCCACTATCCTGTGCGTCCCGTGGCCCATGTAGACTGGGATGGACTCGTCCAGGAAGCGCAGGTGGTCGATGTGGTCCGAGTGGGAGTGGCTTATGAAGACCGCGTCTATGTCAGGTTTCTCATATTTCAGGTCGGTCAGCTCCAGCATGCTCCTGCTGTAGAGGCGCGGCGTCTTGGGCACCATCCCGAACTCGAAGTAGACCTCGAGCCCGTTCGCCGCCCTGGGCTGCAGCCACTCGTAGAAGTAGTCCTCCCCGAAGTCGAAGCTCTGGCCGAAGTCGAGGTAGATCCTGGCGTCCCTGTCCTCCAGGAGGATCTTGTTGCCCCCTATCTCGTTGGCCCCGCCGTAGAAGGTGAGCTTGACTGGGTTGGACATGGTGGCACTTCTGCTGAGAGTAGGAAAGGAAGGATAATAAGAGGCTAGCATATCACTCCCTTCCATTGTCAAAAGTCTCTGCGAACCAGGCTTTAAATAATTATTGATCGTACCAGGCGCATGGCAACTTTTGAGCAGCTGCTGATTAGACTAAAAAAAGTAAAGTCCGAAAAGTACATAAAAACCCATAGAAAAGGTCCAACGGGGATTGGAAAAACCCTGGAAGATCGTTTGGGCATTGCAGAGAACAATATTCCAGGCCCTGATGGTGAATTGGTTGAGCTAAAATCCGAACGGAAGAACACTGGAAGTATGGTCACCTTATTTACAAAGGCACCCTTACCTAAAAAGGTTAACGGACTTCTTCTGAAGCGATTCGGGTATGTGACTGAAGAGAGCAAAGGGAAGAAAGTTCTACACAGTACTATCAATGCAATAGCGTATAACCAGCTAAGAAATAGACAAGGGTTCAAGGCAAAAGTAAATGATAATCGTATAGAAATACTCTTCAATTCAGAAGTCGTCTGTTACTGGGATAAATCAACTCTTGAAAAAACATTTGCTAGGAAATTGCCGAGATTATTTTATGTCAAAGCAGATTCACGTGGAGAAGGAGAGACTGAAGAATTCTGGTATTCAGAAGCATGGTTACTGAGCGGTTTTAGTTTTAAAAACTTCGTCAAACTTCTTAACGAAGGAAAAATCTTGATTGATATTCGAATAGGACAATATCAAGACGGGAGTACTCACGATCACGGCACGGGATTTAGAGTATTCCCAGACAACTTCGAATTGTGTTTTTCGGTAAGAAACCAGGTGCTATGATTAAATTGGTGGTCTCCAAAAATCCAAGATATACTCAAAAGTTGCTCCCAATTTTATGTAATTGCTCGGCCATCCGAAGATGCCAACTCTGTTGACAAGGTTTCTTTTATCCCAAATCAAGATGTTTCTAAGTTCAAATCCAGCAGCCTGTAAAGCATTTATGACATATATGTGAGTGGGATACCTCCGGTTATTTTCCCAGACATCATTTACGTTGACAACACAATGTCCCTTGACCTTCATCAAGGGTAAAATTCCAGAATATATCTCAGTCAGGCTCTCCGCATATTTTTCGTGATTCATCGTTCCTAAATCATTAGGGTCATTAGAATATTGCTGAACTTTCATGAAATGTTCGTTCATGCGAGTATCCGCCCTCATGCTCTTGTTCTTTCGTGGCTTGTTCAACATATTGGCATACGGCGGAGAAGTAACGCACAGCGAGACTGTTTTTTCATTAAGATATTTCGGTATATTATGGGAATCATCACAAATAGCAATCTGCTTTGTAGTAACCAGTGCTTTTTGTTTCAAACGAGATTTAGTTAATTCAATGTATTCCTTCTTGAGGTCGAAGCCAACCGCATTTCTTTCCAGATCTTGTGCAGCTAACAAAGTCGTGCCAGAACCAACAAACGGATCCAAGACAAGCTCACCCTTATGAGTGAAAAGCTCTATGCATTTAGAAGCTAGGCTTATTGGATAGACTGCGGGATGGACATTCTTATCGCGAATGTCTCTCTTCTCATAGAAAAACTCCCAAATTCCAACCTGTGACTTAACCCATTCCTTGCCGGTTAGGCAGTTTATATGAGTAGGCTTGCAGGCACAGGTCTTTTCCCAGCCAATGTCGAGTTTTAAGTTGGGCATCATATTAATCACACAACAAAATAGTTTAAAGCATATGCTAACAACAGGCTCTCACCCAGAAATCGAAGGCTATTTATGTACGGCCTCAACGCTTTTCCACTAAGTTTGCATACAACGAACAAGGTTAAATTGTTTTCCATCGGACCAATCCACAACTAATGATTATTAATAATCATTAGTTAAGTTGAGTTTATATAGTTTTCTGTTAATAGTCATTAACTGATATTAATGCCTAAAAAATTGATACTTGACATAGACGAAGAAACGTGGAAGGAAGTTTTGAAATTCAAGATAGACAATAATCTGAAAAATAACAACCAAGCCGTTGTGAAACTAATAAGAAAGGCCCTGGGATTAAAGACTTGAGTATCTGTCTACTAGTCAAAAGCAGAGATACTCTTTTATTTATGAAGAGTTAAGATAAAATTAGAGCTTTGCTCTTGGAATGGTTTGAAATAAATTAGCCATGCACAGTGTTCCATTGTGCGTTTATAAGGGAAGCCGCCTAAAGACGGCCCCCCTCACACCAGGGCCGTGAAACCCGACCCAATTTCCAAACGTACGATGCCCCCCTTCGGTGGGTTCGTCCCACGGGAGGGGGGCGGTCGTTCGTGCCCCGTTGGGGGCTAGATAGCAAGAGCAAGCTCTGCGGGATATGATGATTCAGTCGCCCTATGATTTATCTGAACTTCTGATCCGCATAACAAAAAGTAGAATCACTCTTAAAAAACTTATATACATACAGTATCACAAAGAGCAATTTTATAGAAAATTCAGGATAAATAAAAAAAGTGGTGGCGAACGTGAAATCGTTGCACCAAACTCTGAATTAAAAATGATCCAGAGAGTCATACTTGATTACGTTTTGTATGAACCCCTCCGACATCACCCGAGTTGTCAGGGATTTGTAAGTAAAAGATCAGTATTCACAAATGCTGCGTATCACACTGCAAAACGTGCTCTGTGGAAGCTAGACATAAAAGATTTCTTCCCGACAATAACGACAGAACGTGTTAGGGCCACCCTAGGTACTTTGGGATTTCAAAATGAACTTTCAGAACTGTTGGCGGAGCTCTTGACTTTCGAAGGCAAATTGCCTCAAGGAGCACCAACGAGCCCATATATGGCTAACCTGGTTTGCCTAAAGTTGGATACAAGATTAAATCGCTATGCCAAAGGTTATGATCTGAAGTACACTCGATACGCTGATGACTTAACTTTCTCTGGCTCTAAAATAACTGGCGCCACTATGAAACGCATAAAAGAAATCGTAAATGACGAGGGTTTTCAATTAAATGAGGTTAAATCACGATTTATGAGCAAGGGTACGAGACAAATTGTCTGTGGATTAGTCGTCAATGAAGCAGTTGGGTTCGGGCGGGAAAAATATCTTAAAATCAGGGCAACCATACACAATTGTAAAAAATATGGTCCACATAGTCAGCACAAAGGAAACGCACCGTATTTTAAAGAACATTTGATTGGCAGAATTGCATTTCTTAAGAAACTCAGCCCAGATAAATGGATCAAGCTAAAAAATCAGATTGAATCTCTAGATTGGAAGAATGAACAAATCAAAGAGGAAACAATCTCAGTACTACTTAAAATAAACAAAGTAAGTCAAACACACATGTTGATCTATAGCAAAAATGATCTGAAAGCTTTTTCTGCACCTTGTACATCTCATGACGAATTTGTTGCAAGAACGTTGGAGCTTTTTCATTTCATAGATTATATGGATATATCTTATTTTATCAATAGAGATAATGCCTTGGAAAAAATTTTGGAAAATTTTGGAAAGTTAAATTTATTAGAAGAATATTTAACCTTGCACTATGCGAAAGAAGCCGAAGCGATAATTCCAAATCTCAGAAGTATAAAGGCTCTGGCAGATAACTTGAAAAGGCACGAGGATGAAAGTCGAACGAGGTGGGTATTTAAGCGCTATCACATAGACCCTTCTGACCCAAATTATGAAAATTTCAGATATTGCTTATTGATGGGATTTAAAGACAGTCTTAAAAAATTATTAGATATTTTGCAAGTAGAAAATCTTTAGGATTAGTGATTATGTTGGAAGGTGCCATCTTATTTAATCACAAAACAGTCTCGGTAGAAGAAAAACGGCGAGTAGAGCATTTGGCTGCCGAGCAACGAAATATTCAAAAATTAATGCCGAAGAAATTATTGGAACCAATAAATAGACAATTTATCTTTCCTATTTAGATCGGAAGCAACCTTTTAGAACTAAACAAACAAATCCTCTTGTAATAGTAATACTTTGACTCTCCCCTCAACCTAAACTCCGCCAAGGCCGCCCTCGTCGTCATCGACCTGCAGAACGGCATAATGTCCCGCGAGTTCTTTCCTTACTCAGCTTCAACAGTCATAACCAACGCCTCCTTCCTCTGCTCCGCATTCCGCAAGGCCGGCGCCTTCGTCGTGCTCGGGTAGCTTTTAGGATACCCATCCAATTGCTCTCAGATTTTTTAAGAGCTGTTCGTGTGCCCCCAACATTTCAAATACCCTTTTCTCCCATTTTCTGTAATCGCCCTCTGCATGCCAAATATATTCAATTATTTCTTTCTGTTTGCTTTCCCAAAGCTGATCGAAAAGCTCTGCCTGAGGCCAAGATACCGTCAGCGCTTTTGTTTTAGTATGCCTTCCTATGTTTATACTTTCATCACATAAATTCATGCAAAGATCAAGTACTTGTATAATTAATCCAAAAAATGCAAACTGATAAGGCAGGTGCGGTTCGCTTTCTGGAAAAATACGATAGAATCGAGATATCGTACCTTGTGCAAAATGCATATTTTTTTCTTTCTTTGTTACCTCGACAGATTCTGGCATAAATCCAAAAATGTCATTCGATGTCAAATTTGGGTGTGCAATTTCGCATAAAACAGAATATTTGTCCCTCAGAGTTACATAGTTGTCTATTTTTGATACCTCATTAATTTCAGTTACTATTGATTTCGAAAGCGTGGCGTCTGCTATATTTTCAAGTATATCCTCACGTCTAGTTGGTCTATAGAATTTATTTATTATCTGTTCGATATTACTATGGTAGAAAGAGTACCACTGCACATCGTCTTTCCATGCATTTAGGTATCTTACCTCATTTGATAATTTAGTTAATGTATTATAGCAAATGCAATTAGTCTCCAACAGTGATCTCAGAAGTATACTTGAAGTATAGAAATCATCTGTATTTAATTTGTCCAAAATTGTCTGAATTAGTCTGTATGATTTAAAAGAAGTAATCGTCCAGATGAAATCTATAAAAGAATTCATTTCTTCCTGCAATTTAAGGCTTGCCTCTTCTGATTCAGTCAAAGATAAAATGTACCACTCCTTAAGGGGGGTTGATTTCAATGTAAATTCATTAGGCAAATCTACTATTTCAGTAAGAAACTTGCTTACTCTTTGTTCAAAAGTTTTGACAGTGTCTGTTTTTTCCAAACCAATCTCGTCTATAAGAAATCGAATGCGCTTATTTGTGAACTTAAAAATTACCATAAACTAATTTTGAAAGGGAAAATTAGTATATTTTTCTATGGGGTTTCTTACTCGTGAACATAACTCTTTTAGCTTTCCCTTTGTATTGTTAGTCGTAGCTATTCAGGGGATAGGATGACCGAGCAAGAGAACAAGTTCAACGACTGGGACAGGAGGAGCTTCCCGGACCTGCAGCCGGACACGTGCGCGAAGTACCTGAGGGACGTGTACCTCCCCCGGAAGAACGAGCGCAGGAAGGCATTCATCGCCGCCTGCCAGCAGGCCGCGGAGATGATATTCGCGGAGTTCGACAAGCACCCCACGATAGGGAGCGGGGCGGATGCGCGCAAGGAGATAAGGATAGCCGACTACGAGGCCGCCAGGCAGGCGTTCTGCTCGGTCTCACCCGTGGACGGCCTCGCCAAGATGAAGGGATGAACTGATGAAGACGTTCTACCTGGTCAGGCACGGCATCTACGAGAACCCGCTCAACATGCTTCCCGGCAGGCTGCCCGTGCGGCTCTCCCCGGAGGGCATCGAGCAGTCCCACAGGCTCAAGGAGTACTTCGCAGGGAAGTCCGTAAGGAGGATCTACTGCAGCCCGGTGCTGCGCTGCAGGCAGACCGCGGAGATAATGTCCGGCGGCAGGATACCCATGACCACGGACATCCGCCTCGCCGAGACCCTCTCGGCCTACCAGGGCATGTGCTACCAGGGGGAGCAGGACCCCAGGGAGTTCTACAACCACCGCAAGGAGCTGGGCGGGGAGAGCTTCGAGGACCTCGTGGCCCGCACCGTGCCCGTCTTCAGGGAGATAGACTCAAGGGAGACGGGGAACGTCATAATCTGCTCCCACAGCGCCCCGCTGCTCGCGATGCAGCTGGGCGCGACCGACTCGCCCCTTGACGACGAGCTCAGGGCGTACGGGGGCTTCAGGGACCCAAGGCACCTCGAGAAGGGCTCCATAAGGCCGCTGGAGATCGAGGGGAACAGCATAACCGTGCTCGGCATGGTGCTGCAGAAGGATTTGATGTGAGCGGGGCTTTCCTCCTTGCAACTACTAATAACTACCAACCAACACTAAATTAGTAGTTGTGCGGCTGCAGTTTGGGCCTTATAGAACGTCAAACTGCCAACTCTCAGTAGTCACCTTATTGGGAAATATTTATAAATAGTAGTCACCTAATAACATCATGCACCTGGAGATTCGGGAAAAGGGGGGCGTAAGGAAGTACTACCTCGCCCAGTCCATCCGTAAGGGCGGGAAGGTCAGCAAGCTCAGGGTCTACCTGGGGGCCGACCTTTCCGAATCGGAGCTGCAAAGGCGCATGGAGGACGCGAAGGGGAGGCTCGGCGCGAGGGTCGAGGCAAGCAGGCAGATCTCGGATCCCTTCAAGACGGTCCTGTCCGCAGGGGAGATCAAGGAATTGAACGCCCTGGAGGCGGGGGTGCGCGTAAGGATAACGCACCTTTCCGAGGAGGACTGGGCGAGGTTCACCGAGGCATTCACGTTCAACACCAACGCGATCGAGGGCTCCACCATAGACTCGAGGGAAGTTTCCGACATATTGGAGCGGAACAAGTGGCCCGACAAATCCAAGGGCGACATCTCGGAGACCTACGGCGTGGCGAAGGCCATAGACCTCATCAGGAAGACCGACGTGCACATCTCCCTGTCTCTCATCCTCGAGCTGCACCGGATAGTTTTCGAGAACTCGAAGCCCTTCGCCGGCAGGCTGAGGGGGAGGGGCGTCGAGGTCGTGGTGACCGACGGGCACGGGGGGATCGTCCACAGGGGCGCGCCATCGACCCACGTCAGGTCCCTGCTCCTGGAGCTCGTCAAATGGTACGAGGAGAACAAGGGCCGCTACCCTCCTCTTGTCCTGGCCGCGGTGGTCCACAACCAGTTCGAGAACATCCACCCGTACCTGGACGGGAACGGCAGGGTGGGGCGGCTCCTCCTCAACAATATCCTCATCAAGCACAGGATGCCCCCGGTCAACATCGAACTCGCGAACCGGCAGCAGTATTACGCGGCGCTGCAGGCCTATGAGAACGATCACGACCTGCGGCCGATGATCGAGCTCATGCTCAAGGAATACCGCGCGCTCAAACGGATGCTCAAGAAGAGGTGACTACAAAAGTCACGGATGTAGTCACCCAAGGAATCCTGTCGAGCGGTCCTTCGGAAGGACCTGAGACCCACCCTACTCCCTGTCCGGCTTCAGCGTGATGCTCAGCTCCAAGACCTCCGGCTTCCTCCGCCCCGCGAAGGCTGGCGTCGCGTTGTAGATGGCGACGTCGTCCACGTGCTTCGTCTTGGTCACGTGGGGCGAGCGGTAAGTCCCCTTCCCCTCGCCGGTCTTCTGCACCACCCCCACCTTTATCGATTTGATGTTCCTCTCCCTGCAGGACTTCGCCAGCTCCTCGAGCTGCTTTAGAGTTATCCTGCCCTTCCCCTCGCCTAGCGCTTTCATCAAATCAGATACGGCCCTGTCCACATTTCGCTCCATTCCCTTGTCCATTCCATGACCCCCGCGATGAAAGGGCATGGCTGGCTTAAAACCCGGTTCCCGGAGGGGCGTTTATCGGAAGTAAGCCAAAGCCCGCGTCCGTTTAAAACCCTGCCTCCCTGAAGCCCCTATTTAACACCAACTTTTAAGAAAGGGTAGAATCCAAGAGCGCTCATGGCATACCCGTCCGCCCAGCCCATCGGGGACGTCGCAGTCCTGATGAACAACCACTGCGACAACCGCTGCCCCGGCTGCATAGCCAGGATCCCGACCGAGGGCGAGCGGAAGATGGACATCTCCATGGAGACGCTCAAGAGCGTGGTCCGGTTCGCCGAGGACTGCGCGGACGTCCGGGACTACAAGGCGCAGCTCACCGGCTTCGGGGAGCCCACCCTGAACCCCTTCCTGATGGACGCGGTCGGACTCTTCGCGAACTCGCACAAGCCCCCCAAGCAGATCACCCTCCTGACCAACGGCCGCGAGTTCTCCAAGGCGGAGACGGCGATCTCGTTCCTGGGGCGGCTCGGCGCAGCGGCATCGGGGACGCCAGTCCTGGTCTGCATGTCCGCGGACGAGTACCACGCGAGGTCCGTGGGAATCAAGGCGGTAGCCGCACGCGCGCGGAACCTCGCGGCGCACGCGGAGGAGAACAGGATCAACTACGAGTTCAGGGCCGGGGTCCCGCAGCACCTGCTGGCCGACGCGAAAAGCGAGAAGAAGGTGACCAAGGGGATACGCAAGCGCTTTAGCCTGCCGGACGGGGGAAGGGTTTCCCTCCTGACCTGGACTAGCGAGGAGAGCCAGCGGCACCCCGCGAGGCACTACCCGGTCAGGCTGGTCTACATAGACTACAGGGGCGACGTGCGGGCCCACTTCGCGTCCTTCGTGAAGAGGGAGCCCCCGGCGGGCAACGTGAACGTCAACACCCCTGAGGAGATAATGAAGGTCATAAGGGACGACGAGGAGAGGGTGAACGCGATGCCCGCCTCGGAAGCGTTCAGGAACTGATTCCAGGATTGGATCCTGCGCCAGGTCACTCGGATTTGCATCCCGCCTGGCGCTTCGCCCTCTGCGCGACCTCGTTGTTGGCGTACTTCACGAAGGAGGCGAGCGTCTTGTTCCTGCGGTATCCCGCCCGCCTGGCCAGGTAGCGCTCGAAATCGTTGGCCGTGACCTCCTTATAAGCCCTGTCCACGAAGAGCGCCCAGTCCTTCTTGCCGGGCCAGTCCTCGGCCTTCATGTAGGCGATCCTGTCCCAGTCGCTCCTCCCTGTCAGGAGGTTCATCATGCGGCCCTTCGTCGCGGGGGAGCAGGAGCTGCCCAGCCAGTCGAAGGCCCAGTACCTCGGGGTCGCCATCAGGCCGAGCAGTTCATTGTCTTCGAATTTGGCGAACGCCTCCCTCACGGCCCCGCGCAGGAGAAGCGCCTCGCGGTCCGTGTGAACGCTCCAGTCCGCCGAGAGGTCGAAGTCGGCCTCCGCGAGCATCGCGTAGTCCTTCCTCTCGATCGCAGACTGCACCGCGAATTTCACGACGTCGGGTGAGCCCGTCTGGGTCGCGACCTTCCAGAAGGCGACCTCTGACGCGAAGTTGCGCACCTCCCCGTCCGTCAGGTACGACCTCGAGCCGTTGCCCGGGAGACGGGTGTAGCCGTAGGCAAAGGGCTTCGTAAGGTGGTTGTCGAGCGCCTTCGCTATGACCCTCTCCTGCTTACCGATGGTCCCTAAGGTGGGGTCCTCCAGCGCGATCCTCGCGGCCTCGATGAGCATGCCCCTGTTCAAGTGGTAGTCGAAGCCCAGCGCGTCGCGAACGACCGTCTCCGCGCCGCGGTAGGCTCCCCTCAGCGCGTGCCTCATCCCTGAGGCGGTCAGGACGCTCTCCCTTGCCTTTTCCATGGTCTGGATTGGCTTTTCGCATATATAAAAATATCTCTCGAAAGTGCCGGCTCCCGCCGATATGGATCGGTCGGCGCATGCCTGCCGCCTACCTGCTGAAGATCCTCTCCTTTAGCGCGTGGAGCTCCGATACGGCGTACCTGCCCGTGAGCCTCTCCTTTATCCCGTTCAGCTCGACCGCGGCGGACGCCTTGTCCAGGATGCCCCCGTTGTCGGCCCTGACCAGCTCCATGAACTGCTTGCCCGAATCGGTGGACGTCGCCGGCGGGAGGGGCTTGGGCGTGAGGTCGTAGGCGACCCTGTCCTTTATGCTCGCGGTGAGCGGGAGCCTCTCGGGAACTATCCCCGTGCCGAAGGCCCAGCTCTCGTAGGTCGCGTCCGGCCTCCCGAACGTCACCGAGACGAGCGTGTCCCCCTTGTAGATGGTCCCCCCGAAGCAGCAGTCGTGGCCCAGGAGCTCGAGCTTGAACTCCCCGCTCCTCACGTAGCAGTTCCTCCTGGTCCTGTTCCTCAGGCGCCAGGCGGTGCTGGGGAATATGTCCTTCACGAGCTCGTAGTGCTTGGTGAAGAGGCCCGGGTTCAGGGTTATCGAGAGGCTCGTGTCGCCCATGCTGCACGACTCGATGCTCTCCGCGAACGCCTTGAGGTACTCCGGCGCCCTCCTGTACGAGTACTTCGACGAGGTGAAGCCGCGGCACAGGCCGTCCATCAGGGCCATGACCTCCCCCTTCTGCTTCATCCCCGCGTTAGGCTCGATTTCCATTCTTCCACCACTACACGCTTCACAGGAAAGCTTAATACGGCTTGTCCAGCGGCCGCAAAACTGGGCTTAACGCCAACGCTTAAGTACCCTATGATGTGATTAAGGAAAGGTGGTGCATCCCGGGTTGCCGGAAAAGTGATTCTATGGAACTGAACATCGGCAGGTTCGTCTCAGGCATCGCGCACGGGCGCGGCGGGGCCGACTTCGGCACAATCGTCGCGCGCGCCAGGAGGGATACGGTGGCGCTCGCGCAGGACGCGGACGACAGGGTGAGGTGGGACGCGTTCATGGCAAGGATGAAGGACGCAATCAGGGAGGCTCGGGCGAAGGACGCGGCACCGGGCAGCGGCCCCCTAATTTAACGCCAACGTTTAAGAACGGGGGGAAAGAAGGTAATTCGTGGTCATATGCCAGCTATGCTCAAATATTCGTCCTTAGGAGAGCAGGTAACCAGGAGGAGGTACACCTCGACGGACAGCTATCCTGCCGTCGAGCTCGACATAAAAAGGGTCGTGCTGTCCGATGCGCCCGGGAGGAAGCTGTACGGGGCGCGCTACGTCGCCAGGGAGTTCGACCTGGACGACTCGGAGAGGGACCATCCAGAGAGGCATGACCTGTCCTACCTGAGGCTCAGCGCGAACTTCGCGAGCTCGAGGAAGGAGTTCGACACCACGAACTACACCGTCAGGCTCACCGACCAGAGGTGGGACGACAAGACGGGGCGCCTGACGTACTTCATCCACGAGACGAAGGGCAAGGGCCTCACTAACCTGGAGAGGGACTTCATAGCCCTCTCCCCGGAGAAATTCTACGTCGCGCTATCCGACTTCGTAGGCGGGGAGATCGCATACGAGGCGGACACGTACGGAATACTCCTCAAGGAGGAGGACATCAAGCTGAAGAAGGACATGCTGGTGGACATCCAGAGCATGGGCCGCAAGGTCGACAGGAGGCTCTTCGGGAGGTCGAGGGCGGTCCTCAGGCACTGAGGTTTTGCGATTGGTGATCGAATGGAACAGGGCAAGGTCGGGGAAGCGGCTCGGAGCGGTCCGAGCCTGGCGATGAGCGGCAGGACTGTCACGGGCTTCAACCGCATCGAGGGCAAGGTCGACGTCTACGAGCTCAGGGACGGGGCGTACATCCACTGCACCTACGGCGGCGGGACGCACGTGCGCGGGCTGGACACGGGATGCGCGGCGCCGAAGATAAATTTAATGGTCGTAGCGGACAGGCAGATGGGAGCGCCCATACCCCGCGCCGGCGGGTCCGAGGCCTCCGGCTGGCTTCGGGACGGAAGGTTCAGGGTCTTCATGGGAAAGAAGGAACTGGAGGGGCAGGAATGCGTACAGATGAACGAGGTGTCGACCGGGGAGTACTGCCGCCACGGCCTCGAGAGGACCAACTACAGCGTGATGATGAGGGAGCCCTTCATAATGATAGGCCTGTCCGAGCACTGCCCGTGCCCGTTCGACACGGTGCTCATACCCGACGGGCCGAAGGGGTCGCTCCTTGGCTCGCTGAGGCGCAAGGACCGCCCGCTGGCGTTCAGGGCCACTGAGGACGGGGGATACATAGCGAGTACGAGCACGACATACTGCGCGGCGCCATTGGTGAAGCTGCCGGTCAGGCTCGTCGGACAGTGATGGATTATCGGATGATCAAATGAACGCGGTGCAAATTTCCAACGACAGGTCGGGCGTGAGGAGGGCCCTGGGGTTCAGGAAGGTGGCGAGGGGGATCTACGCCGCCGAGTCGGAGGCGGACGACGTGGAGACCGCGAGGTTCGTCGCCGCCGCGGGGCTCGCGCTCCCCGAGTACCAGATAATCCAGAAGGCGCTGGTCGCGCCGGGCAGCAAGTTTATGGGGGTGATGGACGCCTACCAGAAGGCGCACGAGCACGACGACGACAGCTGTGGGGAGAAGACCGCATGGTTCTGGATCGCGGGGAGGGGGCTCGAGATGGGCCTCGAAGACGTTCACGCGATAGACCCCGCCACCGGGGACCTGGCGCCCTACCACTTCTGGGAGAACGCGAGGAACGTCAAGGTGTACGTCGGGGAATACCAGCGCATGTTCGAGATAGTCCCGAGCGCGCCGTTCGGCAAGGGCGTGCGCTTCCACCTCAGCGCGGCGACGGACCCGAAGACGGTGGACAAGGCCCCCTTCATGGTCGGGGTTGACCTGAACCGGATCGCCGTGCGGTCGCGGCGGACTTGAACGCTTAAGAATTTCAATGACGATTATTAACGTGATACTATGAGGAAAATAGACGGAGACGGCGTAGTGTCCCTTGCGGAGGTCAAGAAGACCAGGGGTGAGCTGACGGAGGACTTCGCGCTCTCGGTGATAGCGCTTAAGCACATGGGGCTGAAGGACGGCCAGGCCGTGATGGGCACGATGTCGTACTTCATGGCGGAGCTGAAGGAGGCCAACATAGCGTCGGTGAGGGTCCCCAGGGTTGATCGGGACGCGTCCGGCTTCCACTGCGAGGACCTGGACGTCTTCCTCACGAACTTCGTGGGCTCGAAGCGCACTGACGTGGGGCTCTGGTCCCTGACTGACAGCGGCAAGGCCGCCTGCGCGATGGGAGTGGCCCTCGGATTCGCGGCGAACCCGGAGTCCGCGAGGATGGTCATGAAATTCGTGGGCCTCGACTGCGACGAGACAGTCGCGTGGGGCATAAGGGAGCTCAGGAGGGAGATCGACCTCCTCGAGAAGAGGAACGGAGACCTCAAGGGCGCGTCCAGGAGCCACTGCTGCGGAGGGTGCGGCGAGAGGGGCAAGACGGGCGGCTGCAAGGAAAAGGAGTGAAAAGATGTTCAAGGGAAGACAGGTGGATGCGAAGGCGATGGGCATACTGGCGGGGAGCGAAGGCAAGGTCGCCGAGATAACCTTCCAGCACTACGGGCTCGAGCCGAGCGGCTACCTCCACGAGCCGGAGGTCGAGTACGGGACGATAGGCAGGGTCAACCGCTACTGCAACATAGAGATCTTCGACCTCTACGACACCGAATCCGGGTCGAGCCTACCTTTCATCGGGAACTGGATGAGCATAGAGGCGATAAAGGTCCAGGGGACGAAGGGCTACGTCTACGACAACTGCAGCAACCTGATCACTATACCGTATCCATATTCGACCCCGGGGGCCCAGGAATGCCCGCTTATAGAGAAGAAGCACTACCTCAACGACGAGGAGCTGCACCCGTTCAGGCTTTCGAGCTTCGGCGTGCTCCACGCTGACCCGTCGCTCGACGAGTCCACGCACCTGCTGCGCGGCGAGTACCTGAACCTGCTCAGGAAGGACGGCGAGATAATCGCGGGGATACCCGGGAAGCCCGAGTCCTTCGGGCTGCTGAGGAAGTGCTGACATGGAAGGGCAGGCCGCGCTCGAGAGGACGAGGCGGATAGAGACCCGCAAGGGCCTGAGTGTCGAGCTCAGGCTCAGCGGCAACCCCGGCTACGAGTACTCCGACTCGAGCCGCACGATAACCTACGCTACCCTCGACTACTGCGTCTTCTTCCCCAAGCAGGCCCAGGGCGTTCCCGAGGGCTCCTCCAGGGCGTACGTCTGCGGCGCCGAGCACCGGGAGACCTGCGGGCAGGCGTGCGAGTGTTCCGAGGAGCGCCTGGGAGGCGTCTGCGTGAGCGCGAAGAGGGTCGACGACTACGACCTGAACTGGCTCAAGGACGCGTTCCGGAAGCGGGGCGTCGACGGGAATGACATAGTGGGCAAGATAGAGATGTTCTTCCCGGTCTACCCCGAGGGGCTCAGGCGCAAGGGCATAGGGGGAGGCGTTCTCGAGGAGGTAGTCAAGGACTGCAGGCGGGCCGGCTTCGCGGGCGTCTGGTGCGGGACAATGGAGGCGAACATGGCGCTCATGCTCAGGAACCCGAGGTACGGGTTCGAGGAGCTCAGGCCGTTCTGCGCAGAGGAGTTCGTGGCCGCCTTCGACAAGAAGCCGGCGGACCCCGTCTTCAGGAAGATGGACGGGCTCACCGTCAGGAATAGCCGCTGACGGCCCCGCGGATTCAACGCCAACGCTTAAGAACGCCCGGAACAGATAGTTAGTGTGGGACAACGGGGAAACTAATTTTGCAACATTTAAAGATTTTCCCGTAACCAGATAAACGCCGATCCAAATGATATCCCTAATAATAAACGCCGACGACTTCGGATACTCCCGCGTGTTCAACGACGAGATCCTCAAGCTCATCAAGAAGGACATAGTCAAGTCCACATCGGTGATGGTGGGCCGGATAAACAGGTCGCAGGACGACCAGGTGAAGGAGCTCTCCGACCTGCACCGCGGGATGGAGATAGGCATCGGCCTGCACCTGGAGCTCTCCGAGGGCAACGCGTCCTTCGACGACCAGCTGACCGAGCAGTACGGCAGGTTCGTCTCCATCTTCAACTTCAAGCCCTCGCACGTCGACCTGCACAAGCCGGAGGGGCTGAAGGAGATGACGGCGGCGATGGAGGCGGTCGTGAAGCTGGCCGAGCGAAAGGGCGTCCCCGTCAGGAACTTCGGGATCGAGACGAGGGCGAGGAAGACCACCGCCAACTTCCTGATGGCGCACGCAGATTTCGCCAAGATAAGGAAATTCCTCGACGGCATGAAGGACGGGTGCAGCTACGAGCTCATAGCGCACCCGGGGAGGTACGACCCGGAATCGAAATCCAGCCTCAACAAGGAGAGGGAGAACGACGTCGAGAACCTGTTGAGGGTAGCGGAGTACCTGAAGGCGCGCAAGGACGTGAGTAACGTCAGCTATTCCGAACTGTCATAGATTTTCCCAGATGGCCCTGACATTCCTCCTGACTGGTTCGAAACCAACGCTTAATAATCTGTATGCTACATACAGTATACAGATAGAATGAAAACCATAATGATAAACGACGTCGTGTACGAGAAGCTCTCCGTCGTCAAGGACAACCGGAGCTTCAGCGAATTGCTCGACGATCTGCTCGCAGAATCGAGGGCCTCGCGACTCTACACGCTCCGCAAGTATTTCGGAGTCGTGGGGAACAAGGAGGCGAAGGCAATGCGCGCCGCATCGAGAAAGATTAGGAAGGAACTGGTGATTAGATGAAACTGCTCCTGGACACCTCGGCCATAATCAGTTACGTGAACGGCGACGGGAGGATTCTGCAGGAGGTGGAGAAGGCTGAAATCGTGTGCACGAGCTCGCTGTGCGCATACGAGACGCTGGTGGGTTCAAAGGACGACGCAAAGGTCGAACGTCTGGTTGCCGCGCTGATGCCCCTGCCCTTCACGTTCAAGGATTCCAAACGCGCGGCGGCGATATACGGGAAGATCTCAAAATCGGGCCGCAGGGTAAACGTAATGGACGTCCTCATATGCTCCCAGGCGTTGGAACGCGGGCTGGCGGTATTAACAAGGGACAGGGACTTCGCGAAAATAAGGGATGCATCGAAGCAGAATTTCGAGATAATCCAGATCTGACGGCCGAAGCAGTAAAATCTACGGGCGGGTGGCCCGGACGGATATGTGCTCGAATTTCTCAAACAATCTTAGCGAAGGGTTCTGTTTAATACGAATGCTTAAGAATCAAGAAAAGAATGAACAAATGATTCTATGCCAGGCGAGGGGAACGCAACGGTCGTAAAGTCGCAGAGCGGGAGCGCAGTGCTGAGGGAGGATTTTGTCGTCGCGGCGGTCGCCATGGCCTGCCTTGCGGGGAGCCAGAAGGCCACGGTTAACCAGATGTCCCTAACGATGAACGACCTGCGGGTCGCGGAGATCGGGTCTGTCGAGGTGCCCGAGGTGAAGCTCGGCGGGCAGCAGGGCTACTACTGCGAGAAGCTGGACTCGTTCATAAAGAATTCCGAATTCATCGTCTTCGACGAGAAGGAGAAGCAGTGGTCCATCACCGAGGACGGGAGGGACGCGTGCGCCGAGGTCATCGCCGCGGCGTTCGCAGCCAACCCCGAGGCGGTCATGAAGGCGGCCGACGAGATATGCCTGGATTGGGAACTCGTGGTGGCGCGGGGGATAAGGGTCATCAAGGCAAGGCACGACAAGGCGTTCGGGAAAAATCAGGCTCTGGCTGACGAGAAAAGATGATCGCGTCCGGCGTATTTCACGCCAACGTTTAAGAACGCTGAAAACCAGATATATACGGTAATGTGATAACATGACTCCTACTAAAGTATGCTCGAACGAGATGGTGCCCCTGGCACCCGTGAGGGAGCTCATTTACGGAATGCAGCGCACGTACAGCGTCGGGAGGATCGAGGCAAAGCGCGGCGGCCTGGCGGAACTCCGCGCAGAGATGGACGAGAAGCACGACCTGGTGGCCCACCGCATCGCCGACTCGTTCTTCAGGATCGCGAACGCGAGCGCGGCCACGTGCGAGGATCCGACCCTGGCGATCGTAAAGGCGAAGAAGGCGATAAGGGAACTGGACGAGAAGTCCATCGCCGACTGGAAGGCAGTCCCGGGCGACGGAAATGAATTCTTCGAGGGAACCAAGAAATTCATCTGGAGGACGGAGACCCTGGTGGAGTTCGTCTCGCTGCTCGAGTGCTGCGGGATAAGGCTCGGGGAGGACGAGCAGCTGAAATCGCCGGCGGAGGTCTCCGGCCTCGGGGGCATAGGTCTCGGCGAGACGTCCTTCAAGACCTCGCTAAGGAAAATCTGAAAGTGGACATATCCTAGAATTTCTCAGATAGTCTTGGCATTTCCGCCTCTTGGCGGGCCCGATGCCGGCACTACTAAATAACGTAAGCATCACCCAGGCACGATCATATGACGAAAAAGAACACCGACAGGCAGGACTCCGGGGAGGGCATGCCTCTGATCCTGGCATCCCCGGCGCTCAATTACTCCGCCACTCGCACCGAGGTGCTGAGGCAGTGCTCCAGCGGCGAGCCGTACGCGCTCGCGGTCAACTCCAACGGGAACAGGTACTTCATGCAGTTCAGGGAGTGCAAAGGGATACGCGGCGGGATCCGCTTCGCGGTCTCGCGCATGGACTCCAATGACCGCGAGATGACCCGCGAGGATTTCGAGACAGCCATGGCCATCCTAAAGGAGAACCCTCCGAAGAACTGGACAAAGCACATCCCCCAGACCAAGGACAAGGAGACGGCGGACGATTTCATGATACTCGCGAACCTGGAATTCAGGGCACTCGAGCTGAAGAAGCTCGGACGCTGAATCTATTGGATTTTCTCAAACAGTCTTGGCGCAACGCCCAGACAGCTATTTATTTCTGAATAACCAATGGTTTTCCGTGGTGGAGATGTTCAGGGAGATAACCGAAGCCGACTTCGGGCTCAAGGCCCGGGAAGTATCCGAGTACAAGGTCAGGAGGGCGGTTAGGGGAATCGTGGTGTCTCCGAAAGGCGAGATCGCCCTGCTCTACCTGTCTGCGAAAAACTATCACAAGGTGCCTGGCGGGGGAGTCGACCAGGGCGAGAGCCTTGAGGATGCGGTCAGGAGGGAGGTGGCCGAAGAGACAGGCATGCGCGTCAGGATCGAGCGACCGCTCGGGGTCGTCATCGAAAACATGACGACCTTGGCAAAGATGCAGATATCCTACTTGTTCATCTGCCGCGCGATAGGCAAGCCAGGAAAGATGAGGCTCACCAAAGGCGAGGTGGCGGAGGGAGTGACCTGGGAATGGGTCCCTATTGTCAAGGCATTGAAGCTGTTGAGCGGGAAGGCCAACTCGGTGGAAGGGAAGTTCGCCAGGGAGAGGGAACTGACAATCGTCCGCTTCGCGGCGAAAGCATTGAAAAAGAGGACGAAAGAATAAGTCCTAGAATTTCTCAAATAGTCTTGACATTGGATTATTATTCTGCTATGTGTAGCATTATGTGAGGCGTGTGCGTATGCAGATCACTGAAAAGGCAAAAACGCAATTAAAGATTTTAAGTCTGGCAGTGATTATCATAGGCGCCCTTATTGCACTTGGTACTTACATCTGGTACATGAGCATAAGCTGCCCAGTAGCGGGCGGACCAACTTCCCCGGTATGTTGGCCTACTCTTGCTGCATTAGTCTCCCAGTTGATAGACGCAGGTTTAATTTTGATGGCAGTAGGATTTACGGTGCTATTTGTCCTTTATTTTGTTCGACCTTCTGTTGGGACTCATGTCCATGGAAAATGACAAACGCACCGATGTCTTGCCCCGTTTTCCATAACGCTAGAACAAAAAGTGCGTTCCGAAAAAGCTTACATTCCGATTCCATGGAAGTTCAGGGCCATTGGTGAACCCATCCCACTAAAGCGCCAAAGGAGGCCCAAAGAAACACTTTTTCTTCGTGCGCGGTTTTTTCTGCTATGGTTATGGAAGTCGCATGAAAAATACCATTCGGATGGTATCTCAAAACGCGCATCGAAAAGTTCCGGTATTAAACCCCTCCGACGACAAAAGATGCCCCCAAATTGCGTTTAAAAAGGGGATAATTCCGCTCTCGACAATTTGTCCGCATCTGCCGTGGTCCCCTTTAAACGCAGATAATGAGAAGATCTGAATTTACTAAGAACATGTTGGCTATTCTAACAGATTGTCTCTTCAGCCAGTTCGCACTTGTCATTTTTCGGAGGACGGATAGTCAGTCAGACCCTTGCCGCGGACTCCGCGGCCGCTATCGCGGCCTTCTGCTCCTTCATCACCGCCTGCCCGTGCGACAGCACGTGGCACAGGTGGTGGAAAGGCGTGACCACCGCGACCTGGACTATGGGCCTCCTGCTCGCGTGGTTTATCACTGTGAGCCAATCGATCTCGACGTTCGCGAAGAACGCGGACGCGTTGGGCGCGCCCGATTCCCTGACGTACGCGAGGACGCCCTCCTGGACGCCGTCGAGCATCTTCCTGGTGGGGAACTCCTTCGATTCGTGCAGCCTCCTGTACACGAAGCCGAGATAGTCGTCGCACCTGACCGTGGTGGCGCTGGCGCAAGGCAGTAGCGGGGTAAGCATCTCGCCGATGCCCGTCTTCAGGCCGTACCTCTTCGCGACCATCAGTGCGACCCTCCTGCCCTCCGAATCGTCGTTGCTGACCTTGCCGTCTATCTCTATGATGGATTTCGCGTCATCGGACGGGCCCGCCCCGCCGGCGGCGCGCATCCTTGATTTTCCTCCCCCGGACATCTGACCACGCAAAACTATCTCATCGGGAATTCTTAATTGTTGGCGTTGGACCGGTCTTCCAAGAACATCTTGGTTTTTCCAACATGATCTGAAATCAGAGCCTCCGGGGTCTTCGATGGGCGCTATGCGGGCTCCATTCGCAGGTAGCTCTGCACTATCGGGAGGTCCCTGGCCTCGGGGCTCACGCTGTCGCTTATCCTGCCGACCATCTCCTCCCGGTCCATGGCCGAGCAGACGAGTATGACGTTCATGGCGTCCCTCGTCTCGACCCTGCAGACGCTGGCGAATTCCTTCCCGAGCCTCCCCACGTACTTCCCGTACATCGCGAGGTTCCGCAGGCTCATCCAGTAGTTCACGGAGAGGACCCCCTTCTCGGAGAGCGCCGCCCTCGCGTCCCTGATGAAGCCCTCCTGGAAGAGCCCGGCCGGGGCGTCGAACATGTCGCACGCGTCCTGGATGATTATGTCGTAGCTGCGCCCGGCCGCCGCTGCCTTCGCCACGAACTCCGCGCCGTCCCCGTTCACGACGCTCATCCCGGCGGTGCACGGCAGGAACTTGCGCGCGACCTCGATGACCCTGGCGTCGGACTCCACGGACTCGATGTCCATCCCGAAAACCTGCTTCCACTGGTAGGGGATCACTCCCCCGCCGAAGCCCACCAGCAGGGTCCTCGGCTGCTCCCCGTACATGTGCCTGAGCGTAAGGAAGTAATCCAGGTATGTTCCCGTGCCCGGGCCGTCGTCGCGAACGACCGAGTAGGTGATGCTCCGCAGCGGCAGGAGGTGGAATCCGTTGGGGTCGCCGCTCCACACGTCTAGCCTCCTCTCGGGCCCGTTCTGTATCACGTAGTACGGGTGGGCGCTCTCCAGGAGCCTGTTCCCCGGCCTCGGAGGCGAGAACATCTTCGTCGACACGGCGTAGGCGAGCGCCTGCGGGCCGTCCCGCAGCAGGCGGGAGAGCGAGCCCCTCCGCTCTTCGGTTCCCCCGCGTCTGTCGTCGGTCCTGGTCTGGGTCATCTGCGCACCTCGAGCCCTAGCCTCTCGACTATCTTCGGCACGTCCTCCTTGTGGATCATGATCTCGTGGCAGTTGTGCGCGCGCTTCGGGAAATATCTTATGTCCCTTCCGAGGCCCTCGAACCCGGGGAGGCCCTCCAGGCGGTACGAAAGGTACTGGCTCTGCATCCCGTACTTGCCGCCAACGTCCCATATGCCGACGTAGTCCCCCCGCACCTGCCTTATCCTTTCGACAAGGAGCCCGACCGACTTGGGATCGATCCGGCTCTTCCTGAAATCCTCGTCGGCGACCACGCCGTCCCTGAGCAGGGGTTCGTCAGCCAGGCGCGGGAGCCCGAACTCGCCGCAAAGGTGCATGTTGGCCTGCGTCGGGGATATCCCCGCGAGCTTCGCTACCTTGAACATGTCCACGCCGGTCTTCCTAGTTTCGGTGTTGGCCATAGCGTCTCCTGTTTTCGACTAATATTCCCTTTCCAGTTACGCGACACCCAGCCTTTCGAGTGTCTTGAGCAACCGCATCTCGGCCTGAGTCCCGCCCGCGAGCACCTTTGCCTGCAGCCCCTCTATCGTCCCGGGCCGCTGGCCGTCCCTGAGCGTCAGGAGCACCGCCAGCGGCGCGCGGATCTGGGATCCGGTCTCATTGAGTGTTTCCGTCATGCCATTCCCAATGCTATTTTTGCCTTCCGGCGTTCTTAAGCATTGGCATGAAACCCGCGCCGCGGCTAGAGATTCTTCAGCAGGTTGCCGCTTATGAAGAAGAGGGCCGCCGAGGACACCGCGACGTCGGCCGCCCAGAAGGCCGCCTGCGCCAGGGGAGGCAGCGTCGGAACCGCGCTGGCGACCAGATTCTGCGCCTCGACGCCGACGAGCATCCCTCCCGTGCCGGCTATCCCCACGAAGAGTATCGGCCCGAAAATCAGGCTGCTCACGAATCCGGCAGCCTCCTCGTTGTCCATGCCCGACCTACCCGCGCTTCCGCCGCGGGGCAGGGTCCTGATCCTGTCGAGCGTCCCGCAGAGGCTTTCCCTCCCCCTCGATATCCTGTCCCGGAGCGCGGCCGCCAGCTCGGCGCGCGGCGCGGGCCCTTCCTTAGTCAGTATCGTCCTCTCCATGCTCACCAGGCCTCCAGCTCGCTCGGCGCGTAGCAGACCATTGCCGCGCTGATGCATCCGTCGACCAGCATGGCGGTCGCGGTCAGCCCGATCCCGTCCCCGTGCAGCACGGACGCTATCTCCCCGATCGCGAGCCCCAGCGTGCAGAAGGTCACCCCGAAGACAGCGGGGCCCAGGACGGCCGACACCATTATCCCCGTGTATGCCGCCTCGTTGTCCATGCCCGACCTGCTCGCCCTACGCTGCGTGTCCTTCGAGGATGAGTCGAGAATTGCATATGCTTCCCGAGGCACCCTGCAGACCCTGCTGCAGGCGTCGTGAATGCATTCGCCTGCGCGCGCCGCGCCGTCCCTCAGCGCCAGCAATAGCTGGGCCGAACGGTCGCCCGCGCCGGTGGCACTGAGCTCCATTGTGGCCGTCTGATCCCCACATTTTCTTTCTTTCCGTCGAGATACTTAAAGCTTGTCAGGGCATACGTCCGCAGATGCTAGGAATATGTTAGAGATTCTAACAGAATCTGATAAGAAACGACTTCAGGAGGTTTCCGCGCCCGCCTCTCATATAAGCCGCGCGCAGCGCACCGCGTACCTCATGAATCCGACTGCCCCCTTTCCGCAGGATTCGCGCATCCTTGACTTGACCTCCTTGCGCGCCTCCCATATGTGGAACGTCAGCATGAGGTCATCCTCGAGATTGGTCCTCCTGAACGCCCTGTTCAGGCACCTCAGGGACCCGTCGTAGTCCCCCTTGTCCCTGAGGGAGAGCCCCTTCTCGAACAGGAAAGTCATGTTGCGCGGGTCCAGCTCCATCGCCCTCTCGATGGACGCGAGCGCCTCGTCGACCCTCTTCAGCTTCCCGAGGATTATCGCCTTGTTGAAGTGCGACATCGGGTCGTCGGGGTCCAGCGCGAGGCCCTTCTCGCTGAGTAGGAGGGCGGCTTTCGCGTCGCTCTTCGAGACGATGGCCGACGAGTTCAGGTATGTGACGGAGAACGCCTTCTCCAGGGGTATCTCGCGGAAGCCCCTGTGCCCGCGGAGGTATTCGTCCTTCGGCGTCACCGGGACGCGGGGGGGCTTCGCCGTCGACTCGAAGGCGTAGTGCTCCCCCGCGACGAGCACGTGCCCCGGGCCGCTGAGTAGGGCGACCCTCAGGCCCGCGCGCAGCGCCACCTCCGCGCTCATCATGGAACTGGGATAGCAGGTCGGCGCAGACTCCGCCGCCAGCGCGACCAGGGAAGCCGCGCCCCTGCAGGGGAGGTCCCTGCTGGCCGCGAGCGACTCGGATATGAGCGTGAACGTCAGCTGCTCCCGCTGCGCTCGATCGCACCGGCCCGAATTGCGCAGGCCCCTTTCGACGTGGAAGAGGGCCTCCTGGACGACGTTCTCCGTCATGAAGCAGATCTCGCCCTTGCGCTCCTGGCCGATCCCCAGCGCCGCGCACTCTATGTCGAGGGCGCCCTTCACCAGGGACTCCCTATGCGCGGGCGTGCCCTTCGCATCCCGGGTGGCAAGACGGTCGCCTGGGCTCATCCGATCACTTCCCTTCGTTTTCCCGGCCTGCCGCCTTCTGCTCCTCGGCAAACCTCTTCAGCTTACCGAACATCTCCGGGCCCAGCACGTTCAGCAGCCGCCCGCTCTGCTCCCCGTCCTCGAGCATCTTGAATGTTATCAGGCCCTCTGTGTAGAATATCTTCACACACTCCTCGTCCCTCGGAGTGATGCGCACGCTGGACGACTTCCCGTAGAACAGCCTCTGCCTGAGAAGCGACTTTGCCGATTTGCTGACCGAAGCGGACGGGTCATAGGTCTTTACTCCCATTCATTTCCACCGACTGGAACATATGATTCTGATCTGTCCCTGGCGTTCTTAAACATTGGCGTGAAATCCGTTTTCCGGAGTGGATAATTCCCCTCCGTGCAAATCCGGCGCGATGCCTTTTCGGATGAGCCGGAGGCCGGACCGGGCGCCTACTTCCGCGATGAATGCTTCCTCAGCGCGTCCGGCCCCTCCCTCTCGAGCGCCTTCAGCAGCTCCGCCAGGTCCGAGAAGTCCACCGAGATCACCTTCTCGGGGTGGAGGTCGTGCTCGTCGATCCACGGCGACAGGATCCACCTGGTCCCCTCGTCGCACACCTCGAGCACCTCCGCGGCGAAGAGGCCGAGCGTCGCGCGGCCCCGCGCGTCGAGCTTCAGCCCGTCCACGGCGAGCATCGACCTGCTCGCCTCGCTGGCGTAGGCCATGGCCTCGGGGTGCAGGCCGTTGGCAGTCACCCACGGCTCCATAACCTCTAGCGTCTTCTCGTTCGGGAAGCCCTGTTTTATCTCGTATATCATGAGCTCCAGCGCGGTCTTCTCTGTCCACCCGAGCCTTGAATCCCCCTTTTCTTGTCCGACCTTCTCCATGCGAGCACCCTTTTATTCGATATCCCTCTGCAGTCTATTAAGCGTTGGCGCGGGGCCGTCCGTCCGCAGCAGCTTGATGAAGTCGCCCTCGTGGAAGTGCTCGAAGCCGAACTTCGACGTGAGGAGTCCGACCATCTCCGCCGAGCACGGGAAGCAGTGGACCGCGGCGGAGTCGGCGCAGTCCTCCAGGATCTCCCGCATCACCCTGCCCCCGACCCCCAGGTTCCTGATCTCCTTGGGCTCAGTCGGGTAGAACGTCACTATGCTTGAGACCCTGTCGTCGGGGCGAAGCCCCGCTGCCAGGAACGCCTGGATCTGGACCTCCGAGCGGTAGTCCCGGACCCTCCGCCTGCGCACCAGCGCGTCCCCTATCTCCCACCCCGGCTCCCCTTCCGGCCCCGGGAGCGACACGCGGTACCTTCGCTCCTCTACTGGGACCCCGTAGTCGAACTCTCGGGACGTTAAGCCTCCGTCCCTCAGCTCGATGGCGATGGTCTCCACGCCCCCTTTTTCCGCAATCAGCAGTCTCACTTTCTCCAATCAGTCCACTCCCTTCTGCCCCCTTACAAAGGACTTGAGCAGCCCCCCGAGGGACCGCCCCTCTTCGCGGGACTTCGGTGCGACGTCGACGCATTCCGGGTACCCGAGCGCCTGCTTGAAAATCCTGAGCGCCTCGCCGTCGTATGACGCCTCCTTCGCGAATATCAGCACGCTGTCCGCGTCGACGGCCTCCTCGCATCCCGGGGCGCACCTCGTCAGCCTCATCCCCGATGCGTCGGGAACGTAGACGTCCCCGTCGCGGAGATAGAACTTCCAGCTCTTCTTGCTCCCGCTCATGACCTCCGCGCTGAATCCGCCCTCGGCGCCGGGGGCCCTGACGACCACGAAATTCACCGTTATCTGCCTCACGTTGTCCTCCAGCCGGACGTATCCCTCGGCATTACCGACGCGCCTCTCGGGATCTATCGCCACGGTGGCCTCCATCGCCCCGTGGTACGGCGAGACTCCCTCGTAGTGGGCGTGGATCGTGTGCCTCTTGCCGTTCCAGACCGGCCTTTCGCCCGTCTGGCTCATCTCGGTGCCCATCGCATTTATGTGGAGGGCGAACCTAGCCTTGGGCGCCTCCAGCCTAACAGTTCCTCCCATAGGTCCGCTTGCCATGGGCATCACCTCTTCTGTCGCCTCTTCTCGCGCTCCACGAGGACGTACTCCGAAGCTATGAGGGCGGCCAGGTCGGTATCGTACCCCTTCCTCTCGTACCTGTCCCTCAGGCTCGCCACGAACTCCTCGTTTATCCTCGGGTTGTTCTCGAGGGTCAGGTACAGGTTCTCGGGGTCGCGCGCCAGCCTCCAGGACACCTGCACAGAGGTGAGCGGCGGGTGGATGATGTTCGAGACCCTCCGCTGCGCAGAGCGGAGAATGTCGCGCAGGGACGCCTCCCCTTCGCTGAGTATGTTCATTTTATCGATAGTAATTATGCCTCCCGACGTTCTTAAACATTGACTTTAAATCAGCGCCGGGGCGCGGGGAACTCCGAAGGGTCGAGGATCTCTATCTCCCTGAGCGACGCGTCCCGCCAGTCGCACCAGGGCCCCACGCACGCCGCCTGGAGCCTGTCCTGCTCGGCGGTCCTGCCCCGACCCCCGAGCGACGCCGCGTAGGCGCTCTCCGCGCGCACGAACCTCTCGAAGAGCGGCCTCACCCTGCCCGACGCGGCCGCGACCTCGGCCTCCCTGCCCTCGAGGAGCATCCCGTCCGCGTGCCAGTCCCAGATCTCGGCGTAGTGGCAGCTGCTGGGGAAGGGCATGGTGCTGAAGTCCGAATAGGGGCCGACTACCATCGCGGTCGGGTCCGCGAGGTACCTCCTGTTCCCTATCGGGACGCGCACCCACGCGTGGGAGTTCCGGGCGTCGAGGACCATGCCGCACCTGACGAGCCCGCTCACCTTGCGGGGGCGGAAGCCGTCCCTTTCAAGTATGATCTCCAGGGCGCCCTCCAGGTGCTTGCATACGCCCCTGCAGTCGCGCACTGCCGCCTTCAGGTCGGAGACGTTCGTCATCGCGTGGTCGTACCTTATGCGCTCGTGGACGAACTCGGTGTGCGCCCGCAGCCGCGCCGCACCCTTCAACCCCGAGGCGTGCTGCCTGCTCCCCGCCAGGAGCTCGGCGAATACGTCGTCGACATGCGCCGCCGATGCCCTTCTTTCCGTCTCCCTCACCTCATCATATCTGATCCGCGGGCATTTTTAACGCTTGGCGTTTGGCGCGGGGAAGGCGGCCTCACATGAACCCGCCGAACCTGCGCACCCTCTTCAGGAACGCGTCGAAGCCCATGTGTATGAACGACGCCATGGCGAACTCGATGAGCACCAGCCTCGGGAAGTCGCCCCTGAAGACCGAGAGCTTCGGGTCCCAGTCGGAGACCATCGCTATGAGGCTTCCGTCCTTCGGGTCGGTGATCTCGCAGTCCATCATCACGTATCCCGGCTTGGTGACGCGGTCGCTGCGCATCTTCTTCGCCTTGGCGATCGTCATCCCGTGGGCGTCCTTGATAGCGTCCCTGGTGACGGTGCCTATCAGCTGCCCGGACGCGTCGTGGAAGCTGAACTCATACGACCAGAACTTCCTGCGCACAGTCCCGGCCGCCCCGCCGGATATGTCGGCGAGGTCGAGCCTCGTCCACAGGAGGTTGGGCCTTATCTTGTAGAGGAGCTTGTCGTAGGAGTCGTAGCACTCGTAGGCGTCGGCCAGTATCCACGACTTGTACCTGATCGTATAGGAATCCACGGTGCCTGCCATGGATAGCCATGAAAAGTCAAAACTTAAAAAACAGAAGGTAGCGCGGGAGGGCGCGGCTCACTTGTAGCTCGCGTGCTCCTTCGGCTTGCGCACGTCCACCTGCGCCTTCGCGACCTGCTCCCTCGCCCTGGCGGAAGCCGCGAGTTCGGCGCGGACGCTGCTCGGCAGCATGACCTCAGGCGTCGTCGTCGAATTTTCGAACGCGTCGAGAACTGACTTAAGAGCCTCCGCCCTTCCGACCCTCGCTTCGTTTACCGCCATTCCCACTTCACCTCTTCCTATGTGTGGCCCGGGGGTTCTTAAGTATTGGCTTTAAACCTGCTCGGGTCCATCCCTGTAGTCCCTCATCAGCGCGTACTTGTCGAGGCGGCGCGAGAGGACGCCCGCGACGTACCTCGCGACGCCCCTCCTCCCTATGAACTTTCCCCTCAGGTACCTCTTCATCGCCTTCTCGTCGGCGAAATAGTCGTGCCCGCTCTCCGCCAGCCTGCGGAACGCGGCGTCGCGCACCTCCCCTCCGCACCACTGGAACATGCAGCCCACCGAGGTCCAGTCGCGCTCCCCGGCGGCGGCCTCGACGTCCGACACGGTGGCGTTGTCCCTGAAGAGCGACGGCGCGTAGCCCAGGGCCCTGCGGTCGCCGTTGTGGCGCGAGTTTATGAGCGCCCCCCAGAGCCTGTAATCGAGGGCGAGGTCGGCTATCTCCCTGAACCTTTCCCACGACGTGGCGCGCCTCGCGGCCTCCCCTATGTCGTACCAGCGTCCCTGCCGCGCGAGCAGCCCCGACGCCACATCGAAGGCCTCCCTCGGGCCGAAGGACGCCATGCACACGAGGGGGCTCAGCCCTGGCTTGTCCTCGCTCTCGTTCTCCAGGATCCTTGCGTCGAAGTCTATCGACGCCCTGACCCCCTCCTCCCCCGCGGCGCCGAACATCTCCGCGGCGAGGTCGGCGCGCGGGCCGCTGAACCTGTAGATCGCGCTGGCCAGGTAGTCGTACTTCATGTTCTCGGCTAGCACCTTGAAAGACTCGGCCACGACGTCCTGCGGGAACTTGTCGCAGTCGTAGTCGTTGATTATGTTCGCGGGCACGCATATCGCGGTGACCCTCTTCGACCTCCCCGCCTCCGAGTCGTCCGACTCGGATATCTGCCTGCGCGCGTCGGCTAGGACGCGCATACCGGCGGCGCTGCCCGACCTCGCGGCCGCGACCGCGCCCTTGACGAGGTCCCAGTCGACCTCGACAGGCTTGCCGCCATAGTCGTCGAAGATGCGCCTAGAGGGTGCGAAGGACAGCTCCCTCTCGATGACGATGCCCATTGATTCACGATAGGGCTTCTCCGCGGCCGTTCTTAAGCATTGGCTTTAAATTGGCAGGGGAGGTGTGCCGGCACGGGGCGCGCTCAGCAGTGCCACTTGACCCTGGCGTCCCTGCAGATGTCCAGGAAGTAGGTCGCCCCTCCCTTCTCCTTCGGGCCGGTGTAGAGGTTGCACTTCAGGTAGATGTCTTTTACGCCTTCCGACCTGAGCTTCCCTGCTACGGCCTTAACGGTCTCCCCGGTCACGAGCATGTGGTCGGTGATCAGCACCTTCTCCCTCCTGTTGTCCCTGAGGAACTCCAGGTAGGGCTCGGGTATGTGCACCCGCCCGAGGGCGTACCTCGCGTCTATGTGCGGGACGGTGTACAGCCCGGAGGAGTAGCCGGCCAGGGCGAAGCCTATGGCCTTGCCTCCGGAGTCGAGCTCGCGGTAGGCCCTTGCGGCGCACGTGAACCCCCTGACCATCACTCCCACGACGACGTAGCTGTCCCCGCCCCTCTGGAGGCTGTCCACGTCGAGCTGGCCGACGTACCACGGCTGCTCGCAGCGGAAGTCCGCCTCGATGCTGTCCCTGAGGAGCGACTTCACGGCGGCAGGGGTCGCGGGGTCGCAGAGCCGGTACCAGTTCTCCCTGAGTATGTCGAGCGCGCCGAGCTCGAACGGCCCCTTGGCCCCGTCCGGGAACGCGCGCGCCACCCGCGGCCGGGGCTCCCTCGCATTCCTTCCCGACGTTCTCGACCTCGCCATGTGATCGGCCCTCAGCCCCTAAGGATGTCGGTCCATCTCCCGCCCTCCTCGCGCCACTTCGCCCTGTTCAGGTACATGAGCTCGTCCACGCGCGTGGCCCTCCTGCATACGTTCTTCGCCTCGGACAGCTCGGGGATGTCCCAGCAAAGGCCGAAGAACGACTTGAGAAGCCTGTCTCGGGCCTCCTCCAGCGACGGGCAGGACTGGCGCCTCAACTCGAGCATGAGCTCGATCTCGCGGCGGAGGAACCCGACATTCCTCTCGGCGAGGAATCGGGCGTAGTCCGCGGAGACGCGCTCGTCCTCGAGCGCGGCGAACGCCATTATCGCGTCGCCCGCGACCCTCCTCGTGAGCGGCGCCTTGAAGAGGCCGTCCCCCTCGAGGTGCTCGGCCCTGAACCTCTCCCAGCCTGGCGACTGCGCGAACAGCTCCCTCTGCGCCTGGAGCTCGGCGTGGGGGAAGTATTGGGGCCTGACGTACGCGATGTCCCTCAGGAGCAGCGGGCTCATGGCGAGCGGGGCTATCTCCCTCCTGACCTTCTCGTCGGGGAACTTGGCAAGCCAGTCGAGGATTGACTCGAAGTGCCTCTCGTTGACGTCGGACTCCCTGACCCTGTAGGAGGGGTTCTTGATGGCGGACCTGCGGGTGATGCGCTCGAGAGCCTTGATGCCCTCGACTCCCCCTATCTTCCCCTCCGCCGCGCGCCCTTCGGCGCGCGCACCGTCCTTTGCATGCATCGGCAATCAACCATTTCCTTAGCGTAATCCTGAAAGTCAGCCCGCCCTTATCGGCAGCAGCAGGCTGCCGCCGTCCTTCCTCCTCACCGGCTTGATGAGCTCGCGCCTGCTCGCGTCCAGCGACTCCCTGAGCCGCGCGTCCTCGCCGAGGAGGTCCCAGACCGGCCTCGCGAGTATCTTCTCCCTAAGGTTGGCGTGCTCCCCCAGGAGCTCCACCGAAAGGAAGGCGAATTCCGCGAGCCCGTCGATGCCCAGCAGCTCCATCGCCGCCTTGGCTGCCCTGGGATGGGCCCCGTACGCTTCGGCGAGGGCGACGTCGCACTTCAGCCTGCCTCTGTCAGTCAGCTGCCAGAGCGCATCCGACCTGTAGGCCGACTCGCCCATGTACACCCTGAGGACGCTGCTCTGCAGCCTCGGGGGGTCGGTCCTCTCGGGGACCTTCACCGACCCGACCTGCCGCAGCCCGTCCATGGCGTCCAGCATCTGCGCCATCGTGGCGCCCGTCCCGCTGCACCTCCCCACCGCCGCCGCGACGATTGCGAACTCCTCGCCCAGCTCCTTGCCCGCCCGCTTCGCGGGAGCGGATTTGCCCCTCGCCTCCTCCACACGATCCTCGAGGGTCCGCCCCTCCATAAGGAGCTCGATGAGCAGCTTGGAAAGGACCTGGGACATGGCCTTGTGCTCCTCTATGAGATCCAGGGAAAGCTTCGCGAAGAGCTCGCGCCCGTCGATGCCCATCGCGCCCAGCAGGGCCTTCGCCGCCTCCGGCTTCCTGGCGTACTCGTGCGCCAGGGCCGCGGAGCACTTCATTATCGCCTTGCGGTCGAGCGACCAGATGAACTCCCCGTCGTAGAAGGAGGTGGCCCCGATGTGCATGTTGATGCCTATGCCCCTGGACTTGCAGAAGTCGGCGATCTCGTCGCGCCCAACCGAAACGACCGCCTCGGGCCTGATGTTGCTGAGGTTGAAGAGCGACTCGGCCAGGTCCTTGAGGCCGTCGCCCGCGTCCCTGCACCTGCTCAGCAGAAGCGCGGCGATGACTGACTCCCTTTCGGGTTTTTGTTCGTCACGTTTCGCCTTCTGCCTCGCCGCGCCGTTGCCCGTCATGGTTTTCACACTTCTCCTTCTCGCTGGCCGTTTAAAAGCATTGGCGTGAAATCCGACGGGGCGCGCCTTGCGGCGCCCCTACTTTCTCCTTTCCGGGCCCAGGACGCCCCCCGCATCCTTCAGGTACCTGGCGGCCACCACCACGACCGTCTCGCCAAGTTCCGACGCGGCGTCGGGGCGCTTGGCCATGACCTCCCCCACCACCCTCCGGGAGATGGACTTCGTCGGTATTGACTGGAACACGTCGGCGATCTCGTCCTTGAACACGTTCGGCAGCGTGTCGAACAGCTCCGTGCTCCTCCTCATTATGCCCTCAGAGAAGCAGGAGAGCGGGTCGTCGCGCACTATCTTGTAGAGCTCCTTCACCTCCTCGGGCGTGTAGTGCCCGTCGAAGAGCCACGTGACCGCCGACTCTCCGCGCTTCCTCTTGAAGTCGTCCCTGTAGATGTCGTTCGCCGCGAAGGCCCTGAGCGCGTCGATGTCCTTCCTCCTCGGGCAGGCGGACTCCGCGGCCGCTTGAACAGTAGTATCGTTGCCTCCCATTTAGTCACAAGGATAGTTTCTTCCGCGGATTTAAAAGCATTGACGTGGAATTCGCAGCGGTCAGTCCCGGCTGAGCTCCACCATGCTGCTGAAGAGCATCGGGGCCTTCCTGTCCAGGTACGGGAGTATCCTTTCGACCCCCGCCTTCGATATCCGGGTCTGCCTGGTCCTGATTCCGGACATCTTCAGGTCCGCGGTGAGCTCGCCGAACTGGATCGTCCCCCTGACCCTGCGGGACGGGGCCCTGAGCGGGTCGTCCCTTCCCGTCCTTGGACTTGACTGGAGTATAGTGGCGTTGCCCGCCTCCGGGTTGTAGTGCAGTATGCAGTCCGTGTGGAAGGTCGGCTTCCCCCTCCAGCCCTTTCCGGAAAAATAGATGTGCGCCGTGGCGGGCACCGGCACGAACCTTCCCGTCGTGAGCAGGCAGGCGTAGCCCTCGACGGTCTCGCCGTGCCTTATCAGGCTTCGCAGTTCGGACATCGCGGCGCTCACCTTTGAGCCGACCGTGGCCTTCTCGACTACAATTTCCGCCATCTTATCACGTGCTATTTCGATTGGAAGGTATTTTAAGCCGCGGCCCGGAAATCAGAACCAGTCGGTATCAACGGCATCCACCAGCCTCCGATACTGCCTCAGGTTGGGGTCCTCGGGATCCGTCCTCGCGAGCTCGGCCTTGGCGTCCCTGAGGATGTCGCCGATGTGCGGGGGCAGCATCCTTGCCCTGAAGAGGCGGACGAACTTCCGATGGACGTCCTCCCCCGCTGAGACCTTGTTGATCCCCTTGTCGGTCGCGTCGACCTCCCATGCGACCACCCTGCTGAGCATCGTGGGCGGAAGGGTCTGGCAGATCTGGGTGAGCACATGCCCGACGGTCGCCTTCGCGCGGCCGTCCTCCACGGGCAGGTAGATGGCGATGGACGCCGACTCCATTAGCTCCGGGGCCATTTTGTATATCTCCAGCTCGCCAAGCGGGACGTCGAGCGACGCCGCGCTCATGGGATTCGTCTCGTTCGCGGACACCTTCTCCCCGCCGCCGCGCGCGAGGTAGTAGAGATCCCCCATGTGCTCCCCTACCGGAGGCGACCTCAGGTACTGCCTGTACAGCTCGTCGCGCGTGGGCTCCCACTCCCTGCGCCCCGTCTGCGCCCGGGGCGCGCAGTTCCTCGTTTGTCCTCCCATCCACGCACCCTTCACTCCTCCCTGCTGACCTCCTTGAACGAGGAGGCCTTGTTGTTGAATATCCTCGTCCTGACCTCGCGGCCCATGTAGAGCAGGTCGATTGCCATCGCGCTCAGCATCTGGAAGTCGTCCGCCCTCGCCCCGTCCTGCTTGAGCATGTTGGCGATCTCCTCCGCCATGAATGACGAGACCTCCCCGAAGAACATCTTGGGTTGCATCTCCCGGTGCGCCCTCTCCAGCGCGATTGCGTCCGGCCCGCGGATGTGGAATAGATGGCCCCTTATGGGATTGCCCTTCGCGAGCCTGTCGTAGGTCTCGGTCACGTGGACCATCACCTCGCCGTCTCTCCGTTTGGGTCCCAGGATCGAGACGCTCATCGCCATTGCTGGCGAATTGACCTGCTCCCTTTCCTTCAGCGGCCCCTCGGTCCCCATGAGGTCGTACCTTCGCGCGACGTAGTCGGTGCCGTATGAGTCCTCCGCTATGGTCCAGTTCTTTATCGCGAGCTCGACCCGGGGGTAGTAGTCCTTCGAGTTGTAGACCAGCGCCGTCTTTCCTTCAGGCTTCGTCTTTTCCGCCACGCAATCACGAAACTACTTCTCTCCGGGCATTTTTATGCGTTGGCGTGAAATCCGGAGGCCGCAATATACCAGAACAATAGGATCAGACTTGGGCGACTCTCGCCCTCGGGGCCGTCGTCGTCCTGATGATCGTGACTACGGAAGGCGCCTTCTGGGAGGCCGCCGCCTTCGGGTCGAGCGTTGCCTGGGCGGATGCCTCCCTGGCCGTGGCGTCGCCCACCAGAAGGGCGCCTCCGCCGCGCATCGACGCGATGCTCCTTCTTATCGCAATGACATGGGGATTCGCGGCCCTTGGAATCGCCCTGGCGATCGGGCGCGCGATTGCGGGCTCCTCAGTTATCTTGGGCCTGCACTTCCTCGCTGCCTTGGAAAGGGGCTCGAAAAGGTCCTCGAGCCCGCGGACCTGCTTCCGTATCCTGGCGGCCTCGATATCCTCCCTCTCCCTCGCGAGCCTGCCGGACGCCGCCCTGAGCGCGTTAACCTCAGCATCGCCGGACCTGTAGGACTTCGGGCGCGGGGCGTCCTCGAAAAGGTCCTCGAGAGAGATGGTCCTCGTCGGGATGGGCTCTTCGGTTATGGTGTAATTGCGATACTTTGACTTCGCGTCGGCGAGGGTCCTCCGGCTCCTGAACTTGGCGAGCCCGGCAGCGGATTTCCTTATGAAAAGTGACTCCGCCCTGCCCACGCGGAGGTCCTTCGGCTCCCTCATGTTCCCCGCACCCGCGTACCAGTTCGCGGCGGGGTCGGTCTCATTCTTGCCCGTGATTCGAAGGCCCAGCCCGCCGAGCAGCCGCCCCAGCGTCAGAGTGCCGAGGCGCGGCCTGCCGATCGGGCCTTTCGCGAAAGCCGCGGCCTTGGCGGGCCAGGACAGAATTTTTCCAAAAGCGTTGGTTTTTCCAATCATTCGATCACAAATTGACGATCTCAAGCTGCTCCTTCACTATGTCGAGAGTAGGAAAGGTACTCAGGTAGTCCCCCGGCGGGATCAGCGGAGGCCGGTATTCCAGAACATGGTCCCCGAGCGCGGTCCGCAGGTAAAGCAGTTCCTCGGCGCGCCGCTCGCCCGCCGCGGCCCTCACCTCAGAGGGAACGGATGCGAGCCACCCCTCCTGCGCCATGCAAGGCCACTCCTCCAGCGGCCCCTGCGCGTCCCTGATGGCGTGCAGCGCGGCGGAGACGATGTCCGTGTGGTTATCCAGGGCGCACTTGTACTCCTCCACGGTGAGGCCCTGGCCGAGTCGGCCGTCTGCCCTCCCCTCAAGTTTCGCCTCCGCGGCCAGAACATTCCGGAAGGCCGCCTCTACCTCGGGAATGTCCGCGATCGCCGCGCATATGGCGTCCGCTCCTATCCTCCTTTCCCCGATCGAGGCAGATCCGGCCGCGTCTACGCCCCCGTCGGATCGCAATCTCAAAGACACTCCCACACCATCACATCGGATTGGCGCGGCGGCAGCCGCGCGCGTTGCCCTCTTCGCCGTTCAGTACATCAGGTTTCCTTCCCCGTCGCGGACGAGCTTGCTTATGGCCCCGAACCTGTCCCTGTAGATGCTCTTCGCCTCTTCCGCAAGCTCCTTCGGGGCGATGGTCGAGACGACCCCGTTGAACATGAACGGGATGCCCACGGCGTCGGCGGGCTGGTACCTGATCGCGCCGAGGAATTCCCACTTGGCGACGAGTTCCTCCGCCGTCACCATCTTCCCCGCCACCGCGTCCACGTACCTCTCGTAGAACGCCGCCCTCCTCTTGAGTACGTCGTCATGGGGGTTCGGAAAGTGTCCGTTGTCGTTCAGCCTCTGCATGAGCACTTTCTTGTCAGGTAACTGTCTCTCGATCGTCATGTTATCGGGTAGGACATTGCCCCTCCCCCTATATATAGATTGATGAGTAATCCGGCCTCAAACCGGGGCCCGCGGCCGACGCAACGTATCGTTATTTATTTGATGAGGGAGACATCATTATCGATAGCATGGTGTCACAGGTTCACGCGGCGCACATACTGGTGAAGAGCGAGGCGAAGGCGAAGGAGATAATGGAGAAGATAAAGAAGGGCGAGAGCTTCTCGATCCTCGCGACGCAGTTCAGCGAGTGCCCGTCCAAGAAGAACGGGGGAGACCTCGGGTGGTTCGGGAGGGGGCAGATGGTCCGCGAGTTCGAGCTCGCCGCGTTCAACGGCGACAAGGGCGCGGTCGTCGGCCCGGTCAGGACCGAGTTCGGCTGGCACGTCATAAAGATACTCGACAAGAAGTGAAGGGACGCTTGTCCCCTATCCTACCTCCTCCTCAGCGAGTAGAGCGTGGTCTTGGCGAGCTGGTACTTCTCGTCCCGGGTGAAGCGCGGCCACTTCCCCATCTCGAGCGAGGGCACGGTCTCGAACGCGACGGCCAGATCCAGGTGCTTCTCGGGTATCTGCGAGAGCACCTCGATGACGGTCGGCTTGAAGAGCCTGGCCTCGTCACAGCGGTAGCGCTTCCCCGGCATGAACCGCTCGGATTCCTCGCGGCGGTGGCGCGTCTCGAGCGTCAGCAACCTCTCGAGGCCCTCCGCGGGCCCCTTGATGACGGGGTCCTGCGCGAACGGGGCTCTCACGTCGACCCCCGCCAGGTAGTAGAGGTCGTTGTCCAGGTCCACCACAATGGGCACGGACATCCTCGGGACCGCGCGGACGATCCTGCCGCGCACCACCGGCCTTATCCTGAGGGCGAGCTCCGCCAGCACCTCCTCCGACCTTACCGGAGCGGATCTCGGCCCGTCGAACTGGTCGAGCGTCCTGTCGGCTCCGTATCCCCCTGCCATCCTACCCGCTCGCTAATGGACTTCTAACATATTTAACCCTGAGGATCAGGAATCGAGGATGCCGAGCCTCTCCACGAGCGCGGGCACGTCCACGTCCTCGTTCTTGAGGAGTATCCTGTCGATGTCCCTCGCGGTGACCTTCTCGTACCTCCTCTTGAACTCGTCGACGCGCTTCATGACCCTCTCGAAGAACATCGCCTTCATCTCTCCGCTCAGCACCTTCCCCTTCCTGTAGTCCTCGTGCAGCTTCCTCGCCTCCTCGGGCTTGAGGAAGAACGCCCTGAGGTACTGGAACGAGACGTCGACGTCCGGGTCCCCGCCGAGCTTCCTGTGCTCCTCGACGCTGACCTGGCCCCCGCTGAAGGCGGACATTATCTTCTTCCTTATCTCCTTCTCGCCGTCGAGCAGGTAGACCGCGTTGCCCTTCGACTTGGACATCTTCTGGCCCTCGAGGCCGGGCATGAATCTGCTGTGCAGGACCGCGGGCTTCTCGTAGCCGAACTTGCCGGCGACGTCGCGGCAGACGCGCAGGTGCGCGTCCTCGTCGGGGCCTATCGGGACTATGACGTTCTTTATCCCGAACTCGTTCGGGAGTATTATGTGCGCCGACTGTATCGCGGGGTAGAAGTGCAGCCCGATGTTCTGGTCGTTGGTGTAGCTGTACACCGACTTGAGCTCGGACATCGTGACGCCGCGCGAGAGCTTGATGGCGAGGTTGTAGATGCCGGTGTAGAGCTGGTCGATTATGATGTGGGTCTTTTTAGTGTCGAACCCGTACGCGATCATGCTCCTCGCGAGCGTGAGCGCGTGGACGAGCGCCTCCTCCTGCGACTTCACCTTGAGCGAGACGTAGCTCTCGTCGTCCGAGATGGGTATGAAGACCTCGGCGCCGTGCTCCCTCTGGAAGTACATGTTGGTGTCGAGGACGGGGAAGTGCCCGAGGTGTATCGTGCCGCTGGCGTTGAGGCCCGAGACCACCGCAGACCTCTCGCCCTTGAGCAGGCGCGCGTAGTAGACGTGGAAGTCGCGGTGCGAGTGCATCAGCCCGTTGGTGAAGGTGTAGAAATCCGGCGTCGAGGCGAGCTCGGAGACGCGCGAGGCCCCGAACTTCTCGATAAGCCTGACGTTGTCCTCCGACAACCCCGCCGCTCCCTTCGGGACTTCCGTCATCGAATCATCGTATAATCTGCGCATCAGGGTATAAAAAGCTGATGTGGGCGGGTCTCCCTGCCCGCCTATTCGACCTTGACGGCGGAAGAGGCTTCCGAGCCCCTGCCCTTCTCGAGCGTCACCTCGAGGATTCCGTTGTTGAGCCGCGCCTTGGCGCTCGCGGGATTTATTTCCTTAGGAAGAGCTATGGTATTGAGGTTCGCGGCCGCCGTCCTGCCCCTGGGCTTCGCGCAGATCTCCAGCTTCGTCGGCGAGGCCTTCACGCGCAGCGACTTCGCGTCGGCGCCGTGGACCTCCGTGATCACCGTGACCATCCTGCCGTGCTCTATGATCTCGGTCATGGGCTTCCTCTCCTCCTGGAGGGGGACCTGCTTGACCGGGCTCTTGTCGCCCTTCAGCTGGGATATCGAGGGCACGCCGTTCTCGTCGACGCGGATGTTTATGCTGTACGCGATCGGGGCGCCGGGCTCCAGCGGGGTCATGCCCGAGAGCACCTCGGAGACGACGCGCCTGAGCGCCTCGTCGAGGTTCGGGTCTATTGGAAACGAGAAACCGCCGAGTTCGAAATTGTTGCTCTTCTTCCGCTTCGTCAATCGCTCACCTGTTGCAGGGTAACTTTGCACAGTCACATATATAAGCGTAATCTCCAGCCGCGTTTCGCGCCCGCCCCGCGGCGTAATTCACGCCAACGCATATAAAAGGGGCGGGGGAATTGGAGTGCATGGGAGGGTCGGCGGTCAGGGAAGACGACGGAGCGCGCCAGGCCGAGCCCTCGGGACGCCTGGGGGCGGGCCTCGATTCCGTGGCCAGGGGCCTCAGGAGGGCGGGCGAGAGGGTCTCGGACGCGCCCTTCCGCATATGCAGGGAAAGGGGCTCGTGGCAGCTCAGGTACGGGAGCGTGGTCGAGTCGGTCATCCCGGACAAGGTCTACACCGGCCACTACTACGACTACTTCCTGCCGCTGGCCCACGTCTTCGACAACCCGAGGGTCCTGGTCCTGGGCCTGGGAGGCGGCACGATACCGCTGCAGATGGAGCGCCTCCTGGAGGGGAGGGTCGAGATAGACGCGGTGGAGATAAGCGCCAGGGCCGCGGAGCTCGCAAGGCTGCTCGCGCCGGAAATGAAGGCCAACGTCATAGTGGGCGAGGGGGCGGAGTACGTCGCGGGCACCGACAGGAAGTACGACATAATCGTGCACGACGCGTACCGCGGCTACAGGATGCCCTCGCAGTTCTTCGGGGAGAAGTTCGTGGGTGACGCTGAGCGGGCGCTCGGCCCGGAGGGCCTGCTTGCGATACACTACGGCCCCACCTGGCGGAACAGGATGATGCTCCCGGGGTATTTGGCGAGGCTCAAGTCGCGCTTCGCCGTCTGCCAGGTCGACGTCTTCGCGGAGGACGACAGGATACTCCTGTGCTCCAAGGGCCTCGGCATGGACGAGATCGAGAGGCGCATCGAGGCCAAGATGCCCGCAGACCCGAAGGGCCTGGCGAAGCACTACTTCCCGCGAAGGGAGTACGGGCGCATGGCCAGGCTCTAAGACCCGATAACCCTTAAAAATCCTAATATCCCTATACTTGCGGTGTTCAGGGTGAAGCATAGGGTCAGCGTGATACTGGCTACGATAGACGAGGAGTACGTCTTCAGGCAGATCAGGGACATCCGCAGGCTCTTCGGGAAGGGCACCGAGATAATCGTGGTCGACAAGAGCGGCGACGCCTACTACCGCAGGCTGGTGAGGACCGGGGCCAAGGTGATAAGGCAGAAGAGCAGGGGCGTGGACAAGGCCATAATGCTCGGGCTGAAGGCCGCCAGGGGCGACATACTCGTCCACATCGACGCCGACGGGACGCACGACGCGTCAGGGATGGTCAAGGGAGTGCGGATGGTCGAGTCGGGGAAGGCCGACTTCGTGCTCGGGAACAGGATGGCGGACCTCCAGGAGGGATCGATGGGGGGGTACCTGCAGTTCGGCAACTCGGTGCTCAACGCGATATTCAACGCGCTCTACGGGACGCGCCTGCACGACGTGCTCGTGGGGCTCTTCGTGATGAGGAAGGAGGACTTCGAGGCGATAAAGGACATCGAGCCCTACGGAACTGGGATAGCCTTCTTCGCCGCCGAGCTCTCGAAGAGAGGGCGCAGGATAGGCGAAGTCGACATAAGGTACTACCCCCGGACCTCGGGCGAGTCCAAGCTTGCAAAGTCGAAGTTCATGTGGGGGCTCAACACCGCCTACCAGTTCCTCATACACAGGTTCTAGCATTCGGTAAGGCAAAACAAAGGTATTGACGTATGAGTGATATGGAAGGGGGAAAAGGGAGAAGGTCCCAGTCAGCCATAGAGTTCCTCACGACCTACGGCTGGGCCATCCTCGTGGTCGCGGTGATAATAGGCCTTCTCTTCCAGATGAGGGTGTTCTCGCCGACGCTTCCGGCCTCGTGCCTCTCGGGGGCGCCGTTCTTCTGCAGGAACCCCGTCCTGATAGGGAACAACCTCACAGTCGGGATAGGAGAGCTGGGAAGCGTCATTACTGTGACCGGTCTCAACTGCTCCGTGACCGGCACGACTCCGATCTTCACGTCCATCTCGAGCGTGACCCTCAATCCTGAGCAGGTCGCCAACTTCTCGTTCACCTGCCCCGTCACGTCGACCAACGTCGGGACGTCGTTCTCGGGCAAGCTCTGGATACAGTACGGCGCGCAGAACTCGATCGCGCAGGTCGGGACCGTGACCGTGACATCGGAGCAGACGGGGGTGCCGACCACGACCGCGCTGTCCACGACTTCGGTTTCTACAACTTCGACATCATCGAGCTCGATATCATCCACCTCCACCTCGTCCACGACCTCGACGTTCGCCTCGACGACGATATATTTATGCGGCTCGGGGGGCGGGCTGATCTGCACAGCGTCCTCCAGCGGCTCGAACACGGTTGACGCCTTCACTTACAATGCGGCTCCCGGGTCATACACATGGACGGTCCCTGCGGGGGTAACCCAGGTCAGCTACGTCGTCGTCGGCGGGGGCGGCGGCGGGGGCGGCGGCGGGGCGGTGTCGACCGGCTGGGGAGGAGGCGGGGGCGGCGGCGGGGCGTTCAATACTGCGACAATAGGAGTGGTGCCCGGAAATCAGATTGCCGTCGCAGTAGGCGCAGGAGGCGCCGGAGGCAATTACGGCTACCCTGGAACCGACGGGGCGAACGGCGGAAACTCGATATTCGGCACGATCAACGCAATAGGCGGCGGGGGAGGAGGCGGATATAGGCTTAACGGGGCGAACGGCGCTTCGGGCGGAGGCGGGGCGGGCGGAGACAACATTCAGCCGGCCGGCGGAATAGGAAGCGTCGGAGGCAACGGAGGCCACGGCTACGAGAACGCCGGCGGTGGCGAAGAGGGCGCCGGCGGAGGAGGCGGGGCGGGCGCGGCCGGTGCAAACTCCCTGAGCAGCGTCGGGGGCGCGGGCGGCGCGGGCTTGCAGTCGGCGCTGACCGGAAATTATTATGGCGGCGGGGGAGGAGGCGGAGGCGGAATCGCCGTAGACAGCGGCGCCGGGGGCGCGGGCGGATCGGGCGGTGGCGGCGCAGGATCCGCCGGCAGCGCCGGCATTGCCGGTTACGCCGGCGCTGCTAACACAGGAGGGGGAGGCGGGGGCAGTGGCCAGGCGGCGTTGGGCGGCGCGGGCGGATCGGGCGTCGTCATCATAGACTATCCCACCGTCATGGACCTCACGACGACCTCGACCGCGGGCGGGACCGTATCCTGCACGTATTCCTCCAACGGGATGTCCACCCCCTGCACCATGAACTACGTCTACGGCACGGGCATCAACATGACCGCCGCCCCCGGCGCTAACTACGTATTCACGGGATGGACTGGATCCGGCCCGACCGGCTACACCGGCTCCTCCAATTCCATCAGCCTGGCCATAGAGGGAGTGACCACCGAGCTCGCCGTCTTCACGGGGATTCCCGAATCGCTCTCGCTGAGCTCCGGGGCCAACGGCACCGTGTCGTGCGCTTACGCGTCCAACGGCCTCGCGATATCGTCCTGTTCCGGAACGTACCCCTACAACACCGTGATTGCCGTCAACGCCGTGCCTAACTCGGGTTACGCCTTCGCCGGCTGGGCGGGCACCGGGACGGGGAGCTACACGGGAGCGTCGAACCCCGCCAACGTGACGCTCGACGGGGCCGTCACCGAGGCCGCGAGCTTCCTTACGCCCTACTACGCCCCTGTAATACTCACCAACTCCCAGGGCTCGGCCACCCCCTCGGGGTTCCAGCAGCAGCTGGTCGTGAACAGCCTCGCTTACTCTCCCCGCATAAACGCAGGGTGGAGCAACGTCGAGTTCACGTCAGGCGCATCCGCCGCCGGAGGCGGCACGCCGCTATACGCGTGGGTCGAGAGCAACGCCACGGCCTCCTCGGCCAACACAGTCGTCTGGGTCAGGCTGAACAACGCCATCGCGGCGAGCGGGGGCACGCAGACGATATACATGAACTTCATGCCCTCGAACGTGATGGCGTCGAACACGGCCTACACCGGCGAGGCGCCCAACATCAGCTCCGCGTACGGCAGGTACGACAACGGGGCGCTGGTCTTCTCCGACTACGGCGACTTCGCGGGCAACGCGCTCAGCCCGGCGTTCTACACCGCCGCGGCGAGCGGGGGAACCGTAACCGTCAACAACGGGATCACGCTCTATTCGGGCACGTCCAGCACCTCTGGCTACGCGGAACTCGCGTACACGACCATACTGACCGTCCCCTACAACGTGATAGAGACGAGGATGGACCTCTACGGCTCGTCGGGCGGGAACAGGAACAGGGTCATGGACAGCTTCACCATGGGCTGGGCCGACCGCGGCTTCTTCTCAGGGGACTACTACGCTGGCGGGTACGGCGCCGCCGTGCCGCTGCCGTCGGCCAACACGATCTACAACCTCCTCGACCAGTGGACCTTCACGAGCACGACCGCGCTCACCTGGACCACTTACGCCGGCGGCGCCCTCTCCCACACGGCGTCCACGACCTACAGCCCCACGACGGGCAACGTCCTGTACTACCCCGACTACGACTCGAGCGGGCCCTCGGTGTACAACATACAGTGGACGCGGGTCAGGCACTATCCCCCGAGCGGCGTCATGCCGTCCGCAACATTTTTCGGGGCCACGCAGGGCTTCCCTCCGGCATATTCCTTCTCCGCCTCGGCGGGGACCGGCGGCACGGTCGCGTGCAAGTACGCCTCGAACGGCATCGGGACGTCGTGCGCTAACTCCTATCCCCTCGGGACGGTCGTCACGGTCAACGCAGTGCCAAATTCGGGCAACGTCTTCTCTGGCTGGGCGGGCACCGGCGCAGGCAGCTACACCGGACCGTCGAATCCGGCTAACGCGGTGGTCAACGGCATCGTCACCGAGACCGCGTCTTTCACTGCCCAGAATTATGTCCCGATAACCCTTACTAACTCCCAGGGCTCGGCCACCTCCTCGGGGTTCCAGCAGATGCTGAACATACCCACCGGCACCTACTCGGCCTACATAAACCCCGCGTGGAACAACGTCGAGTTCACCGCGTCCGCCCCGATCGGAGCGGCCGGAAACGTCCCTCTCTACGCCTGGATCGAGAACAACGCGCTGGGCAGCTCCGCCAACACGCCCGTCTGGGTGAACCTCGGCAGCAACACGGTGCCCGCCGGAGGGGGCCTCACGATATACATGAACTTCCTGCCGTCGAACGTCATGACCTCCAACACCGCGTACACGGGAGAGGCCCCGCAGATGTATGGCGGAAGCTACGCCCAGGCGAGCTACGGCCAGTACGACAACGGCAACAGCGTCTTCGGCTTCTACGACAATTTCATCGGGAGCGCCCTCAACACGAACAGATGGACGGTGGAATCCGGAATCGCGCCGACCATAAGCAATTCGCTGAAACTGACGGCCAATACAGGTACGTGGTCCTGGACGGAAGAGACCAAGACTGCATTCAACCCCCAGACAAACATCCTTGACGTGGACTCCTACGACACGGTTTTGGGAACGGGCGGGAACGCATATGACGGCCAGGTGTGCTGGATGGGCACCGCCCTCGCGACGCCAGATTACGAATTGCTGAACGATTATTCGACTTCAAAGTATGGCCTCGGCAATTACAACGGGGCGGCCGGGACGGCCTCGGATTTCAGCGGAACGCTGTCCACCTCCTCATATAACCTGTTCAGCGTCTGGGCAAGCTCCTCGGCTACCTACGCGACGGCGAATTACGGGTCGCAGGTCAGCGCTTCCGGGACGGGTTTCACGAGCAGCACCTCGCTCTATCCCTCACTTGGAATTTACGAGACCGGTTCCGCGCTGTACGTGCAGTATATCAGGGTAAGGGCCATGCCTCCCAGCGGCGTCATGCCTTCGGCGGCCTTCGGCGGCGTGGCGTGAATGGCGGGTCCGCAGCAGCGTCGCCACATGCAATCCTTTGATACATTACAGTAGTACGTTATCGCGAGCGCATACCCTATCCCCGCCCGAGGGCCAAGGCCAGAGTCCATTCAGCAATAGAGTTCCTGACGACATACGGCTGGGCCATCCTCGTGAGACCATAAACACGGGGACGTACCGCAGAAGGGACGATTTGGCGCATCCTGCGCCTACGGATCCGCACGGCGCACGCCCGTGGGCGAAGGACGGAAGGCGCGCCCGGGATGGACGCCCTTCGGGGTTGCGCAGCGGGGCGCTACTTTATCTGGCTCTCGATGCCCCGGATGTACGACTGCCCGCAGACGCTCGAGGGCTGGTTCCCGTCCGCGTTGCAGATCGCCGCGGTGTAGATGTTCGCCGAACCGACTATCGCCATCGACTCCACGGTCGAGGTGTTGTCGAGCCTGCCCGCTATGTAGGTCCAGTTGCTGCCGACGAGTATGGTCGGGTCCTGGTAGTTCGCGCCGGCCTCCACCGTGACGTTGGCGAAGTCCATGAACGGTATCCCGCCCCGCGGGTCGTACTTCGCGAGTATGGCGTTCTCCGTGGCGGTCGGGGTCTGCAGTACGGGCAGCGTGCCGTTGACGGGCTTGTTGCCGGCCAGCTCGACGGGCACGAACGAGACGTACTGGCTGGAGTAGGTAGAGTTGTAGAAGGAGAACGTAGTCGCGCTGGGCGCCACGTCGTCCGGGCTGCTCGTCATGTAGGTGAGCCCCGTGAAGTTGCCGAACCTGAGCAGCGCGACTATCAGGCCCCACCTGGTTATCGCGCAGTACGGGCAGTAGTCCGCGCCTATGTACAGGATCGCCGGCTTGCCGCCGGACTCGTACGCGGGCCCGGTGGCGTTCGCCATGACCTGCGTGGTCGCCGCGCCCTTGCCTATCGAGGCTGCGACGGAGTCGGGCACCGCCATGCTCGCGAGGAGCGACTGCGGGACGGGCTTTCCGTCGAATGACGTGATGTTCGCGACCTGCGTGCCCCCGCTCCCCCCGGAGCCGAGGACGAAGGCCGCTATCGCGACGGCCGCGGCCGCCATCACTATTATCATTATGTAGGAGCGTGACTTGTCCAAGCTATCACGCTATTGCTTGGGAATCAAAATATTTAAAGCTTCAAATCGGGCTCAGTGCCTGAGGGGCAGCTCCCCCGCGACCGGCGAGGCGCCGTTCGCGATCCCGTCCTTCAGGTGCTTGAACCTGGCCTGGGCCAAGGAGAGCCTGAAGAGCCTGTCGGTCTGGAGCCCTCCCGCCACGATCTCGGTGGCGATCCTGCCCAGGGCGAGCTCGGCCGCCGCGGAGAAGTACTCTATGTCTCCCTTGTTCCGGGGGAGGTTCCCCATCTCCTCCCTGCTCAGGCCGATCGATATCTTCCCGGGGTTCAGCTCCATCCTCGACTCGCCAGGGTATATCGCCAGGTGGTACGAGTAGTCCGTGCACCCCTGTCCGCGCACGTCGCCCTTGAGGGACTCGACCTTGCTGGCAGTGAAAACGTCGACCGCTCCCGCGGTCCGCGGCGAGCATGAATCCCGGATAGGACTCCGTGCCGTAGACCTTCACCCTTCCCCCCTTGCCGACCGAACTTCTGGCGGATTGCACATCAATCACGATTACGCATCGCTCAGCCGCCTATTTATTAATTCGCGTGAAAAAAACGGACAGGGTCAGGGGCCGCTAGCCCCTCAGGCCCTTGTTGACTGGGATGGGATTTACGTTGGCCATGACCCCGTCGCGCAGCGATATCATGTCGGGAAGGGCCAGGACTAGGCTCATGCTTCTCCCTATGGTGGCGTCCCCAGCGGGGCCGTGTATCGCCGGCTGGAGCGATTCCGCGAGCCTGGATGCGAATATGCCCGCCGCCACCTTGAAGTGCTGGAGGTCGTTGCGCCCGTCGGCGAAATCGGAGAGCACGCCGGCCTCCCTCCCCGTGAGGTCGAAGCGCTCGATCAGCACCTTGACCTCCGGCGACGTCCTCCTCCACGCGGTCATCGAGGGAGCGGAGTCGGAGTCCTCCCTGGGCAGGTGCACCTCCAGGCAGTAGGTGTAGCCGGAGTCGGTCGAGGTCCCCTCCTCGCCGTGCACGACGACCCTGCTGGCCTCGAACTCGGCGTGGCCTCCCTTCCTCGTGGCCCTGAGGACGAAGCCGGGGCAGGAATTTGACTTGTACAGGTTCATCCTTGATCCTTGGACGTCTACGATCTCCTCGCGCATCAATTCACCACGATGCGGGATTGAATTCCGCCCTTTATAAGTATTCGTATAGAAAAAAAAGCGGAAACGGAGCGAAAAAATGGGAAATGCCCGGGCAGCGGCGCGGCTAGTCGCCGCGCAGCACCCCGCCCCGGGCTTCGTCCTTCAGCCCTGCAGCACTTCGAGCATCGAGACCGTTATGATTATCGATATCGCTCTCTGCGCCGCCTGGCCCTCCCTGGTCCCCCTTCTCTTCTGCATGTACTGCTCCAGGGTCTTGACTACGTCCTTCCTGCTCTCCGGAGCGGCTATCGCGTAGTCCTTCAGCCGCGCTATCTGCCGTATCTCCCCGCTGGTGCGTTCAGGTAAGCCGTCCAGCATCTGTTCGCTTACCCTACGCTCGTACGCCTTTAAAGGCGCCATTGGCGTTATGCCCATATCCCCACCCTCTGAGTGCTGTTGTGACTTTCATCATATTTAAAGATAGTGTACGAAACCGCCCTCGACAGGGCGTACTCACTAGTTTAAATATCCCGAATCGGGGATTGACGCTTGACGAACTGTTCCGCTGCCTTCGACGTCTTTTTCCGGCGGCGCGGGCCACTTCGGCTTCGGGAAGGCCGAGCCGACCGCGACCGGAGTCAGTGGTAGGTGCCCGTACTTATGACTGTGAGGACCGCCCCGTAGCCCCCTCCCGTGGCGTAGACGTAGTTTCCGTCGGGGGAGACCGCAAGGTCTTCGGCGCCGGCGGCGGCGACGTCGTACGCCAGTACGTTGGCAGCGACGTTGTAGACGTCCACTCCGGTCTGCCCCGCGTAGGCGAACTTACCGCTGGGAGTAAAAGCTACTCCCCTGCTGTTGGGAGTCGGGAGAAGGGTGGCGACCGTCGCGTTCGTGGCAACATTGAAGACGCTCATTCCCCCTCCGTTGCCGTTGGTGACGTAACCGAGGGCCCCGTTGGGGGTTATTGCGATGTCGCTGGCGGCCGAGGAGCAGGAGAATGTCTTCACCAGCGAGTTCGTGGCGGTGTTGACGACATCAACCGAGGTGCCGACCTCGAGGTAGAGGAAGTTGCCGCTAGGGGGCTCCACCGAGATCGCGTAGGGCGCGTTCCCTACGCCGATCGTGTTGACGACCGTGTTGGTGGCGACGTTGATGATCTTGAGGGAGTTGGAGCTAGGGAGGGTGACGTAGGCGAGCGCGCCGCTCGGGGAGAATGCCACGTCGTAGGGGCTGCTGCCCACGGTGATGGTGTTGATCACGGTGTCGGTCGCGGTGTTGATGACGGAGACGGTGCTCGCGTAGTTGTTCGCGACGTACACGCGGGAGCCGTCCGGCGAGACGGCCAGGTGGTAGGGGGTGCTGCCCACGTTGATCATGTTCACGACGGTGTAGGTCGCGGTGTTGACTATCTGGACCTGCGAGTTTGTCACGCAGGCGATGTACGCGAGGGCGCCGCTGGGCGAGAGGGCCACTCCGTACGGGTCGCTGCAGACGCTGATCGTATTCACGACCTGCGGCGCCTGCGTGTAGAAGTTGGCGGTCACCCTGGTGGCGTTGTTCACCGTCGCCAGGGTCGGATTGCCCGAAGTGGTGGAGCACGAGCCGGCTGGGCTGCAGGTCCATCCCGTGAAGGCGTAAACAGAGTTAGACGCAGCGGCGTTGGCGGTGATCTGGGTTCCCGCAGGGTAGTTCGTTGAGCAGGACGTTGAGACGCTGTTTGAGGCGTACGCGCACGAGACCGCGCCTCCCGCCTGGGCGTTCGCGGAGAAGGGATACATCACGGAGGGGGATGCTGAGGAGACGCTTCCGAAGCTCGCGGCCGGCATCACCCCGCTCGGCGGGTACGCCCTGGTCCTGGCCCAATAGTAGTTCATCGTATCCTGGGTCGTCATGACCCCAGTCATGGCGCCGATGAGAAGGTACGTCGGGGCGGTGACTGACGTGGAGATAGAGTAGGCCGTGCCGTAGTTCAGGGTTCCCGACAGGGCGGTGTTGGATGCGGCGTACATCGAATACACTGCGGGGAGGTTAGGGGTCGCCGGCCCAATGTCGGCCGAGTCGAGGGACAGGTAGAGGGGGTCGCCGTTGACGTTGTCGTCCCAGCCCCCTATCACGTATCCCCCGCAGCTCCCGGGGGCCGGGTTGCAGGCCGATCCGGTGCCCTGGTTTCCGATGCCCGTGCAGTCCTGGTGGTTGGTCCCCGCGCCCTTGAAGAGCGTCGCGTAGGCGTCATATACGTACGGATACGTGGTGAACGCCGATGGCGCGGTCGCGTACGCCATTCCCCAGCAGTTGGTCGTGGACGTCGTGTCCTTGAGGGTGGTGTAGGTCGGCTGGTACGTCTCGGACATCCATGCGTTGTTGTTCCAGCCCGACGGGAGCGCGGAGAGGCCTCCCCACTCCTGGTAGTAGCTGAACACGAGCGCCCCGTTGTCGTACTGCCCGTACGTGGTGGAGAGCTGGGGCGCCTCCCCTGTGTAGGCGGTGGCCGAGTTCATGACGTTGGACGGCATTATGTTCAGGTATAGGGTAAGGAAGTTGTTGGCGGATACCCAGTCGTTTCCGAGGTTCACCCAGACGATGGTGTTGGACGCGGTGTTGATGGCGTTGCTCTCGACCCATGCGTAGAGCGGGACGTTGCCTGCGGTTCCGATCGGGGCGAAGGCGGTGAACTCGACGTTCTTCCACCCCGAGTTTATGTAGGAGGAGTACGAGCTGCTCGGGACGCTCAGCATCTGCTGGAATCCCGGCAGGGTGCCTGAGGACTGCGAGTCGGTGAGGGTTATCGGGACGTATATCACAGTGGCGAAGCTGGCGGTCACCACGGTGTTGGCGGTGACGACTACGTTGACCGGGGAGGACGCCAGGGTCGAGCACGAGCCACCCGAGCACGTCCAGTTGAAGAACCTGTAGCCCGAGTTCGGCGTCGCGGTCACGGTGATCGGCGTCCCGTAGAGGTAGTTCCCCGTGCATGGCGCGGCGGTGCCGTTGTATGCGTATGCGCACGACACTGCGCCGTTTGCGCCAGCGGTCGCGGAGAGGGAATACGGGGCGGGGGCGAATGTTGCCGACACGCCTCCGAAGCTCGCGGTCGGCATGATCCCGTTCGGGGGATATTCCCTTCCCCTGGTCCAGATGTAGTTCGCCGCGTCTGCGGAGGTGAACGCTCCTGTGTAAAGGCCCACGAACTCGTATGTGGGCGTCGTGGCGCCCGGCGCGTCGGCGTACTTGGTGCCGTAGTTCAGAGTACCTGCCAGGGAGGTGCTGGAAATCGCGTAAAGCGAGTAGACCTCCGGGCTGTTCAGGAGCGCCGGCCCGGTGAATCCCGTGTCCACGGTGAAGTAGAAGGGATTGCCGTTGCTGTTCCCGTCCCAGCCGCCCATGGCGTAGCCGCCGCAGCTGCCAGGAGAAGGATTGCAGGCGGTTCCCGTCCCCGGGTTGCCCGTTCCGGAGCAGTCCTGCTGGTTCGTGCCGGCGCCCTTGAAGATCGTCGCGTACGTGTCGTAGACGTACGGATACGCTGCGAAGAACGAGGGCGTGCTCTCGTACGCCATTGCCCAGCAGTTGGTCGAGGTCGTGGTGGACTTGAACGCGGTGTACGTCGGCAGGTACGTCTCGGCCATCCAGCCGTTGTTGGCCCAGCCCGCCGGGAGCGCCGACAGGCCTCCCCACTCCTGGTAGTAGTTGAACACCGCGTTCCCGTTGTCGTACTGCCCGTATGCCGCGGGTAGCGTCGGGGCCTCGCCGGTGTACGAGCTGGTGGAGTTCATGACGTTGGAAGGCATGAAGTTCATGTATATCGTCAGGGCGTTGTTGGCGGGCACGGATACCCCGCCGAGATTGACCCAGACGAGCGTGTTCGCGGCGGTGTTGACGGAATTGCTCTCGACCCATGCGTAGAGCGGCGTCCCACCGGACGACGCGGGGCCTCCCACCGTGAACTCCACGTTGCGCCATCCGGAGTTTATGTATATGGAGTATGAGCTGCTCGGTACGTTCAGCGACGCCTCGAATCCGATGGGCGTGGCGGAGCTCTGGGAGTTCGTCAGGGTTACGGGGGCATACGCTCCCGCCACGAGGGAGAAGCTGGCGGTGACCACGTCCATCCCGTTAACGGTCACGACGGTGGGCGAGTTGGAGGTCGTGGAGCACGCGCCCGAGGTGCATGCCCAGCTTGCCAGTGCGAAGCCCGTGAGCGGCGACGCCGTGACCTTTATCTGCGTGCCAGGGGAGTAGGCCGCAACGCACGAGGTCGTTACGCTGTTGGAGGCATACGCGCACGAGACCGTGCCCCCGGCCGAGGCCGTGGCCGTGAGCGAATTTGTCGGGACGAAGTACTTGAGGATCACGACCCCGGACCCGCCGGTCGAGACGGACGTGCCGCTCCAGCCCGATCCGCCACCTCCCCCGAGGCCGTTTGTCCCGTAGGTCATCGTGCTTGTCGTGGAGCCAGTGCCCCCGCCTCCCGATCCGCCAGTGCCGAATGTGCTGCTGCCGCCTCCTCCCCCTCCGCCCGCGTAGTACACCGTGTTGCCCGTTATCGCCGATGAGAGCCCCGCGCCCCCGTTCTGGACCGTGCCCGCGGCTCCGGCCCCTCCGCCGCCCCCGCCGATGTTAGCGCCGTTCGCGCCGTTGTTGCCCTGCCCCGAGGTCCCTGAGCCCGCGCCCGCTCCCGCGGCTCCGCCTCCGGATCCTCCCGAACCCGCGGCGCCCCCGCTCTCGCCCGTGCCGTGGCCGCCCCCTATCGCTGGCGTCACGGTCCCCAATACCGAATTCGCCCCGTTGGCGTCGAGGCCGCCGCCGGCGCCTACTGTGATCGATATGACGTTGCCCGATGTCACCGCGAGGTTGCCCGTCAGGAAGCCGCCCGCGCCTCCGCCGCCCCCGTATCCTCCGCCCCCTCCCCCTGCGACGACGAGGTACTGCACCTGCGTCACTCCAGCGGGAACCGTCCAGTTCCACGCTCCGGGGGATGAAACGTATGAGAAGGTCGTCACCGCGTTCGCTCCGCTGGCGACGGTGATGCATGACAAGCCGCCGCCCGGAACGCACGAATTAGTGAAATTGGCGACCTCCCCTATCGGCCCGTCTATTACGACGTTCGCGACGTTCGACGTGCCCGTGTAATTTCCGAATCCGAAGCCGGTCCAGCCGACGAACGAATAATAAAGGTAAGGCGTCGCGGTCGCGGTTATCCGCGTGCCGGGCTGGTACGAAGCTATGCACGGAGTCGGTGTCATGTTGGAAGTGTACGCGCACGATACGGACCCGCCAGGGCTGGCGTAGGCGTAGAGCGAGTTGGTCGGTGTCGCGTAGCTGACAATAACGACCCCGGACCCGCCGGTCGAGACGGACGTGCCGCTCCAGCCCGATCCGCCACCTCCCCCGAGGCCGTTTGTCCCGTAGGTCATCGTGCTTGTCGTGGAGCCAGTGCCCCCGCCTCCCGATCCGCCAGTGCCGAATGTGCTGCTGCCGCCTCCTCCCCCTCCGCCCGCGTAGTACACCGTGTTGCCCGTTATCGCCGATGAGAGCCCCGCGCCCCCGTTCTGGACCGTGCCCGCGGCTCCGGCCCCTCCGCCGCCCCCGCCGATGTTAGCGCCGTTCGCGCCGTTGTTGCCCTGCCCCGAGGTCCCTGAGCCCGCGCCCGCTCCCGCGGCTCCGCCTCCGGATCCTCCCGAACCCGCGGCGCCCCCGCTCTCGCCCGTGCCGTGGCCGCCCCCTATCGCTGGCGTCACGGTCCCCAATACCGAATTCGCCCCGTTGGCGTCGAGGCCGCCGCCGGCGCCTACTGTGATCG
>Ga0326727_10000543_pt1 | contig 154990 bp, 141 predicted proteins | sample MB2enrmetagenome_FD_207643 | JGI IMG/M metagenome (GOLD analysis project Ga0326727, IMG submission 207643) | Lab enriched peat soil microbial communities from McLean, Ithaca, NY, United States - MB29MY | ecosystem: Environmental > Terrestrial > Soil > Wetlands > Peat | place: USA: New York...
CTGCGCCTCAGCCAACGTGAACGTTTTACCCGTAAATACCTCTTTCAGTCTGACGAGAACGGGCTCCTTGTATTGCCCGCCTCCCCGTGTACTTGTTGACATAGTCAATCCCTCTAGATCTCACGAATGTCCACCTGACCGGACGTTGGTGCTAATACCCACTCGCCGGTTTCGAGCAAATGTCGGGCCACTCGCCTGTGGACCGGCGTCGGGAGATGATCGAAATCATCCTTTGTTAATACCCGTTTTGCTTTCATCGCCTCACCTCTAATTTATGGTCATGTGAGAACCCTTACTACTCTCACATCCGGCCATACGTTAGGAGTACGCGGTTTAAACGGTTTATGGTTGAATTTTAGGGTCGTTTAAAGCCTGTTTTCAAGAGCAATTTACCAACAGTGTCCGTACCATTGGATTTTCATGAAAAAAGGAATTTGAGCTGATGGCAGGATCGCTATTTAAACTTTACTCGCAGAAGCACCAGTGTCGACGTCCCTTGCCGGTGGAGTGAGCACCATCAGATCGACCTTATCCATGATCCGCTGGTAAACGGGATGCGCCTCGATCTCCGTCGCGAGTTCATCGATGGACACCCTCGCTTCCCGGGTGAGCGGGATACCGCAGCTGGCGCAATACCGCGCGGTAGGGGCGTTGATGGCCGCGCAGCGTGGGCATTGCCGGGGATAGAGGGCATGGTCATCGGCCTTATTCTCAGGCTCGATACCGTAGAGCTGCGAGAGTTCCGCATCGATATGTGGGTTGGCGATGTGCGTATAGGTTGCGAGCATCTTGGTGGCCTGATTTCCCCACGCGATCTCACGGACGGAGTATTCCCGTACACCCTGCTCTATGAGGTGACTGATCCGCGAATGCCGAAGGATGTGCGGCGTCACCCGTTTCGTGATGCCCGCACGCCGGGCAAGCACCCTGAGCCGCTTATCGAGCGCCTTGTACCGGAGGGGTTTCTTCTCTTGTTCGCTGATGAAAACATAGGCACTTCCCTCGGCAATGAGCGGATAGTCCGCCCGCCACGCAGCGAGGTACGGCCGGGCCATGATGAGCGGGATATGGCGCGGCCGGCCGGTCTTGCAGTTGACGTTGATGATGACGTGATTCTTCTCGAACGAGACCTGGTCCCATGTCAAAGTGCCGCACTCTTTTACCCGGAGCGCCGCCTCGTAGAGCACCGCCACATACGCCCGGTCAATCGAGCGGGTGCACACCTTGATCATGTCATGGATCTCCGTCTCGGTCAGCATCTGCGCGGCCGTCTTGGTCATGGTGCGGGCGCTGGGGGCCTTGATCTCCTGGATTTCGTCCTTCGGGATGCTGCTGACCCCCTTCTTGATCAGCCAGAGGTAGAACTTCTTGAGGGTCGATACATCGTCGCGAAGGGTACTGCCGGCATAGGGATGCCCCTTCACCTGCGCGGTTTTCAGCCGGCTGATGCCCAGATAGATGTCGTCGATATTGTTGGCCCGGTACGGGCCGAGGAACCTCCGCAGTTTGACGAGGTGATAGGTCAGCTTGTTGAACCGGGACTGGCAGATATTGCGGGTCACCGCTGCCCATCCAACATAGCTTTCGATGAGGGTGCGGTCGTCCGGGGTGATCTGGCCTTTCGCAAGCGCTTTCGTGAGCGACCGCGCGGCGTATTCGGGCTTGATGTGATGAAAATCGACTTTCTGGGGGGTTGACTGGGGTGCTGGACAACCCGTATCCCATCCGCTGGACATAGAAGAGTCGGCGGTCAGGGTAGTCTTAAAACTTCTCAGAAAACCATAGGGCTCGCGAGAAAGGATTTGACCCCGGAGGGGGAATGCGAAGGGTGGGATTCGAACCCACGGACTCCTGCGAGAGCAGATCTTAAGTCTGCCGGGTTTGGCCGGGCTTTCCTACCTTCGCGCAGGCATTCTTACCTGTACGCTTTCAGCGGGGTCAAAACGTCCGGCGCCGATGACCGGCAACGCTGCCCCGCGTTCTATAGTATTTGGCGCAGACCATAAAAAGAATCGTTCGATAGGAGAACCTGTATCCCGGTTGCTGCCGGCGATGGCCTGCGCCCGTCATCTGTGACGCTCACCTCTCTGCGTGGCTGATCACTAGGAGGGAATGCCGTAGGGGGCGGTGGATGAGTGTTGAAGCCCGGACTGTTCATGCGATCCATCAGTGCAGAAGACGTGCGGTGATGTAGTATTCAAGTCGCATGCCCGGGTTTTCCCCACCGGTTTCCTGCAGGCCGGGATCTTTTCTGCGGATAACCCGTCGCCATGTATTTTATGAATGGGTGGTGCATACAGTATCCGGCAGTGCATGACCGCGTTTCAGTGTTCGGGCTGGGTCGAGCTGGATGGCAGGAGACTGACCCCGGTGGATGTCGAGGCGATCTGCCGGACGGACCCGGAAAAGATCCGCAGGTTCGGGGGAGAGTTCGCGTTCTCGTTTGACAGGTGCTGCGCACGGGACCATTTTGGGATTATGCCCGGGCCTGCCCCAAAGGGAACCCTTGTATGCGGGGGGGAAAAACGGTTTGCAATAGAACCGGATCCTGCCCCGTTGCCGCTCGGGGACGCGATCGTCACCGCGGTGGAGCTGCGCAGAGACGAGGGCGTAACCGCGCTCTCGGGAGGCGTGGACTCAAGCCTTATCGCCGCGCTTGCCGGCCGCGAGTGTGTTGCAGTCGGTCTGGCCGGTTCGCATGACCTTGCACGGGCGGAGCATGCCGCCGGCCTGCTCGGTCTCGCGTGCACGATGGTCAGGATCACCCCCGCGGAGATCGAAGCGGCGGTCCCCGCGGTGGTCGCCGCGATCCCGAAAAAGGACCCGGTCAACACAAGTATTGCCCTCACCCAGTACTTCATCGCACGCTGGGCGGGGGAGCACGGCTACCGACGCATCATCACCGGGCAGGGGGCAGATGAGCTCTTTGGCGGGTACTCACGGTACCTGACCTCTGCAACCCTCGAGGAGGACCTCGCCCGCGATGTCGCCGGTCTCGGGGAGCAGGCCGAACGGGATCAGGCGGTCGCCGCGCTGCACGGCACCTACCTCTCCATGCCGTACCTGGATATCCGGGTGGTGCGCGCGGCCGCCACGATCCCGGCCGCTGAGAAGGTGAGCGACGGGCGCCGGAAGGTCCCGCTCCGGGCGGCCGCAGAACGGCATATTCCCGCAGAACTCGCGTGGTACGAGAAGAAGGCCATGCAGTACGGGACGGGAGTGTGGGGTGTGTTGAAGAAGCTCGCCCGTAAAAATGGTTATACAACGTCCGTGCAAGATTACATAGACCAGATCGGAAGGATGGAACATGGTCACTGAACAAGACGTGGTGCATATCGCGGACCTTGCCGACATCGGGATCGATGCCGCTGAACTGGACACCTTTACCGGCCAGTTCAATGCGATTCTTGAGTATTTCGACATCCTTGACCGGGTGCAGGGGGGTGGGACCATTGTCTGCGACCTCCACAACGTGATGCGGGAAGACGAGGACGAACCGTCCCTGCCGCAGGAAGAGGTGCTGGCAAATGCCGGTGAACATGAAGACGGGTTTATCAAGGCACCCCGGGTGATGTAGTGGCCGTCCGCCAGATCACGTTCGAACCGGATGACCGGTACCACGCATTCCTCACGGTCTGCAGGAAGGCCCCGCACGGGGACGGGAAGCTCGCCGGCATCGCTGTTGCGGTAAAGGACAACATCTCCACGCAGGGCATCGAGACCACCTGTGCATCGAAGATCCTCAAAGGGTACGTCCCTCCCTACGATGCGCACGCGGTCGCCCTCCTCAAAAAAGCAGGGGCAGCAATCGCCGGCAAGACCAACATGGATGAGTTCGGCATGGGCACGACCACCGAGAACTCCGCGTTCGGCCCCACGCTCAACCCCGCGGATCCGACCCGTGTTCCCGGCGGTTCATCGGGAGGCAGCGCGGCGGCGGTCGCTGCGGGGATGGTGCGGATGGCCCTTGGCACGGACACCGGGGGCTCCATCCGGTGCCCGGCCGCGTTCTGCGGGATCGTCGGGCTCAAGCCCACCTACGGACGGGTTTCGCGGTACGGCCTGATCGCCTACGCAAACTCACTCGAGCAGATTGGGCCGATGGCAAGGACGGTCTCGGATGTCTCGCTCCTCATGTCGGTGATCGCCGGCCATGACCGGCGCGACACGACATCCTATGACCAGCCCTATAACCACATGCCGTCCGCGGAGATCACGGGGTTGAAGATCGGCATCCCGCAGGAATATTTCGGTGCCGGTGTCGATCCCCGGGTCGCGGAGGTCGTAAAAAAAGCCATCTGCCGGCTTGAAGGGCTCGGCGCCACCACCGTCCCGTGCAGCATCCCGTCGATGGAATATGCCCTTGCTGCCTACTACGTGACTTGCACGAGCGAGGCGAGCTCCAACCTCGCCCGGTTCGATGGCGTCCGGTACGGCCCGGCCGCGGACACGAAAAAACCGTGGCACGACGCGTTCCGGGAGGTGCGCCGGGCAGGGTTCGGCGCCGAGGTTCGGCGCCGGATCATGCTGGGGACTTTTGCCCTCTCGTCAGGGTACTACGGGAAATATTACGCAAAGGCTCAGGTCGCCCGCGAGAACGTAAGGAAGGACTTTGCCCGGATCCTCTCGGATGTCGACGTGATCTGCGGCCCTACGATGCCTACCATCGCGTTCAGGTTCGGCGAGAAGAGCGACCCGCTCTCCATGTACCTCTCGGATATCCTCACCGTGCCGGTCAACCTTGCCGGCATCCCGGCCATCTCCGTACCCTGCGGGAAGGTGGACGGCATGCCGGTCGGCCTCCAGATCATGGGCAGGCCGTTTGAAGACGAACGTGTCATCGACACGGCCTTCGCGTATGAACAGGCGGTGACCGGATGATCGGCGACGGGGTGATCGTGGGCCTCGAGGTCCACTGCCAGCTCGATACGGCAAGCAAGCTCTTCTGCGGCTGTTCCACGGACTACCGTGATGACGGCCCCAACACCCACGTCTGCCCGGTCTGCCTTGGGTTGCCCGGCTCGATGCCGGTCCTCAACCGTCGGGCGATCGAATACGCGATGCGGGTGGCAAAGGCACTCAACTGCACCGTTGTTCCCGAGGCCATATTCTCGCGGAAGAACTATTTCTACCCCGACCTCGACAAGGCATACCAGATCACTCAGTACGACAAGCCGCTCGCGGAGGGCGGGTACCTGGAGGTCGAGGGGGACGACGGGACAGAACGGCGGGTGCAGCTCACCCGCATCCACGTGGAGGAGGACCCCGGCAGGCTCGTCCACATGGGCAACGCGGACCGCGGGCGGTACTCACTCGTGGACTACAACCGTGCCGGCGTTCCGCTCATCGAGATCGTGACCGAACCGGACATGCGCTCACCCAAAGAGGCACGCAGGTTCTTAAACAAACTGCGCGCCACGCTGGAGTACCTCGGCGTCTTCGACAGCGAGAAAGAGGGGTCGCTCCGGGTCGACGCCAATATCTCGATTGCGGGAAGCGAACGCGTCGAGATCAAGAATATCACCTCCTACAAGGGCGTGGAAAAGGCGCTCACCTTTGAGGTGACCCGTCAGAAGAACCTGATACGGCGGGGCCATGCCGTGGACCGGGAGACCCGGCATTTTCTCGAGGCCCGGGGTATCACCCAGTCTGCCCGGTCAAAGGAGCAGGAGCAGGACTACCGGTACTTCCCGGAGCCGGACCTCCGCCCGCTCCATGTACAGTCGTGGGTAAAAGACATTGCCCTGCCGGAACTCCCGGACGCACGGCGGGAGCGCTTCATGGCGCAGTACGGCTGCTCGCTCAACCACGCGAGAACCCTGACCGGCGATCTCAGGCTCGCCAACTTCTTTGAGCGTGCCGTATCCGGAGATCCAAAAGGTCTGTCTGCACTTGCGGCCACCTGGATTGCTGATACCCTGATCGGCGAGCTGAACTATCGGGACATGGGCCTTGATGCGCTCGACGCCGGAAGCTTCGCCGCCCTGCTGGTACTCCTCAAAAACGGCACCATCACGGACAAGAGCGGTATCGAGGTGCTCCGGGTGATGCTCGACCAGCGGTTCAAAGGAGAACCTGCCGATACCCCGGATGCGATCGTCGACCGTCTCGGCGTCAGGAAGATCACCGCAGCCACGCATCCTGCCAAAGGATTTACATCGTCCGGAAACGTGCCCGACCCGGTCATGGCCGCAATAGCTGATGTCATCAGGGAACAGCAAAAAGCCGTTGATGATTACCGTGCGGGAAAGAGAGAGGCGTTCAATTTCCTCGTGGGGCAGGTCATGAAAAAGACACGCGGGCGTGCAGATCCGGCCGAACTCAACCGGCTGCTTACCGGAGAACTCAGCAAGGGGACGTGAAGCTGCAATGCACCTGATTGTCGCAGAAAAGAACATCACGGCGCGCCGCATCGCGCAGATCCTCGCCGTGGGAAAGAAGGTGAGTGAGAGGAAGGACGCCGGCGTCTCGACCTACATCTTCGGGGACATGGTGACGGTCGGGCTGCGGGGCCACGTTGTCGAGGTGGACTTCGAGCCCGGCTACCGGAACTGGCGCAGCGAGGAGTTTACCCCGCGGAGCCTGATCGATGCAAAGACCATCAAGGTGCCCACCGAGAAAAAGATCGTCACGCTCCTCCAGAAGCTGGCGCACCGGGCGGACCGCGTCACCATTGCGACGGACTTCGATACAGAGGGGGAGCTGATCGGGAAAGAGGCGTTCGAACTCGTCCGGGCGGTCAACCCCAAAGTGCCGGTCGACCGTGCCCGGTTTTCCGCCATCACGCCGCAGGAGATCGAGCATGCATTTACCCATACGACCGATCTCGACTTCGCCCTTGCCGCCGCCGGGGAGGCGCGCCAGTCGATCGACCTGATGTGGGGGGCGTCCCTGACCCGTTTCATCTCCCTTGCCGCCCGCCGGGGGGGCAGCAACATCCTCTCGGTCGGGCGGGTCCAGAGCCCGACGCTCTCCATGATTGTCGACCGTGAGAAGGAGATCGATGCGTTCGTGCCCGAGAAGTACTGGCAGCTTTCGCTCCTGACAGAAAAGGCCGGTGAGCAGATCGAGGCCCGCCATACCAGCGGGCGGTTCCGGGACAAGGCAGCGGCCGAGCAGAGCCGGGAACGCACGAAAGAACCGCTTGTCGTCACGGATGTCCGGGTCGGGACCAAGCAGGACCGTTCCCCATCGCCCTTCGACACCACCACGTTCATCGTTGCCGCTGCCCGGCTCGGGCTATCCGCGGCAAACGCGATGCGTATTGCAGAAGACCTGTACGTGAACGGGTACATCTCCTACCCGAGGACCGACAACACTGTCTACCCGCCCTCGCTGGATCTCGATGGCGTGCTCCGGGCGATCCGGAATTCATCGTTCAGAAAGGACGTGGAGTGGGTGATAGAACACCGCCGCCCGGTCGCGACGCGGGGCAAGAAATCGTCCACCGACCACCCGCCCATCCACCCGACCGGTGCGGCGACGCGGGAGGGAATCGGTGACGAGGCCTTCAAAGTCTACGAGCTCGTGCTGCGTCGGTTCCTTGCCACCCTCGCGCCGGATGCCCTCTGGCAGACCCTCAAGGTCAACTTCGATGCAAACGGCGAGGAGTTCACGGTCACCGGCGCGAGACTGCTTGAGGCCGGCTGGCACGCGGTGTACCCCTTCAGCGAAGCGAAGGAGACGATCCTGCCGGTATTTACGGTCGGCGAGAAACTGCCGATCAGAGAGGTCATGTTCGAAGAGAAAGAGACCCAGCCGCCGGCGCGCTATACCCAGAGCAGGCTGATACAGCGGATGGAGGAGCTGGGTCTCGGGACAAAGAGCACGCGCCATGAAGTGATTGCGAAGCTGATCTCCCGCAAATATGTTGAAGGGAACCCGCTGCGCCCCACGCTGGTCGGCCGGGTGGTGACCGAGTCGCTGGAGCAGCACGCCGACACGATTACCCGGCCCGATATGACCCGGACCCTCGAATCGCACATGCAGCAGATCAAGGAGAGCAGACGCACCCGGGAGGACGTGGTAAAGGAGTCCCGCGGGATGCTGCACGCGGCGTTCGACCAGCTCGAGGCGCACGGGCAGGAGATCGGGGACGATATCCGTGAACGGACGGCCGAGGAGCTCAACCTCGGGCCCTGCCCGGTCTGCGGGGGGGTGCTGTCCATCCGGCACATGCGGGGCTCGACGCAGTTCATCGGCTGTTCCCGGTATCCGGACTGTACGTTCAACATCGGCCTGCCGGTCACCCAATGGGGCTGGGCAGTACGCACCGATGACATCTGCGACAGGCACCACCTCCACTTCGTGCGGCTGGTGCGAAAGGGCGCGAGGCCTTGGGACATCGGCTGCCCGCTCTGCCACCACATTGCCTCGAATGCAGAATCACTCGCCGAGATCCCCTCCATGAACGACGCAATGCTTGAAAAAGCACGGTCCCAGCACATCTATACCGTCGCGGACATTGCACGCAGCACCCCCGGATTTCTCGCAGGAGCGTTCGAACTTGTACCCGAAGCGGCGCAGAGGCTCAAAAGTGAGGCTGAACATGTGCTGGAACGACTGCGCCGTCGCTCGGAGTGCCGCAAGTTCCTCCGTAGCCACCTGATCCCCCGGAAGGGGCGCAGCTATGCAAAGATCATGACCGCATTAAAAACGGCCGGGGTAATCGATCTCGCAACGCTCGCACAGGCAAACCCCTCCGTTCTGCGGACAGTAGGGATCGGTGAAACGGAGGCTAAGGAGCTCCACGCGGAAGCGCTGGCGACGTACAACGGGCAGATGCTCAGGGAGATCGGGATCCCCGCGGTGAGCCTGAAAAAATACCTTGCCGCCGGCGTCTCAAGCGCTGAAGAGTTCTGCTCCACCCCCCCGGGGACCCTGTGCGAGAGGACCGGCATGAGCCTCGATACCGTCAACCGCCATGTCGCGAAGGTCTGCGCGTATCTCAACCGGCCGGCACCGAAAACATATACCCGGCTCCAGATCGAGAAAGGGAGAAAAGAACTCCTCGCGGTCAGCGGGATCTCGGAGCCGGTTGCGGAGAAGATCTTCCATGCCGGTATTATCAACGCAGACAGCCTGCTTGCGTCCGACCCGCAGAAACTTTCGGCGGAGACCGGTCTACCGGCAGAATCAATCCGGAAGTACCAAACCCTGATCCGGAAGAAACGGGAGAATGCGGTGATCCAGATCTAGCCGGTCTATCTTTTTTTCATCGCGAGCTCGATCGCCACCCGCAGGTCGTTGTCCTCGAACGGCTTGAGGATAAACCCGTCCGGGTTGGTCTCTTTTGCCCGCTCAAGTGTCGGCCCTTCGGAATGCGAGGTGAGAAAAACGACAGGGATTGAAAAGCCCTTCTTGATCATCCGCGCCGTCTCGATCCCGTCGATCTCTCCCCGGATGTTGATGTCCATGAGGACGAGGTCCGGCTTCTGTTTGACGACCAGCTCCATTGCCTCCGCGCCGGCCGTTGCCCGCCCGCAGACCTCATAACCGAGGTTTTTCAGGCGCCAGTCGGCGACCTTGGCGACGATATCATCGTCTTCGACCAGAAGAATTGTTCCCTTTGACATGACTGTCCTTCCCGTACAGCTTCAATTAGCCGGCCGGCTGATATCTTTACCTCTCAGTACCTGCCCTTACCAGCCGCCATGCGCTGTTGGGGACCAGCATTTCGAACCGTGCTCCCTGCCCGAAGGTGCCAGTCTCCCGGAGCGTGATGCCGGTGATAATCAGCATCTCACGGGTTAAAAAGAGCCCCATGCCGGTATTTTGGCCGACTCCCTGTTCGAAGATCCGCTCCTTTTCCTTGGCCGGGATGCCGGCTCCGTCGTCGTCACAGATAATCGCCATTCCTTTGTCCGAGATCTGGTTATAGAACCTTATCGTCGTGAGGGTCTTGCCGTACCGGAGCGCGTTGTCGATGAGATTATAGAAGACCTTCTCAAGCAGGGGATCGGCATAGATCTCCATATGATCGAGATCCATCACAAATGTGATCCCCGTGCGGGAAAAGTTGCCGATGACCCGCTCCAGGATCTCGTTCAGGTTCTGCCAGACCGGGGCATGGATCCCGACTTCCTGGTACTCCCGGGTGAAGGTGATCTGGCGCTGGATGATCCGGGCCTGCTCCTTGATCTGGGCAAGCAGAGCGTCATGTTCTACCTTGTCAGTAACCGACGCCGCCATGTCGACACAACCGAGGAGTCCGGTGATCGTATTGAGGATGTCATGCCGGGTGATGGTATTCATCAGGTTCAGCTTTCGGTTGGCAAGGCGTAATGCATCCTCGTCCCGCTTACGATCCGTAATGTCCCGCAATGTGCCATATATCCCCTCCGGCCTCCCGCCATTCCCCCGTTTAATGGTCGTGTTTGCTTCCATCCAGTGGATCGTGCCGGATTTTTCCGTAATCCTGAATACATGACCCTGTCTGCGGTTGGAGCCGATCTCCGTTTTCAGGTAATTCCCGACAGAGAAGCGGTCGTCAGGATAGACCAGGTCGAGGATGTTTTTATTGACAATCTCGGAAGTCCCGAATCCGAACCGGCCAATCTGCGGGGAAATGTACTGGAGAACCCCCTGCATATCCGTCAGGAAAGGGATATCCGCAGTATTCTCCGTGAGTGCCCGGTACTTCTCCTCACTCTCGATCAAAGCCTCTTCGAGTTTCACCCGATCGGTGATATCGGTCACAATGCCCCGGAAACCGGTAATCGTTCCGTCCCGATGGACAGGTGACGTGTATACAATGGCGCTCATCAGCGTCCCGTCGAGCCTTTTTAAGTGATAGATCTCTCCGGAGGACTTTGCACCGGCCATGACCACCGCCAGCCCCTGGCGCATGCGTTCGAGATCTTCGGGAATCAGATATTCGCGGACATTTGTGCCTTCTTGAATCTTCTCATCGTCGATACCGAAGATCTCTGCCCCCGCGTCGTTGATGAATGTGAGACTGCCCTGCATATCCATTTCAAAGACGGTCTGGGGGAGGAGCTCGGCAAGTTCCCGGAACCGTGCCTCGCTCTGCACTAGGCTGTTCTGGGTTTTCTCGATAGTCTCCAGCATCCGGTTGATCACACTTCCAAGATCGGCGAGCTGGTCGCTGCCGCCGATCGCCACCCGCCTCGTAAGATCGCGGTCCTGCCCGATGGAGGATACCTGGAGCGCAAGGGATCCGATCCTTGCGAGCACGAGCCGGTCGAGCAGAATGATCACGACGATGCCCAGCAGCAGGCCGGCACCTAGGATAATGATGACAAACTGGAACGCCGTACCGAGACCCTCGTTGTAAATATCACGTGGTTCCGTGATACTGAGCACGAGAGCATTGCGGCCGTAGATATCCCGGAATAGGACGTATCCCGAAACTGCTGTCCGGTTAACCGGCTGAACCATCGTGGGCCTGCTCCCGCCGCCGGAACCTGGTGCAGAGAGCAGTGCGGGTGGAACCAATGGGTCGTTCACCGGAGTGAAGGCAAGGGTCGGCACGGTAAGTTGCCCGAGCCGGGCAATCTCGGCACTATCCAGGTACCGGCCCATGATAACCACGCCCTGCGGCGTGCCGGAGAAATCGGTGTGAACGATTGGCCGTGATGCGACGATGACAGGGGCTTTTGGGAGCATGATGATACCGGCTGTCGCGCCACGAGGATCGGTCATGTTCATGAGAGGGCTGCCCGGGACGAGCTGAGCGGTCAGTGACGCCGGCACCGCCACCATGGTTTCGTTCCTGATGTCGTAGGCTCCGGCATAGACAACACCGCCCGTGCGGTTGGTGATAATTACTATATTAAGCCTGAGGTTCGCATAGGTTTCCGGTAGGAGGTTCGTTGCAACATAGTCTGGTTTTTTGCCATTGACGAAATTGTAGGTGTCATCCCAGGGCCCCCAGTCCGATACGATGGCCGACAGGGAGGCCGTATCATCGTCAAAACTGCCCGCTGCCCGGGTGAGGTCTTGTTCAACGTATTTCTTTTCAAGGGAACTGTAGTTGGCAAGCAGGATCGCGGTGACAAAGAGACTCAGGACGACAATGAGCCCGATAATAAAGATGACGAGAATAAGAAGTGTCTTTTTCTGGAGATCCATGAAAACCAGTTTGCCAACTGGCGTTTATCCCTTGCCCGATATAAATAATTGCGTTTGATGAACCGGGATGCCATGAATTGTACCGTTTTTGGGGAGTGCCATCATCCGTGCCGGCCGGGAGCGCCGGTTTATGGGGAAGGACGACATATCTGATGGTGATACCGATGAAATGGAAAGAATGGGTGCACGTGACCAAGCTCGATCCTGACAAGCAGCTCAGCACTGGTGATATCGATTCGATCGCCGCGAGCGGGACGGACGCCCTGATGCTGTCCGGTACCCTGAACGTGACGCGGGAGAACCTTGCCGCCCTCCAAAAACAGGTGAAAGCTTATGATCTGCCGCTCGTGATGGAGCCTGCCGGTCCCGAGGCGGTGCTCATCGACGGGATCGACTACGTCTTTGTGCCGGGCGTGATGAACACGACCGACGTGCAGTGGATTGTCGGAAAGCACCGGGCATGGGTGCTGCAGCAGCGACAGGCCATCCCTTGGGATGTGATCGTGCCGGAAGCGTATATCGTCCTCAACCCAGATTCATCGGTCGGGAAGGTGACAAAAGCGCTCTGCAACCTCAAAGCCGAAGAGGTCGCCGCCTACACGACCGTTGCCGACCGCTACTTCCATTTCCCGATCGTGTATATCGAATATTCCGGCATCTATGGCGACCCCGGTATCGTCCGTGCCGCATCAGATGCCCTTGACAAGTCCATCCTGTACTATGGCGGCGGGATCAACTCCTCAGAACGGGCAGCCGAGATGTCAAAATATGCGGATACGATCGTGGTCGGCAACGCGGTCTACGACCAGGGCGCCGCGGTCCTCAAGGCGACCGTGGACGCCGTCCAGTAACCACTTTTATGCCCGAGATCGAGATCGTCCTGGTCGCCCCGATCTACGAGGGAAATGTCGGGTTTGCGGCCCGGGTGATGAAGAATTTCGGGTTTTGCCGGCTCGTGCTGGTCGACCCGTGCGTGATCGGCGAAGAGGCGAGCGCCCGGGCCGCCCATGCACAGGATGTCCTTAAAAATGCGGAGGTCTGCACCATCGAGGATGTTTTTTCCCGGAGCAGCATTGTCGTCGCCACCACCGGCGCGGTGAGCAAATCGGTCTGCACTCCCATGCGGATGCCGTTTTATTCCCCCGGGGAACTCCGCGAGCATATCGCGAAGCTGGACGGCCGGATCGCGATCCTCTTCGGCCGCGAGAACTGGGGACTCTCCAACGAGGAGGTCAAAAGGAGCGACATCGTCTGCACGATCCCGACCTCACCGGCATACCCGATCCTCAACCTCTCCCACGCGGTGGGCATCGTCTCCTACGAGCTCGCCAGTCTCCCCCGGCCGGAGTACCGGCTCGCCTCCCCGTACGAGATGGGGCACCTGTACCGGCACATCGACCGGTACCTCGACGCGATCCACCACCCGCGGTTCAAGCGCGAGAACACGATGATCATGATCCGGCGGATCCTCGGCCGGGCAAACCTCACCACCCGGGAAGCAAGCACCCTCCATGGGCTCCTGCGCAGGAGCCAGTGGCATATCGATCCCAATGCGCTTTATTACGAGAAAGAGGCACAGCGGCAGCACCAAAACGGGGGGGAAGAGATGGTGCCTTCCCGGGACTCGGATAGCGGGAGGGAATGAGCCGGTTTATCCAGATACGGGGCGGGAAGATCACCTGGTCATCGACCATCGGGGAATGGCTGCTGGAGCATGAAAAGTCGGACGGATGCATCTACTGCGGAGCACAAGATCCGCAAGACCACCGTAAACCTTGTGAGCTTTGAGGTACATCCATATAGGATGAAAGTCATGCAGATGAGTTCTTCGAGGATCTGATTGTGAGTTCCCTTTCCGTAACAACCAACCTCCCTTTCAAACCGGAGCCCGTGGACGCCGATATTGATTTTTATTCCGATATCGAATCGAGCGCCGTCTATAAGATACTCCCGGCAAACGCAAAGGAATACGTGAAGAGCTGCCCGCATCTTCTCGAATACCTCACCGTGTTCCCGGTGAACACCTACGGTATCCCTCTCTTTTTATCAGAACTCAAAAAAGATCTCCACTCGATGAAGAGCCCAAATCTCATCTACCCGGTCAACGAGATGACGTTCGTTCACATTTTACCGGACCCGGACGATGTGCGAAACTTTTACATCCCGATCGAACCCTCGTTCCTGCACAGCGTTAATCAGGTCATGCCGGTCATTGAGGATAAACTGGTCGACTTGTTCTACGACCTCGATACCGAAAATACCGACTGTACGACCGAAAAGGAACGCGCAGACATCATCAAGAGCTCGCTGGCATCGATCGCGGTGATCAAGCCCCCGGGCGTGGATATCGCCACCATGACCCGGACCGAAGAGAAGAATGCCACGTCAAAAATGGTCACGTTCCTCAATACCGATTTCACCGCGCAGAAGAAGATGAAATCCGGCAAGAAAAGCAGGAACGTGCCCATCACGCCCGACGGCAAGGTTATTCTCACCGACATCGAGTACCGGGCGATTGAGTACCTCCTGATCCGGGACAAGATCGACATGGGTGTGCTCAAACCGTTCCTTTCCGATAATTATATCGAAGATATCTCCTGCGACGGGGTGGGACCGATCTTCATCGAGCACAAGATCTTCAAAGGGCTCAAGTCTGTCATCGAGTTCAAGGTCTCCAGCGAGCTCGACGACTTCGTGATCAAGATGGCGGAGCGGATCAAGCGCCCCATTACGTACCGGAGCCCTGTTGTCGATGCAACGCTCCCGGACGGGTCCCGTATCAACATCGTCTACGGTTCCAACATCAGCAAGCACGGGAGCAACTTCAGCATACGAAAAGTGAGCGAGATCCCGCTCTCCATTCTCCATATCATCGAGAACAATACCCTGGACTACGTTACGGCGGCGTATCTCTGGATCTTGGTGGAGTACGGCATGTCGGTGTTCGTGAGCGGCGAAGCGGCAAGCGGGAAGACAACGCTGTTGAATGCGATGACGACGTTCATCCCCCCGGAAAACAAGATCGTCAGCATCGAAGATACGCCGGAACTGAACGTACCGCACCGGAACTGGATCCGGGAGGTCGCACTCGCCAAGGGCACGGGGGAAGGGACAGGTTCCGATGGCGAGGTCACGATGTTTGACCTGCTCAAAGCTGCCCTCCGCCAGCGGCCGAACCAGATCCTCGTCGGCGAGATCCGGGGTGTGGAAGGGAGCGTCGCGTTCGGTGCGATGCAGACCGGGCACCCGGTGATGAGCACGTTCCACGCCGCTACGGTAGAAAAGCTCATCCAGCGCCTCTGCGGCGACCCGATCAACATCCCCAAGACATACATAGACAACCTCAATCTTGTCGTTATCCTGAGCGCGGTGAAAAGGCCGGACGGCCAGACCGTGCGGCGGATGATTAGCTGCAACGAGCTCGTCGGGTATAACGCGGAGACGCAGGGATTCACGTTCGTCCAGATGTTTACGTGGGACCCGGTGAGCGATACCTTCGTCTGGACCGGCAAGGGCAGTTCGTTCCTCCTCGAGAACAAGATCGCGACCATGCTCGGCTTGGCGGAGAGCAGGAAAACGGAAATATACCTCGAAGTGGAAAAACGGGCGAAGATCCTCGAACGGCTCCACAAGGCTGGTTACGTGAAATTCTGGGATCTCTTCCACATGATCACCAAGATCAAGAAGCAGGGGCTCCTTACTATCGGTTCATAACACGTCTGAAACCGCGACGGATACCCGGGAAATAAAGGAGAGCTGACCAATCCCCGTTGCTCCTAACGACACTGGTATAACGGAATACCATCTCCTCCCTGTCCTGTAAATGCACCAGAACCCATTATTAAAACCCCGCCGGTCCCCGGGATTGCAGGGACGTGAACATGACTCTGATGGTAAAGGAAATCCAGGCAAAAACCATTCTCTCTGTATCGAAGGTCTATCCCTACGTCATTAATCCCTATACCGGTTGCCAGCATGCCTGCTCTTACTGCTATGCACGTTTCATAAAAAGGGTGACCGGGCACAGGGAACTTTGGGGTGAATTCGTTGATGTCAAGATCAACGCCGCATCGTTACTCCAGGTGGAGATAAAGAAGAAGAAGCGGGGGAGGGTCTGGGTAAGCGGCGTATGCGACCCGTACCAGCCTCTGGAAGCAAAATACCGGTTAACCCGGCAATGCCTGGAAATATTCGCTCAACATAACTGGCCGGTTATCATCCAGACACGTTCCCCGTTGGTTCTGCGGGATATTGACATCATCAAAGACGCCAGGGATTTTGAGGTCGGTCTCTCTGTCACTACGGCAGACGATACTATCAGGAAGTTGTTCGAACCCACTGCGCCACCGATAGCCGACCGGATAGCGGCGCTCGATGAATTGCATAAAGCCGGTCTCAAGACGTATGCGATGATCGCTCCGGTGCTCCCGGGAGCAGAAGGGCTTGCAGAATTACTCAAAGGAAAGATCGACTATGTATTGATCGACCGCATGAACTATCATTACGCCGACTGGGTGTACCGGAAATACGGGTTGGAGAATAATCTCACGGATGATTTCTTTTACCGGACGAGACAGGAACTTGTGGATATTTGTGGTAAATGACGGGTCGTGATCGCACCGCTTTGACATCTCTTAAAAAAAGTCCGGAAAGGTTTTCGAATATATTAAAAAAATTCATAAAAATTTTCAGCAATTGCGAAAAAAATCCGGCTGGGTTTCCGGAAATTTCTCAAAATAACACTTTTTTAACTGTGAAAAACGTAAAAACATTAGATGCTGTATACGGTTCTGTCAACTCTTCGGGAGTTAGCACCTCCAACGCCACTCTGTCAAAATTCGGGAGGTGGCAGTTAACTATTGGCTTAACCTACGTGAGGATATTAGAGAGAGAAAAAAGCGAAAATTCTCTTCTATTATTTTGCGTTAAATTTTACATTGGTTTTTTCAGAAGTTATAGGGGGTTTTATTAAGTCTTGTGGCTTAATATTCGATATTTCAACTATTTGAATTCCTCTCTCTTTTGTTTTGTAAAACACACTATTAAAATAGGTTTGTTTAACCTCAGCTTGTAATGTGTATCTGATACCCCTTTCTTTTCTATCGAATATATCATTAAAAAGTGTTGGATATTGAGAGAGATCTTTTGGTAGATAGATGTTTATCTCATCAAAAACCGAGTTCATATCAAACTGATTATCAGTAAAATATATGCATTTATCAATTCGAAGATCTTTTTTATCGGTGATTTTTTCGTTATTTTTGAAAAGGATGCCAGTACCTTCAAATGCTTTACAGACTCTTTTCTCAGGTGTCATAATTTTCTCTCATTTTAAATTATAATATAATTTGGCATAACTTGCTACAAAAAGAGTTGGGTGGGAATAAAAAGGGTTATTTCGCCGCGTTTTGGATCAATGTAAGCCACTTATTATCTCCGTTAACCTGTATCCCGCACGCCTCAGCTGGAGTCTTTCCGCCAAGTGCTTCGTGTGGTCGGATGTAATTGTGGTAGACCTGCATCCCCTTAAGGATCGGTGTATCCTTCTTCTTTAACCCCCTCATGACCTTCTCCCGGTCGCGGATTTCGCCGTTGATTCGCTCCATCTTGTTGTTGTTTGCGTCATTCTGGTGCCCGGCTAATTTGATCGCGTTGATGTGTCGGGACTTTGGCATGGTGTTGATGCGGAACTCCCTCTTAAATGCGTCATGATATGCCGGGAGACCATCGGTGATAAGGATATTTGGAGTTTTCCCCATCAATTCCTTGCCCTCATGAAATAGGCTCTGTGCGTTGTGCTTGTATTTTGTGTCGGCGACCTCCTGAGCAATCCAGAACCGTGTCTCGTCATCCATCAGGGCGAAGAGGTATTTCATATTGCCCTTGACCTTGACATATACCTCATCCGCTCTCCATGTGTCGCCGACGGTTGGATTGAGCTTCTCAACGTAGTTCTTCATGAGGGTGATGTATTTCCCGATCCACTTATTGACCGTCTGGTGACTGACTTCGACACCGAGCAGCTTCAAAGACTTCTGTGTGTTCCTCAATGATTCGCCGCTGAAGTAGAGCTGCATGGCTGCCGTTACTGCCTTCGGGTTGTGTTTCATCTTTTCAAAGCCGATATTGATGCTAAACCGCTTTCCACAATCAAGGCAAATGTGCCGCTGAATATCGCCACTCCGGTTGTGCCGGACACCGGACTTCTGGAGGTTTGCTGATCCACATGCGGGGCAAGTCGTCACAATGACCGGGTCCAGAACGATGTTTGCCTGAACCTCATTTCGCATCGCATAGGAGAGTTTTACGGCGATGATATGCTTGCACTCGACACCGCGCACCTGATGATCCGGGCAGGAACACTTCCAACCGAGCTCAGTCTTTTTTACCTGATATGAGCCATTGCCAGACTGTGACTTGACCCGGTATGATGTGTCACTGTATCTCCAAATCTGGCCGCTCTTTTCTGCGATCTCCTCGCCCCTTTGCTGTCTGGTTGTGGTTAATGGTTCATACTGTATCATCATACTCACTTCACATATATTTAGGCGCCCAAACATAATAAACCTTTGGGCGCCTAAAGTCTTATATATCATAGAAGTAATACAAGATATCATGCAACTACAGAAACAACAATCTCGGATTTACAAGGGAAAGAAATATCCCAAGTATCTCATTGTGATATCACCAAAGGATATAGAGAACTTGGGGTGGGAAGATAAGGATGAATTAGAGCCTACCATTAAAGGCGGAAAACTTATTATCGAAAAGAAGAATGTTCAAACAAGGAATTAAGAAAGAATTAAAACAATCTCCTTTAGGTAATAGTCCAATATTTTAACAACGATGGTAAAGAGGTTTGCTGGGAATGGATAAGGTAAAACTCGCTAAAATACTAGAACAGGCAAAGCGAGAACGAGAAATGCGAGAACAGGATCAACTGAAAAAAGCAAAAGTAAAACGGAAACGCACTTTAACAGAACCACAAAAACTTAAAATTAAGAACTTTATCGGAAAATGCGAATATTGCGATAACGACCCCTACGAAATTCATCACATAAATGGCAATAAAGGTGATAATTCTTACAGTAATTTGATTGTGCTCTGTTCAATTTGCCATAGCGACGCTGGGGGGAAAGGCATTAAGGGGAAATATATCCCCAAAGATGAGCTCCGTATAATTGTACGCAATCGTGATAAAAACACAGCAAAGAGAATTAAGGAGATATTATATAAAAAGAAAAACACCCGCAGAAAGTCGGATAAAAACAGTGCCCCTCAAAAATTATCGATGCCCAAAAAAATTATAAATTATACTAAAACAGATTTAGGACTGCCAGGGGGAGTATTGTAAAATTATTTTTCATTTTTGGTTGAAACAAAAAAATCTCCATTAATCAACCTGACATAGTGAAATCCCATCTTCCTTAAAGAGACAATTCCTTTTTTAATTTGTCTCTTTTTTGGGGTGCCAGCCCATACGAAAAGTCTGCCATGTATTTTTTTATGATAGACCGTTCTGTCACTGATCTTTGTATCTTTTTCACGTTCAGCAATTTGAAGTGATTTAAATAACTTCTCTTTTGTAAACCACACCCCGTTATCTTCACACAAAAACTCAGGAGAGGTGCGTGTCATCTAGGTACCTCCCGAATTTTGACAGGGAATTGAGGATTCCCCCAACTCCCGAAGAGTTGACAGAACCCAAAAAAATATACGGTTAACTGTGATATAATAAAAAAGACAGAACCGTAAATCATCTCAATGTTTATTGATTTTCAACAAATAATACACAATTGATTGGGAATATAAATAAAAACTATAATCTGCGATTTTTCAAATAACATATTGTTACCTCATCCACAAAAACGCATCCCGCACGTAAACAGTTGAGCAAAAAAGCAGGTCTTCTCGATCCAGATATACACTCACCCGATCAGACGAGAGACCTGCAAACAGAAATGCATTGTGTGGCGCGTTGTCTAATTGCGGAATGAGCCGTGCGGTATCCTGATTTCGAACCGTGCTCCCTTAAGGGGGTCACCGGTCTCACGGATCGTAATGCCGGTGATAGAGAGGATATCCCGCGCAAGGAACATCCCGAGGCCGGTGTGCTTCCCGAACCCATGTAAAAAGATCTTCGCTTTCTGATCTTTAGGGATACCAACCCCGTCGTCGCAGAAGATGATGATGATGTCGCTATCGGCTTTCCTGCAATCAAATGACATTTTGGTAACGTGTTCGCCATGCCTGATGGAATTTTCCACTAAGTTGTAGAATACCTTCCCGATAAGAGGATCGGCGTATATCGCGAGCCGGTCAATATTGATCGTGACGGTGATGCCGTTCAGTGGAAGCTGTTCCATAACTGACGTGATGATGGACTGCACATCGTACCACTCTGCTGCCCGCACCCCGATGTCCTGGTACTGCCGCGTGAACTCAATCTGGTTCTGGATGGTCTTCCCCAGAGTCCTGATGTCATGCAGGAACTCAATCTCCTCCTTTTTTGTCCCTGCAGCAAGCGCCATGTCGGTCACTCCCAAGAGTCCGGTAACGGTATTGAGGATATCGTGCCTCGTGACTCTGTTCATGAGGTTGAGCTTTTTGTTTGTGGTAGCCAGTGTTTCCACATAGCGTTTCAGTTCCGCCGAGTAGTATTCCATCTCCTGTTCATAGGTATATTCAAGATTCTTCTGTTCTGTAATGTCACGGACTTGTTCGATAACGCCGGTGATCTTACCGGTCTCCGGACTGAACATCGGGTAACTGAAGATCTCCGCCCATCCCGCGACCTTGCCTGCGGTTTTTATCGTGACGATAGCATGATCGGGTTTGCCGGTCTCCAAGGTCTTCTGCACCGGGCAGATATCGCAGGGCTTGTTGCGCTGGTGGTATGCCTCAAAACACCGCTTCCCCACAAGGGGCATCGACTCAGGATACCAATTCTCAATGGTTTTATTGACACGCAGGATTGTCAGTGACGGATCCTGCACCGATATGCCATCCTTGAGGGCTGACAGGATATCGAGTAAGAAACGCTCCTGCGCTTGAACCGCCTGTTCGGCTTTATTCCTCTCGCTGATGTCGCGGGCTGCGGCGAAAACACCAGCAATATTCCCGGCGCCGTCTTTGAAGACTGATGCGTTGTAGAGGACTTGGATAAGGGTACCGTTCCGATGCCGGATCTCGAGTTCATAATCGGTGACCGATCCGTCCCGAAATACCCTCTTGTACCCCGCTTTTGCTTTATCAGGATCGGTGAAATATTTCGAGAAGTCAGTACCCATGAGTTCCTCGCGGGAAAAACCGGTGACCTTGACGGTTGCTGCGTTCACGTCGCTGATGCTGCCATCAGGGCTAATGGTAACGAGGGGCTCAAGACTCGCTTCAAGCAGGCTCCGGTTGTAAGTGTTTGCAAGCCAGAACTGGCTGCCGGTGTTTGACCGGGAACCTTGATTTTTTGACTTTTTTGTTGAAGTAGTTGATTTTTTCCGCATGAGCTGCCTGATCCCAGACACGGGAGTTCTGGATTGATATGTAGAATGATATCGATGATAAGCTATCGCTCGTACCGATAATCTACTGGTTCAGTCCATTGGATTAAACATTTTGTTTTTGGTTTCGTGCGGGCCTGGTTTCTGGTAAGTTCACTGTTAGTGACCAATATCAGAATTTGACTTGAAAAATTTTCTCTCATAAAAACGGAGATTGTTAGATTCTTAACTCCAATCTATGGGGTAAAAACGGATATAATCTCTCGGTTAGTTAAAATAACCGATTAAAACGCCGTTTTTAGCACCCCCGGTACAAACGCCCGCCAAGGGGTCTTCCGTGGCCGATCGTCCATCGGATCAACCAAAACCCCATCCCCAAAACAGGTGGCCTTAGAACGCTTCTGTATTGCATTTCTGGAACCCATGCAAATCGGGTATTTCTGCAAACGAGGCAATTTCCAAAGACTTCTCTATGGGCGTGGACATCGTTTCCACTCCAGCCGGAAATCGGGATCGCCCGTTTGGCGATCCGGGCGTTTTACGGGGCTATTTTCCCGTGGGTCTTTGGGTACCTGGATCCGTCTTTAAGCAGAGGGGGAGGGGAGATGCCTGTTCATGTGATCCGTGATCTTTCCCCGCGAGAGATTATCACCGATCAACACTAACTGGTTACAGCAATGATTCTCGTAGACTGGCAGATCCGCGACCGCATCGCCCGGGGCTTCATCAGGATCGATCCGTATGATGAAAAGTTCGTGCAACCGAACTCGATCGACATCCGGCTCGGGAACCACTTTGTCCGGTATACGCCGGGCATACAGGTCATCGACCCGTACGATAAGGAGAGCGTCGTTTCCGGTGTGGAGGAGACGGAGGCGGATTCGTTTGTGATCCGGCCGGGCGCATTCGTGCTGGCACGGTCGCTCGAATGCATCGGGCTGCCGGACAACATCGTGGCTACCATCGAAGGCAAGTCCAGCATCGCCCGGCTCGGGGTTACGCTCCACCAGACCGGCGGCTGGATCGATGCCGGTTTCCGGGGCACCATCACGCTGGAGATGTGCAACGTGAATGTGCGGCCGGTGAAGGTGCATGCCGGCATGCCCATCGGCCAGCTGGTTTTCTACACAACCGAGCGGGCAGCGAACCCCTACGATAAAAAGGGGGACGCGAAATATCTCGACCAGCGACAGGCAACGCTCTCGCGGTACCACGCCAACAAAAAACAGCCCGGCGCAATGCAATGAGGGTATATAGATAAAGAACCCATTTTATACGGATAAATCGTTCCGGAAGGGAGATGAACCGATGCGGCTTCTTCTGATTCATTCAGATTACATCGAGTACGAAGCGAAAAAGAAGACAAAGATGGCTGAGGAGGGCCCGGTGCTGTCGGACCGGGAGACCGAGGCGCTCGTGGTGTTCTGTGCGGTCGAATCCGTTGACGAGGAGGACCCGGAGGGCGTCGTCATGCAGGCCGTGCAGGAGATCGATAAGGTCGCCGACCAAGTGAACGTGGACAATATCGTCATCTACCCATACGCCCACCTTTCGAGCGACCTCGCATCGCCGGAATTTGCCATCCAGGCACTCAAATCCCTGGAGACCGAGATCGGGGCGGAGGGGTTTGCTGTCAAACGTGCGCCGTTCGGCTGGTACAAGTCTTTTAAGATCTCCTGCAAGGGCCACCCTCTCTCGGAACTCTCCAAGACCATCGTGCCCGGGGGTGAAGAGGGAGAGCCGAAAAAAGGCAAGAAGGAAGTCACCCATGACTGGTTCGTGATGACCCCGGACGGGACGACACACGATTACCATGATTACCTTGATAATTCTCCGTTCGGCTGCCTCGTCAAAAAGGAGCTGGGCGTCGGGGAACCGACCGGCGGCGAGCCAGCCCACGTGGGGCTGATGCGCTCAAAGGAACTGGTGGACTACGAGCCGGCCAGCGACGTCGGTTGCCTCCGCTGGATGCCAAAGGGGAAACTGGTCCGCGACCTGCTTGCCGACTATGTCCTGCAGCTGGTGCTCCCCTACGGAGCGACGCCAGTCGAGACCCCGGTCATGTACGATCTCGGCGACAAGGCGATCTGCGAGCACGCCGCCAAGTTCGGCGAGCGGCAGTACCGCTTCAAGAGCAACAACCGGAACATGATGCTCCGTTTTGCCGCCTGCTTCGGCATGTTCTCCATTATGCGGGACATGCACATCTCCAAAAACACCCTCCCGATGAAGATGTATGAGCTCTCCACCTACTCCTTCCGGCACGAGCAGAAAGGGGAAGTGATCGGCCTCAAACGCCTCCGGGCGTTCACCATGCCGGACATGCACTCGCTCTGCACGGACATGCCCGAGGCGATGAAGTGCTTCGAGGAGCAGCTCGCGATGGGCTGGAAGACCGGCCGGGACTTCGAGACCGCCCTTGTCGCCGCGTTCCGGTGCACGAAGGACTTCTACGACAAGAACGAGGCATGGGTCAAAAAGATCGTGAAGGACTCCGACTGCCCGATGCTGATCGAGATCCTCTCTGAACGTGTCCATTACTGGGAGGCAAAGATTGACCTTGCCGCCATTGATGGGCAGGGGCGGCCGGTGGAGAATCCGACCGTCCAGATCGACGTCGAGAGCTCGACCCGGTTCAATATCAAGTACTACGAGGAAGACGGCAGCGCGGTCTACCCCCCGATCCTGCACTGTTCCCCGACCGGCAGTGTCGAGCGGGTGATCTGCGCGATCCTTGAGAATATCTCCACGCAAGCAGTCCCGTCGCTGCCCACTTGGTTATCACCGGTCCAGGCGCGGGTAATACCGGTCGCCGAGCGCCATACCGTATATGCGGGAGAGGTCTGCACCGCACTGAACGCTGCACAGGTCCGGTGTGATCTGGATGACCGCGACGAGAGCGTGGCCAAGAAGGTGCGTGAGGCCGGCATGGACTGGGTGCCGTATGTGATCGTAATCGGCGATGAGGAAGTCGCCGGCAAAAATCTGACGGTCACAATCCGGAAAAAGTCGGAGCCAAAGAAGCCGCACAAGGAGCAGCTCACGACCGAGGCGCTCATCACGGCCATACGGAAGGAAATTCAGGGCATGGCGTTCCGCCCGCTGTACACCCCCCGCCTTCTCTCGAAGAAGGCCCGGTATATCTGATTTTTTTATTTTTATAGTGGGTATATTGGTACCAAATATCCCGGTTCCCGGTTTTTCTCTCGATTACGGAAGGAATTGTGCCTGCTCGAAGAGATTCTTCCGAATCTCTTCTCGTGCTCCTGCGTCGCATTTCGAAAATATTCTTATGAATATTTTCTCATCTCTCATCTCTTCGCGATTCGATAACTCGAAGAGTTCCGCATGGAAATCTTCTCCTGGTCATCCCGCCCGGTGGATCGCGTTGAACACCCCCGGATCGCCCCTGCAGATTTCGCGATGATGTGCGTATTACCTTTTCGGGAGTTATCGCAACAGGAGATGCTACAACGGCGGGGAATTAATCGTCACTCAAGTAAGGATTAATTGGAGAAGAATTCATCAGGGATTGAGATTTATGTAACGACCTGTTTTGTCCTGAACCGGTTCCTGACCTTCTCGGAAAAGTATTTTCCCACTGCATCTGAATGTATGAGATCCGCGTAGACTTTTGCAGGGACACCCGAATACTGGTAAACAAGTCCTGTGTGAAATTCGATCTCTAGGATTTTTGTAGTGTCATCATATCCCAGAGAACGCAGAATACGGGACTTAACCGGCTGTCTTTCCAAGAGTATTACCACTTTCAATCTGGTGCGCTGGGCGGTTAATTGTTTTTATAAAAAAATGAAATAGAGAATTCCATTTAATTCACAGTTGATTGTGTATCTTCTTCAGAATTCTTCAACTGCGGGAGTTTGAGTGGTTCATCAGAAACACGAGAAGGAGAAGAACTCTTTAGAGTTCTTCGAGGCAGAGAATCGAAGAACCCTGATGGGTTCTTTTCCAGCCTGCCCTTCACTTCGTGAACGGCAGTCTCCCCCAAGAGCGTTAAAAAAATTATTTCATATGCTGCCTATCATGCCGAAGGAGTCCCTTCTGGAAGGGACAAGGAGGAGACCGGCCCGGGAGACGGCAGGATTCGTGGACACCGGTCAGTGAATGTAGTGTTCGAGGGTTTTTTTCAGTTCTTGGAACGACACCGGCTTCTGGAGCATCCCGAGCAGGGGGTCGTTCATCTGTGCCAGCTTTTCCGGTACCGACGGGGATGCGGTAAACAGGATGACCGGGACATCCCGCATTCCGTACTCTTCCCGCAGCCGTCCCAGGAACTCCCAGCCGGATATGGGCGTCATCATCACGTCAAGCAGGATCAGGGACGGGGGGTCTTTTCTGACCGCATCCAGTGCGTCGATCCCGTTGGTGATCAGAACCGGGTCATATCCCAGCTTTTTCAGCAGGAGTTCCATAAGGTCAAGGATGGGCTGATCGTCCTCGACCACCACAATCTTGCGCGTCATACGTGTTCTCCTCCTTTTGGTCTCTTTTTTGGCAGGTGAATGGTAAACGTGCTCCCGATATTTACTATGCTGTCGACGCTGATATACCCGCCGTGCAGCTGGATGTACTTTTTCGCGATGGAAAGCGAGAGCCCGGTACGCTCGTAGTTTCGGTTCTGTTTACCTTGGTCGGGAGAACCGGCAGGCTCGAAGATCTCATCGAGCCGGGCATCGGTGATCCCGACACCGTTGTCCCGGATCGCGAGCCGGTGGAAGGGATGGGACGGCTCGGAACGGTACGTGATCCAGATCTTCCGGGGGGGCTTTGAATAGGTGACGCCGTTTGTGAGCATCGCATCGATCGTCATCGCGATCTTCTCCCGGTCCGCATCAAACGTGAGGTCTGCCGGGAGATCGGTATGGATCTCCGCCTTCACGGCATATCCCCCTTCCTCGACAATGGAGCGGACAAGTTCCGGCACAGAAAAGATCGAATAGTTCAGCTCGGTCTCGCCCGCATCGAGCACCGAGAGTTCCAGCATCTGGTTGATGATCTGGCGTTCACGGTCAACGCTTTTTACGCACCGCTCGAGGATCTGGCGGGTCTCTTCAGTCACCCCGAACGCCTGCGGATCCTGCATCAGCAGGTTGAGGTACCCCATGATAGGCTGGAGCGGCGTCCTGAGATCGTGGGCGACCGTGCTGATGATGTCTCGCCTCCGCTCGTTGGTCTGCTCGACATGTTCCCGGAACTCTTCCCATTCAGTGTTGTCCACGATGTTGATGAGGCAGGCCGCTTTCCCGTTCCGGATGATCGGCGTAAAAAAGAGCACGCCGCGGCGGGTCTTCTGGTCCTTTGCAAAAAACCGGAACTCGGCACGCGACGCCACCGGATCGGCGCTCTCCCATTGCCGAGAAAAGGCGAGAAACGCCTCACGGTCATCCGGAAGGACAAAATCGGCAAGGTCTCTGCCGGTGCATTCCTCCGGCCCGTAGCCGGAAAACGCGGAAAATGCCGGGTTGGAAAAGACGATCTTCTTATCGCCCGTGATCACGATGGCAGTCGGGGAACTCTCGGTCAGCTGCCGGTACTGGGCGGCCGTGTCATCCGCCTCTTTGCGGGCAAGTTCCCGCTCGTTGATGTCGATGACCGAACAGCTGACCGTGCTGCCGCTAATCCGGCTCCAGGACAGGTTCACCCGGGAGGGTTTGCCGTCCCTGGTGACAAAACAGGTCTCGAAATTCCTGATGTCCTCGCTTGAACCAAGCAGCTCGAAGAACCGCCGCTGCGCCCCATGGTCGAAGAGCAGCGCGGAGAAGGGCATATGGGTCAGCTCTTCTGCGGTATACCCGAGCATCGCCCCAAACTGCTGGTTGGTGAGCTGGATTGCAAAACTGTTCTTGTCGAAGAGGACGATGCCCAGCAGCGAGTTGTCAAAGATGCTGCGGTACCGTGCTTCGGACACCTGAACCTTCTCAATGAAATAGGCGATGGCGGTAGCGACGCAGATGAACAGGATCGCCTGCCCGGTTGCGGACCAGAGCGAGAGGGTATCCGGAAAGAGGAAGACGTAGACGAGGCATTCGTATGCAATTGCGCAGATACCGGCAACCAGTATCCCGCGCCGGGGATAGAAATACGTCGCGTACAGGATAGGAAAATAGAAGAGCTGGGGATAGATGGTCTCGACATTCCGCGCCAGCGCGATCGCGGTGATGAGAATGCACGAGACAGCAAGGGAGAGGATCACCCAGAAGCGGACGAGATCCGTGTGAGAGACACGGTACTTCCCGAATGTGATTTCCCGCTCCATGAATGATGTGGATTACTCCTGAAAGATAATAAAGGTGCCATCTCCGGCGGGTCATGGCAATAAGGATGAGCGGTTTTACCGGGTAAGGGGGGAGAGCTTCTGGATCACCCGGTCAACCTGTGCCGCCGAGGTACCGATATAGGTATCCGGTGCAAGGAGGGCGGCGATATCCTCTTTCGAGCAGAACCGGACCACCTCCGCGTCGGTTCCAAGTACGTCGGCAAGCGGGCGCCCTTCCGCGAGCGCCTGCATGCTGGCAAGCCGCACCCGCTCGTGGGCGTCCTGCCGGTTCATGCCCCTTCTTGTCAGCTCGATCATCACCGATTCGGCCATGTTGATCCCGTGCAGGAAACCGAGGTTCCGGCGGATTGCCGCCCGGTTGATCAGGAGGCTGTCAAGGACCAATGTCATCACCCCGATGATATGGTCGGTGAGGATTGACGCCTCGGGAAAGAGCACCCGCTCGCAGGAGGAGTTCGTGAGATCGCGCTCGTCCCAGAGCGTGTTGTTGGCAAGTGCCGGTTCGATCGCGGAACGCACGATCCGGGCAAGGCCGCAGACCTGTTCCGAGCGGATCGGGTTGCGCTTGTGTGGCATCGTAGACGACCCTACCTGCTGTACCCCGAACGCCTCTTCCACCTCCCCGATCTCGGTCCTCTGAAGCGAGCGGATCTCGATCCCGATCTTGTCGAGCGTGGTAGCGACATTGCCAAGGAACATGAAGTATTCCGCGTACCGGTCGCGCGAGATCACCTGGTTGGAGACGTCCACCGCTGTGAGGCCGAGTTCCTGCATCATCGCGGCCTGCACCTCCATCCCGCAGGGGCCAAGCGCAGCCTGCGTCCCCACCGCACCGGTCATCTGGCCCACCACAACCCGGGGGCGCAGCTGTTCCATCCGCTCGATATGCCGGCCAATCTCACTTGCCCAGATGGCAAACCGCAGCCCGTAAGTCGTCGGTACGCCATGCTGCCCGTGCGTCCGGCCGACCGCCACCAGCGTCTTTGTCTCGCCGGCCCTTCGGATCAGCACCACGAGCAGCCGGCGGAGTTTCCCGTCAAGGAGATCGAGCGCTTGGCCGAGCTGGAGGCCGGTCGCGGTGTCGAGAATATCGTTCGAGGTCGCACCGTAATGCACCCACCTCCCCGATTCCCCGCAGACCTCCGAGATTGCCCTCACGATCGCCATCATGTCGTGGCTGATCTCCGCCTCGATCTCCTTTGCCCGGGCGTACGAAGCCCTGCGGGCATTTTCCCCGATCTCCGCTGCCGCATCAGGTGGGATCAGTCCCTGCGCCGCTTCCGCTCTCGCAAGCGCTGCCTCCGCAGCAACGATGCAGGAAAACCGGTTCTCTTCGCTCCAGACGGCTCGCATCTCCGGTGTGCCGTACCGGTACTCGATCGGGTGGACTGCCATAGGAAGAGATGGATCTCAGGAGAATATCAGGGTTGGCCATCCCGGAGCGGAGTCAAATCCCTTTCCGGCACGGGATGAGACCGGCCGGGCACCCGTAGGCAAAAAACTGACCGGCTGACCCGCAGGGCGGGGTGGTTGCCCGTCAACAACCATTTATATCCGTATCCTCAATACTCCCACAACCATGCCGGCACGGCCGAACCACCCTTTTGTGCGGTTGATCATTTCAATGGCGGTCTGTATTGCTGCCTTCTGCATTAACGCATTCCTTGCGCTCCCCCTGATCCCCGCATGGTTTGCCACGCTCGAACGACCGTCGTTTCTCCCCCCGGACCCATATCTCGTCCCGTCCACCCTGTTCGTGTACCTGATTCTTGGTCTCGCATTGTACCAGCTCTGGCAGGCATCCCACGTAGATGAACAGGATAAGATGCTCTGTCTGGCACTCCTTTTTTTCACCCTTATCCTGCTCGGGCTGTGGTGCTACCTGTTCTTTGGTCTCAGGTCCCCGATCATGGGGGTGATGATCAGCGTGCTCGTCATCGCTGTGCTCATCGCAACGATGGTGCAGGCACTCAAGGTATCCTTCGGGGCCACGCTCCTCCTCTTTCCGCTCGTCATCCTCGTCTTCATTATTGCGTATGCAAATTACCTGATCGTGGAACTCAACCCATCGCTTTCGGTCTTTGGGGTCTAAGGAAGGGACAGGAGGAACAGACAAACCGGATTATGTGCTGACAGAACGGGCAGGAAAATTCCACGGAGATTTCTCACGGTGATCCCTGTTACTGTGCGGTATGGCAGCAGCAGCGTCCACTCCATAAAAAATTATGGCTGAAGTCTCTTTGCATATCCGCTGGCGGTCATCCGCGATAATTTTGTTCGCCAGCAGCAGCGATAAGGAACCGTTATGCCTCGTTTACGACCAGGGGATCTGCAGGCCGCCGGCATAGCTGATAATGCAGGCGATAGCACCAAAAACAAACGCCCACAACGAGGGCGTTCCGGTCAGGAAGAACGCAACGAGTACCACACTGTACACGGACAGCGCCGCGATCAGTTTCCCGGGCATACATAACAATTCTGTCCGGAATAATAAACCATTTCGCCCTTGAGTGGCCGGACTGGATCCGGCAACGACAGAAAGGTACGTCGGATCACCGCTGCCGGATCCAGCTGCCGCCCCGTCCCCTCCCCGTGCCGGTGAGGGCTGGAGGATAGTTGCGGTTTTCAGGTTATCTTCCCGCCCTTCCGACGCCCATAATACCCATCACCGCCAACACTGATCCCAATGGATATTCCTGCAGCGTTCGATGCCTTCTTCCCATATAGCGGGTACCGCCCGTACCAGCGGGAGATGCTCGGGTTTGCCGCCGCGTGTGCGCGGGAGGGGAAGATCGCTATGATCGATGCGCCGACCGGCAGCGGGAAATCGAGCGTGATTGCATCGCTCCTCGCTGTGCGCGACGGGAGGAAAGTCATCGTCGCGGTGCGCACCGTCAGCCAGCTCACGACATTCATCCGGGAGCTGGCGCTCATCCGGCAGAAGCAGCCGCAGATCCGGGCCGTCTACCTCATCGGGAAGGGGAGCGTGTGCCCGCTCGGCGGAGAGGGGGACGTGTATCGCCGCTGTGAGGGAGTCAAAAAATTCTCCACGGCCCTCATGCGTGAGCGGGCGGAAAGAGGTGCGCTTCTGCCGGCAAAAGACCCGTTCATCAACCAGCAGATCCGGCGGATGGACCAGGAGCACCCGATCATCTGCCCGTATTATATCCACAGCAGGATGTTTGTGACCGGTGATGCCGGTGGCCTCCGGATGGTATCATCGGCCGGTCTCCGCTCAAAGGCCGAACGGGTACTGGCCGCTCCGGTCGATCCTAAGGAGATGGCCGGGTTTGCCGGCGACGTCTGCCCGTACGAACTGCTGATGCTGGCAGCAAAGAGCGCGGATGTGATCGTGGTGAACTACCACCACCTATTCGATCGGGAGATCCGGGAGCAGATGTACGAGAACCTGAATATCGAGCCACAGGATGTCCTGCTGCTGATCGACGAGGCGCACAACTGCGGCGACGCGATCCAGTCGATCGAGAGTGCCGATCTCGCGGAACGCGACCTCGAGCAGGCGTCCCGCGAGCTGGCCGGCCTGAAGCGGCAGCACAAGGGGGCTGAGGCGGTCCGGCACGTGCTGCCCCGGCTGACGGATTATATCCAGGGGCTCGGGAATTCGACCGAGCCTGAGGACTGGTTCGATCCCGCAATCTTCGACCGGATGGTCGTGAAGGGATCGTTATACCGGGATCTTGAGGAGATTGTTGACGAACTGATGGTGCTTTCCGAAGCGGTGCATGAGAGGAACCAGAAAGCGGGGGATTACCGCGAGACCGCAATCGAGCGGCTGACGCTCTTCCTCTTGCGTCTCTCGCAGTCCGCTCATGACGCGGCCTACCTGACCGTATACCGCAGGGACGAGACCGGCACGACCCTGCAGGTCAGAAACATCGACCCGGCAACCCCTTTATCAGAGATCTGCGCGGCGCACGCCTGCTGCGTCCTGATCTCGGGGACACTCTCACCGGTAGAGAGTTTCCGGCGGCTCTATTTCGGTGACGCGGACATTTCAACGCTGACCCTCCCCAATTCCTTTCCCCGGGAGAACCGGCTAATCTGCTGTGCCGACGACATCACCACGGCATTCTCCCTCCGCCAGAACCGGGAGAATACCAGCCGGATCGTCCAGTATATAACCACCTTTGCTGCTTCGGGAGGAAACCGTGCCGTCTACTTCCCGAGCTACCAGATCCTCGAATCTTTTGCCGCCCTTGCCGTCCCGCACCTAGGGAACCGGAAGGTGTACATCGAGCCCCGGAATGCCGGGGAAGCCGGATCGGCGCTCGCGGAGTTCCTTGCCCTCCCGTCGCGGGGGGAATCCGGCGTCATATTCGCGGTCTGCGGCGGAAAATGGAGCGAAGGGCTCGATTACCGGGGTGAGATGCTTTCCGGTGCGATGGTCATCGGCCTGCCGCTGGCACCGTTCACCCGGGTTCGCCGGATGATCATCGAATACTTCCGGCGCAGGTATGGAGACGAGGGGGAGTTCCTCTGCTATACGCTTCCAGCGATCAACCGAGCCCTGCAGGCGCTCGGGCGGGTGCTGCGCACGCCGGAGGACCGCGGGGTACTTGTCCTTGGGGAAAAAAGGTTCCTCGAAAAACGGGTACTGACGGCGCTGCCGGCATGGATACGGGACGAGATGATCGTGTGCGACGACAACCGGTTCCGTAAGGAGATGGTCCGGTGGAAGTGAGGGGCGGTTCGTGCCGGCTTGGCCTCTGGCATGTCCATGTCTGGTGGTGCGGTGATGTAATCCACCGCGTCCGGTTTGCGACAACAGGCATTGCCGGGACGGTGCCGGCCGCCATCCGGCAATACTGTGCCGGCGCAGTTGTGGATCTCTCGGCGCTCGACACAATCGCATGCGAAGGTGAGGCCGTCGCTGCACGGATCTACCGGGCGGTCCGGGGCGTGCCATACGGCCGCACCGCAACCTATGGGCAGGTCGCCCATGACGTCGGCACCTTCCCGCGTGTCGTGGGACGTGCGATGGCGAACAACCCGACACCGCTTGTCGTACCCTGCCACCGGATTGTCGCAGCGGACGGTATCGGTGGCTTTTCACCGGCACTTGAGATCAAGGAGCTCCTTCTCGCGATGGAGAAAAAGGGGATACGGAAAGGAGCACGATGATCGTCTATGCGGACGGGTGCGGCACATTGAATTGTGCCGTGCTCCCACATACTACGGGACCGGGAGAGGCGTCATGAGATCTGCAGTGATCCTTGTCGGCGGGGAGGCGCGTCGGGCAAACGGGAAAGAGAAGTACTTCTTCATGTACGAGGGAAAGTCATTCATCGAACGGCTGGTGGGTACCCTCCGCACGATTACCGACGAGATCATACTCGTCGCCCGCGACCCTGCACAGTGCGAACGGTTCCGGGGGATCGGAGGGGTCCGGTGCATCACCGATATCCGGACGGGGATCGGCCCGGTGGGCGGGCTTCATGCCGGGTCCCTTGCCGCCCAAGGCGACCTGATCTTTGTTTCTGCCTGTGACATGCCATGCATCGATGCCGCGGTTGTCACCCATCTCTTCGAGGCGATCGGGGGATTCGATGCGGTGATCCCGCAGTGGAGCCCGGAGATGTTTGAGCCGCTGCATGCGGTCTACCGGCGCTCGGCGCTGCTGCAGTACCTGGAGAGCCACGAATCGCTTTCGCTCCGCACCATGATACGAACCCTCAGGACCCGGTATATACCGGTCGAGGAGTTGAGGGTGTTCGATCCGGCACTCCGGACGTTCATCAATATCAACAAGATCGATGAACTGGAAGAGATCAACACCTCCCGGCCCGGCGGCTCTCCGGGGAGATGACGGGAGATAAAATTTAGTTTTTCGTGGAGATGCTTACTCGTCCCTCCACAGGATTCTGGCGATACCACGTGCCCCGATATCCTGTGCTCTAACATTATATGCAATAAGGTTCTCTCTAGTGTATACAGAACCGTATCAACGGCAATCTCATGTACGGGGGCAGATTGGAGCATGGAACCGTTATCGGGCGAGAATGAAGAAGTGCTGCGCCTTTTCATTGTCGCGGCAGCCTCGATCGGCGCCATCCTCACCACTATCTTTTCCCTCACCCACGGCATTTTCGAGGTCTTCCCTTTCCTCTACATCCTGCCTATCATCCTCGCGGTCTATTTTTACCCGAGGCGGGCAGTCATCTTTTCGCTCTCCATCAGCCTCCTCTATATCTGCCTCGTGTATCTCCTCGGGGCGTTCGACCCGTCCCTCATCGCCGTCTCCACTGCATGGTTTGCCATCTTCATCACCCTTGCCGTGGTCGCGTCGTCATATGCTAACCAGCTGCTGGAGGAGAAGGTCAGGATCCGGCACGTTCTCGACACGTCCCAGGATGGCATCTTCTGCTTCGACCTCCCTGCCCGGCGCATCCGCGCGATCAACAGGAAATGCGCACTCTGGCTGGATTACGACCGTGAGGAACTTCTCGGGTGTGACCTCGCGGTCGTCTGGGCCGATGCCGGGGAGCGGGAGCGTTTTCTTGCCGATGTCATAGCAAAAGAGACCGGTGCGACCACGGAGGCGCTCTTCCGGCGAAAGGACGGCGGAATTCTCCGGTTCATCATCTCGGCGGTGCTGGTGACCAAGAACCAGATCGTCTGTTCGGCAATAGATATTACCGATTCCAAGATTGCAGACGAGGAGATTCGGCAAACCCTTGAAGACCTCGAAAGGCAGGTCAGGGAGCGCACGGCCCATCTCGAGCGGATCAACGAGGAGCTGCGTGCGGAGATCATGGAACGTCGCAGGATCGAGAACGCGATGCTGTCCGGCAAGACGGCAGCAACGAAGAAGCTCCCTGACGAGGAGGAACGGCCATGACCATCACGGCCGCAGCAAAGAGGCAGCTGTTCTGGACGGCCGCTATTATCGTGACCATCGCCATTGCCATCTCGTCGACAGTCTTCTCGCTCACTCACGGCATCGACGATGTATTCCCGTTCATCTATTTCCTCCCTATTATCCTTGTCGTGTATTTTTACCCGAGAAAAGGCGTGCTCTTCTCGGTCGGGATCAGCGTAATCTTTATCATGCTCGTGTACTACTACAGCAGGTTCGACCCGACGCAGGTGGCAATCTCGACGGCATGGTTCGTGATATTCGTGACAATCGGTGTCGTCACGTCGTCGTTTGCTGAGGGTCTCCGCGATGAAGAGAAGAAATACCGGGGGATCTTCGAGAACTCGCAGGCAGGTATCTTCACCATCCAGCTCAGTTCGCAGCGCATCCTGGAGATCAACGGCAAGTTTGCGCGGATGCTGAAATACGATCTGGACGATCTCAGGGGACGGGATCTTTCGCGCATGCTGCCTGATGCCGAAGAACGCGCCCGGTTCATGTGCCAGGTCCAGGCGGGAGCCCAAACCGGGGAGATGGAGATCCTTTTCACCAACCGTGAGGGCGGTACGCGCCAGTTCCTCGTATCTGCCTCGGTTACCCCGAACAACATCGTCATCTGCTCTGCCATCGATATCACCGAACGCAAACTGGCAGAACAGGTGATTGCCAGGGCCCGGGACGAGCTGGAACGCCGGGTCAGGGAGCGGACAGAGGAGCTCCTCCGGGCAAACGGGGAACTCAAGGCTGAGATCCAGGAGCGCAAACGGTTCGAGGCGGCAATACAGCTGGCCAACCGGAAACTTAACACGCTCTCCGGCATCACAAGGCACGATATCCTCAACCAGATCACAGCGATCGTGATGTACCTTTCCCTTGCCGAGGAGGTCGTGACCGATCCGGTCATGCGCGATTACCTCAAAAAGATCGAGCAGGTCACCCAGCTGATCCAGAAACAGATCCGGTTCACCCGCGATTACCAGCATATCGGTGCGAGCGCCCCGCAGTGGTTGAACGTGACTGCGACCATCGATGACGCAACTGCCGACCTCGACCTCAGGGGCGTCCGGATCGAACGGGATACCGCAGATCTTGAGATCTTTGCCGACTCCCTTTTCGGCAAGGTCTTTTTCAATCTTGTCGACAACTCGCTGCGCCACGGAGAACACGTGACGACCATCCGCTTCTCGTTTGCGGAGGGCGGGAACGAACTGATCCTTTTCTGCGAGGATGACGGGGTCGGGATCCCGGAGAACGCGAAAGAGCGGATATTCAAGCGCGAATACTACCGGAACACGGGATACGGGCTCTTCCTTGCAGAGGAGATCCTGAGCATCACCGGCCTTTCCATAAAAGAGACCGGCGAGCCGGGGAAAGGGGCCCGGTTTGAGATCCATGCCCCAAAAGGAAGCTACCGGTTTACCCCGGGAGCCGTAAAACCGCAACCATTCTCATCGTGACAATATTCCCCCCGGGCCGTTATGGGAAGAGTCCATGACCTGCAAGCGGCGGACAGGTCGTGTTCTGGCCGATTAGGTGGGGTGGACTCTGCCTCATATGCTCTTTTTCCTGCCGCTTGCATCCCGGCAGTAGTGCCCAAACTCGCTGTTTTTAAGCGCATCTCCGGAAAAGACCGGACCGTCCCGGCAGACCCGCTGGCCACCCGGGTCGATGCAGCAGGAGCCACAGATCCCGATTCCACACTTCATGTACCGGTGGAGGGAGAACTCGCTCGTTCCCGCACGCCCGTACCCGTCGACCTTTGCGAGGACCGATCGCATCATCGGTTCCGGCCCGCAGACTGCAATCCGGTCATAACTGCCCGGGTTCAGGTCATCCATGAGTGTGGTTACGAACCCCCGCTGTCCGAGGGTCCCGTCATCAGTTGCTATTACCACGTCCGTGCACTCGTCCAGCTGGTCGACAAAGAGCAGTTCAGCCTCGGTTTTTGCACCTAGGAGGAGTGTCATGACGCAGTCCGCACGGGCAAGCGGCAGCAGCGGTGCCGCCCCCACGCCGCCGGCTACCGCGAGCATCCGCTCACCCCGGCTAAACCCGTTCCCGAACGGTCCGCGTATACCCAGGATATCCCCGTCTTTTTTATCAAAGAGCGCACCGGTTGCATCCCCGACCTTCTGAACCGTGATACTGTTCTCCGACGAGAGCGCCATAGGTATCTCGTCCACGCCCGGCACCCAGACCATCACGAACTGCCCCGGTTCAAAAGAGATCGACCGGTCAAAAAAGAACGTTCTGACCGTCGGAGTTTCTTGTTTGATCTGTGCAATCCCGACCCGTTGTGGCAGCTGGTCAGTCATGGGCACACCCCACGATCTCAGCCGGGTCGATGCCCTTCTTGCTATAGAGCTCGTTTCTGATGGTGCCGAAGATTGCGATGTCACGCTGGAGTGCGCTGCCGATCTCGACTGCCTGCGCCCCTGCCATCATCATCTCGATCACGTTAGCCGCAGTTGTGATCCCTCCGCACCCGATGACCGGGATCCTGCAGGCTTCGTAGAGTTCGTACACGCACCGGACAGCGACCGGAAAGATCGCGGGGCCGGAGAGCCCCCCGAACCGGTTGCCCAGAACCGGCCGCCGAAGTTCCGTCGAGATCCTCATCGCTTTTACCGTGTTGATTGCGACGATCGCGCTTGCCCCGCCGCATTCAGCCGCCTTCCCGATGGCCGTGATGTCGGTGACATTCGGGGTGAGCTTTACCCATGTCGGAACACCGAGACCGCTCACCGCACGGGTGCATGCCTCCACCAGTGCCGGGTCAGTCCCGATCGCCGCCCCGTACCCCTCCGCGTGCGGGCAGGAAAGGTTCAGTTCAAACCCGGCGACCCGGCCGGCAAACCAGCTGGCCACCTCGGCAAACTCCGACGTGTTCCCGCCGAAGATGCTTGCGATCACGGGCTTCTGGGCAAGCGGCGCCAGTTCCTCCACGAAATCCTTCGAGGGGTTCGGGAGCCCCATCGCGTTGAGAATACCATCATCGAGCACGGCAACGCACGGGCCGGCATGCCCTTCTTTGGGAGCCGGGCCGATCGACTTGGTCACCACGCCCCCGGCACCAAGAGCGAGCATCCGGGAGAGCGAGGCACCGGTTGTACCGAGCACACCGGCAGCGAGCAGGAGGTGGTTAGAGAGCGCCACGCCACCCACTGTAACGGGCCCCGGCCGAATCGTTACCATTCATCAGGAAATGGTCGTTATTTATTATAAAGAGCATCTGTTTGGGTGGATTAACACCTCCAATGTTTCTCATGCGCACACTGCAGGATATAACTGGCCGGGATTTGATCAATATGAGAAAGCTGGGATGATTCCCTTGCCTTCATTCACATTATGGTATCAACTGGCCGATTATGCTGCCTGATCCCTGTGAGAAATAAACCGTCGGATTATTCGGGGTATCATTCACGGCAATACCATTCGGCGGGTTTGTTCCGTACGGCATTGGAAAATCGGTAATGCACTTGCTTTTTACCGGGTAGATCCCCTGATGAACTGGGACAACAGTATGAACTACAGGTTTCACCCGTGCCTGTCTTTTCTGAACCCCCATATTTCTGGGTTTGATCGTGATGGTCTTTGAAGGGAAGACTGCCTTGTTGCAATAAATTTTTTTAGTGGCGGTACTTATCTTACCCGCCCAGTCACTGATCCATGCATCACCATTGTCTGCGAGCGCAATCCTCTTTGGGTTGGAAGTTTTCAAGTCTTTCACGTAATGATAGAACGTACCTGTTTCCAGTTCCAGCCGGTACGTGCCGATCTTTTGGTAATCATCATAAAAAGTGAACCAGATATTTTCTGGATCTGTCGGAGAATCCCCGACAATACCAACGGCTCCCGTAAAAGAAACTGCGGGATAGGGGTTGATCCAAACGGTGATCTTGTTTAATGAAGGCTGCAATCTGGCAAGGAACGGCACGTTTGTCACAGGCTGGTCAGAATAGAGAGTGACCCATATCTCCTCACCATTATCCCGCACCCATAGGCCGTTGGGGCAGCTGAGGAGTGTGGGCATCTCCCGCAACTCCCAGATATCAGCTGATTTCCTGTCAGCATTCAGCCTTCCGATCAGTGCACCCTTTGACTGTGGATAACAACCAGGAAGGGAGCCTACAACACCATAGCCAATATACCAAGCGTTTTCATACCTGTCAAACATTACATCCGTGGGTAGGGAGATTGGATAATTGTTGTATTGTGATGAACCGATTGGCCCTTGAGTAGCACCATACGAAGTTAACGTCCCCGAACCCGGTTCCAGCTGAATGAGACGGTGTCCAGATTCGAGAGCTGACCAGACGGTCTTTTTCGGTCCATAGGTGATACCCAACGGGCATCCGCCGCCGCCAGGTACAAATGCATGCAACCCTTGGGGGATCACCCACTCCCTGACATTGTGAGCATCGGCATGGACCGAGAGTTCACCGATAACGTCCACAATGTACTTGGTGTAATAGAGCCGTCCATTCTGTTCCGGTGTTAGGAACTGGAGGTAAAAAGGGTACGGGTTGGGCAGATTGAGCGGCAACTTCCATGTATTCAGGATCGCCATATTGTTTCTCCGGTTAACTCTTATATTTTTGAATTATTATATTTATCTGGTTCAATAGTTCTGTTGCATCGGTTCTGGCACGTTCGCGGGAGATCGGGCATATTGCAAAAGGGTGGTGCGTGGCGGGAGATGTCTCACTATTCACAAAGTACAATACATGCAATATATGCCCATTATGATATATTCTTTATATGATGCTTAGTGCAACGTTGAGCTAGGTGGAAGGGCATGGAAGAAGAAGAAATAGAAAAAAGATTTAGGACATTAGAATCTGAAATATAAAAATTAACCAAAGAAGTTAAAGAGTTAAAAAGAAAGCCAACCTCAGATTCAGATGAACTTAATCCCATAATTGCGGAAAGATTGCAGGAAGATTCTAAAAGGCAGGGCTTTCGTTTTTAACATTTTTTTAAGGTTCCGTTGCGTTGTCGTGACTTCGTGGCGTTTTTCGTAGCATGGTGCATCGCGGGAGATTTTGGGGAAGCCATCAAAGGGAGTTATTATCACATCAGGATATTATCAGGCAAATATGAAGAAGAGGATAATATTTGCTCTCATGATCGTTTGCATTGTGGCTATTATTGTTGCCGGATGCACCAGCACAGTATCGACAGGTGCATCCACACAAGCAACAACTGCGCCGACTTCGGCAGTACCGACTCAGATCCCATCACCTGTAACAACTATTGAAACGGCAACCCCCACAACTACCGTTGCTATCGTTACTCAAACACCTATAGCAAATCCAGATCCCACAGATGTTTCAAAAATCCAGTTCACAAAATATTCAGATAATGACTTCAGCCTTGAGTATCCCTCAACGTGGAATGTATCAAAATCTGGCGAATATATCGGTTACAATGTTACATTTACAAGTGCAGACCACAACCAAAAATTTGTTGCCTATGTCTTTGGTGGACTTGGAGGAAATTTTGTTGTTAATCCAACATGTGATCGGGGAAAGAATGAGGTATCCTATAAGTATCAAGATCTTGGCGGTTCTGATGTTAGCGATTGTCAATATGCTCAGAGCGGTAACACGATGACTTCAAGATATACCTTGACTACACCAAAAGGTTCTGCCGAGTATCCCTTAGCATATACAACGAAAACTTTTGTAACCGTTCATGATATATTTGAATTCTCGTTTATTTCTGATGATGTGAATATTCTAAAATACCACGATCTGAAAGAATACATGTTCTCATCAATTACCACAAATGACATCTCATAAACATTGAACTTTTTTACTGTGCTGAAGTCCTCACAATGGAAGAGGACACGATGTCATTTTACACTACATCTAATGTTACGGACATTCAGAAATACCATGACCTAGAAGAGTATATCATCTCATCAATTACTCCCAATGACATCTGATAAACAATCAACTTTTTTAAAATGGAGAGGCTCTCATCGAAAGAGGACATGTCGGCACAGTTTCACACCCCACAAACCTTACCTTCATCCCATCCCTCTAGCCAATGAGATTTATGCCAAACCAGTACACAAGTTGCCGGGTCACCTGTCACCACTGCCATCATGAATGGACGTATATGGGAGGACGGCTCGCCAGCCTTGCACGAACCAGAAGACCGGTGAGGGTCACATGTCCCCGCTGCCGTAACCGGGTGGTGATGGATGCGAGGAATGCGGTGTAAATTCCCTCAAAGTCCAGACAACGCAACAGAACCGATGGAAGACAATGATCGGACTGTCGGTGAAAATAAAGACTGAGCTGGTTGCGGTTTTTACCCTAAGTTTTTTACCATTTGAGCTTGTATTGGGGAACCCAAAATGCGAAGTTTACCGCTATCGCTATTACCTCAACAATGCTGGCAGCAAGAACAAGACTTAAGGGGAGATTTTCGTGCAAATAAAACACACCCAAATTTACGGCAAATATTACTATTGTAACTACTATAATCATTCTTGTCGGAAAACTGAGCATATTAAGGCTTCTTTTCGGAAAATTTGAATGAATGAAATCCGCCCAAATGCCCATGTTATCAACATTTATACTTGTATCGGGGTTCTGTTAAATGTTCTTCAAACTTAAAATTGGATTGAAACATGCCGGGACCCATCCTACCAAAAAAGTCCCGCCATGTGGTTCTTTGGGCGGGTCTCATTACCCTTGCAATCAATCCGGCAGCAATCATCCCGCATGCCGGGCAGTACTGCCAGCTATCGCTGCTTATCATTCTCGGTCTGCTTGATGTGCGCGCGACCCCTCTTTAAATAGGGTTTGATGCGATAGCAATTCATCTTTATCTCGTAAATATCCTGAAATTTGGCCATTTAATCCGCCTGATATGAGGCTCATTTTTATTACAAGGTTCTGATACTAGAACTGGCAGAAAATATCAAGAGATATTATTAATTTCTTTTTCCAATGTTTCCAACTCGGATTTGAATAAACGTTGAACACATCTTCTAGTTTTTTTGTAAGAGTAACCGCTATCAATAAAAATTGCCGCGATAATTGCCTCAACAGTATCTGCAAGGATCTTTTTTCCACCCTTATCCACTTGGTTTTTCCTGCCTTTACCCAATTGGATAAAGCCTGATTCAATCAACTTGAGGCGTTCCCCCACTTCAGCTAACTTTAGATTATTTTCTAATTTCTGTCTTTTTATCGATATTATTCCCTTCGAAGACATCTTACGTTCTATTAAAAGATCAGCCAGAATGGCTCTTAGTATTCCATCGCCAAAAGTGCTGTATACCTCTTGATCGGGATATTTTGATATTTTTTTCTTTTGTTTTTGTTCATTAGCGTATGTTGAATGGGTCAATGCGCGGTTCAGATACTTCTTCTTCTTGAAGGTGTAGTTTAGTTCTTTTTCCAGCCAAGATTTTTTACCGTATGCCATAGTAGCATCATAAACGAGTCGATATATAAAATCATTTGAATCACGGGATACCCGCACTTATATAGAGCCGCTTTTCATTCGTCATGCTCATGAATCTTTGTGATTGATAATTGTATTCCCATTGTAAAAAGGCAAAATATAATATGGTTATCAAAGACTACAAGGAATTAGAACGTTTTCACAATGTATCGTACTCTCTATGTTGACGATGAGCCTGACCTGCTTGAGATCGGCAAACGCTACCTTGAGCAGGGGGGGCAATTCAGCGTTGATACCTGTACCACTGCTTCAGCCGCACTTACCCTACTGAATTCAGAGAACTACGATGCCATTGTCTCTGACTACCAGATGCCGGGTATGGATGGCATCGAGTTTTTAAAGCGGGTAAGAACTTCGGGAAATACCATCCCTTTTATCCTTTTCACCGGACGAGGGCGTGAAGAGATTGTCATCCAGGCGCTGAACGAAGGGGCCGATTTTTATCTCCAGAAAGGTGGGGAGCTCAAGTCACAGTTCACCGAGCTCGCACACAATGTCAGTAAGGCGGTCCTGCAAAGGAGGGCAGAGGGGACTCTTCGAGAGCAGAAGTTGTTACTGAACAATATTTTTTCCAGCATCAAGGACGGCATCTCTCTCCTCGATATGACCATGACTGTTGTTCAGGTCAACCCGACCATGGAGAAGTGGTATTTGCATGAGCTTCCGCTGATTGGAAGGAAGTGCTGGGAGGTGTATCATGGGCGGACAGAGCGATGTGAAATCTGCCCGTCAATCAAGACCCTGCAGACCGGCAGGCCGGCGCGTGAGACCGTGCCGATGGTGGACGCAGGGAAGGCTGTCGGATGGCTTGACCTGTACAGTTTCCCGCTCATCGATTCAGCATCCGGAAAGATGACCGGGATTATTGAGTATGTCCGCAATATTACGGTGGAGAAACAGGCGCAGGACGAACTAAAGGCCGCCTATGAACAGCTCACGGCCTCTGAAAATGAGCTTCGGCGTAAGTACAGCGAGCTGGCTGCGGGCGAGGAGCGGATCCGGGAGAGTGAAACACGATATCGGGAATTAATTGAATTATTGCCGCAGACCGTATTTGAAATTGACATCCAAGGAAAGATTATAACCCTCAACTCGGCTGGATTACAATCTTTTGGTTATTCAAAGGAGGATCTGGAGAACGGGCTAAGTGCCTTTCGGGCATTTGTTCCCGACGATCATCAGCGCCTGGCGGCAAATATCCAGAGAATTTTACAGGGAGAAGAACTCGGTGCAATCGAGTATATTGGACAAAGAAAAGACGGGAGCACGTTTCCGGTCATCACATATTCGGTGCCAATTATTCATGGACATACGGTGGTGGGGCTCAGGGGGGTTCTTGTCGATATCACTGACCGCAAAAAAATAGAGGACGATCTTTTTAATTCCCGGCAGATGCTCCAATTGGTTTTGGACACTATTCCGCAGAGGGTCTTCTGGAAGGATCTAAACTCCGTCTATCTTGGTTGCAACAAACCTCTCGCCGTTGATTGCGGGTACTCCGATCCGAGTGAGCTGGTGGGCAAGACTGATTATGAGACCGCTTCCGCAGCAACTGCAGATCTCTACCGGGCTGATGACCAGCAGGTTATGAAAACAGGTCTGCCAAAACTCAATTATGAAGAATTACAGATTAAATTGGACGGAACCCAGGGGTGGTTGAGGACTGCCAAGGTCCCCCTGCGCGACAAAGACAGCCGGATTATTGGAGTGCTGGGAACGTATGAGGATATCACCGAGCGCAAAAAGACCGATGAAACTCTCCGCAAGAGCGAAGAGAAGTTCCGGGAAACAGCAAATAATATTCCCGGGGTAGTATTCCGGTTCCACGTCAAATCTGACGGTTCGCAATCGCTTTCATACATTAGTGACCGGGTTAAGGATATCTTTGGAATCGAGGATGTGCATGATGACATGTTTAAGGTTCTTACCGAACACATTCATCCTGATGATTCTGACGTATTCTTTTCATCCGTTAAAAAGGCAGTTCAGTCTCATGGCCCATGGAAAGTGGAAGGTCGGTTCATCAAACCATCTGGTGAAACGATTTGGCTTGAGGGCATGTCCGAGCCGGTCTTGCATGGTGACGAACTTGTGTACACGGGAGTCATCAACGATATCACCGACCGGAAGCAGGGAGAAATATACCGCCAACTCTCTTTAGATGTTCTGGGCATACTGAATGAATCTGGAGAATTCAACGATTCAATCAAGAGTGTTCTGGATGCGATAAAGAGGGTAACACATGCAGATGCTGTTGGCATCCGGCTCAAGGCCGGTGACGATTTCCCGTATTTTGTTCAGTCAGGTTTCCCCAATGGATTCCTGCTAAAAGAAAATACTCTTGTTGAGCACGATCAGAATGGTGGAATCTGCCGTGATTCAAACGGCAACATCCGGTTGGAATGCACTTGCGGCTTGGTAATTTCAGGACTGGCTGATCCCAACAACCCTCTATTTACACCGGGTGGAACATGCTGGACAAATAATTCTTTCCCGCTTCTCGAACTTCCTGAAACAAAAGACCCTCGGTATCATCCGCGGAACACCTGCATCCATGAAGGATACGCGTCAGTTGCTCTTATCCCAATTCGAACGAACAAGAATCAGATCATCGGAATACTCCAGATTAATGCCTTTAGGAAAAATTGTTTCACCCTTGATACAATTCAGTTTTTCGAGGCTCTAGGAAATACTATTGGTATTGCTTTAGACCGCATGCAGGCAGAAGAGGCATTGCGCGAGAGCGAGGAGAAGTTCCGGGACATCTTTGACATGGTGCATGACGGAATCCAAATCAATGAGGTTGAGCCGGACGCGAAGCCCGGAAAATTCATCGAAGCAAATGAAGCCGCCTGCCGGATGATGCAATGTACCCACGAAGAAATGCTGGAGCATGGTCCCCTTGATTTTACCACCGGATATCACAGCCGGCCTCTCAATGAGATCCTCGGGGAATTAGCCTCGACCGGACACTCGACCTTCGAAGCCGAGCACCAGAGAAAAGATGGAACCGTTATTCTAGCCGAGGTCAATGTACACATCGTCACTCTCCAGGGAAAACGGGTGGGAATATCGGTGGTCCGGGACATCACCGAGCGCAAGCGTGTGGAAGAGAAGATAAGAACATCCGAGACGCGATATCGCCGCCTCTTCGAATCAGCAAAAGACGGGATCCTGATCCTGAACCGAGACACCGGTGAGATTATAGATGCCAACCCGTTTATTGAGACCCTCGTCGGATATTCCCGGGAGGAACTTCTCGGAAAACATCTCTGGAATGTCGGGTTTTTTAAGGATCAGGCTGCGTCAAAGATCGCTTTTAAAGAATTGCAGACAAAGGAATACATCCGGTACGAAGATCTCCCGCTCGAGTCGAAGGATGGACGAAAGGTCGAAGTTGAATTTGTCAGCAATGTCTATACCATCGACCAAACATCGGTCATTCAATGCAATATTCGGGACATTACCGATCGTAAAAAGATGGAGGGGGCACTGCAGGAAAGTGAGTCATTCAACCGGGGTCTTGTTGAGAACCTGCCCGAATATATTGTCGTATACGGTCAGGATGGGAAAATAATCTATGTCAATCCTGCTTCTGTGAGGGCGTTTGGGTATACAGCGGAGATGCTGGTCGGTACACCTGTGTTTACTTATGTTGCTGAGGAATACCGGGACAAGGTGACCTCCTACCTCTCCGCACGTGTGGAGGGTAATGAAGTGCTTCCCTATGAGATAGAGATCCTCACGCAGGATGGGCGCAGGAGATCCGTAATCGTGAGAGGCACTCAAATCCAGCATCACAACAGCTCCGTCAATCTCCTTTTCCTCATTGATATCACCGAGAGAAAAATGCTTGAAGACCGAGTCAAATTACAGGCAGGTGAACTGGCAAAGGACCTGCAGACCATCAACATTGCGAACAAGAAGCTTAACCTCCTCACAGGAGTCACGCGGCACGACATCAACAACCAGCTGATGGTACTGCAGGGATATCTCGATGTTCTGAAAAAGGAGCTACCCGATCCTACATCCAATAAGTATTTACAAGGGGCTGCAACCTCTGCACAGCGCATCTCCACCATGATCCAGTTCACCAAAGAATATGAGAATATTGGTGTTAATGCCCCGGTCTGGCACGATTGCCGCGCACTTGTTGAGACTGCCAAAAAGCAAGCGCCACTTGGAAATGTCACGATAAACAATGCTCTCCCTGCCGGTGCAGAAGTGTTTGCCGACCCTCTAATTGTGAAAGTCTTCTATAACCTGATCGATAACGCTGTCAGGTATGGGGAGAAGATCACCACCATCCGGTTCTCTGTACAGGAATCCGGTGATAATCATCTGATCATATGCGAGGATGATGGCAATGGTATCCCTGCTGATGAGAAGGAACGTATATTCGAACGTGGTTTTGGCAAGAACACCGGGCTTGGACTATTTTTCACTCGTGAAATTCTCGATATCACCGGCATCACGATACATGAGACCGGTGAGCCGGGAAAGGGAGCGCGGTTTGAGATGACGCTTCCACTTGGCTCATACCGCGGATAGACAACAATTCTCGTATTGCGTTTCTGTGGGCATTTTCTCTTTGGGTGCTGAGAATTAACTCCTCGTGAGAAGTGAGGGTTCCGGACGCGCGCGCCCACTTTAAATGGGATTGATACAATAGCATTTTGTATTACTAATCAACAATTTGTTAAAATTTTGCCGAATTAACGTACCTAGTTTGAGGCCCTTTATTATTATTAGTATACCCATATTGTAACGGAATGACGAGCTGCGCGGTCATGGGTGTCGGCAGGATCGGCGGAGAAGTGGCGTACCTTGCCACAACCTTTGGCATCATTGACGAACTGGTGCTGCATGACCATATACCGGGATTTTTAAAAGCGCAAGTGCTCGACCTTCAGCATACCGGCCTCCCGGTCACGATCTCAACGGACCCCCGGGATATCTGTGATGCCGACATATGCGTATTTGCCGCAGGAGTTCCGCGGAACCCTTCGGTAAAGACACGGGCCGATCTCTTAGCCGTCAACCTGCCGGCGACAAAAGAGTGTGCCGCTCTCCTGCACGGGTTTGGGGGCGTCCTTGTCACGGTCACCAACCCCATGGACGTCAATAATTTTATCCTCCACCGGACGGCAGGTATCCCCCGCGAGCGGTGCATCGGTTTTGGCGGGCAGCTGGACAGCGCCCGTTTTGCCCTCGCGCTCGAAAAGCGGGGCCTTGCCGGGAAGGCGTGGGTGCTGGGCGAGCATGGGGAGTACCAGGTACCACTCTTTTCCGCCTTTCCGCAGCCGGTCCCGGAGGCACGGCGCGAAGAGATCCTCGCTGAACTCCAAGGTACAAGCATGAAAGTAATCCGGGGGAAGGGCGGCACGGTCTTTGGCCCTGCATTCCATATTGTCAGGCTTATCCGGATGGTGCTCGGGGATGCCCGTGAGGTTGTGGCCTGTTCGGCAGTACTTGACGGCGAGTACGGAATCAGCGGATGTTCGCTGGGCGTCCCGGTGCGGGTGGGAAGGGATGGCATTCTCGCGATGGAGCAGTGGGACCTCGACCCGTGGGAACAGGAGAGGATGGAACGTGCAGGGCAGTTTGTGCAGGGACTCTGCCGGACAGTGAATCCCTGACATGCCCACCCAGGCAGTCCGCCCCGACAGCTGCATGACCTCTCCCTGTATACTGGAAACGTTTGGCAATCTCACGGTTGCTATCAACCAGGTGGAATACAGCAATACCCCGGACGGCCCGATCATCCATATCTTCGGCCGGGACGTGCAGGGGAGAGCGTACCGGATCGACGTGACCGGTTTCCTGCCGTACTTTTACGTGCCGGAGGATCAGGCAGTGGGTACGTCCCATCCCTCGCAGGTGACGGTGGAAGCCGGCACCATATTCCGGTCGATCCGCGGCGAACCGCTGCGCCGGCTCTATACTATACGCCCGGGCGATGTGCGGGATATCCGGGAGCGGTACCGCCATTTTGAGGCGGACATTCCGTTTGCCACACGGTTCATGATCGATACGGGGTTGACCGGCGCGGTCTTTGCACCGTCCATGACCGTGGACTATCATGCCCTTGCACCTGTCGAAGCAGACGCCCCGGCCCGGATCTGCATCCTCGACATCGAGTGCGAGGACGAGCGGGGGTTCCCCGACGCCCAGCGCGACGCGATCATCTGCGTGACCTGCTACGACTCGTTCGATAATGACTATACGACCTTCCTCTTGGGGGGGAAGACCATCCCCGGCAGGATTGCCGAGCGGCAGACCGCTGGAGGTCTCGACAACGGCTGTTTCCGGAACGGCACCCATACCATCTGCATGTACGCGGACGAGACGGCTATGCTCAAGGCCCTTGCCGCGTACGTCGCCACCCGGGACCCGGACATCCTCTCCGGCTGGAACTTCGTAGAATTCGATATGCCGTATATTGCCGGCCGTATGGAAAAACTCGGGCTGCGCCCGGACTCTCTTGCCCGCCTTTCCGGATCAACGGAGCGCAACGCACTGCGCGGCCGGGCGCTCTTTGACCTGCTGAGCGGGTACAAAAAGATGCATTCTACCCAGAAGGAGTCTTACAGGCTCGATGCGATCGCCGAAGAGGAGGTTGGACAGCGGAAAGTGCGGTACACGGGAACCATCTCCGATCTCTGGAAAAAACAGCCGGAACTCCTCGTCGAATACAACTTCAAGGATGTGGAGCTCTGCGTCGCTATCAACAAAAAGGATAACATCATCGGGTTCTACCGGGAGATCGCCCGCTATGTCGGCTGCCCTCTGGACAAGACGCTCAATTCATCGAGCGTGATCGATATCTACATCCTCAGGAAAGCCCACGGGAAGTATGTCCTGCCCTCGAAGGGATTTGCAAACGCGGAGGAGTTCGAGGGCGCGACGGTCTTTGAGCCGAGCAAAGGGGTGCGGGAGAACGTGGTGGTGCTCGACCTCAAGTCCCTCTACCCGATGGCGATGATGACCATCAACGCTTCGCCCGAGACAAAAGACCCGGCCGGGGAACTCGTCGCCCCCAATGGGGTCCGGTTCAAAAAAGCGCCGGACGGCCTGACCCGAAGTATCCTCTCTGAACTTTTGAAGGAGCGCGATGACAAAAAAGCGCTCAGGAACACGTTCCCGTTCGGATCACCGCAGTATCTCCTCTACGACATGCAGCAGAACGTGCTCAAGGTGATCATGAACACGTATTACGGGGTTTCGGGCTATACCCGGTTCCGGCTCTTCGACCGGGAGATAGGCTCGGCAGTCACCTCGGTCGGCCGGGCGATCATCGAACATACCCGGCGTGTAATCGAGCAGGGGAAGTATACGGTCATCTATGGGGACACCGATTCCTGTATGGTGCAGCTCCCGCCGCTCGGCCGCGAGGAGACCATCGCGACTGCCCGGGCGATAGAAAAACGGCTCAACGAGAGCTACAACGAGTTCGCAAAACGCGAGCTGAATGCGGATACCCACTATTTCTCCATCAAGTTCGAGAAGATCTACGCCCGTTTCTTCCAGGCAGGGAAGAAAAAACGGTACGCGGGGCAGCTGGTCTGGAAAGAGGGAAAAGAGACCAACCAGATCGACATCGTCGGGTTCGAGATCCGGCGCAGCGACACCCCGCAGATCACAAAAGCCGTTCAGACAAAGGTGATGCAGATGATCCTTGCCGGCAGCGGTTACGAGGAGATCCGGGCGTACCTCGCCGGTATCATCAGGGATTACCGGGCCGGGCGGTTCTCACTGGATGAGGTGGGTATCCCCGGCGGGATCGGCAAGTCACTGGATGACTACAACACAGATGACGCGCAGGTTCGGGGTGCAAAGTACGCGAACCAGTTCCTGCATACGGAGTTCGGGAAGGGGAGCAAGCCCAAGCGGATCTATATCCGGGCGGTGACGGGAAAATACCCGAAGACTGACGTGGTCTGCTTCGAATATGGCGACCAGGTGCCAAAAGAGTTCGTTCCCGACTGGGACCTGATGCTCGAAAAGACGATCAAGCAGCCGATCTCGCGGATCATCGAGGCGTTGGGGTGGGAGTGGTCGGCCATCGACCCTTCGCACACAACGCTAGCCCAATGGGGATTTGGCTGACCGCGGGACGGAACCGAGGTTTTTGAGAATATCCGGCAGACCCGGCGTAATGCTCTGACGTCTTCCGTGATATCGCTCCGGAGGAGCCGGCCAAAAAAACGGATATTTTTCTTTTATCCTTAAAATCGCGCCAGTAAATACGGTTCTTAAAATGGTAAAAAACACAAACTATTAATAATAATTTGTGCAATCAGCATTCATATACGGCGATGAAATCGGCGGAGCGATCCGGAACAGCGGCGGGAATTCTGTCCGCCTCGTTCTTTGAGGGCGATCGATGACAAAGGTAATACTGTCGGGCGAGCGCGAGGAGAGTCTGGTAGATCTCTGGCTCTTTATCGTCGTCAATACTACCATCCTCGCACTCCTTATCAATATTCTCTCCCTCTCCTCCGGTACTAACACCGTCGCGCCCCACCTGTTGTATATCCCTATCGTAATTTCTGCATACTGGTACCCCCGACAGGGATTGTATTATGCCGCTGGCGTCTCGGCGATATACCTCATCATGGTCATCATCATCACCGGCGGGGCAGTGGGCGACCTGACTGCCGCGTTCATCACCTGCTTCGTACTCGTCGGGGTTGCTGCAGTCGTCTCGAGTCTCGCCACCCATATGAGGAAAAACGAGGTGAAATACCGGGGGATCTTCAACCATTCCGAGGCAGGAATCGGCCTTGTCCGCCTCTCCGGACTCACCATCATGGAAGTGAACCACCGGTTCGCTGACATGCTCGGCTACACGGCGGCAGATCTCCCCGAGGTGCCGTTCTCCCGGATCTGGGCAAACGAAGACGATCGGGACCAGTTCTTCAGGCAGCTGCGGAGCAACGGCAACGTGGAAAACCTTGAGACGCGGTTTACTGCAAAATCCGGTAAAAAAAAGTGGGTGCTTATCTCTGCCGGGATAGTCCCGGACGACCAGTTCGTCTGCACCATTGTAGACATCACCGCCAGGAAAGAGGCGGAAGAGGCCCTCATCATCAAGGATCACGCGATCAGCTCTTCGATCAACGCGATTGCTATTCTCGATCTCGATTTTGCCATCACCTACGTCAACCGCTCGCTGGTCAGGATGACGGAGTACCGTGACGAGAAAGATCTGATCGGCAGGAACATGCGGGAGATCGTTGCTGCACCGGCCGGCATCGACGGGATCAAGGACGCGTTCCGGCAAGACGGGACCTGGCTTGGGGAGATCCTCCTCTATAAGTCCAACCATACGCCTTTTTACGTGCTGCTCTGGGGCAATCTCGTGAAGGACGACAAAGGCAATCCCATCTGTATCATGACCTCGTTTATTGATATCACCGACCGCAAGCAGATGGAAGCGGCCAAGCGCCGGGCGCTGGAGCAGATCGAGAAGAACATCGAGCAGTTCGCGGTTCTCGGCGACCATATACGAAACCCGCTTGCCGTGATCGTGGGGCTCTCCAGCCTCATGCCCGGGGACGTCACCGACAAGATCCTCCTTCAGGCAAAGGAGATCGACCGGATCATCACCCAGCTCGATTCGGGCTGGATCGAGTCGGAAAAGGTGCGCGAGTTCATCAAGCGCTATTATATGGTAGGCGCCGGGGAGATAGGCGCGGACGAACCGCAGAAAGGGCTGGTAGAATAATCCGCACGGTTTTCCCTTACGGGTGCTTTCCGCCGGTTTTTAATCGCTCGTTCAGTTTCTTGATCTGGTCGCGGAGCGCAATTGCCCGCTCGAAGTCGAGATTCTCTGCCGCGTCCCGCATCTGCTTCTCCAGTTCAATCATCACGTTGGGGATCTCGCTCTTTGGCACATGACGGGTATCCCGGATCTCGACTTCCTTCTGCTTCACCGGCTTGACGATCGTCTGCGGGACGATGTGATACTCCTCGTTGTAACCCATCTGCATGTCGCGCCGGCGCTTTGTCTCAGAGAGCGCTGCCTTCATCGAGTCCGTGACAGTGTCGGCATAGAGAACCACACGGGCGTTCACGTTCCGCGCCGCCCGCCCGATGATCTGGATCAGGCTCTTTGCGTCACGGAGGAAACCCTCCTTGTCGGCATCGAGGATACCGATAAACCCGACCTCGGGGATATCGAGGCCTTCACGGAGGAGGTTGATCCCCACGAGCACGTCGAATTTCCCCAGCCGGAGCTCGCGGATGATCTCGCTGCGCTCGAGTGTCTGGATCTCGGAATGGAGGTACCGTGTCCGGACACCTCGGTCTGCTAGGTATTCGGACAATTCCTCGGCGAGCTTCTTAGTGAGGGTTGTCACGAGCACCCGGTCACCACGGGCGATTGTTTTCTGGATCTCGCGGATCACATCTTCGGTCTGCCCCTCGATGGGCCGGACCTCGACAGCCGGGTCCACGAGGCCGGTCGGGCGGATGATCTGCTCGACGACCTGCGATGAGTGCCTGAGCTCGTAGGGGCCCGGCGTCGCGGACACAAATACCACCTGCTGCATGTACTGCTCGAACTCGTGGAACTTGAGCGGACGGTTGTCAAGCGCGCTCGGCAACCGGAAACCGTACTCGACCAGCGTCTCCTTGCGCGAGCGGTCGCCGTTGTACATGCCGTGGAGCTGCGGGATGGTCTGGTGGCTCTCATCGATGATCAGCAGGAAGTCTTCGGGGAAATAATCGAGAAGGCAGTATGGCTTCTCTCCCGCCTTCCTGCCGTCAAAATGCCGGGAGTAGTTCTCGATGCCCTTGCAGGAGCCGGTCTCCTCAATCATCTCGATATCGAAGTCTGTCCGCTGCCGGAGGCGGTGTGCCTCGATCATGCCGAGCGTGGGGAGCACTTCCTCGAGCTCTTTCCCGATCGAAGCGATCGCCGCTATGCGGGCGGAGTCTGGCGTGACAAAGTGCCGGGCGGGATACACATAGAAATATTTCATCTCTTCCTTTTTCGCGCCGGTATTTTTGTCCACTTCTGAAATTCGCTCGATCTCGTCGCCAAAGAGCTCGATCCGGATGATGTCATTGAAGTACCCGGGCACAATGTCGATGGTGTCCCCTTTCACGCGGAACCGCCCGGGCCCAAGATCGATGTCGTTTCTCTCGAACTGGATGTCGAGGAGCCGGCTCATGATTCCGTTCCGGCCGATCCTCTGGCCGACCGAGAGGTCGAATCCCATGTTCCGGAAGTTTTCCGGGTTGCCAAGGCCGAAGATGCAGGAGACGGAGGCGACCACGATCACGTCGCTCCGGAACGAGAGCGATGCGGTGGCGGAGAGCCGGAGCATCTCGATCTTGGGGTTGATCGCAGAGTCTTTCTCGATATACTGGTCCTTTGCCGGGATGTAGGACTCCGGCTGGTAGTAATCGTAATACGAGACGAAATATTCGACCCGGTTATTGGGAAAAAAATCGGAGAACTCCTGGTAGAGCTGGGCGGCGAGCGTCTTGTTGTGGGCAATAACAAGCGTGGGCTTCTGAGCGGCGGCGATCACGTTTGCCATCGTGAATGTCTTGCCGGACCCGGTGACGCCAAGCAGCGTCTGGAACCGGGTGTTGTCGGCAATCCCGTCGAGGAGTTTTTTGATCGCCTCCGGCTGGGAACCGGCAGGGGGGAAGGCGGAGACGAGCTGGAAGGGGGGCATTGGTGCATAAAAAATTGCAGAGCGATCACATAAGCAATTGGATTGTGGCCGAAGTCGAGGGGGAACTCACTCGCACCTATCTGGAAAAAAGGTCGCTGAAATCCAGCGCAACCACGTCAGGATCTGAAATCCCATCCACCTATTTCGGCCGGTAATGTCCCCACTTTTTCAGCGCTTCTTTGAGCTCCCGTGCGGTCTTTGCCTTCTCTTCGAGGGTGATGCCTTCCTGCCATGCCTCGATCGCCTGCATGGTCGCGGCTGCCCCGGCGCGGGTGCCTTTAGGATGCCCGTGGATACCGCCGGAGACCAGCAGCACCAGATCGGTGCCGTAGATGTCGAGTACATCCGGCACGAGACCGGGATGGAGACCACCGGAAGAGACCGGGAACGCGGTCTTTATCTTTCCCCAGTCCTGGGCAAGGCACATCCTCGCAACCGGTTCGACCGTCTTTTTCCGGAGGACGTCGGAGAGGATCATGGATTCGCGCCTGCTGCCGGTCAGTTTCCCGACCGCGGTGCCCGTGTGGATTTGCGAGACGCCGATCAGACGCATCAGTTTGGCTAAAAAGAGCATCGTAATCCCGTGTTTCCTGTTCCGGTCGAACGAGGCATGCATCGCCCGGTGCGCATGGATCGCGAGGCCGAGGTCGGAGCAGTAATCCCGCATCGTCATGACTGCGGCCGTCCCCGCCACCACGACATCAATCATCGCATAGTTCCAGTCGTATGCCGCGAGCATATCCGCCCGCGTTTCCATCGTCCCGACATCCGCAGTGATGTTGATAAACGCGGATTTTTCCTTACCGGTCTCCTGCTCGGCCTTGTCCCGCAGCTTGGTGAGGTGCTTCACCCGGTCGTCGAACCGGTTGAACGAGGTCGAGGTGAGGTTCTCGTCATCTTTCACAAAATCGAAACCACCCATCCACGTCTCGTACCCGACCTTCGCGTGTTCGGCGGCGGAGAACCCGATCTTAGGCTTGGGGACTGCGCCGGTCAGCGGCCGCCCCTGCACCTTCAGCATCTTACGGATGCCCTCCATGCCGAAGTGCGGTCCCTTGAAATGCCGCAGGTACGCTGCAGGCAGCGAGGCATCGACAAGCCGGAGGTTTTTGAGCGCTTTCATCCCGAAGATGTTGCCGGCGATCCCGCTCAGGAGCTGGACCGCGTTGCCCTCCTCCCAGAGCGCGAGGGGGTAGGCGACCTTGACAAAATTCCCGTCAAACTCAAACGCGGTCGCCTCAAGGTCCTTCATCCGGGGCGGGAGGGTATAGAGGGTAGTCCATGTACCGGTCGAGCTCTCCGATGCGATCCGGCCGGCTGCCTCTTCCTGCGTGATACCCGTGGCGGGTTCAAAATAATACAGGCAGACCAGCTCGTCTTTTGCCGGTTCATAGCGCTTATCAACAAATTCGTTATACCAATCGATTGCCATGGTTCTTCCTCTATCAACAAAGGTTTGCACTACGGAAAAATATGCGTGTCTGTACAGGGAGGAGATCCCTGTTCAGGCCGGCCGCACCATCCGGCGCTCCCGGGGGTAGCAGGGCGCTCTATCGCGTGAAACATCCTGCTGATCAGGGGAAACGGTGCTCCGGCAAAAAATCAAGGCGAAATCCTCAAAATCTACTTCATCATATCTACGAACGGATAACCAGAAGGATATTTTTCACGCGGGATGCATTCCATGATCCTCCAGCCCTCTTTGTTCTTTTTCCCCCTCCTCCTCTCTGCGGTGATCACCGGTACGCTCGCATTCCTCGGCTGGCGGAACCGGGAAAATGCCATTGCCCTCCCCTTTGCAATTCTTATGGCCGCATCAACTTTCTGGACAATCTGCTATGCAATCCAGCTCATCAGTGCGGATCTTGCAACAAACCTGTTGACGACCACGCTTTCCTATTTCGGCATTGTGACCGTGCCGGTCATGTGGCTGATCCTTGTGCTCTGGTACACGGGGAGGGAGAACTATATCACGAGAAGAAATGTACTCCTCCTCTTTGCTGTGCCGGCCCTCGTGGTCGTGATGGTCGCCACCAATCAGTACCACCACCTCTATTATTCCGCCATAGTACCGGAAATTTTCGACGGTTCGGTTGTTTGGGCATTCCAGCACGGGCCGCTGTTCTGGATACAACTCCTGTATGCGTATCTGCTCGTTCTTGCCGCGCTGGTGCTGGTCGCTTCGCGGTTTTCCGGTGCGCCTCCCCTCTACCGGAAACAGATCCTGATCCTTTTTATTGCCTCGGGAATCCCCCTTGTTGCCAACCTTCTCTACGTAATCTCCTTCAATCCGGTGCCCGGGCTCGACCTGACGCCGTTCACGTTCACCATCAGCGGCCTGATGGTGGCTCTCGGCACCTTCCGGTACCAGCTCTTCTCCCTCATGCCGGTCGCCTACCCATGGATCTTTTCAACCATCAGCGACGGGATTATCATCATTGATACCCGGAACAGGATCCGGGATCTCAACCCGGCAGCTTGCCGGATTGCCGGAAGCACCGCACAGATCCTCATCGGTACGACTCTTGTGGAGAGCCTGCCGCAGCTTCTCCCTGCCATTGAGGAGAAACAGATCTGCGCCCGCGAGATCCGCACGGAGATACAGATCCCGCTGGAGGGCAGTCCTCGGTATTACGATATTGCATGCCGGCGGCTGCACCTGCTGGAGGGGGCACCTAACGGGCACATGATCATCCTGCGGGATATCACCGAACAGCGGAAGATGCGAGATGCCCTCACGATGGTGAACAAAAAACTGAACCTTCTGACCGGCATCACCCGCCATGACATCCTGAACAAAATTACCGCTTTGCAGGGATATATTGAGCTTGCCGAAGGAGAAGAGGATCAATGCCGGGTTCCCAGGTATCTTCCACGGATGAAGGAGATCATTCAGGCAATCCAGGAGGAACTGGTGTTCACGCGGGATTACGAGGAGATTGGGGTGAACATGCCGGCGTGGCAGGATGTCTCCCGGCAGATCCGGCGGGCACGGGATCTCGTCGACAAAAAAGGCCTCAAAGTCACCGATGAGTGCGCGGGACTTGAGATTTTCGCCGATCCGCTGCTGCACAAGGTGATCTCCAATCTCATGGAAAACACCGTGCGCCATGGGGAAACCGCAACGGCAATCCGGTTCTGGTGCGAACAGCAGGGCGAAACCCTTGTCCTGCTGTGCAGTGACGATGGCGTGGGTGTGCCGCTCGGCGACAAGGAAAAAATTTTCCGGCGCGGATTCGGTAACCATACGGGTCTTGGCCTCTTTCTCTCCCGTGAGATCCTCTCCATTACCGGCATCACCATACGGGAGTCCGGTGTTCCGGGCAAAGGTGCCCGATTCGAGATTCTCGTGCCAAAGGGCACGTACCGGTTTGTAAAGAGCCCAAAACCCTGAAGCAACATCAAGGTAATCGTCCTTTCGGAGAGATGACCGATATCATCGCTGGTGCCCGGGTGCCCGCCACGGATTGCGACAGCAGTCAGGATCACTCTTTGTGAGGGAGAGGACAAGAGGTGCAATGCACCTTTTTTGAGGGTACCCGAAATATTTTATATTTAGGGAGACCAAAATATTATCCAGCATGGCACAGGAGCAGGTAGAGGAATATCTGGAAGCGATCTATGATATCACGGTGCAGGACGCTTCCGCAAAGACGACCGCAATCGCGAAATGCATGAAAGTCTCCCCGGCAAGCGTGACCGAGGCCCTCCAGAATCTGGCGGACAAAGGCTTCGTGACGTACGAGCCATACCGCGGAGCGGTCCTTACCAGCGAGGGAAAAAGGATCGCCGAGACGATCAAGCGCCGCCACCGGCTTCTCGAGGTCTTTTTGAGCGACGTCCTCCACATCAACCGTGACAAGATCCACGATGAGGCGTGCAAAATGGAGCATACGCTCTCGGATGAGACCGAATACGCCCTCTGCCGTATGCTGGATGCCCCGGCCCGCTGCCCGCATGGAAGCCCGATCAGCCCCTGCAACCGGGGTGTGGGGAGCTGCACCGAGTGCGATATGGCCGTCGGCGCCGGAATACCCTTACCGGAACCGGCCCGCCCAAAAAAGATCATACCCATCACGGAACTCGCTCCCGATCAGAAAGGGGAGATCGCGTTCATCCGCGGGGACTGCAGGATCGTGCAGCGTCTTTCCGATCTCGGGCTGACGCTCGGGACAAAGGTTGCCGTCACCCGTAGGGCTCCCATGAACGGCCCCATCGAAGTTTTTGTGCGCCGGACGAAACTGGCAATCGATCATACCATAGCCGAGAACATCTTTGTCGACGCTGCCGGGACCGGAACAGCATGAGCGGGTGCGGGGACTGCAACAGGAATACCCCCGGTGCCGGCAGCCAAATCAGGAACGCGGATTACACAATCGCGCTCGCCGGCAACGCGAACGTAGGGAAGAGCGCGACCTTTAATCAGCTGACCGGTGTCGACCAGATCATTGGCAACTGGCCGGGAAAGACTGTAGAACGGGCGGAGGGACTCCTCCAGTACAAGGGGCACCGGATCCGGGTGATCGATCTGCCCGGCATCTACTCCTTCTCGACGTACTCGATGGAAGAGCTGGTCTCCCGGGACTATATCGCGCTGGAGCACCCGGACGCTGTCGTCAACGTAATCGATGCATCCGCACTGGAGCGCAACCTCTTCTTTACGATCCAGCTGATGGAGCTCTCGCCCCCGCTTCTCATTGCTGTCAACCAAGTTGACCTTGCCGAGAAAAAAGGGATCACGGTCAACACGGAAAAACTGAGCTCGCTGATGGGTGTTCCGGTGGTCCCGACGGTTGCCATACGGGGCAAGGGTATCGCGTCGCTGACCGAGGCCATTCTCGGGCTTGTCCGCGACCGGCCGGTCCCGCCCGTCCTGCCGTACGGGAAGGAGATAGAGGACCGGATCGGGCAGATCGCATCCCGGCTGAACGGGGCCACGCTTCCATATCCCGTCCGCTGGACGGCGATCAAGCTGCTCGAACGCGACCCCGCGATCTGCCAGCTGGTCGGCGTCAAAGACCCGGCGGTCGTGGAGATGGCCGGGGCACTGGCCCGCGAGATCGAAACGATCCATGGCGAACCGGTCTGCGTGGTCATGAGCGCGGAGCGGTACCAGGTCGCGGACCGGATCGCATCTGAGGTGATCACCGTGCGGGCCCCGGAGGACGGACTGCCGAAAAAGAACCTGACCGACCGGATCGACCGGGTCGCCCTCCATCCCCTGCTCGGCTACCTTGCAGTCTTTTTCGTGATCGGTGGTTTGCTCGTATGGACCTTTGTCATCGGTGCCCGCATCTCTGATGTCATCCAGTCATTCCTCTCGCAGATAGCGCCGTATGAACCGGTCATCACCGGACAGGTTGCCGGCATTCTCTGGAACGGCGCATTCTCGGGGTTCGTCGCGGGAGTCACGCTGGTCATCCCGTTCGTCCTGCCATTCTACCTGATCCTCGCCGTCATTGAGGATTCCGGATACCTCACCCGGATCTCGGTGATGCTCGACCGCGGGATGCACAAGCTCGGGCTGCACGGCAAAGCGGTCATCCCCCTCATCCTCGGCTACGGGTGCAACGTCCCGGCCTGCTTCTCCTGCCGGATCATGGAGTCGCCCAAGCAGAAACTGCTGGCGGCGTTCCTTGTCACGCTCATTCCCTGCACGGCCCGGACCGTTGTCATCCTCGGTCTCGTCGGTAAATTTGTAAGCATCTGGTGGGCGCTCGGCCTCTACGCGTTCGATATCGTGCTGATCATCATCTTGGGGCGGATCGCGTTTAAGGTCGTCCCGGGCGAATCGGTCGGGTTGATCATGGAGATGCCGGACTACCACGTCCCTTCGGCAAATGTCGTCCTCAAACAGACATGGGCCCGGACAAAGTCACTTATCTGGTTTGTCTTTCCCGCATATATTGTCGGGAGCGCTGCGATCCAGGCCTTCTACGCGGTTGGCCTGCTCAACCCGGTCAACAACCTCCTTGCACCCGTCACGGTCTTCTGGCTCGGCCTGCCCGTCATCGTCGGTATAACGCTGATCTTCGGCATCGTGAGAAAGGAACTCACGATCCTCACCCTCGCGGTGCTCTTCGGGACGACCAACTTTGCCCTATTCCTCACCCCGGTCCAGCTTATTATCATCGCCCTCGTCTCGATGCTTTATATCCCCTGCATCTCGGTAATCCTCGTGCTCGCCGCGGAGTTCGGGTGGAAACGGGCGCTTGAGATCTCCGTTACCGAGATCGTGCTGGCAATCGGCATTGGCGGAATTGCCTTCCGGCTGCTCAGCATGGTGATGTGAAGAACGGCGTTACAGTGGCGTGGTAACCGGCAGGTAAGGAGGCTTTCCCGTCTTTGGGTCAACGAGGATAGCAATGGTCCCCCGGGGCGCCCGTACGGTGCGGTCGGTGACCTCTGTCCCGTTGGTGTATACGGCAACCGTGAGGGTCTCGCCGGTCTGGTCCTGTTTCTGGAACGTCGCCTGCACAAGACCGCTGCTGTCCCAGATATAGTACAACTGGTCACCGGTGCCGGAGACGAGTTTGAGGTCACCCGGGTTGCCGACCGACCCGGCATACGTGCCGTTGTATATCACCCGCACCCAGACGCCGTTTGTGGGGATGACTACCGCGGGAATATTGCCCGGTTGGACGGCAGTGAGCGTGGGGGAGACCACTGGGCCTGAGCCCGTCGTGCCGTTATTTTCCTCCGCCAGGTACTGGAACCCCATGAAGGCTCCCCCCGCGATCACGATAAGGATGAACGCAGCTGCAGCGATGACCATCAGCGTATCCCGATGCGGCCGGCGCGCAGGAGGTGGGGACCGGGAAGTTCCGGGCTCCGGCAGCGTTTCCGATTCTCGTGCGGTGATGACGGGAAAGATCACGGCGTCCGGCAGGCCGGTCTGAAGAGCGGGAGAACCGGGCTGCACACCGGCTGCCGGTATCATTTCCTTTGGGGCTTCCGCTGATATTCCGTTGACCGGCCTCCCGTTCGTATCCGGCAGGGTAAGTACCGGAAAAACGATATGGTCCGGCACGCCGGTTTGGATATCCGGTGCTGTGGACGATACGCCGGATACCAGTTTCGGCAGGATCTCCGTACCCGCAGCCCGAATGTCAGGTACTTCCGGTGCCGCATCCGTCTGGGCCGCCGGGACTGCGGCAGTAACCGGAAGCGCCGGTTCTCCTACCGCTAAAAAAAGCAGCGGTGCCGTTTTCCCGGATCTGGCCTCTGCCGGCATCATCGATGATCCCTCACCGGCCGGCAGGATGCGTTCTGCTGCCGGAACGGCTGCTGGTGCCGGGGCGGTTTCTGCCGGCGTTTTCTCGTCTCGTGCCGCCAATCTCTCCGGTTCCCCATCACCGGTTGATGACTTTTCAGCTGCTTCAATCTCCGGCAGTTCTTCCACCGCCGGTTTCATCCCGGCCGTCATTTCAGCTGATCCTCCCACATTTCCTATGGCGGCCGGGTATTCCTTCTTTTCGGGCGCTGCCGGCGTCACCGTATCATGGGATTCGGTCTCGTTTTCTCCGCCCCCCGGCGCATTCTCACCGGATGGCACCTGCCCCTCATCTGCCTCCCCGGCCGGTTGCCCTTCCACCGGGGCATCCCACACGGCATCCTGCGTCCCCGTGGAGATCACCGCGGGCGCCCGCTTTCCTGCCTGTGCAACGTCCGTGTGCGGTTGCGGCATCTCGGGAGCGACCCAGCGTCGTACCGATGGATGCACGCCCTGTTCCCCCGGGGGAGTGATTTTCCCGTGAGGGAGTGCTTCCTGCCTGACCTCGACGATATGCTCGATAAGCGTTTTTACCCACCGGTCACGCTCCGGTGCCCGGTCCTCGTACGGCATCTGCGAGAAGATAAGCGTGATCTCCCGAATGCCGGCACCTTCGCCGGCATCTGCGAGAACGAGCGTAATTCCTGGTTCGTAGGCCGGTGTCATCCCTCCCTTTACCGAGAGGATGGCTGCAAACGGGATGACCTGCGGGTGGTCGCGGGTGTGGCTGCTGTCGACCAGCACGAGACGCTGGCTGGTGAGGATTACATCGTACTGGACTTCGTCGACCATCACCCGATCCGTCGTGAGAATGATGGTCTCGCCGCTGTTGAGGTACGGGTCTCCCATGCAACCACCTGGCTGATTAAAGTAAGCGCTCTGGGGTGATATGCTTTTTAGATTTCGCCGGTCGGCCGGATAATATGTTCTACACCCCCCATCCGCTCTCCTTTGCTGCTCATTCATCATCGAAGTGCCGTGCGAGAAAGCCCCTGAGCACATCTTCGGGAATGGCCCGGATATCCGGGGGAGAGCCGGCAACGATATTGCCGGTCACCGTGAAGTATCGCCCCTGCGCATAGAATTCCACTGACCCCCTCTTACGTCCCCGTACCGCGAATCCGGACTGCCCGATCACGTGGACGCCAAGATCGCTCGGGCTCCACTCGGTATACGTCCCCAGCGAGAGCGCTTCTTTTACCATCTCTTCGGTTGCATGATCGAAATCAAAACCGATGATCCCGTCGCCAAGGACAAAACCGACGCCATCGTAAGCGCCAGTCGCAAAGGCGGCCTTGGCCTGCGCGAAGCTGCCCCACGTCTTTGAAACGTTCACGAGCGCATGGCGGGGCCTGCCTGTGGCCGCGACATAGGGCGGTTTGGTCTTCCTGCCATTCCGGTCCTCAAACTTCCAGACAACCCAGCGGTCGCGCCCTTTCAGGAGATCCGGTATATGTTCAAATGCGGGCTGCATGGTTCCGTGTGATCCAGACTCTTCCGTGCCGGCAGAAAAAGGGTTCGGGAAGGTGCATTTTTCCCAGGTGCGGCCCGCGATCTGTCATGGTACCACTGACGGCCCGCCCCCCCTGCTCCATCCCGGTTCTGGCACGTTCGCGGGAGATCGGGCATGTTGCAAAAGGGTGGTGCATCGCGGGAGATGGGGGATGCCAGAATTATTAAGCGAGTAATAGATCATGACTCACTATTATGAAAACAGTATCCTCCCTTGTAATTGCTGTAATCTTGGTTCTTGTATTGGGAACCGTTATAGCTGGATGCTTACAATATCCAAGCGCAAACCAAGGACAACCTATACAATCCACAGGACAATCTGGCACGGGAGTACCGCAAGCATCCCCCGCAGTTTCAACTACAAACCCTTACGGCGGGCAATATAACAATCCATCTACGATAGAAACCCCTCAAACGGGAGAGACAAAAAAATTTTACGACGTTACGGTGACGGTATATCGTAACAGACCTGACCAAATAATCGTAACTTATAACGGCGGGCAGGATGCCGCATATGTGGAATCCATATGGTGGTATGTTGATGGAGTAAACGAGGGCGTGATGAGTGCTGGGAATGGACAGACCTCTCTGCCATCTGGGACACAAATAATATTACCCGCCACTAACCCGAATCGGATGACTATGTATCATGTCGTTGCTATTGGACATTTCACAGATGGATCAACACAGACAATGATAGATCTCCAAACATAACATTCGTCTTTTTAATTTTCTGGTTCAATAACATAACATTAAAAATACCGCTTGTGCCGTTTATGCCGATTGTGCCGTAAAACAGTCAAAATCTGATTTGCGTTTCAAATTGCGCTTTATTCCAAAAGTATATATCAGATATCTGCGAACATCTTAGATTGACGGAAAGCACTATATTGGCTCAGAAAAATGCACGAAAACGTAGTACACAGCCGTCAAAACAAGATAAGAAGTGTGCCGGGGTAACCTAGAGTGGTTAAGGTGGCCGACTTATAATCGGTGTTGGGATCACCTCAACCCGCGAGTTCGAGTCTCGCCCCCGGCGTTACCTATTATTATGGTCGTTTTTAGCTAAAAACCTTTGCATATCACCCGGTTTGTTTTGGTCGTACTATTTTCTCGATAGTGATTTTTAGGAAATCGCCTTCCTTGATGCTCTCCAGCTCCCTGATCTCCTGAGGGATTGTAACCCTCCCATCTTTTATTACCTTGACAGTAGCGGCATGTAGTTCAGCCATGTTTATCACTTAATCAAATACGTTTTTAGAAGTTATAATACTTTCTCATGTGTTTTACACCATAAGGTATATATCGTAGTATATCGTATAATAACGTAGTTAAGATACGGAGGTAACAAACATGCAGCAACTAACCAATCCAAGGGAATTAAGAGGACTTGCAATCCTCAGCCAGCCGGATACGGTCATTCAGACCGGAGAAAATGAATGGGATGTCCGTTCCCAGAGCAAGGACGTGTACTACCAAGTCACCCGGAAGTTCGTGAAAGGTCGTGATGCTCAGCACCGGCACGATTGGTCATGCACCTGTCCTGACTTCGCAACCAGAAACCAACCTTGCAAGCATATCTATTGCGTCCAGTTCTCCCTGAAACTAAAGGGCGACATAGAACAGGAGGCGACGCAGAAAGAGCTGGAGCGCGCTGAGGTCAAGACCACCTGCCCGAAGTGCAAGAGCGATGCAGTTGTAAGAAGCGGTAACCGGAAAACAGAGTTCGGTATCACCCAAAGGTTTGAGTGCAAATCCTGTGGATTCCGGTTCGTTATCGATAAAGGATTCTCACGGATGAAGCACAGCCCTGAGATCATTACAAAAACCCTCGACCTTTACTTTAAGGGACTGTCACAGAGGAAAATCAGCGATCATTTCATGCAGTTCGATAAGACTACCGTTACCCACACAACCGTTCTACGGTGGATCAGGAGATACCTCGCGCTCCTCGGTAAATACGCTGAGAAGAACAAGGTAGATGTTGGCAACATCTGGCACTCCGATGAGACAACCGTATTCATCAAGAAAGAAGATGAGAAGCGATATTATCAGTGGATCTGGAATATCATGGACGCTAAAACCCGTTACCTCCTTGCCTGCCAAGTGACTGAGAACCGGTTCGTTGAGGATGCACGGAAGGCTCTCAGGCAGGCAAAGGACACGGCAAGCATCCGGCCTGATGCAATCGTAACGGACGGATTGCAAGCTTACAAGATAGCCGTCAAAGATGAGTTTTACGACAAGACTGCACGGATTCAAAACCCCCATATCAGATTAAAGAACTTCGAGATACACCCGAACAACAATATCCTTGAACGCTTAAACGGCACATTCAGGGAGCGCACAAAGGTAGTCAGGAGTTTCGATAACCCTGTTGGCGCGATTGAGTTTGCCTCTGGAATGCAGACGTATTACAATTATATCAGACCGCATCAGGGCATCGGTGGACTTACCCCAGCAGAGATGGCAGGTATCCCGCTGGATCTAACCGGTAACCGCTGGATGACGATGATTGGGTTGGCAAGTTCAAAATAAACTCTTTTTATCCGACAGTTTGATGATTTTATAAATTTCTCAGGGTTTATTGGTGGTTTAGGATGGGGCAATCTAGGGAAAAATGTGATTTGATATCTGCCAGAATGAATATTCAACGGATTTTTGGTATAGTGATAGTTATTGGTATTATGATAGTGGTAGTAGTTGGGATTTTCCCCAGTTGGTTTGGTTTAAATACGACAAATAATCAAACGGGGAATTCAACAACAGGATCTTCCCCTTCTTGGGAACTAGCTCAATATGTGGTTTGGGGACTGATTGTTTTAGCAGTCATAATTTTCTTGATTTTACTTTGGAGACATATAGATTCCACCACAGAATAATATTTAGAAATGTTTCCCCATAAAACACCCAACCCAATAAGAGAATGTTGCAACAAGAACGACAAAAATAAGCATGGCTTTAAAAAGTCTTTTTTGATATGCTTGACATTCCTCGCGGCTTTTGGTTTTACAAGGACAAACAAACATCCTATCCCATTCATGGATTAGGTTATCCTTGGCTCCCGCTATCCACTCCCATCTCCCGCCACGCACCACTTGATTGATTTTTGCTTTATCTCCCGTCATCGCACCAGCACCCCCATCCCCTATACTTATCAGTCAGGAACCCTAACCAGATTGCAGTGTGATACCCGATACTCAGAACGATGGTGAGGCGATCTGCCTCCTGCGCGGGGACGGGCAGGTTCCCGGTGCATCATCCCGCACAGATCTGGACCGGGCCGGCGACGGAGGGCTCCTTGACGCGTAATCGCGGGCCGTGATCGGCGTGATGAGCGCTACCGGGCTGGCCATGCGGAGCCGCCAGGCCCGGCTCCTGTTGTCAGGGCTGCCCGCGCGCGCTCGGTAAATTTTTTATGTGTCCAAAAGTGGGGGAATGTGCCGGCAATGAAATCTTGTCCGTAACAATAGCCTTATCTTTTTGCAGAGGATCGGTAAACCTATGAAGATCCTGATCGCGATTGCACCGGAAAAATTCAGGGACGAGGAACTGGCCGGCCCTGCAGACGCGCTGACTGAAGCCGGTATCGGATTTGAGATCGCTTCCACGCACCGGGGGACCTGCATGGGAATGCTCGGTGCAAAGGTGACTGCGGCGCTCTCGTTCGAGGAGGTTGACCCCACCCCATATCACGGCATCGTGATTGTCGGCGGGGTCGGTTCACCGGTATATCTCTGGAACGAACCCATTCTTATCGGGCTGGCAAAATATTTCTTCGGCACAGGGAAACTGGTCGCCGCCATCTGCCTTTCCCCGGTGGTGCTTGCCCATGCCGGCATGCTCAGGGGAAAGCAGGCGACATACTACGACACCCCGGCATCCCGGATGGAGATGAAGAAGGGCGGTGCGATCCTTGTGGAACGGCCGGTCGTCACGGACGGTCTGGTGATCACCGCAAACGGCCCTCCGGCCTCGCGGGAGTTTGGCGCGGCAATCGTCCACACGCTGACGACATTTCCGTGGTAAGAGGAGATACCAGGTCGGATTCGTCCGGCTGAAGGATGACGATTCGGCATCCGGGCCCGTTACCGGGGTGGGAGCGCCCCGTGCGGAAAGGGCAGGGCGTGCATCAGGCATAGGGAAGCGTTTAGCAAAGCGGGTACGGCCGACCTCCCCTGGAATAGAGGATGTGGGAGGGGCGAAAGGAGATTCCTGTCGGTTCACTCCTCTTGCCGGTCTCTGGCGCCCATGAGCATCTTTTTTGTCATCGTTACGATCCAGCGGCGGTTCAGGAACAGGTGTACCGCGACAAAGACACCGAGCAGGATACCGCTCCAGTCGTGGAGATCGCTGATGAACGCGAAGGGGAGCACAAGTTCATTGAGCCCGAGCACCTGCTGGAGCAGGTTATACTTCAGGAGGCCGGTCACGAAACAGATGACAAACACGACACCCATCGCGAGATCCACGCACCAATTTACGATCTGGGTGTTCATCATCACAGCATCCGTGCCATAGGGTTATAACGCTTGGGTCAGACGGGAACGGCGCAGGGGCCATACCTACCGGGAAAACTACCGGGAAAAAAGTACCCTTTTTAGTGTTCGAACGTAAAGTCGACCCGGTAGTCCTGCGTGCACTCCCCGTCAAGCATCGCCTCGTAGCTCGCGGTGTCGCCCGCTGCAAGGGACCCGACAAAGATCGATTTTGAGTCCCGAATCGTGCCGGTCTGGGTGTTGACGAGGTTGAAGTTCAGTCGGACGTTTTCTGCAGATACATTGCCCGCGTTGTATACGTAGCCGGTCAGGTGGGAATAACAGCCGAGTTCGGGCGACCATGCATCCTGGTACTGGTAATGGGCGTGGAGAGGCCCATCCGAGTTGTCCCGGACGGTCGTCATGCTGAGGCACGCGGAGGAGGAGACAAGGGTGATAACGACGACAAGTATCCCGGCAATCATTTTCATGCGTATCTCCTTGCACGTCCCGCGATATATAATCCCGCTCCCGGGCGGCGTCCCGGTGGCCGGAGCCGGGTATGCACGCTGGAGTGAATGCAATCCACGTGCATCACCTGAAAATGATAAAAAAGAGTTCTGCCGTGCTCACTTGAGCACGCAGACAGATTCCGGTTCGCGGATCAGGAGCGCGAGGCTTTCAAGGATCTGGAACTCCAGCAAATCGCCGACCGGGCCGTTGTACCCGAGCACAATATCCTGCCCGATCGCGATGGACGAGTACTGGCGGCCTGAGGCAAGGAGGACTCCGCCTTTTTTCAGTGCCGGTGCCTTGACCACGCCGTCGCCCACGATCGTCCTTGCATGGTCGAGTTCGGTGCCGTCACCCTGCGGGTACCGGCGGAGCAGGAGGTTGTAGAGTCCCGGGGCAAGCGCAAGGCTGTAGGGCCCGTGATAGCCGGCGTCGTCGAGCTTGGTCACCGCATCGATGATCTGGCCGGCGGCAACTCCCACCTTGTCCCACTTGCCCAGCGTAAACGAGGCTGCGCCCTCCGCGCTTATCAGGCCCGGGAGGCCGGAGAGACCGGAAAAAATAAGGCGATCCTCCTTTGCGGCGCACTCCCTCGCGGCGCAGGTCACCGGATCCGTATCGAGGACAAGCTGGTCCCGTTCAAATGCCGCGAGGTCGCGCTTGCCTAAGCTGAACTCCGTCCGGATCATCGTAACCGGTATGAAGGTGCTGCCGGTGATGCCGTCTTCCATGGCACAATCGGAGAGCGGGATTGCCTTCAGCCCGAAACCGTACGGCCCCTCGATAGGGAGCAGCCGGCGGCCGGCCAGCTGGCCCTTTGCCGCCTCCACCATAACCGAATCAAGCAGTTTCCAAGTCTCCGCCCCGAGCGGGGCATCATTGCGTCCGAGATAGTTGTTTTCCATTATCTTCTCCCTCCTTTCATGGGTTTTTGAGTGAGCCGACCGTCAGTTCACTCGCTTTGGGTTCAGCTGCCGGTGCCGGGGCGGCTGCCTGTGCCGCCATCGCATCGACTTCGGCAGCGCCCTTTTTGATGTAATCGTCCTCATCGCCAGTCAGGATGGCAAGGAGCCGGTCGAACTCGCCGGCATGGACGCGTTCCTCATTGGCAATATCGATGAGCACGGCCTTTGCAAGCGGGTTATCGGTTGCCTCGGCATGGGCAAGGTACGTATGGACTGCCTCATGTTCTGCTGCGATATCCAGGCGGATCGCACGTAAAAGCTCGCCAAGGGTCATGGTGCGGTCCGGTACCTTGCCGCTGAATGGATTGACAAATTCTGGCATGGTTTCCTCCGGTAAGGGAATTGTGCCCCGATAGCATAAATACCTTTGATATGTTCCCAAAAGAGGATTATACCTGCCGTTTCTTCACGGCTTTGTCATAGACCTGCCAGTGCTTCTCCCAGTCCGGGTTTTTTGCCTTCAGCTGGGAGAGGACTTTTGTCTTGATCTCATTTGTTGTGATCCCGTCTTTTGCAGTCTTCTCAATCTCGTGTGCAATCGCCCGTGCGTACTCCAGAGTAGCCCCGGTCTTTACGGCGCTCACGACGATCTTTTCAACGACGAACAGTTCCGTGCGCCCGTCTGCCTTCTTTACCATCGTCATGGTTTTTCACCCATGAGCCCTCTCTGCTGCATCTGATGATATAGGTATGTATCGTGCCCAGTTGCGGGCGCCGGGAAATGGCGAGAAAAAGAGAACCGGTACAATAAACACGAAAAGGATCCTGGGATCCGTACTGATGCCGGGGGATCCTTAAAACACTGCCAACGTCCTGCACTCGTGCTGCCCGCAGGCGACCCGGCGACAGTATATCAGATCTTCTTTCCCCGGGATCGCGGGTGCCTTCCGTCACCAATCACCTCTTTCTTCCGCAGCAGCCGGTTATACGTGATCGCAAACCGGTGTGCTTCATCCCGGATCTCCTGGATGTAGTGGAGCGCGATGCCCTTCCGATCGAGCCGGAGCGGGAGTGCGGCGTCCGGCATATACACGTCCTCCTCCCGTTTCGCGATGGCGATCACCGGAATACTGATCTTCAATGACTGGAGCGCATGCCGGGCGGCCGCCAGCTGCCCCTTTCCGCCATCGATGATCACGAGGTCGGGGAGTGGTGCACCGTCCTCTACGAGGTGCCGGTAGCGGCGGCTTACCACCTCACTGACAGAGGCAACATCATCGACCCCCTCCACGGTTTGGATACGGAACCGGCGGTAACTCCCCTTCTCCGGCTTCCCGTCGCGGAACCGGACCATCGAGCCGACCATCGCGGTGCCGGAGAGGTGCGAGATGTCAAAGCATTCGATCACAGACGGCGTACTCTCAAGGGAGAGCGCGATGCCGAGCTCGCCCGCCTTGAGTGCATCGCGGAAGAACGCGGTCTCGAGATTCTTGCGTGCGAGCATGAGGAGGTTCTTCTTCTCTCCCCGTTGTGGTACAATCACCTGTACTCGCCGGCCTTTCCTGTGCGAGAAGAACTCCACAAGCGCCGGGCCGGGGTTGTGATCGAGGACCAGCTCGGCCGGTGGTTCGCGCTCCGAATAGTACTGGACGAGGAACTCCTCGAAGAAGTCACCGCTGGCATCGAACGTGAACTCCTGCTTGCCGGCAAGCGCCCCCAGTTCGACCGAAAAGACGACGAGGTAGACCTTCCCTCCGGTCGCTTCGAACACGATCACGTCCTGATCGTACTCCCGCCGGCGTTCGACATGCTGCCGTTCCGCGAGGTGCGTGATCGCGGCGATCTCGTTTCTTATGGCAAGCGCCCGCTCGTAGTCCTGCGATGCAGAGCGCTCTGCCATTTCCTGCCGGAGGAGATCGAGAAGTCCGCCGGTGTTCCCCTTCAGGAGCATTGCCGCCTTTTTCACCAGGCCGGCATATTCCACCCGGCTGATCGCGCCGGTGCAGGGAGCGCTGCAGGACTGCATGTGCCGCCGGAGGCAGGGCCGCTTCGGGAGCTTTTTGCATGTCCGGAGGTGGAAGACCCGTTTTACGACTTTGAAGACCTCGTCCCGCTCGGCGGCGGACACAAACGGGCCAAAGAACGTGCCGTCACTGCCCGGCCGCCGGGCGATCACGAGCCGGGGGAACTCCCCGCCGGTCAACTCGATCCCGGCAAATCGTTTCGCGTCCTTGAGGTCGATATTGTACCGCGGCTGGTGCTTCTTGATGAGGGTGTTTTCCAGCAAAAATGCCTCGGTCTCGGTATTGGTGACCATCACATCTACGGAAGCGATATGCGCAACAAGGCTCCGCGTCTTTGTGTCGTGATCCTTTTCCTGGAAATAGCTGGCGACCCTTTTTTTGAGGTTCTTTGCTTTCCCGACGTAGATGACGGTGCCGTCTGCATTGGCAAACAGGTAGCAGCCACTCGTCTCAGGAAGGGTTCGGGAGTCGATCATCCGTGATACTGTTTTGTGAACGGAAGGAAATAATCTATGGGGATGGGGTAAGGGAGTGTCGAAGGTTGCATGATGTCCGGCAATCTTGCCGGATTTTTTTGAATCGCCCCAATAGGGGTTAAAATTAGATCGGGATGTATGCGAGATATGTAGTTAAAATTGGTTTAAGTCGGATAAAGGCAACAGAAGCGTTATTTTCTCATTTTACACAATTCGAGCAGTTCCTGCTGGTTGTGTTCGGCAAATGCCTGTGATGCGAGAATAATTGCTATTCCTACGAGGATTAATCCATACGTGTAAACGACCATCAGGTTCTCTCTTGCAGTTGCTGACAACATGGTTGTCAGACCCACAACAAGGAAAATTGCCGCACAGACCAACTGAAAGATCCCCAATAATGAGAAATTCACATTCACATTTACCATGCTCCAGACTCTTTCTTTCGTAGTTAAAATAATTTTTATTGGAGGGTTCTGGTATGGTGACGATTGTTTATCAATTTTTCATTCTTACTTAATTCCTTGCCCACCGGCGACTTAGCTGAACAGAGATATACAGGTAGGGCATCCAAAAATTTTACCCTCGGGGCATCGTCATTCACCGGTTTTTTCCGGCTTATGCCGCCGACTGGTGATAAACTACATCCACCCACACTTTAGCGGACAGGGCGTATGCCCTGGAAGCGGGACATGCTGAAGGGGAAGCACGGATGAGGATCTGAAAGAGCATATAACCCATTCAAAATACACGACTTTTCGTCACCGAATTGAAATATGCCCTAAATGCTACCGTTTGCGCTCCAGCATCGGTTTCAGGAACTGCCCGGTATAGCTTTTCGCGACCTTCACGACCGCTTCCGGCGCCCCGGTCGCGACGATTTCGCCGCCGGCATCGCCGCCTTCGGGACCGATATCGATGATGTGGTCGGCTGACTTGATCACGTCGAGGTTGTGCTCGATCACGATCACTGTGTTTCCCTTGGCAACCAGGTCGTCGAGCACTTTTATCAGCTTCTTCGTGTCGTCGAAGTGGAGGCCGGTCGTGGGTTCGTCAAGCAGGTACAGGGTCTTCCCGGTCGCCCGCTTGGCAAGCTCCCGGGTCAGCTTGATCCGTTGCGCCTCGCCGCCCGAGAGTGTGGTCGAGATCTGGCCGAGCTTGATATAGTCGAGGCCGACGCGGGAGAGGGTTTCGAGCTTTGCCCGGATCGTGGGGATATTCCCGAAGAGTCTGAGGGCCTCCTCCACGCTCATGTCCAGAACCTCGGCGATCGACTTGCCCTTGTACTTCACTTCGAGCGTCTCGCGGTTGTACTGCTTCCCCTTGCATTCCTCGCACTCAATATACACGTCCGGCAGGAAGTTCATCTCGATTCGGATGAGCCCGTCACCCTGACATGCCTCGCACCGCCCGCCTTTGAGGTTGAAAGAGAACCGGCCCGGCCGGAACCCCCGCATCTTTGCCTCTTTTGTTCCGGCAAAGACCGTGCGGATCTCATCGAAGACCTTGGTGTAGGTCGCGGGATTGGAGCGGGGGGTCTTGCCAATCGGCGACTGGTCGATCACGATCACCTTGTCGATCGCTGAGTCGCAGATAATGTCGGAATGGATGCCGGCCTGCTCCCGCGAACCGTGGAGCTTCTGCATCATGCCTTTGTAGAGCGTCTCGTAGACGAGTGTCGACTTCCCGCTCCCCGAGACCCCGGTGATCACGGTAAAGAGGCCGATCGGGATCTTCACATCGATGTTTTTTAAGTTGTTCTCCCGGCAGCCTTTCACCGTGATGAAACGGTCGCTGGTCCGGCGGGTAGCCGGCACGGAGATCTGTCTGGTGCCGGCGAGATACTGCCCGGTCAGGGACTTTGCGTTCATCTCGATCTGTTCCGGCGTGCCCTCTGCCACCACCGCACCGCCGTGGAGCCCGGCACCGGGCCCCATGTCGATAACGTGGTCGGCGGAGCGGATCATGTCCTCGTCATGCTCCACGACGATCAACGTGTTCCCGAGGTCGCGGAGCGTCCGCAGTGTTCCGATCAGCTTTCGGTTGTCCCGCTGGTGCAGCCCGATCGAGGGCTCGTCCAGCACATACAGCACGCCCATCAGGTTCGACCCGATCTGGGTGGCCAGCCGTATCCGTTGCGCCTCGCCGCCCGAGAGTGTGCCGGCGTTCCGGGAGAGCGTGAGGTACCCGAGGCCCACTTTTTCGAGGAAGTCCAGCCGGGACCGAATCTCCTTGATAATCTGACGGGCGATCTCCTCCTCCTTTGGCGGGAGCCTGAGTTCCTCAAAGAACCGGAGGCACCCGCTGACCGGGAGATCGGTCAAGTCGATGATCGACCGGCCGTTGATCCGGACCGCGAGCACCTTCTCCTTGAGTCGTTTCCCTTTACAGGTCGGGCAGGGAAAGACCCGCATGTAACTTTCGAGCTCGCGCTTCCGCCATTCTGACTGGGTCTGCGCATAGAGCCGGGTAGTCTGGGGCAGGAGTCCCTCCCACTCGCCGGTATGCGACCAGTGGGCGTCGCCGTTTCTCATGCTCATGGAGAAATGCATCCGTTCCGGTGAGCCGTACATGAGCGCATCATACTGCTCTTTGGTCAGGTCCCGGATCGGCGTGAGCACGGAAAAACCGAAGTGCTTTGCCACCGTCGCGAGATAATGGCCGCGGAACCCGTCCATCGGGTTCCGGTACGGTGCCACCGCGCCGTCCGCGATGCACCGGTCCTTGTCCGGGATGATAAGGTCGGCGTCAAACTCCATTTTTACGCCGAGGCCGTGGCAGTCCTCACAGGCCCCGAACGGGCTGTTGAAGGAGAACATTCTCGGCTGGAGTTCCTCGAACGCGAGCCCGCAGACCGGGCATGCCATGAGCGAGGAGTACGTAGACTCCTTTCTCCTTTCGTCAACGACGAGAACGAGTCCTTCGGATTTCCTGAGCGCGTTCTCCACCGCCTCGGTCAGGCGCGAGCGGTCGCCGGTGTCGAGTCGGTCGATCACGACCTCAATGTCCTGCTTTTTGTACCGTTCGAGACTGATCTCCTCGTCGGTGCGGATGATACTCTTGTTCACCCGAACGCGGGCATAGCCCTCCTTGTTCAGGTCGCGGAGGAGCTGCTGGTACGTGCCCTTCTTCTGTCGCACGATAGGGGAGAGGACCGTGACCATCCCAGGGTGCGCGGCCGCGATTTGGTCAGCAATACGGTCGGGAGTCTGGGAGGCGATCGGGATGTTATGCTCGGGACAGTAGGGTGTGCCTATCCGGGCAAAGAGGAGCCGGAGGTAGTCGTAGATCTCGGTGGTGGTCCCCACGGTCGAGCGGGGGTTCTTGGAGGTGGTCTTCTGCTCGATCGAGATGGCGGGAGAGAGCCCCTCGATACTGTCCACGTCCGGTTTGTGCATGAGGCCGAGGAACTGGCGGGCATAGGTGGAGAGCGACTCGACGTACCGGCGTTGTCCCTCCGCATAGAGAGTATCAAACGCGAGCGTGGACTTGCCGGAGCCGGAGACGCCGGTGATCACCACGAGCTTATCCCGCGGGATCCCGACATTGATATTTTTGAGGTTGTGCTGGCGGGCACCTTTGATGATGATATTCTTCATGAGTGGTGTGCTGTACCAATGGGCGGATGGTATTAAAGAGGTTTATTTTCGCGGCATGAAGGAGACATTCCCGTCATGACCCGTGGCGCTTTTAACAGATGTCCCAGGCGGTCGCGAAAATGCTATAGGATGGTAACGACCTCGCGCCTTATTCAGCAGCACCGTGTGGTGCTAAATACTCTGCATTCTAATATTCCGAGAGAAGGTTTTTTATGCCGGTTGTCATTCTCAAACAGAAAAGGGACTGTCACTCGAACAGAAACGCAGGCTCGTAAGGGAGTTCACGGAGACGCTGGTCAGAACGACCGGTGTGAAAAAAGAACTTGTCACAATCCTGATTGAAGAACACGATCTCGAGGATATCGGAAAAGCAGGGAAACTCCGGTGCGACCCGTAACGGCTGACCTTTTACCTGTTTTTCTTCCTCAATCCTGCTGTTCAGAAAAAGCGATTCAGCGGTCGCCGCCGCTCCTCCGCTCATCATACGGGATTTCGGCGCTCTTTCCACGGGAAGGTTTTTCCCGTTCGCGACGAGCGCTCTCGAACCGTTCCTCAAGAGGGATCTCGGCGCTTCTCCCTGCCGAAGGCCGCTCATCACTCCGCTCGCTGCGGTTTTGGCGTTCATTGAACGGAATGTCACTGCTCCGCCGGGACGGAGGCCCGCGGGGGCGGTCCTGCCGGGAGGCATCCGCATCAGGGATGAAATCAATATCCCCTTCACCGGAACCGGCCACGGATGGCCGGGCCGGGGGTGCATCCCCCTGACGCGGGGGTGCGCGGGGCGCCGGTCTCCCCTCGCGGGTGTCCCCGGATTCCTGTGGGGTATGCCGCATCCCGGTAAACGCGTATTTACGCCGGTCCGACGCTGCCCCTGCTTCGCGTCCTGACGAGACCGGCCCTCCCTGCGGTTCCTCATCGGCCTCTCCCGGCAGCCGCTCGGTGAACATCAGGAACTGCAGGAATGCTTCCGGCTCGCGGAAGACCGATGTCCCGATTCCCTCGCAGACGAGCGTCCTTTCTACGTTGCCGTACCAGCCGCCTCGCCGGATCAGGATCGCGTCGTTGCCGGACTCAAAGATCCAGACCCGCCCTATCGCGCCGTCCCTGCCCCATTCTGTCTCCGCAACGCCGGGACTTTCGAAGGTGTACGTCCGTGAAGCCGCGCCGTACCTGCCGCCTTCCCGCTCGACGATCTGCCGGCCGCCGCCCTCGTACCGGTACGTCCGCGGCGACTGCCCGAACGAGAAGGTCTCCTCGAGCATACCGTTCTGGTCAAAAATAAACCGCCGGAGGATCCGTTCCTGCCGGGCGATATCGCGCTCGGTCATCATATTTGATGACGGATCGAACAGGTACAGGCGCCTGAGAACTTTGTCGCCGGAATACACGCGCACGCCGTCACCGCCGTAATGGTAGGTCCTCGTTACAGCCCCCCTGCACGTCCCTGCAAATTCCGTGATGACTGCTGCTTTCATCCCGTTTGCCACCATTCGCTTTTTTCTAACGTTCTTTCTTCACCAAGAAATAGTTTGTTCCCGCCAGTACTCCATGTTATAAGGCAAACCTTTGTCCCCCCCCCCCCTCACAATATTTTTGTAGGCATACCCCGGCCGGTATACAATGGATAGTGACTGGCAGGTGCCATCCGAAGAGTCCGGGAATAGTGGGGATACCACAGCGAATGCATCCAGTGACGACCGGCAGCTGGAATATTTCATCGGCCTCTTGTCCGATGAAAACGAGGGGGCGCGCTGGAAGGCGGCGGAATCGCTGGGACGGCTCGGTGATCTACGGGCCGTGGAATCGCTGATCGACTCGCTCTGGGATGACGATGCCCGGGTGCGGCTGAAAGCCGCTTGGGCGCTGGGCATGCTCGGAGACCCGCGGGCCCTTCACCCCCTGCAGCGGCTCTACCGGATTGAGCGGGAGGAAGCCCGGGAGACCATCAGTGAAGCAATGGAAATGATCAAACGGGCACTTGGGCGGTGAGTGGGAATAAGTGTGCAGCCGGCGCTTGAGGGTTTCATCGTTACCGCCCTTGGCGGCAGGACAACTGCACTGCAGATGAAATCATCTTTATCGGATCTGCGGCACTACACGGTACCGGGAGGCTGGTGATGCGGAGCATCGAATCGCTCTACCGGAAAGAGGACGGAAAGATCCTGATCGAGATCAAGCTCGGCTCGATCCCGCAGCTCTTCAACTCTTTCGATCCGGCACCGTTCTACGAGAAAGAACTTGACCGCGATGCCGAGACGTATATCGTCGACACCGTGAATGATTTTCACGCAAAGACCCAGTTCAAGATCGTGATCTACCTGCCTCCCGATGCTGCGGCAAGCGAGCAGGGGCAGAAGATTGGCGAGGCCATCCACAACCACTTTGCGTACCGGACACTCGTTATGGAGCGCAAGCTCCGCAACCGGATCCGGTACGGGCGTTTTACCCTGCTCCTTGGACTCTCGTTTCTGCTCGTAAGCCTCGTGGCCGGGAGTTACCTTTTGAGTATCAGCAATACCCTGCCAACCCAGCTCGCCGCCGATGCCCTCCTGATCACCGGATGGGCGGCGATGTGGGAGCCGGTAACCGTTCTTCTCTACCAGCTCTGGCCCATCCTCAAAACAAGAAACCAGTACAGGAAGATCAGTACCATGGAGATTGACGTGCGACCGTCGCCGAAGTGACCGTTCAGCCCAGACGGTGGATCTTTTTGAGCAGGGCGACGGTTTCAACCGTGCCCTCCCGGGCACGGTGCTCTTCTGTCACGTCTGTACCGGTTTTTCCTTCCAGCGCAGCAAAGATGGCGGCGATTGCCGCGCCATGAGAGATGCCGTACCCACCTTCGAGAACAAGAGCGAGCGGCCGCTCTGCGGCATCAGCGATGAGACGGGCAAGAACCCCGCATCCGGCCGGCTGCATGGCCATCGTGCCGAGCGGGTCGTCAGAGAGAATATCCTGTCCGGCAGATATGATCACCAGTTCCGGGCGGAACCGGGCCAGCACCGGGACAAACACCGCAGAGAATACGAGGGCATAGTCGGCAACGGTCGCACCGGCCGTAAGTGGTGCGTTTATGGTGTACCCCTGCCCGGCGCCGACACCGGTCTCGTTTACCAGACCGGAGAACGGGAAGAAATCTTCCTGGTGCACCGAGCAGTAGAGTACCCGGTCATTCCCGTAGAACGCGTGCTGGGTTCCGTTCCCGTGGTGGACGTCCCAGTCCACGATCGCGACCCGGTCAACGCTGTCCAGTGCGTGGGCGGCAGCGATCGCGGCATTATTCAGCAGGCAAAATCCCATTGGTCGGTCACGTTCCGCATGGTGGCCTGGCGGGCGCATCAGGGAAAAACAGTGTATCCCCGAGAGTGCGCGGTCTGCGGCTGTCATCGCGGCGCCGGCAGCATGCAGCGCCACCGCAAAGGAATGCCGGGTGATATAGGTATCCGGGTCGAGATACCGGACTGCCGTGGTCGCGGCACACTGTGCATCGAGCCAGCGGAGGTACTGGGGGTCGTGGATCCTGAGGACGTCTTTGACAGCGGCAGGCACTGGTTCTGTCACAGCCACGCCGTCCGGAACCCCTGCAAGCGCGTTGAGAAGACGGGCATTGTTCTCCGGGTGAGAAAGCAGGTCGTGCTCTCCGCAGATAGCCCCGGTGATCGCTGAACAGCGTGCCATGGTGATCCCGCCATATTATCAGTCGCGTGGCCGGAGAGAGACCGGGAATATATGCGGCACAAGACCCTTTATGGCAACCGAAAATCCCGGGCACCCCGCGCTTCACAACGTTGATATATGCATACATTATATTCAGCTTTTAATTGTTTTTCACCCGCTATGGTTCTCCTGCATCTTCCCGACATCAGGCCTCCGGACGTCTCGGCTATGAAAACTGCGGGAGATGTGCCCGGCCTGATCCGGCTCCTGAACCACCGGAATATGGATGTCCAGTGGCTGGCAGCAGATGCACTGGGTTCACTGGGTGACCGGGCGATCGCCCCGCTGATCAGGGTGCTGGAGAGCAGGCACAAAGCAGCCCGGATTGGGGCGGTCGAGGCCCTCGGGGTGCTCCGGGACCCGCTGACGGTCAGTCCACTAGTCCATGTGCTGGCTCATGATGAGGCAGTCGAGGTGCGCTGGGTCGCTGCGCTCGCTCTCGGGGAGATTGGCGATCCAGTGGCGATCCCGGCGCTTGTGGATGCGCTCCTGGACCGGGAGCGATACATCAGGTTCGGTGCGGCCCGGTCTCTTGACCGGCTTCTCTGGCTTCCCGAAAACGACGCAGAACGGGCGTATTATTCTATCGCGCTGCAGGACTGGAAGAGTGTAAAACAGATGGGAAGAGCGGCGACCGGCCCGCTCGTTGACCTCCTTCGGGATCCTGATGCCGCAACGCGGGCAAAGCTTATCGGACTGCTGGGCGAGATTGGCGATCCTGGTGCGCAAAAAGCCTGCGAGGCAGCGCTGAAAGACCAGGACGAGATGGTCAGGTGGACGGCAGTACTTGCGGCGAAAAAATGCCAGGTGCCGGCGACACATATTCCATGGGGCGTCTCAAAGCGCCCGCGGACCGGGCAGAACCCGTGGGCGGCGGCAATCTTAAACTTCTTCTTCATTGGCCTTGGCTACAACTATCTTGGCTACTGGTGGGGTTTTCTCGTCTTCATGAGTTACATGAGCGTCATCGTGCTTGCCCAGCTCGGCTCCGGCCCGTTTTTACCCTACCTGATCGCGTACCCGATCACCGCGCTCTTTGCGGTCCAGACGTTCTATCTGGCAAAAAAGATGCCGGATCTGTGAGGTGAAGCCGGGTGGCGCTCTTGAACCTGTTTGGAGTAAAACCGGGAGACATCGGCCGGATGAGGGATCGGCGGGATCTCGCCGGGCTCATCCGGGCGCTGGGCTCACCGGATTTTGCCGTGCAGACACAGGCGGCGCATGCCCTCAGTTCGCTGGGCCCCTCGGCAATGGACGAGCTCATACGTGCCCTGAAACGGAAGAACAAGGACGTCCGGCTCGGTGTTATCGGGGCGCTCGCGGTCATCCGGGACCCGCGATCCATCGATCCCCTCACCGTGGCCCTTCAGGACGAGAGCGGCGAGGTCCGGTGGCAGGCGGCACTCGCTCTCGGGGAGATTGGTGACAGCCGGGTGACTGCACCCCTCGTTGGAGCCCTCCTTGACGCTGACAAGTACGTGCGTTACGGTGCCGCGTTTGCACTGGCTAAACTCGGCTGGAAACCAGAAACCGCTGAAGAACGGGCATTTTTCTTTGTCGGGATGCAGGAGTGGAAAGCGGTGAAAGCGGCAGGCCCTGCGGCCATCCCGGCGCTTTCCCATGTCCTTAACGACCGGGACGAGGCCGTCCGGCAGAAAGCGATCGGGATACTCGGATCGATCCGTGACAAGCAGGCGATCCCGGCGCTGATGCGGGGGCTGGCCGATGCCAGCAGCGAAGTCCGGTGGGAGGCAGTCCTCGCTGCGCCCGGATGCGGGATAGACCCCCTGTTCATCCCCCGGGGTCTCGCCCGCCGGCCGAAGACTGCCAAGAACCCGCTTGTGGCCGGGTTCTTGAATTTCATGCTGCCGGGCCTTGGCTACGGGTATATTGGCAAATGGTGGGGGATCATGATCTTCCAGATCGATATCACTGCCACGGTCTGGCTCTACAAATACGAGGGAGAAGGAAGCACATACGGTATGCTCTTTCCCATCTACCTTCTCCTTGCCATCCACGCGTGGTACCTCGCAAAGAAGATGCCGGACTTCTGAGGGAGCGGGATGTGACCGGCGTCCTGCCGCTTATTTTACGTGGTCTCCTGCTGTATAACCGGGCACATCCGGGGGCTGGACATCAGGTGGATCCGGCAGGTAACAGGAAGGAACGCCGCCGGCACCTCATCTGATCGCAGGCGCTTTAGAACTCGCCGAGCCGTTGCGCCAGCTGTCCGCTGCAGGATCCGCACAGCATCTTTCGTTTCCCGTCAAGCTCGTCGAGCGTATCAGGGCGGAACATGATGCACTCGTGATCCGAACAGTGGCCAAGGCCGAACAGGTGCCCGATCTCGTGTGCCCCCTCCTTGGTGGTACGCTCGATCAGGTCGTCGTCACTCTTGTCGCGCCCGTAGAACTCGTTTGACAATCGGGCTGTTGAGACAGCGGCAGCGCCGGCAGATTCACGGGCGAGACCGAAGACAAAACTGTGGCCGGGGTCGAAGAGGTCCTGATGAAGCACGAGCAGGACCGGTTCCGTGATACCGTGCCGGTGTTTGTACGCGGCAATCTGGTCCAGCAGCAACTGTGCATCGACCTGTTTTCTGGCATCCACATAACCCGCGATACGTACCTGGTTCTCTTCAAGTGTCTCCGGAATGCCGATGACTGCCGCGATGTTCCGGGCGACCGGCAGCTGCAGGCCGGCAGGGGACTGCCGATCCCAAAAGATATGGATGTGCATTGCGCTATTCTATTGGATGGGCGGCTATAAACATATTGAGAAATGCATCGGTGCCTATATCGCCGTGCACTACCGGAATGCCGTTGAGGTCGGCGTAGGAACCAACCCGGAGGCCGCACGGAAAATCCATGGGGCAGGTGTCCGCGTCCGGGCGACCGACATCCGTGATGTCCAGTCGCCGGCCTGGCTCCCGTTTGTTCTGGATGATGTCTTTGCGCCGGACTTCGCATGGTACCTTGGGGCCGATGTTCTGTACGCCGTGCGCCCTGCCATCGAGATGGTCCCCCCGCTGATCACGCTCGCCATGTGGGTGGACTGCGACCTGCTTGTCTATCACCTCGGTTTCGAGTCATGGGGCAATGGCGGCAAGATCATTGACTGCGGCGTGCCCCTCCACTGCTATTACCAGCGTCAGAACCCGTCAAAGAGCGTGGACTGATCGCCGGATCCGGTTTTCTTTTCCGGTCCGCCATCCGGTCGTGCATCGCCAGGTGACGGTGGTAGCGGTGCAGAGGTCCCGGAGTCTTTTTTGGGAGGGGTTGCCGTCGCTTTTTTTGCTTTCTTCTGCTGTTCTTTTTCCCGTTCACGCTCCTCTTTTGCCACGACCTTTACGATCTCCTGCGACCGTTCCCGGTCATTCAGGAAGAAGTTGAGCTGGTCGGCATCCAGCATCAGTTCGCGGACATAGATCGACGGGTCGTGCTCTACCAGAAGGGAAAAGATGCCGAGGTACTTCTCCCGCAGGGTCGCCTGCGGGAGGTGCATTGTGCCGGCAAGGCGGGCGAGTACGGTGGAGCGGATTGCCTTCTGTTTTTTCGCGATTGCCATCTTCTGCCAGCGCTCCGGCGGGAGAATGCGAGTATGTACGCCCTTCCCTGCCGCAGCATCGGCAACGCCGAGCAGCATGACCGCGGTCGCATACCGCCAGAGCATATAGTACTGCCGTCGGTAGGTGTACCCGAGATATTCGTCCGCACGCGCGAGAAAATAATATGCCTGCTCCAGTGCCACGGGATCGGAGACGAGGTGCACGTTACCCTCCAGCCACTGCTCGATATTCTCCGGTGTGTCCTCCATGTCCCGGGAAAGGCGCATCAGATCGTCGTCCGGCGTCTTCCTGAAGATGGCGGTGATGAGCGAAAAGATCGATACCCGTTCGTCTTTCTGGGACGTGTGAACCTCGTCGTCCGCTAGCGCGTTCCTCCCGATCGCGGAGGCATAGAGCATATTAACTGCCGATCGAAGATCTCCACCAGCACTCTCCGCGATCTCCCGGACGGCCATATCCGAACATGGGATCTTTTCGCTTGCGCAGATGAACCTGAGCCGGGGGGCAACTGACCTTGCGGGTATGGCCCGGAACTGCACCGGTTCACAACGGAGTCGGAGCTCGGGAGAGAGGCCGTAAAGATCATTCGCGATCAGGATGACTGGCTGCCGGGCGTTTTTTATGCATTCGATGATCGCTTTTGCCCCGCCCCGGTCCGCGGTCCCTTGCAGGTTGTCCGCTTCATCCAGCACGACCAGCTTCCGGGCAGACCCGGTCAGGCTCGCCGTGGTGCTGCCCACGCCGGCAACCCGCTCGATCACAGCGGCAGTCCGCTGGTCGCTTGCGTTGAGCTCGACCACGTCCCACCCCATGTCATTGGCGAGCGCATAGGCACTGGAGGTCTTACCGATACCGGGCTTGCCGTACAAAAGAAGAGGCCGCGAGCGGTTCGTCCAGTTCCGTGCCCAGTCGGCCATCTGCCGGACTGCACCTGCGTTGTCGACGATATCGGTGAGGTGCGCAGGGCGGTATTTCTCTGCCCAATCCATACCAAAGGAGTCGACCCGTCATCAAATAAATTATCTCTGATGAGACAGAATACGGTACAGGTATCCCTGTCGGGATTACACAAGCTAGGTGACATTCGTGGAACACAGCTGCTCCACCGAGACTATCGCGCATATGGTCAGGGAATACGAAGGCGTGAAGAGGAAAAACGCTATCGGCGATATGGTCAGGACGCTGAAGATCGATGCCCCCCATGTCGTCGCCTCGTTTGGCGAGGATGCGGCAGTGATCGAGCACAACGGCGAGGCGCTGCTCCTTGCCGCTGACGGTATCTGGAGTCGGCTCATGGAGGCCGATCCCTACTGGGCGGGCTACTGCTCGGTGCTCGTGAACATCCATGATATTGCCGCGATGGGCGGGCGGCCGATCGCGATGGTTGACGTCTTCTCGATCCCCAAAGATGCTGGCATTCAGGAACAGGTAGTAAAGGGCATGCACGACGCCTCGGCCCAGTTCGGTGTCCCCATTGTCGGGGGGCACCTGCATCCGGACGCGCCGTACAGCGTCATCGACGTCTCTATCCTTGGTTCCGCGCGGCTCGATTCGGTCATCTACAGCAACATGGCGCAGGCCGGTGACAAAGTGGTCGCCGCCATCGACCTGAGTGGCAGGGTACATCCCTCGTGCTCGCTCAACTGGGACTCGGTGACCATGAAACCCGCCGCTGTCGTCAGGGCCCAGATCGCGCTTCTCGAGCAGATCGGCCGTGAGCACCTGGTGACGGCCGGGAAGGATATCAGCAATCCCGGGATGATCGGTACTATCGGGATGCTCCTTGAGGTGAGCGGGAAAGGTGCCGAGATCGACCTCGGGCTGATCCCGAAACCGGATCTCGCGGCAAACCATATGACGTTTGAGCAGTGGGTGAAGATGTATCCCGGCATGGGGTTTATCCTGACCGCAAGGGAGCGCCATGTGCCGGAGCTGATCCGGCGGTTTGCGGCAGTCGGCATGACCGCACGGGCAATCGGGACCGTCAACGCCAGCCGGGAACTCCGGATCCGGTACGATGAAAACGAGGCGCAGGTCTTCGATTTCATCCACAACGGGATCATGCACCTCACGTCCGGTGACATGCCATGCGGGCCCCGGTAAAGACTATCGGCATCGGCATCGGCACGGATGCCGGAAGGGTGGTAGAGAGTGCATGCCGCGTGAAAAGCACCTGCGATATTGTCTGCTACTGCCGGCCCGGGGCTGTCCGGGAACAACCGGCAAAGGCCGGTGTGCGGGTCAGCGAACACGATGAGCCGGCAGCAGTGCTCGTTTCCGACCTGATGGAGGGGAAGATCGACGCGGCGGTGCGAGGGACGCTGCCGGCCAATACAACGCTTCAGGCACTAAAAAAGGCGGCGGGTGTCGACCACCTAGAACGCATCGCACTTCTGGAGACGGCTAGGGGCCAGAAATTCCTCCTTGCTCCAGTGGGGATTGACGAAGGGTGGACGGTGGCCGACAAGATCTCTCTCATCCGGAGGGGTCGGGCAATCGCCCGGCGGTTCGGCCTTTCGGAAAATGTCGCCGTACTCTCCGGGGGCAGGTTCGGGGATATCGGCCGGCACCCGGCGGTGGACCGGAGCCTTGCCGATGCGGAGCTGGTCGCCCGGCTTGCCGGCACACAGCATTTTGAGATCCTGATCGAGGATGCAATCGGGTCCTGTGGACTGATCATCGCACCGGACGGGATTTCCGGGAACTTAATCTTTCGTACACTCACCTTTTTGGGAGCGGGACGCGGACATGGCGCGCCGGTCGTAAATATCGATAAAATTTTTGTGGATTCCTCGCGCGCATCACCGGATTACACCAATGCGCTTATGCTTGCTGCGTCGCTTCTGGATTGATTTAAAAACGGTCTTTTTTAAAAAATACCGGGTTTAATGGCAAAAAAAAATATTCTGCGAAATTCTGAAGCGCGTTTCGCCCGAGAGGTTCGGGAAGCCTTCCGATACCGTTTTGCGTAACAAAATGCGGCATTTTCCCAAAAAGTTTTTATATATACCCATATATCTTCTTTTTGAGGTAAGAAACATGGCAGATTTACCAATCGCCGCAGTTGTACGGATTGCCAAGAAGAACGGAGCCGAACGAGTCGGCAGTGATGCAGCTGAGGCACTCGTTATCAAGGCCGAGAAGTATATCGCCCAGCTGACAAAAGAATCCAACAAGCTTGCCGAGCACGCGGGCCGCAAGACGATCAAGAAAGAAGATGTTGAGCTGGCAGCAAAGTCCGGCTGATCAACCTTTTTTCTTCGCATTATTCTGGTATCGCTTACATCCACTGGGGCCCGATTGCTCTGGTATTTCTGCTGGTTATACAGGACTGCCTGATCTGCCGGGCATCCCTCCCCGTCTGAGATCCCTCGTGCAGGTTTTTGCAGTTTCTTTGCCTAAGGTTCCCGTAGAATACAGGACGGCATCACCTGCATATGCCGTTCCAGACAATGCGGGATCTTCCTCCCGCTAGGGCCAGAACTTATACCCGCCCGATTTGCCGCAGATTGTGAGCATGCTACCCCCGGGAAACAGCGGACCCGGTCAGGGAGATCTTTTTTCCCGGAGGTATTCCCGAAGGACCACGGAGAGACAGCACATCCCTTCACGGATCCGGTCCTCATTCTGGTTTGAAAAGTTAAGCCGCATCGTGTTCTCCGCTCCACCATCCGTGTAAAACGGTTTTCCGGGAAGGATGGCCACCCGTTTTTCAAGAGCACGTGAGAAAAGTTCTAATGACGAACAATCCTTGGGGAGTTCTGCCCAAAGGAACATGCCGCCATCAGGTTCCGTGCAGAAAACTTCTTCCGGGAAAAATTCCCTAATGCAGCCGATCATCACGTCCCGCTGCCCGCGGTATCGGGAGATAATCCGGGAGATGTGTTCATCGAGAGAATATTCTGCCAGGTACCGGGCGATGATCCGCTGGGCTAGGTGGTTTGAGTGCAGGTCGGATGCCTGTTTGGCGATGGTAATCTTCTCGATAACCTCCGATGGGGCGACGACCCACCCGACCCGGAGCCCCGGGGCAACGATCTTTGAGAATGAGCCGGTCAGAATCACCTTGTCCGACAGGAGCGAAAACAGCGGCGTGTGGGGACTCCCGTCAAAGCGGAGTTCGCCGTAGGCATCGTCCTCAATAAAGACCGTGCCCTCCTCCTGCAGGATCTCAGAAACCTCTTTCCTTCGTTCCTGCGACCAAGTGATCCCGGATGGGTTCTGGGAGTTGGGAATGCCGTAGAAGATCTTCGGGGCGTTTTGCTGCAGCACTGTTTTGAGAGCAGCAACATCCGGACCGTCGGTCATGAGCGGAACGCCGCAGAATCGCGGCTCATACAGGGAGAACGCCTGAATTGCGCCGAGGTAGCCCGGCCGTTCGATAGCGACAACGTCCCCCTGGTCGAGAAACACCTTACCGATCAAATCAAGCCCCTGCTGGGAACCGTTCGTGATAAGGATATTGTCGGTGGAGACGGTAATTCCCAGCCGCTTCCGGTAACGATCTGCGATGAATTTCCGGAGTGCCGGCAAGCCCTCTGTTGTCGTATACTGGAGGGCCGCCTTCCCCTCTTCCGCAACGACCGCCGCAGCTACGTTCGCAAGCTCTTCTGTTGCAAAGAGATCGGGGTTCGGTAAACCCCCCGGCAAACGATATGATCTCCGGGTTCTCCGTGGTTTTCAGGATCTCGCGGATGAACGACTTCGGCGTGGTCTGCATCCGGGATGCAAAAGAGTAATTCACAGGTATTATCTCCGTATCCGGCTCGCAGGTACAAAAACCTCTATTATATATTCAGCTATCCTGCCGGGAGGTTACAATCTTCCCTTCGTGCTCGGCACGCCTTTTCTCCCGTTCATTGCCAACGCCTCTCCCAGCGCAATCCCGAATGATTTGAAGACCGCTTCACACTGGTGGTGGTCGTTTTTGCCGGTAAAGCTGATGTGCGCCGTGATGCCGGCATGCATGCAGAGGGAATAGAAGAAATGCTCAAACAGGTCGGCCGGGATATTTCCGATCATCCGGTTGCCAAAGGCCCCTGAAAAGACCAGGTACCCCCGCCCCCCGCAATCGAGCGCCACCCGTGCAATGGAGTCGTCCATAGGGATCACCGCGTGTCCGAACCGGCGTATTCCCTTCCCGGTTCCGATCACCTCTTTGAGCGCGTCGCCGATCACGATCCCGGTGTCCTCGATCGTGTGGTGGCTGTCCACGCCAAGATCGCCCCGGGCGGTGCAGGCGAGATCAAAGCCGCCGTGCCGGGCCATCGCTGTGAGCATGTGATCGAAAAACGGTACACCAGTCTCAACCGATACCTTCCCTTTCCCATCAGGGTTCAGGGATATCCTGATCGCCGTCTCTTTTGTCTCCCGTGCACATTCAACTGTTCTCATCGAGATTCCTCCATCGCTTCTGCAAGCTTGATCTTCCCGCTATACAGTGCAGAACCGAGCACGACGCCATATGCCCCGGTATCCCGTAGCTGCGCCACATCAGAACGCCCGGAGATCCCGCCGGCGACCACCACCGGTACGCGGATCCGTTTAATGAGGCGCCGGATGGGCCCGAGTTCTATCCCCTGCTGCAGTCCCTCAACATCCACGTTGGTGAAGAGGAGCGAACCGGCGCCGAGCTCTTCAAATTTTTCTGCCCAGCCGAGGTAATCGCCGGCGGTCTCCTGCCAGCCCCGTATGGTGACCTGCCCGCCTTTCGCGTCGACGCCGGCCATGACCCGGTCGCTCCCGAACTCGTCGGCAAGGGTCTTTACGCTTCCGGGATCGTGGATGGCAAGCGTGGATATGATGACCCGGGCAATGCCGGTCCCGAGCCAGCGGCGGGCGTCCTCCACCGATCGGATCCCGCCGCCCAGCTCGATCTCCACGTCCGTTGTTCTGATGAGCGCACGGATTCGTTCGGAGTTACGTGCCGAGTCACCGAAAGCACCGTCAAGGTTTACGACATGGAGGGCGTCTGCCCCTTCCCCAATCCAGCGGTTGGCACACGCGAGCGGATCACCATATTCCGTTGCTTTTTCCCGTTTTCCCTGCACGAGCTGGACGCACCGTCCCCCGAGAATGTCGATAGCTGGAAAGATTTTCATACCGATCAGCGGATCATCCGTTCGATGGACATGACCAGGATGTCCCGTGCACCAACCCGCCTGAGCGCGTTAATGAGAGCATAGACGCGCTCCTCGCTCACGACTGCGTGGACTGCGACGAGGTCTTCGGAAGACGCGACGTCCATGACTGTGGGGCCGGAGAGGCCGGGGAGCACTTTTTCGACTGCCGGGAGCGATGATCGCTTCACGTTCATCATCAGGTAGCACTGCCCGCGTGCCCGCACCACGCTCTCGAGCGCGAGGTGGATCTCCTCGATCTTCTCTCTTTTTTGTACAAGCGAGGTTCTGTTTGCGATAAGGATCGTGGACGTCGGCATCACCTCGTCGATCACCCGGAGCCGGTTGGTCTTGAGCGTGGTGCCGGAGCTCGAGAGATCGACAATCGCATCGGCAATTCCGAGATAAGGGGTCGCCTCGCAGGCGCCGCCGACAAGCACGATCTCCACCGGCACTCCTTTCTCTGCAAAATAGCGTCGGGTGATCGCGGGAAATTCGGTTGCAACCTTTGCGCCCCGGAGCTGGTTCACAGCGGTGATGTCGGCCTCCTCCCGGACAGCAACCACGAGGGTTGCCTTCCCGAGCTGGAGGTCAAGGAGTACTTCGACACCGGACCCGCGCTCGGTCACCACATCCCGCCCGGTGATCCCGAGATCCGCGGCCCCGTTTGCCACGTACTCCGGAATATCGACCGGCCGGGCAAAGAGGATCTCGACATGAGGATCGAGCGTGCGGGTGATCAGCCGGCGTTCAGTGGTATCTGGTAGGTGGAGGCCGCTCTTTTCCATCAGATCCATGATCGGGGCTGCGATCCGCCCCTTGCTGGGGATCGCGAGCCGGACCATGCCGGAGAACACCGGGGGTTTGCCGGTTTTTCCCCCGGCCCTCGGTTTTTTCGCGCGCCGGTTATCAGAAGGTCCTGAGCTCACCGTGGATTACCTTCTCTGTGATGCATGTAACGTTTGCGAGCCTGTCATTGACGATGCCCTCGATCTCGCTGTTGATGTCTTTGAGGGTGACGCCCGCCTTAGGCAGTACCTGGACGCTTGCCACCAGCGGGAAGTCGATGGGCTTTCCGATCTGGGAGAGGAGTCGTATATACATCTCCTCGACGCCGTCCACCTTCTCCACGCACTCGCGGGCCACCATGGTAGAGAGCAGGTTATAGATCTTGCCGATATGGTTGATCGGGTTCTTACCGCTCGTCGCCTCCATGCTCATCGGGCGGTTGGGGGTGATCAGGCCGTTACAGCGGTTGCCGCGCCCGACCGACCCATCATCACCCATCTCGGCGGAAGTACCGGTGACGGTCAGGTACACGCTCCCGCTGTCGATGTCATCTGCGGTGTTGACGTTCACCGTGACACGGCGGCTGGTATATTTTTTTGCGACCTCGAGCACCTGCTCCTGCAGGAGGTCCTTATAGTGGATGTAGTCCTCGAGTCCGGCACAGTGGCGGTCGACCATCGCGCAGGCGATCGTGAGGGTGATCATGTCCGCGTCCCGTAGCCCCATGATCTTGATGTCCTGGCCGATAGCAGGATGACGGGGACGAAGTTTCTCGTCGATAAAGTCCGAGACGTTTTTCACGATTGTCTCCGTCTCTGAGAACGGAGCATGGCCAACACCAAACGATGTGTCGTTTGCCCGCGGGACACTCCCCTGGCAGGGCCTGAAGACATCACGGAGATCGGTAGACCCGACACCGAGCCGGCAATCGATGATAACATCACGGCTGAGGTTGAGGGCCGGGAGGATGGAGTGGAGGTAGGAATGCGCTGCTTCGACAGCGACGGCATCCGTGGCTATGGTAACCCCGTCGAACTGCTTGGTGGCACGCCCATCGATAAGGATATAAACCGGACGGACGATCTTCCCGCCGCCGTATTTTGGTACCGACTCGCCGGCGACGATCTCGCCTTGGTCCGTATTGTGGTGAAGGACGACACCAAACTCCTCAAGATAGGCCTTGCAGAGGGCTTGGCTGATGGATTCTGCGATCCCGTCTGCAATGCTGTCGGGGTGGCCGAGGCATTTTCGCTCGACAAGTTCAATCCGCTGTTTTTCAAGAGGGATCTGGTCCAACGCTTCAACCTGGATATTTCTCTTCATTCAGTTCCTCGGGATTCTTGCGTAATCGTACTAATACAAGAGACGGGATTTCATATAACAATTTCTTCCCAAAAAGAGAAAAAAGGGTGCCATTGCGGGGGAGAACTGCCGGATTTTTCTGGTTCCGTGACGGTGTTACCGCCTCAGGAATTTATGGAGGATGGTCATGTCGCTCCCCTTCGGAGCTTTTTTGACTGGTGGTCTCTTTTTCAGATCCTCATCCTCTTCCCCTTCATCGATCTCCTCGATCTTCGGCACCTTACGGTGCGGGGACCCAGCCGGGGCCGGGCGGGGAGCAGCTGTAGTTCCGGAGGATGACGCCGCTTTCTGATACACCAGTTTTGTCCCGCACCCCGGGCAGAAATTCGCTTCAGCCGGGATCTTCTTGCCGCAGTTCTGGCAGAACCGCGGGCTTTCGGCCGCCTCTTTGCGGGGGATATTTTCGGCAGCCTGAGGTTTTTCCTCAAGTCCGTCCTCTTTTGCAGGCTCCGGCCCGGGCTGCTGGCGTTTCACCGGTTCGATCACGGGCTTCCTTGCCGGGTACAATCCCGGTTGCCGGACCGGCTGCATGGTGCTCTTCATCGCGGACTTCATGGCGGCCTGTACTTCCGGTTTTTTTACCACCTGCCCCTCAGTTCTCCCGGTCGGTGGGATCCCGCGGGTAAAGGTGATTGGCCCGGTCTTCTTTGGCGTGGGATCCTCTATCGTCCTGACCTGCACACGACGCTTTGGGGGTGCCGGTTCAGTCTCTTTTTCAGGTTCAGGCTCGAGCGTACGGGTGATCGGAATCAGGCGTTTTACCGGCGGTTGTTTTTCATGCTCCTTGATCGGTTTTCTGGTCGGGTGGAGTTCCTGCCGCTGGACTGGTGCCACCTTGAGGGGAGGCTCTTCTGGTTCAACCGCTGGTCCGGCAGGTTCCCGGACCGGGGCCCCCCGGGATTTCTTGGGCTGCTGCTCTTCGTGGAGCAGCCCGATCCAGTCGTCGATCTCAGCCGACCGGTCCATCCCGTCTTGGACAAAGACGATCTTCATCGTCTTGATCTCGTCATCGGCGGACTTGATGGAGAGCACGAGCACCGGGTCTGAGCTCTCAGAGAATTCCACGATGCTACCGGCGATCGTTTCGACAGGTATGTCCTTTGCGGTCACTTTGAGTTTCTTTTCCTGCGTATCGATCAGAAAAATACGTTTATTGGTGAGGTATGCATGGAAAAGGAACTTTTTTACCGAGACATTGAGAGAACCAATGAGCACCTGCTCGCCGGGCTGGAGGATCCGAGACAGCCCCCCTTTCCCCTCCTCTTCTGCATCAGGTTCGCCAGCCGGTGGCGGCTCCTGCTGCCGTGCCGGTTTTGGCATGGCAGCACCCCGCAATGATGCCGGCGCTCCATGGCCGGCAGGAGGTTTCACCGGGCGCTCTTGGATCTCGCCGCCGCAGTAGCCGCACACCTCCACGTTGTCCCGTATGTTCATCCCGCAGTGAGGGCACTGTTTCATTAAAATCTCCCGTGAACCATATCCGGCGCAGATAGTTATAATGTTCGCATAGGATATGAAAAATTCTCTGATCACAGCATTTTAAGCGTCTTTTACAGAATTTTTTACCGCGATTGCCGGGTACTGTGAGATGAGCGCTGCGGCGCATGCATCGATTGCTGCATCATTAGACATACCATGAACGTAGAGGGCGTGTGTTGTTCGGGACGCACAGATCAGACTGTTGATCCTGCACGCGACCTCGTCACCGTCAGGGTAGCACATGTCCGGCGTTATCCGGCCTGCACGCCTGCCGATACCTGCAGAGAACGGGACATGGCATGCGCCGGTATGGCAGACCCGCCCCTGCACGTACACCATGAAAACCCCTTTTCGGTCGGCCAGTTCATTGTCCTGTACACGGAACTGGTAAAATGGCCCGCTGCCGTACCGGTTCAAGAGCTCCTGCACGAGAGGATCGCCCTGTCGCATGAGGTCGGCAGTAAAGAAGCCCAGCCGGAGCGGGAGGTACCGGGCATGGCGCTGCTCCACGGTCGACCTGACCGGCTGGAACGCCGGCGTGGCAAGGACGTCCTGCACGGTGCGTTTTGACCGTGTGAACAGATTGCGTTGCAGCCTGCCGGTAAACTGCAGGATAAGCGGCCGGAAGTACAGGGTCGATCCGCCGCAGGGGACGGCGACTGATCCGTCCTTCATTGCCGGAAAAACGGCCGGGAACTCTTCCGCGGCACCCTTCCCCGTCCTTGTTTTCCGGGCCTGCGGTACCGGAGCCCGGGCCATTATACCGGGCCGCTTCACCAGCGTTCTCTGTGCCATTGCTGCCCATTCGTTCGCCAAATGGCTTGTGTTGAGGTACCGGCGCCAGCCCGGGTCGGCAATCCGGGCGATCGAGACGAGCCGGAACTGCTCCTGCTCAGGTATGAACTTTGCCCCGCAGTGCGAGCATTCGATATGATAATCCGTGGGAGGGATCCCGAAGAGCTCCCGGCCAGTCAGTCGGTTGAGTATCCCGGTCCTGCAGACCGGGCATACCGCCATCCACGCGGGTGCCCGGTTGCCACCTGACGACCGTGAGGTTGCAAACCGGAAGGATGGCACCGAACCGATATGCCATGTCCATGCCGGCAGCAGGCGGATCCCCCGGGAACGCGTGCGGCGCTGCCGTTCGAGCACATCCGCAAACACCGCGATGCCGGCACGGACCAGCACATCCGCAAGCACCGGTGCCGTAGTATCCCCGATAATACTGGGATGCCCGGGAAGGCACCGGTCGAGCCCCTCTTTCACATGATCCGCGGCATCGTGAACGGACAGGACTGGCAGGGTCCGGGTCGCTTCGGCATTCAGGCATTCCATTGCGGCACGGACCAGATCCGCGGTTATGGTGATACCACCTTCCGTGAACGGGAGCGGACGTACGCGGCGGCTCACGGTCTCGCAGGCAAGCGCATGGAAGTCGTCTGACATTGGAAGAACGTGTCGGGCTGTCATGATCGGTCCCGTGGCTCCTGACGCATTAGCTGGAAAACGGCATAAACACTTTTCACGTGGCAACGGCCGACTCAGGGATCGCAGGAAAAACCGGCAGGCTCGCCCGCCGGTGCACGCATCATCGGTGCTATTACCGGACCGCGGGACCAAAAGAGGGCGTTCATGTCCCGTTCTCCTGCCCGGTGGAACTGGAACCGGTGGACATTATCCTGCCGGCCAGCAACACGACCGCCACCGGCCGTGATATCCGGCAGCGGGAGGTGTTTGCAGTTGCCGGTTCGAATGCAGAAGGCAAGACCTCGTTCCTGGAGGACATTATCGCCGGAATGGACGACCATGCAGCCGGCGGCGGGCGGGAGCGGGTGGTGACGATCCGCGTCATGCGGACTGCCGAGACGATGACGATGAACTGCGAGCTAGCAGCAGGGGCCGACGTCAGCACATTCTTTCGTGCACTGCCGCCCGGCATCGGTGGCACGGTCAGTTCTGCGTCCGGCATGGGGAGCGGTTCGATGACGATGGCACACCAGATCGGCTCGGCGATCCGGCAGCGCGCACCCCTGCTGATCATAGATGAGGAACGGGCCGCACCCAACCTGCTGGTGGCGAGTTGTCTCCAGAATGAGGAAGTCACGCCGCTTGCCGCGATCCTTGCCCGCGACCGGATACGGATGAGTGATACGACGCTTGTCTTTGCCGCGTGCGCGATGGATACGCTGGCTGCACAGGCGGACCGGATCATGGTGCTCGACCGACATGTCGCCGGCGCAATTGACCGTGCCGGGTTCCGGCGCCAGCTTGTCGCTTCGCTGCACAGGATGGCAGACGACCTTTCATGATGGCCAGTGCAGAATTAGGCGATCCTACCTGCTGCCGCGTGCTTTTTATCTTCCTGCGCAGGAAAGAGGATTGTATGGACACGGAGATCCGCGACCGGTTTATCCGGCTCTGGCAGACGTACTGTCCCGGTACGGAACTGCCGATCAGCTTCGGGATCCGGATTGAGGGCGCGACGGAGGAGAGGGCCCATCCGGCAAAAAGCTGGAAATGCATCATCTGCGACCTCGCGAAGGTGAGAAAAGGCACGACGCTGGTCCTCGATCGGGCGGCGATATCATGTGCCGGCGGGTTGTACTACTGCGGTTACGATGCAAAGCGCAGTGAGAACTTCCGGTATTTTCTTTCGAGCGGGAAGCCCGGCGTGGTGGAAGGCGAGCGGTACAAGAAGACCCCGGAGATCGTCGACGAGATCGATGCGCACAACATCGCGGTGCCCGCGGTGGGAAAAGAGTATGTCTTCAAGCGCTGGGACATGCTCATTGCTGACGATGACCCGGAGGTCGTCATCTTCTTTGCACGGCCGGAAGTGCTCTCGGCCCTCTTCACGCTTGCCAATTATGACCGGTCCGAACCAGACGGCGTCATCTGCCCGTTCGGCTCCGGGTGCTCATCGATCATTCACTACCCGCGTCTGGAGCTGCAGAGGGAACGGCCACGGGCGGTGCTGGGGATGTTTGACCCTTCATCACGCCCCTGCGTGCAGCTGGACGTCCTGACCATGGCGTTTTCGATGCAGAGATTCGTTGCCATGGTCGGCAACATGGACGAGAGTTTTCTGATCACGAAGACATGGGAGAAGGTAAAGACAAAGATCGCCCGGAGCGCTTCGCTTCATTCTGCGTAAGATGAAAAGCCCTGCCAAATGGCCCGGGCAGAGGCCGCTAAAAAGATATCCCGGCGCACCGTGCCATCCATTAGACCGGGATTTTCGCGCTTCCTGTCCTCCTAGTAAACCGGGATCAGGCCGGCGTTGTTCCCCGTAATGCTTCGGCCGCCGTGCAGGGTGACCACGAACGTGTTCTCGGTCCCCACCAGCCCGATCCCCGCGATCCCTTTCTTTGGTTCGAGTGCCAGCACCATCCGTTCCTCCAGCGGCTCGTCAAACCCCGGGGCGATCACCGGCAGCTCGTCGACAACGAGGCCGACACCATGCCCGAGGAAATTCACCCGCCGGTCGCCGAACCCCATGAAATTCTCCCGGAATTTCGTGTTGAGGCTCTCCATGATCTGGTAGTAGATCTGGGCAGGTGTGGTTCCCGGTCTCATCAGTGCCGCTATCCGGTCCTGAATCTCCACGCACTGGTGGTGGATCGCGATCGCCTCCTCCGGAAGAGATGCGCCGAACATATAGGTCATCGTCTTATCGGTCTGGTAACCCTCGACCCCACAGGCGTTGTCGAGGAAGACGAGGTCACCTTTTCTGAGTTTCCTGCTATGGCTGCCGAGCACCGGCGCTGCGGGGCTGGTTCCGCAGATACCGCCCGGCCCGTTGAAACAGGTCGGGTAAATTGAGTTTGTGCCAAAACCGAGCTGCCCCAGCACGATCTCGGTGTTGAAACTGTTGAACCGGACGATACCCTGATGCCCCTCTTCGACCAGGAGCGAATAGACCTTCGCCCCGAACACCGCCTCGTTCATCCCTTCCTGTAAGATTTCCGGCACACGATCTTCCTGAACGTGCCGGATGATCTCCCCGGACTGTTCCATGAGCAGGAGTTCGTACGCGCTCTTGACCGCCCGGACCTTTCCCGCTACCCGGTCGAGCGGGCAGATCTCACGGAACGGGAAGGACTTCCGGAACCGCCCGAGCACCGCGACCGGCACCACTTCGGTCTCGATATACATCCGGTCCGGCAGGCCCTCGGTCTTTTCAGCGGCATCACGATAACTGCCCATCGGCCGGATATCTGGAAACGCCGATTCCGCCCGCGCCCGCTCGATGCTCCGGCGCACCCAGAAGACGGGATCCCCGTCGTTGGGGATGAGCAGCACGCCGTCTTGGATGGTCCCGGTAAAATAATAGAGGTTGATCCTGCCGAAGATCGCAGCCATCTCCCAGCCCGGGTTCTCGGCCGACATCGTGCGCCGGAACCGCTGCATACGGCTCTCCAGTTCCGGGTACGGGACTCTGCTGTGCATGCCTGAGAGTATTGCACGACATCCCTTATGGCACTAGTGTTCTAGGAAGAGATGGATGAATGGGGGTTCTGTCACTGGCCGTAAAAGGACCGGAGCTGATTGCCATAGGTATTTAAGACGGCAGGGAATATCCGGCAACCGGAATACCCATGAGTAAACCCACGCAGCACAGCGCCGTTCACCTGATCCCGGAGGCCGGTGTCGATGCCGAACGATGGAACCGTCTCCCTTCACCCGAAACGGTCGAACGAACGGCCCGGGCAGTAGAGGCGCACGGCATCCGTGTAATCGTGGCGGAGAACGGCGATGGGGCGCTTGCCGCGATACAGCGGATCGTCCCTTGGGGCGCAGAAGTGATGAACGGGTCCTCGACAACACTTGCAGAGATCGGGTACGATGACCTGCTCGCCAGCGGGAAGTCTGGCTGGAGGGACCTGCATGTGGGGATCACCGCGGAAAATGACGACACGAAACGGGCGGAACTGCGCAGGAAATCCGTTACCGCCGACTACTTCATCTCAAGCGCAAACGCCATCGCGGAGACTGGCGAGATCGTCGCCTGCGACGCAAGCGGAAGCCGGGTGGGGGCGTGGCCGTTTGCGGCAGGCCATCTTGTCCTCGTTATCGGGATCAACAAGATCGTTCCGACGCTTGATGATGCGTTGCGCCGGGTCCGGGAGTATGCCTACCGGCTCGAGGACACCCGGGCACGGAAGGCGTACGGGATGCCCAGCGTGATCGGGAAGTGCGTGATCCTTGCACAAGAGAAGGTGCCGGATCGGATTACGCTTATCCTTGTCAGGGAATCTCTGGGATACTGATACCCGCAGTCCGGCTTTGCAGTTATAAAAGGCAATTTCGTGTCCAGGTCCTGACTAAAAAAGGTGCCCGCCATATCCTGCGTACCGGCAATTCTTTGCCGGAAAGAACGGTTCCTGACCAAGTGGACTCCCCGTTTGCATCCCGAAAAGACTCATCCCCGTTTATACCCGAACCTCCGCAGGAGTTCCGTCCGCCTCGCGACCCCTTCCGGACCTTCGACACCCTTTGGCCTTTCGCCGTCGATAACGCCCATAATCCCCCGGCCCTGCGTAGACTCGGCGATCACGACCTCGGCCGGGTTCGCGGTCGCGCAGTAGATAGTGCAGACCTCCTGGATACCCTTGATTGCGTTCAGGACGTTGATCGGGAAACAGTCCAGCAAAAAGAGGACAAACGAGTGCCCGGCGCCAATTGCGCGGGCGTTGTCCCTTGCCAGATCCCTGAGTTCCTTGTCATTTCCCTCGATCCGGATCAGGCAGTCGCCAGACGACTCGCAGAACGCGAGCCCGAACTTCGCACCCGGCACCGAACCGGCAACCGCCTCGGAGATGTCCTCGACCGTCTTGATAAAATGCGACTGACCGATAATAACGTTCACATCAGCGGGTTTATCTATCCGCACAACACTAAACTCAACGTTTCCCTCCATCGTTTTTCCCCGTCAGTGAGATGGGGGCGGGAGGTGAAAAAAGGTTGCGGGGCCGGACGCCCGGGTTACCGGGTTAAAAATTTTGATTTTGAACCGGTTCGCGTGATCTTCTTGGAGGGCTTGATGGGTGATGGCGGGTTGACATGGGGTCCGAGATCATCTGCCGGCGGGCGCGTGTGCGTCACATGATCGGCAGGGAGCTTGGGTTTTTTCTGCGGCTTGTGGGGAGCGTGGGGTTTTGCACGCACAAGACCATGGTGGCGCCGGTCTTCCAAATCGCGCCGCCGGTCCTGGCCTGGCCCTGGCAGTTTGCGGGCGGTGCCGGAACGGCTTTCATTTGAATCCGTCTTTCGTGGTGACATACAAAGAAGATTTTCAGATGAATCTATAAAATCCCTGCGAAGTGACCACATTGGCGGGAAGTTTTGTTCAGGACATCCTGGAATATCCCTGCATCTTTTTAAGTCGGTATGGCCAGTTACTGAAAATTTCCTGACGATAATCTTCTCCTGTTCCTTGGTTGCAAATCAAAGAGATTCGCAAGCATCTCTTCTCCTGCTCCTTCGTCGCATCCCGCAGATCTCCTTACAAATATTCATATTGTGGTATTACTTTGTGCCGCAGGTGAGTACTATTATTGCGCTGTAAGAATCATACGGCCCAGAGTGATAGGACGAAATTACCGCCACTGCCTGCACCCAAAAAATGGAGTGTTTGTTATTCTCTCCGTAACATAAGGAAAGCCGCGGCGAGGAGGAGCAGTGGGGGTATCAGGATAATCGATGTCGTACTTGTCGTCATGGGGTTTATGGGTATTGCAGGAGTGCTGGGCCCGGCGGTCACTTTCTGAGGCACGACAGAGATCAGGGCAAACATCGAAAGTCCACCAGGGGAATTACCAGTAAAAACCATATTGAATGAGTTATCCAGACCGGAAAATTTTGTATCGAGCAACTGGGACGACCCGTCATCTGCCTGACGGAAGATCTTGACACTTGGGATCCCCCCATTATTCAGGACCCATGACGGCGCAACGCTCATCGTGACAACCGATTGGCCGATATATGTCTGATCTGCAATGTCTGTCTTTTCCACCTGTGCAGTATAAGCGACCGCATTCAGGCTGTATCCATTTTGATTGACGGTATTCTCAATTGTTGCTGTTGAACTGGTACCCGGTTTTTCGGCAAGGGAAAACCCGATTGCGGCGTCATCTGGGGGCATATTGTTCATTTCGGAATGGAATGATGCGGAAACCGTCCCTTTTTCAGCGAAGCGCGCAGTAACCGGGGAACTTTGCATTGAAATTGATGTAACCTGCGCAGAAATTTGTCCATTATTCACCGTCGGGGCAGATTGTGTTGTTACAGCGATGGTGACCGGCCCTTTCTCCAACGATATGACATTGTTCTGCTGTGAAATTATCTCCCCTGCCGATTGCGCTTGCTGCACATCGATTGCAATCTGCCTACTGTTGCCGACAGTGCTGACCGTTGATCCTTTGATCCCTACAGGAACATTATAGGATCCCCGACCTTGGGTTTGTGCCGTTCCCTGATTCCCGCCGGAACCAGCACCGGTGTTACCGTTACCTCCGGCATTACCGTTACCTCCGGCATTACCGTTACCTCCGGCGTTACCGTTACCTCCGGCATTACCGTTACCTCCGGCATTACCGTTACCTCCGGCGTTACCGTTACCTCCGGCGTTACCGTTACCTCCGGCATTACCGTTACCTCCGGCGTTACCGTTACCTCCGGCGTTACCGTTACCTCCGGCGTTACCGTTACCTCCGGCATTACCGTTACCGCCAGAACCGCCACCACCCATGGAACCGCCGCCTCCATGGCCGCCACCCATGGAACCGCCACCCCCGGAACCGCCACCCCCGGAACCGCCACCGCCACCCCCGGAACCGCCACCGCCACCATGTGCCATTAAATAAATCACAGGGATGGAGGAATCAGGAACGGCATGCTGGACCTGTAATAATCCAAAACTGACATCCGGTGTTGCTGCTCTCGCCGAACCTGTCAGATCGGGTGACGGTGTAAACAATCCCCCGATTACCGCTACCGGTATGACCGTCAGGACAACGAGGACTACCAGAATTTTTCTGATATGCCCATAGAGAGGGGTCGATGACATCTGAATCCTTTTCCAGATACTTGTTCCTCTTAATCAACTTTTTGATTTTGGATGGACATTTTACAACCTCTTTTTTTAAAAAAAATATGAGATTGTGGGTAAATGCTGCTATGGTCGTTTGAATTAATAAATTTTTCGTATACCTATGGCCGCGAATCTATCAGATAACTGAGTTATTAAAAAGATGTTTCAGGCTCACAACAGGAACCGTTCATTACCAGTTATCCACATCATAAAAATTACCACCTGTGGTTTATTTCTTTCCGACACCATAATATTTCCGCAGGAATTCGCGGATCTTTTCAGATTCGATATAACCCTGATCGAGTTTATGGACGATCTCATTGATCATTGTCGCAAGCCGGACAAGCTTTTCCTTATAGGCACTCTCCATCAGATCTGCGATGCCGATGATTCCCTGAAGCGGATTTCGTATCTGATCGTTAAGAACCGCGAACTGCTCCATGTTCTTCTCGATCTGCTGGAATGCGTCCATCTTCAGTCGCTCAATGTCTTTGCGCTCAGTGATATCCCGTGTAATTGTAAGAACTGCCTTCTCACCGTACTGGTCAAAGGTCTGGGCAACGACTTCAACAGGGATCACCATTCCATGCTTTGTGCGATACTTTCCTTCAAACTGGGCCTTCCCGGATGTGATAAGCTGTTTTGTTACAGAATCCTGATCTGCTTCGTTCCCCATCGTCAGGATATTAAACGGCCTCATTGCGGCCAGTTCAGCGCGGGAGTACCCGAGTATGTTGACTGCCGCATCGTTTGCTTCGATCAGTTCGCCGTACCCTCCCTGATCACTGAACCGCCAGATAAGAACGGGATCGGTGATGCTGTTAAAGAAAAGGTGATAGCTTTTCTCTCTCTGATCCAGACGGTTCTTGAGATACTGCTGGGACCTTTCGAGTTCGGCCAGCATGGTGTTGACATCGGATGCCAATTGCGCAACCTCATCGGCCCCGGTCAACGTAACCCGAGCGGCAAAGTCCCGTTCTGCACCAATGGAGTTCACGCGATTACTCACGTACAGGAGCCGGGAAAGGACGGATGTATCGAGCAGGAGCAGGATGATCACACCAATGGCGACGCCGAATACGACAAGAAATACAAGGAAGTAGATCGTGGCCGATCTCCCCTCGGCATAGATGTCGCGCGGTATGGAGAGCCGCAGAACAAGCAGAGGTGAGCCGTTTATGTCCCGTATCAGGGTATATGCACCGAGCGTGTTATTATCAAGGACGGCGACATAAATCGGGGCACTGACGATGAGGGCATCATTCGCCTGGATCTGGACAAAAGGTGCCGTCTCATTTTGAAATGATGTTATTGCCGTCTTATAGTCCGCGGGAAGAAGAGGGTCGTCATAGCGTTGAACCTCAAGGGGCAGCTGGATCAGGTTTACCAGCCGCATTATCTCGGCGATATCCAGATATCTCGCCATGAGAATATAGCCGGTTGGTGTGGTTGATGAGTCAGAACCATACACCGGCTGGACTGCAAGAAGGATCGGATCCTTGGGGTCAGCGATTATGCCGATAAGACCCTCCCCCTGCGACTGGATAGTTGAAAATTGAGCTGCAGCCAGAGGTAACGTTGAGAAGGATTCAGGGACCGGGATCTCTTCATTTTTGTCTGCATCATATCCTTTACCGGCAATCAATCCACCAGATGCATTGTAGAAGAGGATATAGTCGAACTTGAGGCGATCGAGGGTTTTATCATCGAGAACTGCCAGAAGGCTGGATTTGTCTTCATGCAGGATGAATCCCTTGATGGTATCCCGCGATGCCCAATCCTGGGCAACTGCATCCAGTTGATTGATATCTGCCACCAATACCGAGAGGGCGCGGTTCGTGTCTTTCTGGGCGCTCTGAACCTCAATGGTATGGAATGCGTCCATGACAATAGTTTCCGATGCGATGAAGAAGACAAACAAAAAAGCTATCAGCATTGCAGAAAGAATGATGATAGTCTTTATACGGATCTTCACAACACATCCCCCCGTACGGTATTGCTCAGCTCTGGTTATTGAATTCCCCGATTTATTACCTTAATGTCCTTCACCTTCCGGATTTCTCCCAAATCCCCCGATCGGTTCTTTCTGCAGTTTTCGTCATCCTCGTTAAATTCGGGCCGGGCATTTCATCTGATATTTTTGATTTAGTCTTATGGAGGGGGTCATGCAGCTCTCTGCCGGACAGGAAAAGGGTACTCGTTGGGATTACAACGAGAAGGTTGAGACGTTTTCCCGATGTGGAATGCCTGAGTGCTCCTGCAGTGGAGAAACGCCGTGGCACGTTATTTCGGGGATCGGAATAAAAGAGGGGATGAAATTGTGATGAAAATTTCCGGAGTGCCCGGCAGCGATAGGGATTTTTCGGGCGATCTCTCGAGGATAGAATTGTAGAATATAACAAACAACTAATGCCAAAACCTCAGCAGCTCCTAAAGAGCCCCCGCACCATCTCCGGGATCTCGGATGGCCGCGACGCTACCGGTATGCCCAGTTTCTGGAGCCGGGCAATCTTCGAGCGGGCGTCGCCTTCGCCGCCTTCGACAATCGCACCTGCGTGCCCCATCCTTTTATCGGGCGGTGCCGATTTGCCGGCAATATAGGCGACGATCGGGAGATCGCTCGACTGCGCCCCTCCCTCCTCGAGATTCCCACCGACTTCGCCGATCAGCACGACCGCCTTTGTCTGCGGGTCGCGCCGGAACCGTTCCAGCACGTCCACGAAGGTCTGTCCGATGACCGGGTCGCCACCGATCCCGACAACCGTGCTCTGCCCGATACCGGCCCGGGTGAGCTCGTCGACGACCTCGTAGGTGAGCGTGCCGCTCCGGGAGATCACCCCGACGCTGCCACAGGAGAAGAGCTGCGCCGGCATGATCCCCATCTTCACCTCTCCTGGCGAGAGCAACCCCGGGCAGTTGGGGCCGATCACGGAACTTCCCTGCGCCCGTGCATACGAGACTGCCTTCATCGTATCGTGAACCGGGATGTGCTCGGTAATGCAGACGATGGTCGGGATGCCGGCATTTGCCTCCTCCATGATTGAGTCGGCAGCGGCACCCGCCGGGACAAAGATGACTGCGGCCCCGATATCGTGATCCCGTATCGCCTCCTTGACGGTGTTGTAGACCGGGACCCCATGCACCTCCTGGCCGCCTTTTCCCGGCGTGACGCCGGCAATGACGCCACAGCCACCGACATGCCGTGCATAAGCGTTCATAAGGCCGATGTGGAACTCGCCCTGCTTGCCGGTCGCGCCCTGCACGAGCACGCCAGTCTTTTTGTCGCCATAGATCATGACGCAGCCACCCCCACGGCTTTTTTCACGACAAGGTCCATCGTGTCCAGCATCTCGTACCCTTTCTCCGCGAGCAGCTGCCGACCTTCCGCTTCGTTCGTGCCGGCAAGCCTCACGATCACCTTCTGGGAGATGCTGGCAGAGATGATGCCCCGTGCGACCTCGTCGCATTTCGTGATGCCGCCGAGCAAATTCACCACGATTACTTTCACCGACGGCACGCCGGCCACGAGACGCACCGCGTGCATAACCCGTTCACTCTCTGCGCCCCCGCCCACATCGAGGAAGTTTGCCGCCCTGCCGCCATAGAACTCGATCAGGTCGAGCGTCGCCATCGTCAGGCCGGCGCCATTGCCGATAACGCCGATATTCCCCCCGAGTTCGACATAGGAGAACCCGTGCTTCTCCGCCTCGCCCTCGCGCTCGCTCAAGTCCCGGTTCACCGTAACGCCCTGCCGCCCGAGGGCGTTGTCGTCGACGATGAACTTCGCGTCTGCGGCATACACGCCATGTGGCGTGGTGACCAGCGGGTTGATCTCGGCAAGGATTGCGTCCTTGTCACAGAACGCGTGGTAGAGCCGGTTGATCACCGGGCCGATCTCCTTTGGCGCAGTGCCGAGGAGATCCCGGAGCATGAAGGGGGGGATGTCGCGCAACAGGGGGTTGACGCCGTCCTTCCGGATCGCTTCCGGGTGTTCCCGTGCTGTTGTCTCAATATCGACGCCACCGGCATCGGCAAAGAGGATGAGCGGCTGCCGGCTCGAGCGGTCGATGGTGATCGAGAGGTAGTACTCGTGACGGATGATAAGATGCTGTTCTGCGAGGACCTGCCGGACCGTCCGGCCCTTGATCTCTTTTTTAAAGAGTTCCCGCGCAGTGGCGACAGCAGTCGTCGGATCGGTCATCAGGATTCCGCCGGCCTTTCCCCGCCCGCCGACATCCACCTGCGCCTTGAGCACGATCCGGTCACCGAGCGCCGGGAGATGTGAAGGTAGTTCCTCCGGGTTGTTGATGAGAAATCCGGCCGGAATTGCGATCCCGGCTTCCTGTAAGACTTTTTTTGCTTCATGTTCCAAAAGCTTCATGGCGTTTTCTCCCCAGCGGCAAGCGCGATCCCGATCTTCATTGCTTTCATGTTGAGCGCCTCGGTTCCCTTCGGTACCGAATCGAGGATCGCTTTTTCGAGCGCTTCTGCTCCGACCACCTGAGTAAAGCCGACCAGCGCCCCCAGCATCACAATGTTGGCGACAATGGGTCGCTTGAGGGTCTGGGTCGCCTCGGCGGTCGCCGGGACTTCGTGGTACGTGCAACCGGGGCGTGAATGGACAAGCGAGGAGTCAAGCAGCATCACCGAGTCCGGCCGTGCGTTTGCCCCGTACTTCTCGAATCCCTCCTGCGACATGATTACGTAGATGTCCGGGACTGCTACCTTGGGATACAGGATCGGCTCGTCATCAATGATCACCGCGCTCATGGACGCCCCTCCTCTCGCTTCCGGCCCGTACACCTGCGTCTGCACGGCAAATTTGTTGTCGTACATTACGGCCGCCCGGCCGAGGATGACCGCGGACAGGATAATTCCCTGCCCGCCAAAGCCGGAGAACCGCACCTCGCGTCTCATGGTTTTACCCCCATTGCCGGGCGGTTACGCCGGAGAAGCTCTCCGACCACGTACATGTCCTCCGGGACTGGCTTTCCCTCTTCGATCATCCGGTCGCGCTTGCCCTTCAGAAGTGCATGCGTCCTGAGGTACTCGACCTGATCGGCGACCTCCCGGAACTTGTTCCGGCGCCCGAAGTTCGTGGGGCACTGCGCCAGCGCCTCGATGAAGGAGAACCCCGTGGTTTCGAGACCGGATTTAACTGCCTTCTCGAGCTCTTTTACATGGTATGAGGTCCAGCGGGCGACGTAATTTGCCCCGGCGGCGATCGCGAGCTCGCAGAGGTCGAACGCGGGTTCTGCGCTGCCGTACGGCGTTGTCGTCGAGAGCATTCCCTTCGGTGTGGTCGGGCTCCCCTGCCCGCCGGTCATCCCGTAGATCTGGTTGTTCATGCAGACTACTGTCATGTCGATGTTGCGCCGGCAGGCGTGGATAAAGTGGTTGCCACCGATTGCAGCGAGGTCGCCGTCACCGGTGAAGACCACGATGTTAAGCGCGGGGTTTGCCAGTTTTACACCGGTCGCAAAGGCGAGCGGGCGCCCATGGGTGGTGTGGAGTGAGTCGGTGACGATGTAGCCGGGCGCCCGGGACGAGCACCCGATGCCTGAGACAAAGACAGTCTCCTCCTTCTTCCACCCCATCTGGTCAACCGCTGCAAGCGTGCAGTTGATAATCGTGCCGTTTGCGCAGCCGGCACAGTAAATATGCGGCAGCCGGTCCTGCCGGAACCAGTCCTCGAATGTCATCGTCCGGCCTCCAGCGCGGCGACCAGTTCAGCAGGTGACTGGAGGTCGCCGCCCAGCTTGGGGATGTTCACGACCGGTACGGATACGTACCGTTCGATCTCCCGCGCGATCTGGCCAAGGTTAAGCTCCGGCACGATGAACCGGCGGGCGTTCTTGAAGAGCGCGAACGCGTGCTCAGGGAACGGCCAGACCGTCCGGAGTCGTAAAAATCCGATTTCATCACCAGGCCGGTCATGGAGCACCTGCTGCACGGTACGGGCCGGCGCTCCGTATGCGACAAAGACCTGTTCCGCGTCCGGGTTGACCACATCGAAGTCCGCGATCTCCTTTCTGGCCGATTCTATCTTTTTTACAAGGCGCGTGACGAGCGACGCATGCAGCCCGGGGTTTGTCGCGCACGGGTACCCCCGCTCATCGTGGGTGAGACCGGTCACATGCGTGCCATATCCCTTACCGAACTGCGGGAAGCCGGGGATGAGATCGCTGCCGGGCGCAAACGGCAGGGTTCCGGGCACGTATGGCTTGCGTCCAACCATCTCAACCGTGTCCGGTATGGTGATCCGCTCACGCATGTGCCCGATGATCTCGTCGGCCATCAGAAATACCGGCGTCCGGTACCGGTCGGCAAGGTTGAACGCCTTTGCCGTGAGTTCGAACATTTCCTGCACGCTCGCCGGGCAGAGAGCGATGATGGAATAGTCGCCATGGGAGCCGAACCGGCACTGCATCATATCACCCTGCGCTGCCATTGTCGGCTGGCCGGTGGAGGGGCCGCCCCGCTGGATATTCACGATCACGCAGGGCGTCTCGGTCATCGCCGCGAACCCGATGTTCTCCATCATCAGTGAAAACCCCGGGCCGCTCGTCGCGGTCATTGCCCGGACACCGGTCCACGACGCGCCGATTACGGCGGCAATGCTCGCGATCTCATCCTCCATCTGGACAAAGATCCCCCCTTTTTTCGGGAGTTTTATCGCCATGTGCTCGGCGACCTCGGTCGAAGGCGTGATAGGGTAGCCGCCGAAGAACCGGCAGCCCGCCGCAAGCGCCCCTTCAGCCGCTGCAGTATTCCCCTGCCAGAACTCAGTCCGCGTCAATATTCAATCGCCACCTTTCGTGGTTCATAGGGTTCTTCCTCCACCCAATGGATAGCCTGGTCCGGGCAGGTGAGCTGGCAGACCCCGCAGAGCGTGCGCCCGTACAGGTGCCGGAGACGGCAGTTGGCGCAGCGTTCGGGGCGGTCGAGCTCGGGCACCATGATCCCCCGGCGGTTGGGCCGTTTCCCCTCCCTGAATATCCGGTAGGGACAGACCTTTGTACAGAGGTTGCACCCTTTGCACCGGGTCTCGTCGATGGCGAGCTTCATGTGAATGGTGTCCTATCGTACTATGTAACCGGCAAGGTGAAAAAAACCTACTCTTTGTGCGCATTCCCCGCGGTTGTTCGCGCTCCTTTGCTCCTCTGCCGAAAGATCGATGCTGAGTGCTGCCGGACAGATCCGAACAGGTCATTGCCCTTCGCGTCGATTCCGACAACGAGCGGGAGCCGGTCGAGCTCAATCTCCCAGACCGCCTCGGCCATGCCGAGTTCAGCTAAGTGCACGCCCCGGAGCGTCATGTGGGACGCGGCAAGGGCGGCGCATCCCCCGGTGAAGGCGAGATACACTCCACGGCCACGGAGCTGGTCGCGCACAGTCTCTCCCATTCCCCCTTTCCCGATCAGCGCCCGCACACCCCGGTCGAGCAGGAAACCGGTGAGCCGGTCCATCCGGGCAGAGGTGGTCGGTCCGGCCGCCACGATCCGGTTGTCGCTGACAACCGGGCCACAGTGGTAGATCGCAACACCTTGGGGATCGAAAGGGATGCCATCCATCTGCATCCGGAGGTGCGCCTCGTCCCGTGCTGTATAGACAATGCCGGAGAGCTCCACCCGGTCACCGGCAGAGAGGGCCAGTACTTCATCACCGAGTGGCGTTTTCAACTTGACGGGTTGTTTTCTCGTCACCGCTTCACCTCCACGGTCATGTGCCGGTTCGCCCAGCACTGCACGTTCACAGCGACCGGCAGGGAGGCCGTGTGGCACGCGGCGTTCTTCACCTTGACGGCGAGTGCGGTCACGTCCCCGCCAAGTCCCATTGGGCCTATCCCGAGCCGGTTAACGGAATCGCAGATCCGCTGCTCGTACTCGGTCATATCGTCTATAGGGAGCAGGAGCGCTTCTTTTGCCAGTGCGGCACATCCATCGAATGTCCCGCCGATCCCGAGACCGATAATCACCGGGGGGCATGGACGGGCACCGGCACGACATATGGTCTCCATAACGAATTGGTCAATTTCATCTTTCTGAGACGGCAGAAGCATCGCGACCCGGGACATGTTCTCCGCACCCGCACCTTTTGGGAGGACGGTGACCAGAAATTTCACGCCCGGCCGTACGTGGACTGCCGGCATTCCGGCACCGGTGTTGTCATTGGTATTGTGCCGGGTGAGGGGGTCAACGACATTGGGGCGAAGCGGCACTTCCCGGGTTGCCCGTCGGACGCCGTTGGCGACGGCATCATACAGCCCGTCCGTGAGCGGAACATCCTGCGGCAGCGTGAGGTACACCACCGGGACACCGGTGTCCTGGCAGAGAGGCACCCCGAGCTGCCCGGCAAGGCCGATGTTTGTGAGGATATTGGCAAACTCCCCGCGGGCCACCGGGTGGGTCTCGGTACCGGCCGCCTTCTCAATGGCCCGGAGCACGTCCTGCGGGAGCGTGATAACCGCCATGCGGTACGCCTCGAAGGTCGCATCGGCAAGCGCCGTATAGAGGTCGCGATCTGATTTCTGCATTCAAGTATACTGGGGAGCAGGGGGTAATATAGGGATTGGGGAAGCCGGCTGTTTCCAAGGGAGAGGGTGGCCTGGAGGAGTGAGGCCAGGACGATTTGTTCCACTTTTGTTCCACTCTCTTGGTTCCGCTTGCATTACAAACCGGTACCGATAATGGGCAGGCCATAATCTCTTGAGCGTCCTGTTACCGCACCGGAACCGGAAAAGACCTTACATCATCGTGTGAACATATTACCTACTATGGTATATTCGGTCACGTTGATCTCAATTGACGAAAAAGAGAACCATGTGAAACGGTATGCATCCCGGATCCGGTACGAAGTTAAATCCGAGATATATGGCTGTTGCATCAAATTATTGACCGATTCCCACGAAGTGCGGGAGCGATGGAGTGAAAATTTTTACAGTATGTCGCAGAACATCCGGTCCCATGGTCGGCTCTTTGTTTTTGACGACCCGGCCGAAGAGCCGGATACGGTTTATTACGATCCCCAGTCCAAGACCGGATTCCTCCTGAATATGCGGTACTATGGCTGGATCAAGTCTCTTGCGCTCAGCATAGCCGGTGATATCCTCGAGGATGAACATGATATCTATTCACTCCATGGGGCTTGCCTCGATACCGGTTGCGGGGGCACCTGCATTCTCGGGGGATCCGGCGCAGGGAAAACTACCCAGACATATGGCCTCCTGCGGGACCAGAATGTCCGGGTTATTGCTGACGACTGGTTCTTTTCCCGGGTATACGGGTCGAATATTCTCGCGTATGGCTCGGAAAAAAATTTCTACATCCGGGCAGACCTGGCCACCATATGGCCCGAATTCCATGATCTCGTTGACCGGGCGGAATTTGATTCTGAACGGCGCGCCGTCGTTGACCTCCGCTGGGTTGTCGGAAAAGGCCGGATACTTCCCCTCACCACCCTCCTCACCGTCATCATCCTGACCCGGACAGAGGGAACCTCCACCACCTGCGAGGAGCTCGACCTCCGGCCCGCCCTTGAATCCCTTGAAAAGAACGGATATTATAATCCCCATTTCCTTGTGAAGAACTCCTTCAAGGCCTCGTTACGGAGGCAATTTTTCCACGACCTGCTGAGCCGGACCAGAATATATGAAGTCAACACGGCGGGAACACCGGAAGAGACCCAGCAGGTGATCCGGAAGATTGGAGGTCTGGGAGGGGTTTGACAGTATAGCTGAGAGAATTTCGTGCATGATGGGTTCATTCCTTTCGATACGTAAGAAGAGATCCATAAAATCTCTTCGAAGACCGGCACTGCCCCTTTCTTGAATGTGTCGTGTATTATTTGTTGAAAACTGAGGTTTTCCACAGAGCAGTGATATTTTCCTTTTAAAAAAATGGTGGTTCTCAGAAAGAATTCAAAATGTTTAAAAAAATAGTCGTTGATAATCAATCACTAACCCTATGAATTTGTATCAATCCAAATTCTGAGGGTTATCCTTATTTGAGAGATGTATTCCATCTCTACAAGGCTGCCGTCAAAAGGTGATGACTTCTGGACAGAACATGCTTTATTCTTGTTTTTATCGTCTTCCTTCTTACCCTCTCTCCATTTGTATCGGCGCTGGACTGGTCTGTCGAGACTGTAGCAGATGCGGGGGATACAGGTGGGTACAACTCGCTTGCACTGGACAGTGATGAAAATCCCCGGATCTGTTATTATGATGGAACAAACCATTCCCTGAATTACGCGGGAAAGAGTGAAAACATCTGGCATTCAGAAATTGTGGAACACCAGGGTACTGAGACGATCGGGCAGGCTCCTTCGCTTGCGCTGGATTTGGAAAAAAATCCGCATATCAGTTATTACCATACGACTGGGAATGCACTGAAGTATACTGTATGGAATGGGACTGCATGGAACCGGGAAACCGTGGACAATCCGGTTATTTTCGGGGAAGGGTCCTCTCTGAAACTTGACACTGCCGGCAGACCCCGGATCAATTATTATGATCTCGGTGCCGGGGGCCTGAAATATGCAGAGTGGAATGGTACCGGATGGGAGAAAACCATCATTGCCACAACCGGCATGACCGGAACCTATAATTCACTTGCTCTGGTTCCTGACAACCGTCCACGGATCAGCTATTATGATGCGGGCAGCAGAGATTTGATCTATGCCGCATGGGACGGGGCGACATGGCAGAAGGTTACTGTGGATAGCGCTGGCGATGTGGGCCGGTATTCGTCGGTCGTGCTTGATGGTTCCGGGAACCCTTTTATCAGCTATTACGATGCAACACATCTTGCTCTGAAAGTTGCATCTTTCAATGGGGCATCATGGAAAAATGAGACCGTGGACAGTGAAGGGGTAGTGGGGCACTACACGTCAATCGCGCTGGATGGTTCCGGAAATCCCTGTGTCAGTTATTATGATGTCTCACATGGTGACCTGAAGTATGCTGCATGGGATGGTTACCGATGGCAAAAGGAGGTTGTCGACCGTTCGGGCGACGTAGGGAAATACACCTCTTTGGTAATGGAAGTGGGGGATATACCCCACATCAGTTATTATGATGTGACGAATCATGATCTGAAATATGCATCCGGATACCAGCCTGTCAAGCTGAATTTTTCTGCGGTACCGGTATCCGGGGCTGCTCCATTGACAGTCCGCTTTAACGATACTTCGACCGGTGGGATGCCCTCATGCTGGAACTGGTCGTTTGGCGATGGTTCGTGGTTCAATACGACCACTCCTTCAAAATCCAGTGTGGAGCATACCTACACGGTTGGCGGGTTGTACACAGTGAACCTTACAATACAGAATTTTTCAACCACCCTGACGTTCAGCCGTGAAGGATATATTACTGTTTTATCCCTGCCGGTGACAACAATTGTTTCACCCACAATCGTCTCCACCGTTGCATCCGAATCCACAATTGTTTGGCAGACACAGCCCGGGGAAGATCGGGTCCCGGAAGGGAATAATCCGGCCTCCCAAAAAACCGTGACCCCGTCTACACGGGATACCCTGCAATCAACAAAGACGGTAAATGTTGGGGGTAATTCTGCATTCAGCCGCGTGACAGCGACAGGTGAGGATGTTTCGGATCTCATCGCCACTGCAATGAAGGTCAGCTCGTATGAGACCGGAATTTTCCCTGCCAGTATGCCGGTTTTTGAGTATATAAGACTTACACCCGCACGTTATGGATCCATCAGTTCTGCAGTCATAGAATTCAGCGTTCCGCTCACGTTCATTGATAAGAACAATATTACGACGCAGGATATCTCATTAAGCCAGTTTAATGAGGGTACCTGGAAAGATCTCCCCACAAGTTTTGATCGCGTTATGAGTGGCCGGGCATTTTATCGGGCAGAATGTTACGGTTTCCCGCTCTTTGCGATCATTGCCAACATGAATCCGGCAACGATCGCGCTGCATGAAGATGATCCCGAAATTCATGAGCCAATCATGATGCGGGAACAGGAACATCGTGAAACGGGGGATCTGGTTACCTTCCGGCAGACACTCACACCGGTGACAGAGTTATCTAATCATGAGCAGGAATTCCCCTATCCTGCTGCAGCATTCGGGCTTTCAGGCTGTGGGGGGGTTATCATCGGTGTATATACTGCCCGGCGTTGGTACCTTCACCGGCAGAACCCGGCACTCTTCCGGAACTACAAATGAAAAACGAGAGGCGGTTTATTTTTCTCCGACCTATCGCCCTCTTTTCTCAGGTCAAACGCCCACCGGCTCACCGATGGCGCTACGTTCCCGCACCGGCGCAGGAGCACAACGGGCAGCCCCTTCCTTCCAAATTCCCGCACAATCTGTTCGCTCTGTCGCTGGTTCCTGAACGTGTAAAAATGAATTATCCCGTCGGGCCGTACCATCGGTGCGATCAGATCGAGAATCCCGTCCCTGCCGTACGGCGTAGGAATAATCGCCCGGTCAAATAACCGATCAGGGTAGATCGACCGGTCGAATGCATCACCTTCAATGACTATCACCCGGTCTGCGACCCCGTTTGACCGTATGTTCTCCGTAACCCACCGGCATGCTTCCGGGTTTTGTTCAAGTGCGGTTACGATGGCGCCCCGCGTTGCGGCCGGTATGGCAAACGGCCCCACGCCGCAGAACGGGACGAGTACGTACTCACCTGGCTGAACCTGTTCTGCGACCCGCCGGCGCTCGGTCGCCAGCCTGGGGTTAAAAAAGACCGTCATGACATCCAGGTGATATATAAAACCGAATTCGCGGTGGATCGTGACCGTCCGTCCGCCGCTCAGTATCTCATACCCGGCGGTCCGTGCCTGCCCTGCACTTCCGGTCACCCTGCAGAGCACCGTTTCGATATTCCTCCGCCCCGACCTTATCGCACAGGCGATGGCCGGCCGGTAGGTATCCAGTTCTGGCGGGATCGCGATGATGGCGACATCACCGATAATGTCGAAATGGCCGCTCAGGTAACACAGGAAATCTGCCGGAATAATCCCGTCAAGTTGTTCGTTGAGCTGCATGGATTCAGATATATACTATATTTTCGCGGCTTATTCGGGAAAACCTTGTTCCAGACTACCTTTTAAAAAGGAGTATCCAGGCTCCGTATTTGAGGGGGTCTGCGGTGACCGTGGGCTGGGAAAACGTTAAGAAATATGTGCATGCTCGCCAGAATGACGTTCATGCATTTCTGATCAAAACATCGTTCCGGTCCGCCGGGTTCTTATCGTCTCTAAAAAGATGCCCGTTTCATGCACGGCGTCGTGCGTGAAGGATGCCCATGATCCCAAGCGGTTCGTGGCACGGCTCCCGGACGATCTCCCAGTCGTATTCCCGGCTGATAGCGTCAAGGAGCCTCATATCCGGCGGGCCGCTGATCGGCGGGATATGCAGTTCCATCTCGATCCGGCGCACGCCGGCGAGGTCGCCCGGGTCGATCAGCCACTCCGCTCCTTCACAGTCGCACTTTAAAAAATCGCAGCCGCCGGCTATTCTTTTTATCCGGCCGATCGTGCATGTCGGCAACACCCGCCGGCAGCGGTCCCATGTGATCTCCCTGGTACTGCCGTCGCCAAGTGCTCCCTCGATCACCCGCACGTCTGCGTGGTTGAGCTGGATGTTCTCGCGCAGGATCTCCACGCAGAGCGGTTCGACCGCGACCACGTGCCGGGAGAGCCGTGCAGCGCGGAGGGCAAATGCCCCGACATTCGCGCCAATATCGACAACGACGTCATCCCTTCGCATATCGTTGAAACGGTACTCCGGCACGTCCCGAACCTGCCGGAATGGTGCTTGCATGTCGATAAATTTCACCTGATCCGCGGTGGTGATGATTGTAGGGGCCGGATATGCTGGCATAACATGACTCCTGACCTCTATCGATACCAATGGTCTCTGGCTGCCTGTCATGGTAATACCTTTCACCCGGAAGGGTGCACTGTGCTGTGCGATGAACCTTTTTTGATGAATGTGCCGTCCTTGTATTCGGCAAATGCCTGCCGCAACTCTTCCTGCGTGTTCATCACTATTTGCCCGCCCCACGCGATTGGCTCTTGGAACGGCGTGTCGGAGAAGAAGAGAAACCGCACGCCTTTCGGTCCCGCGTGAACTTCGACGGACGACCCCTTGCCAAACAGGATCGCCATGCGGTTTTCCTGCTCTTTGCTGCCATACGGGTCGAATGTACCGGCGCCTGCGATCACGTAGGCGACGGCCGTGGAGACGGGTTTTACCGGGTGGGAGAACTGCCCCCCCGCTCCTATCGTCACGTCAAGATATTCCGGATCTGCAACGATATCGTGTACCGGCCCATGCACGCCGGCGACAGTCCCGCAGATCACCCGGACGGTCACATCGTCTTTAAAAGAGATGGCTGGTATCTGTGCGGCATCGATATCCTGGTACCGGGGCGCCATCATCTTGTGGCTTTTCGGCAGGTTCACCCAGAGCTGGAATCCCCCCATCCTGCCATCGACCGGTTTGGGCATCTCTTGGTGGATTATGCCGGAGCCGGCGGTCATCCACTGGATATCCCCGGCACGGACGTTACCGGCATGGCCAAGGCTGTCACCGTGTTCGACCCTGCCCTCCAGCATGTAGGTTACGGTCTCGATCCCACGGTGCGGGTGCCACGGGAAACCGGCGAGGTAGTCCTCCGGCCGTACGGCACGGAAGTCATCCAGCATCAGGAACGGATCAAGGAGGGGCACCTGTTCATAGCCAAAGGCCCGGTGTAACCGGACGCCGGCACCTTCGAGCGTTCCGTATGCCAAAAAGAGCTGTCCGGCCCTTCGCACCGATGTCATGACAAAGAACCGGTCTGTGCCCGTATAAATCTATGCCGTGATATTTTATCTGGAGATATTCCCACCGTACTATACAGAATATTGTGCCACCAGCAACGTTCAAGAATCCCCTCTTCCAAGAGAATCTGAGGGACAGGACATGTGCACGGTTTCATATGACCAGAAGAATGCGATTCTCGATGAAATCCTCGCTTCGCGGCGCTCGCACCGGTTGTTCCGCGAAGAAGCCCCGCCAGAGGAGGATATATGGCGTATCATCCACGCCGGTCTTCTTGCGCCGTTTGCCGCTGCGGCGGCCGGGGGATCCAAGGATTATTTCCGGCGTTTCTTCGTGATGAAAAAAGGTTCCTTGGCCCTGAAAGCAGCTACTCCGCTCATTATGACAGAAGTAGAGGCCATGGCCGCGAAGCTTGAAAAGGCGATGGAGAACGACCCTTGGTTCCGGCAGCACGCGGTCGGGTTTGTACAGCGCCTCACGATGTTCCGGAACAGGGGCACTGTTCCCGGAGTCGGGACCGCCCCGTATTACATCGTCGTTGCCGAACGCCGGGGGTTCCCGAAGGTCGAGCTCCAGTCGCTTGCACATTGTCTGGAGAACATGTGGCTGAAAGCGACCGCGCTTGGGCTTGGTTTCCAGCTCGTCTCGGTCACCGCGCAGATGGCAGACAATCCGGGCTTTTGTAAAATCCTCGGTATTCCTGCCGGGGAATGGGCGTTGATGGGTTGTGCAGCCGGGTATCCCCAAGGGGAGCTCTCACCAGCGATCCGCCCGCCGGTCGAAGACGTCACGCGGTGGCTGGAATAATACCCGGTGACCCGTCAATCATAAAAGATAAAAAATAACACGTATTGTTTTTCACCATTTTTTCCGGGGTCAGGTTGGTGCTATGGATTCTTGATTCCTCCCTTTTTAAGGAGATAATACCCTGAGCAGAGCGCGAAGATGATCGCGGCAATCCCAAACATATTCCCTGCGTTTGCGCTGCCAAGGTCTAACAGGATCACTTCCCGTGAGATTGCGATGATCGCAATGATTATCACCGTCTCAACATGGATCACATTTTCATTGACGTATGTTGTTATTGTTCCCAGGAGCTCGACACCAATCAGAACCAGAAGGAAATATCCGAATATTCCCAACAGTTCCTGATTCTCAAGCAGAAGCGGGGAATTAACAAAGAGAGAAACATATAAAATGTAAACGAGTTCGCAGATGGAGAATGCAACAATAATCGCAAATAGGACGATGAGAATGATATAAACTGCTTTTTCATACTTTTTCAGGATACCATTGAAGTCCATAGTAGCATATAATTAGACAATTGATATTTAAACACAGCCAAACGGGCTCTCTTCTATTTTTGGGAACGTTAAAAGCAGCGGCATCACGGGATACTGTGGGCCTATGTTATTAGACTCATCCCGTCATCTGTACGGAACCGGTAATAATAAAAAACTGACTCATAGGGGTGAAACTTGGTAAACTATGTCTACGGGAATTCCTCGATGCAACGATTGGATGATTGCCGTGGGATATCCGGGTGCGCCGGCAGGCTGTAGGGCCGCTCTTGCCATGATAATATACTACTGAAAAAATCAGGGTGAAATCTTTGGCGCGTCATACAAACCGATGCCGGATTCAAGCCACCCCCGGGCTATTACCCAGCCGGGATAATTTCCGGAAATGGTTGCATCGAATGTATTCTGATACTCATTAAATTCCGGGTGGAAGACCGACCATGTGTTCCTGCCAGTGACACTGGCATGGATGCTTACCGAAGCTGTCGGCAGCGCCTCGTATTTCGCATAGATGGCGGTGTTATACTGCGTACAATTCGTCAGGCCGGTGGTTTCAACAGTCCCGGCAGGGCAGGCTGTATCTATGGCGCCTTGGACCGGGCGGAAGACGGCATCGTCCGCCATTGGCGAACGTGTATCGATGAGTGAGGGTGAATCTGCATCCACCACAAACGTTATGTTGGTGGTTACAGCACTGCCGTTTACGATAGGTTGCCCGATCCGGGCCGCTCCGATCTTGAGCAGGGTCGCCTTACCGGTATCGAACAATACCGCGTCCCATTTGCCGGGGTACCCGGTGATGTTATGGGCGCTGATCTGGGCAATGACCGGTGAGTTGCCGGACGGGAAGGCGGGAACCGGGACAAAGAGGGTGACATTGGACAGAACGGCATCGGTCGTGATTGTACATTGGTAAGAATACGTGCTGGATAATGACGTCCGGTATGCATTATTGACATAGAGCGTATACGAGACAGATGCCACAAATGCGACAAGGATGATGATAAACAGCCCGAGGGCGATCCTGATGATGTTATCCATACTACTATCCCACCTTGGATCCGGAAGAGAACAGTTCACGGTGCTATCCGTTCTCCTGTATCCGTCCGGTACCAGTAATTACTATATCCGGGATTTAAGAGAAAAAGTCTTGTATTTCCCTACCGGCTGCATCTCTTCCTGAATCCTGCAAAAACAGCACGACTATATGGTTTTGAGAGAATGTGATCATCATGGAACGGCGACCCCCCCTTCTCCTGAAAAATGTTCTCCTCCTTGGCGGGCGTATCGCTGATATCGCGATTGTCGATGGAAAGGTCGGCCACATCGGTGCGGGACAGGGTGCCGACAGCCTGATCGATTGCACCGGTCTTCTGGTGCTGCCGGCTGCCGTGGACATGCATGTCCATATGCGGGGCGGGGAGCAGTCGGTAAAGGAAGACTGGGAAAGCGGTAGCAAAAGCGCCCTTGCCGGTGGGGTAACAGTGGTCGTCGATCAGCCTAATACCCTGCCACCCCTGACGACACCGGCATTATTCTCTGCACGTGTGCATGAGGCACAGCAGCATTCCTTCTGTAATTTTGCCGTCAACAGCAGTGTTACTCCGGATACATCTCTTCTCGCGATGTGGAATTCGGGTGCGATCGCTTTCGGGGAGATTTTCTGCTCTTCCTCCAGCTATAGTGAAGCGATAAGCGGCCTCGAACTAACCAGGGCCCTTGAGCAGATCGCGGGACTGGGCGCGCTTGCTACCATCCATGCCGAGGAAGCCAGTCACGGTTCTGATACCGACCTCATATTCCATGATGCCCTGCGGTCATCCGAGGGGGAAATTCGGGCAGTCCAGGCTATCCGCCGCTGCAACCCTTTCGGCTGCCGGCTTCATTTCTGCCACATGAGCACAGCACAGGCAATTGATGCCGCGGCAGGAACCGTCGAGGTAACCCCCCATCATCTTCTCCTCTCCCGCGAACAGTTCCCCCAGTATGACACGCAGGTAAAGGTGAACCCGCCGCTCCGGAGTGAGCGGGAGCAAAAGGATCTCTGGGCGCGGTGGAAACGGATCGATATAATCGCGTCCGATCATGCGCCACATACGGTATCGGAAAAAAGGCTCCCGTTCCCGGATGCACCGTCCGGCATTCCTGGAGTGGAGACAATGGTCCCGCTCTTTCTTGCCGAAGTGCTCAACGGAAGGATTACCCTGCCCGACCTGATTTTGAAGACCTCGCAGGCACCTGCACGGCTGATCGGCATCCCCCCGGCTGGCTTTGCCCCGGGCAATCGCGGCGATTTTGCTATTTATCCAAAGACTGCTGTCCGTATCGATCCGGATATGCTCCACAGCAGGTGCGGCTGGACACCGTTTGAAGGCCGCATGGCGGTCTTCCCCTCCATCGTGATTCGGGATGGTGCGGTTGCCTACCGCAAAGGTGAGTTCTTCCGGCACGAACCGGTCTGGTTTGCCGGCAAGGGGTATGTTTCCTAACAAGGCGCTTGAGAGGGGCACGGGCATTTTCGTACCGTCTTGCAGTTTCTGCATTACGAAAGACTTAAAGAGCCTCTGATGCAGAAACATAATGGTGCCGACAACGAGCGCATCCATAGGTCCCCGGGTGATCGATTGGCAGGTGCGCCTGGATGTGATCCATGGGACAACCCGGGTGCGCGACAGGCATCGCCCGGCTGAGGGTTATATTCACCGGTGAAGGACGGCAGCATGCTACTGGTGATCCGCGTGTGTTTATGCCGGGCGACATCTCCTTTGGGGTGCCGCGATGTTTTCCCTCGATGATGCTCTTTTAGAAAATTCTTCTGGTACTATCATGGCACTTGAAGTGACTGCCGGCGCACGTGCCGATCTCTTTCCTGCTGGGTACAATGAATGGCGGAAGGCCATAGGCTGCCGGGTCACTGCACCAGCCACTGCCGGTAAGGCGAACCGTGCGGTTGTTGCACTTATCGCTACGGTTCTCGGGATTCCGGCCTCCGCCATCACCATTGTTGCAGGTACTTCCTCTTCACAAAAAAAAATCGCCCTGTATGGAATGACGAAGGCGCGGGTTGCAGAAAGGTTGCGCGCCATTCAGGACAAAAGCCGCCCGGATTGAATGTTTTTGCGATCCGTTTCCCGAATTATGGCTCCGCACCAAACCTTAACTTTAAGTAATTTTACGCAATATATATATGTTGTACCTATGATCAGGCATTACATCATTCGCATGATACATGGGGGTGCGTTTACATGTATTCACCGGATACTACCAAGTACCTTATCCGCATCAGCCTCACTGCAGAGGGGGTGGTCGAGAAACCCGATGTCGTAGGTGCCATATTCGGGCAGACTGAAGGGTTACTCGGCGAAGACCTGGACCTGCGGGATCTCCAGAGGACCGGACGTGTCGGCAGGATTGACGTCCAGATAGCAAGCAAAAAAGGCGAGACCAAGGGAGAGATCCTGATCTCCACATCACTTGACCGGGCAGAGACCGCGATCCTCGCCGCATCGCTTGAGACGATCGACCGCGTCGGTCCCTGCATGGCGCATGTCGTTGTCGAATCAATCGAGGACATCCGCGTCAGCAAACGGAAAAAGATTGTCGACCGGGCAAAAGAGATCCTCATCGACCGCTTCAACGAGGGTGTGATTGACAGTGACGAACTTCTCGATGATGTCCGCCAGAGCCTGCGGGTTGAGAAGATCGGGACGATCGGGGAGGACAAAGTGCCGGCCGGCCCCAATGTTCTCGATTCGGATGCGGTGATCATTGTCGAAGGGCGGGCAGATGTCGTCAACCTCCTGCGGTACGGTATCAAAAATGCCGTCGCTGTCGAGGGAACCAATATCCCGAAAACGGTCGTGGAACTCTGCGAGAAAAAGACCACCACGGCATTCTTTGATGGCGACCGGGGAGGGGAGCTGATCCTGCGGGAGCTCCTGCAGGTGGCAGACATCGATTACGTGGCATTCTCCCCGCGGGGTAAAAGCGTGGAGGACATGACCAGAAAAGAGGTCGTCAAGACTCTCAGGAACAAAGTCCCGGTTGAGTACATCCGGGACCAGTACTTTGAGGATGCAGCCGAACTCCCGTCGGATCTCTCCCGGTCGCGTGTGCTGACGGATCGTGGCGATGGTGTGGATCGCGCGAGAGCGGAGGCCCCTGCCAGAAAAAGCCGGGAGCGGGAGAGCGGACCAAGGATACCGGCTTCGATCCGTGACCACATGGATGACGTAAAAGGGCGCAGTCTCGCCCGGTTCCTTGACCGGGACCTGACGGTTATCAGGGAGATACGATCCGATGAAGTAGAAAAAGCCGTCGAAACCCTTGACAAGCCGGCTGCGGGACTGATCGTAGACCGTTCGGTTGACCAGAAATTGCTCGACCGGCTGGTATGGAAAGGTCTTGAGTATGTGGGAGCCCGCGATTTCCGGGGCGTCATCAAACGGCCGGTATCCATCCGTCTCATGAAGATGAGTTCGTGATCATGGGCTCACACAAATTTATTTATGCTGTCGTGGACTATGTAGTTCTCTGGAGTGGTCGGATGCACAAGGAAGAACTGATCAGCCTTCACCAGATGCTCTACGATGTCAAGGACTATTTTGAAGAGATCAACCCGGAACTGAAGTTCGCCCAATACAGCGCGTTGAAAATTTCCCCCACCCAGCAGCACAAGAGCAAAATGGAGCACAAGTACGCTATCTTTGTTCTCGGCACGGAGATCGCAAACGCGATGAAGGATGTCGATTATACATCCTCTTCACGGATATCGGCACGTATGAAAGACCTCGCCGAACGAACGCTTAAAGAGATCGAAGTAACCTGACCATCTTTCCTTTCCGCTTATTTCTCTTTTGCGGTTCTTTGTGTTCATGTCAAGATCCGCCGGTGGCAAGCGTAAAAATGTGCAGGGTGCATACGTTGAAATCAGATGAACGTCGATGATCGTTCATGCAGTATTACCCTGACGCTGACAAGGGACTGGATATTGCCGGGGTCACCCTTGCCGTGGAATCCGCATTTGCCGACCATGGACGGGGACTTGTCCAGATGCCTCCCAAAGTATATGTCACGCTGCCGGACGGGGATTTCAGAACCATGCCGGCATACCTCCCGTCGCTCTCGATTGCAGGAGTAAAGATCGTGAACGTGCACCCCAATAATCCTGCAAAAGGGCTCCCGACCGTGATGGCGCTCACTGTCATCCTCGATATTGCATCGGGCCGACCGGTGGCCATCCTCAACGCAACCCGGCTGACCGACCTGCGGACCGGTGCGGCAGGGGCGGTTGCCGCGAAATACCTCTCCCCAAAAAAAGAGATCATGCTCGGAGTCATCGGGACGGGCCGGCAGGCAGAAGCCCAGGTAAATGCCATAGCGCAGGAACTGCAGGTTCAGGAAGTGCGGGTCTGGAGCCGGAACCCGATTCATGCAGAATCGTTTGCTGCACGGATCAGGGCACCGGAGAACCGGAGTGTCTCCATCGAACGGGCATGCGACTGCGATGTCGTGGTTACTACTACCCCATCCCGTTCACCCATCGTGAAGAGCGAATGGATCCATGAAGGCACGCATATCAACGCGATCGGTGCCGATGCACCGGGAAAAGAGGAGCTCGACCCCGAGATCCTGCACCGGGCGCGGGTCTTCGTGGATGATCCGGCGCAGGCATTCCATTCGGGGGAAGTGAATGTCCCTATTACCAAAGGTCTCTTCCAGACCTGGATGATTGCCGGTACCTTAGGTGAAGTCGTGATCGGAAAGCGCAAGCGTGAAAGACCGGACGAGATCACCGTTTTTGACTCCACCGGCCTTGCCATTCAGGATCTCGCAATCGCGAAGATAGCGATGCAGAATGCGACCAGCATGGAACTGCCGTTTGGGTAAGATTCCGATCTTTTCTTATCGGTTACTTGGTTCTGGAAAGGGAACAGTTCTACCATTAGATCGCAAACGAGCTGTGATCCGCCGGAGCGGTCACCTTTTTTTATCAGGCCTGCCGTATATAGTGAAATCCCCTGTGAAAAACCGGTTTTACCTGAATCAGCCAAAATCCGGCGCCATATCCAACTGAAAACTTTAAAAATCTGAGGAAAAATCAAACCTTCTCTTTTGCATGTTTTTTCCATACCTGCTCGCGGTAGACCGGGCCGCTGTTGTAGGTGCAGAACGGGATCAGCGTACCGTCCGGTGTTGCGTAATGGATGCAGCACCGCTGGACGCGGGAGAGATCATAGTTATATCGGTCCATGAAGTGCATGGTGCCGATAAAGAGTGCGTTCCAGTGGAATTCGCGCAGGGCATCGAAGTTCTGGCTGATCAGGGTCTTTCCGACCAGTTTCCAGAAATTACTGGTATTGCCCTGCTCTCCCTTTTTGAACGAGTCGTGAAGATTCCTGACGCCTTCGAGAAGGGCCTTGTACTTGTTGATGGTCCCGCCCCTTTTGAGGGTCTCGGCCATCTGCTCGATCGACTCGAAGAAACGGTCGACATCCACCATCCGGTTCACCGGGACCAGGCCGTTCTTGGTGACAAAGACATACGTCGCGGCGCCGCAATGCTGGTGTGCCGTGAACCGCACCTGCGGCCGCCCGGTATAGGCTTCAACAAGATCTGAGAACGGGAGCACGCAGGGAACCGGGTAGAAATCGTCTTTCCTGATGACCCCTTCTGTCTGGGTCTCGATATCTTCAAGGACCTCGGGAATCGTGATCCGGGATTTTTCCAGGTCGTCATCACTTGCAGCCCCGGTGAACGCCACCGGCTGGAAATTGACGCCGCGTACGACCGAGATGTGATCTGCTGCAAACCGGATGATGCTGCCGATCTCCTGGTCATTCCTGCCCCTGATGATAGTTGGAACCAGCACGACCCCGAGCCCTACTTTTGCCATGTTTTCGATCGCGGTCTTGTGGGTCGGGAGGTACGGGTTGGTCTGGCGGTTGGTGCCGTCAAAATGAAGGTAGACCGTCGAGAGCCCGGCCTCCTTGAGCCTCTGCACGAGTGCCGGGTCTTTTGCCAGTTTTACACCATTTGTCGCGATCTGGACCTGCGGGAATCCCATCTCCTTTGCCTTTTTTATGATCTCCACCAGATCGTCACGCATCGTCGGTTCGCCGCCGGAGAACTGGACTGCCGGGGTCGGCACGGGCTTCTCATCGCGGAGCACCTGCATCATCCTTACGATCTCGTCAAAACCGGGCTCGTATACGAAACCGCACGCCCGTGCGTTGGCAAAACAGAAATCGCAATCGAGGTTGCAGCGGTTAGTGAGATCGATATTGGCGAGCAGGGTCTGCGAACGGTGGTTACTACACAACCCACAGGCAGTCGGGCAGGATTCCGGCGGTGCGATATGCTGAGGGTTTGCCACACCGTTTCCAATCGCCTCGTATTCCTCGAAGCGGTGGTACATCGCGGGATCTGACCAGTACACGTGCCGGAAGGCACCGTGTTCCGGGCATGTCCGTTTCAACCAGACCTTTCCCTCCTCTTCAACAATATCCGCATCAAGTACCGATCCACATACCGGGCAAAGGCTGCGTGTTTTCTTGATCAACATATGTCCACCCGTTGCAGCTGGATTATTCCCCGAATAGGGTAACATTAATGTTTTTACCTGCTCTTTATTAGAGGTATTGGAGTGCTACATTATTAGTATTGAGTCATTCATAATACCATTGCTTTCGACAGTGCTCGCGGCATTCTGGATTATGCTCCCTGCGTATATTCCCAACCCTATCGCTGCACTTTGCGGTGGAGGAATCCCTATCGATCTTGGCAGGGAGTATTCCGATGGTCACCGCCTCCTTGGCGACGGGAAGACGTACCGGGGTCTCCTGATCGGGGTGCTTGCCGGCATTACCGTCGGTTTTCTTCAGATCTGGCTGCTCAGTACCTACGGCTGGGATTTCCTGCCTCCTCAAACGATGGTGTCGGTCATCGCGCTGGCGGTTGGTGCACTCCTTGGGGACATGACCAAGAGTTTCTTCAAGCGGAGGCTGGGAAAGGGCCGGGGAGAACAATGGCCGGTGGCAGACCAGTACGACCTGGTTGCCGGGGCATTCCTCCTTGTGCTGATCGTTGATCCCTCGTGGCTGTTTATGACAATCACGCTCCCGCTCCTCATCGTGATTTTGATTCTCACGCCGATCTTACACCGGGTGGTCAATATTATCGGGTACCTGTGCCATATCAAGGATGTGCCATGGTGAAGAAGATTGCCGATCTCCTCAAAAAATACCGGGCCATCGAGTACGGTGATTTCACGCTTGCGTCCGGCGCGAAGAGCCGGTACTATATCGACATCAAATCTGCCGTGACCGACCCGGAACTCCTCACAGCTATCGCGGCATCGATCGCAGGTAACTACGATTTTGACGTGATCGCTGGTGTCGCTGTCGGGGGAGTACCTCTTGCTGTAGCGGCATCGCTTGCCAGCCACAAACCGTATGCGATCATCCGGGCATCTGAAAAAGGTCATGGCAAAAAGGATATAATTATCGGAGATGTCACGGGAAAGGATGTATTGCTGGTGGAAGACGTGACAACATCCGGCGGGTCGGCCCTCTATGGGATCACTGCCCTTAGGGACGCCGGGGCCCGTGCTGACCGGGTCGTGACAGTTGTCGACCGGGAGCAGGGTGCCGGTCTCATGCTCAAAGAACAGGGAATCGAATTGACCCCGCTTGTTTCTGTCAGCGAAATCCTCAAAAAGGCAAATACTTTTTAATGCAGACACACATGGGATGGATATGAAGGTACTCGTTGTGGGTGGCGGGGGACGGGAACATGCGATAGCCCGTTCGCTCTTCCGTACCAGCGAGGTCGAACTCTTTTCTGCAATGGCAAAATCCAACCCCGGAATAGCCCGCCTTGCCCGGAAAGTGTGCCTGTGCCGGGAAACCGATGTGCGGCGGATCGTCGCGTTCGCACGGGAGACCGGTGTCACCCATGCGGTTATCGGTCCCGAGGCACCGCTCGAGGCGGGTATCGTCGACCAGCTCGAAGCCGCCGGGGTTTCCTGCGTCGGCCCGAGCCGTGCCGCGGCCCGCATCGAGACGGACAAGGCGTTCTGCCGGGAGCTGATGGATTCCTACCACATCGAGGGCAACCCGCAGTACCGGGTCTTTTCTGATCCTGATGATGCCGTTGTTTTTATCAGGGACCATAACGGTGATCTCGCCATCAAGCCTATCGGTCTCACCGGGGGAAAAGGCGTCCGTATCATGGGCGAGCAGATCGATGCCGCCGGTGCCATCGGGTATATCCGGCAGATACACGGCGGCGTCATTCTTGAGGAGCGGTTGATCGGCGAGGAGTTTACCCTGCAGGCATTCGTGGACGGCAGCCACCTCATCCCCATGCCGCTGGTGCAGGACCACAAGCGTGCCTTTGAGGGGGATACCGGCCCCAATACCGGTGGTATGGGGTCGTACTCGATGCCGGATCATATGCTCCCCTTCGTCAGTAAGCGTGACTGCACCCGTGCACTCGCCATCATGGAATCTGTGATTGGGGCCTTGGCGCAGGAAGGGATCCCGTACAAAGGCATCCTGTACGGCCAGTTCATGAATACGGCAGCCGGCCCGAAGGTGATCGAGTTCAACGCACGGTTTGGCGATCCGGAGGCGATGAACGTCCTTACCCTGCTCTCATCCGACTTCTGCGATGTGGTTACCGGCATCACGGACGGGTCCCTGCATACGGTCGGGATCACCTTCGAACCCGTTGCGACTGTCTGCAAATATATCGTCCCGGAGGGGTACCCCGGCACTCCCCGCGCCGGGGAACCGGTTACATTAGGCGAATCTCCCGGTGCGACCCTCTATTACGCAAATGTTGAGGAAAAGAATGGGCGGCTCCAGACCCTCACGTCGCGGACGCTTGCGTTTGTCGGCACAGGCCCCACGCTTGCCGAAGCGGAACGTGCCGCAGAACGGGCAGCATCGGGAGTACGGGGCCACGTGCGCTACCGCCGTGATATCGGGACACAGGCGCTGCTTGACCGCCGGATCGCCCACATGAAGGAGTTGCGATTGCGATGAAACGGGATTTTTTGTCAATACTGGACATCAGTAAAGAAGAACTGTCCGAGATCCTCTCCGATGCCGAGCGCCTGAAGCGCCAGAAGCGGGCAGGCGTCCCCCACGAGCTCCTCCGCGGCCAGACCCTCGCGATGATCTTTGAAAAGTCCTCCACCCGGACCCATATCTCGTTTGAAGTCGGCATGAACGAACTGGGCGGGCATGCCCTCTTCCTGAATGCAAAGGACCTTCAGATCGGGCGGGGGGAGGAGATCCGGGATACGGCGCGTGTTGCCTCGCGTTACGTTTCTGCCGTCATGATCCGTGCCTACCTGCATACCACGATCGAGGAACTGGCAAGGCATGCGACGATCCCGGTCATCAACGGGTTGTCAGATCGCGAGCACCCCTGCCAGATCCTTGCCGATATCATGACCATAAAAGAGCATTTTGGCACCGTTGACGGTCTGCAGGTAGCCTGGGTGGGAGACGGGAACAATGTCTGCAACTCACTGGTGCTCAGTTCGGTGCTGACCGGTTTGAAGATTGCCGTGGCAAGCCCGAAAGGCTATGGAGTCGCGCCTGGTCTGATACACCGAGCACGCGAACTGGGCGGGGATGTGCGCACGGTAAAAAGACCTGAAGATGCGGTCAGGGACGCGGATGTCATCGCGACCGATACATGGGTTTCGATGGGTGAAGAGGCCGAGCGTGAAAAGCGGCTTGTCGCGTTTCGCGGTTACACGGTTGATAACCGCCTACTGGCGACCGCCTCGTCTGACGCCCGGGTGCTCCACTGCCTTCCTGCCCACCGCGGGGAGGAGATCGATGGGGATGTGCTTGACGGGCCGCAGAGCCTTGTCTGGGACGAGGCGGAAAACCGGCTCCACGCCCAGAAAGCGCTGCTGGTAAAACTCCTGAAAAAATAATCCTATTCCCCGATAAATTCCTTGAGTCTCTGGATCATGAACTTCTCGACCTGCTCGACGACCTCGCGTCGGCCGCGGAACGCGAGGAGATTCCGTTCATCGCCTTCCATGTTCGCAAAATTCATGCGTTCCTTGCGCTCAACCACCTTGACATCAAATTTCTTGAGCACTTCGACCATGATGGTTCGCGGGACGCCGGGAGGGATGAGGACGTCGAATAATTGTTCTTCCGGCTGTTTCTCTGTGGCTTTCTCTTTCTCTTCTTTTTGAGGTTTTTGTTCTTCAGGCATCTGGCACCATTTCTACTTACCTATCTTGATCCGCCGGCTCATAATACAGGGCCCTCCCCGCACACCGCCAATGGGATTTTTCGGTTTACCGAGCGAGTTCATGCACCTCCCCATCAGGGCGGCACCGCGGGCAAGCCCGTCATCCACAAAGACGACATGTTCCCGGGTGTCATCAAAGAGGTTGCGTTCGGTGATCCCTTCGAGAATATACTCCGGTTTTCTGCCCGATATGGCTGCACGGCCGGTAAATCCGATGGACGCGTTCCGAGGGACGAGGTTGTTTTCCACCGCGACGTCAATGAGACGGAGGGCCATCCCCGCGCAGACCCGGTCGACCACTTCGTTGAGGGTCGTCAGGTTATGATCCTTGTAGATCTCCTTTCCGATTGCCAGCAGGTCGTCGAGCTCGCTGCTGTTCGTGCCACAGTCGCAACCGATCATCGCGATGCCGGACTTCTTCGCAAGGGCAGCGTTGACCGGCACCCGTCCAAACCGGTTCCGCTCGGGAGGCACGATCCGGATGTCGACATGTTGGTGGCAGCGGTTGACATAGTCAGCGATCAACTTCCGGTTGCCCACGGAGAATAACCCGCCGGTCACGCTATGCTCGCCAAAGATGTCCAGCGCCGTCCCGGTCCGTTCCTGGACGAGGCCGGTTCCGCGGACGATCGCGTCGGGAATCGCCCCCGCAAGACCGCAGAAGTTCCCGACCGTCTTTGCAAACGGGTTCGGGTTGTCCGTGCTCACGTCACTCGTGATTCTACCATCAAGTGTCGTGCCAAAGTCAATGGACACGCAGGGGTTCCGGAAATCGACCGACGTCCATTTTGCCCCCTCCTTGATTCCCGCCATCGCCAGCTCGCCCTCCATCTCGTTGGCGACCATCTCCACCCCTGTCGAGCCAACCGGCGGGATCACGCCGGCGACCGCTCCGATGAAAACGACCTTATCTGCAAAGCTGAACGGCTGGAGTTTCTCTGACTGGTTTGCCTTGGACATGGGAGGTGTCATCTTCCGGGGGGGTACCCCGGCTATCAGGCAGCCGTTCGCGAGCGCGATCACGAAATCACCTATCTGGTCCGGTGATTCCATCTCGGCAACCACGCCGGTACTCCGGACCACGAAGTCGAGATCGGTCAGGACATCGAGGTGTGCCTCCTCATGACATTTGAGGAGGGTGTCGCGCACGAGCTCGGTGACAGCCTCCCGCGTCAGTTTTGTGCCGTCAAGCGTCTCCCCAAAGATCGTCTCACCTGGCCGGGGTTTCCTGATATCCCGGCTCATGCTGACCGTCTTGTTGATGACGTACGACATTCCGGTCTCAAGGCTCACGCCGGTGAGGATACACTTGGTCGTCGTGTTGCCCATTTCGACAGAAGCGACGATAAAATAGGGTTTGTTCTTATATTCAGGGATCTGCAGACCCGGTCCGTGCGCGATGGACGGGGGAGGAGGGCTTTCAACAATATGGGGTTTTTTACTGGTGAAGCGGCTGAAAAAACTGGCGCACATAATAACCGATTTAGTTATGAATCCATATAATTATCTCTTCGGTACAGCGGAAAAAACGGTTATTGTAGCGAGGATTCACCGTCACTTGAATGATGACGCATGATGGCACGCCAAGCAGGTAACGGCAGCGGGCTTGGGAGAGGTCAAACTCGTGTATCCCATAGGATCCGTTGTTGAAATATTACTGGAGCTACGTTGGCATACCTATTCTCCGAGCTATTCACCACCTGCGTAAAGCATAAACGCACGAAGGTATATGACAGAGTGACGGCAGAAACCGCCACGAACAAACTGAGGTGAACTTCAATGGTCAGACTGACTGCGGAGATGAAAGAGGTATTTTCCAAGAACAAGATCTTTGCCATCGCCACCGCATCAAAGGCCGGCATTCCGAATGTCGCACCTATCGCCTTTGTCCAGCTTGTCTCTGATGACACCATCTGGCTGGGTGACAACTTCATGAATAAAACTCTTGCAAACGTACAAGAGAACCCCCATATGGCGCTCTATTTCTGGGAACCGGAAAAGAAGCACTGTTTCCAGATCAAGGGGCGGGTCACAGTGAAGACAAGCGGGCCCGACTACGAAAAGATCAGGGCGCAGATCAAGGCAAAAGGCCCCCAGTATCCCGCAAAGGGGCTGCTGGTACTCACCATTACCGAGATGTTTGACTGCACCCCCGGCACAAATGCGGGAAAAAAGATCGAATAAACCGGCTGCCCAGAGTTATTTTTTATTTTTCCGGGTTTTCCGGTTTTTGCGGGAATGCACCAGCCGTGCCTGGAGCCCGAAGTAGTGCGAGACACCGACGGCATGGCACTGGTCGATGGACGCGCTGTCAAAGGAGACGAGATCCCCGGAGTACGCTGCATCCGGCGAGCTCCGGCCACGTACGCGGACTGCACCTTTGTACAATTCGAGGTCTACCCTGCCATTTACCCGTTCCTGTGTAGTATCGATGAATGCATTTAACGCAGCGTAGAGCGGTTCGTATACCAGACCCTTGTACGCGAGTTCCGACCATGCGTCGTCCACCATGCGCTTGAACGCAAGCTCGGCACGGGTGAGGACAAGACTTTCCAGATCACGGTGTGCGGCAAGGATAACCGTTGCGGCCGGGTGCTCGTAATTCTCCCGGGCCTTGAGCCCGAGAATCCTGTCCTCCATCATGTCGTTCCTGCCAACCCCGTGTTTTCCGGCAAGGAGGTTGAGCTTCCGGATCAGGTTGTATCCCCCAAGCTTTTTCCCGTTCAGTGCGACAGGGACACCTGATCCGAATTCGAGGGTGATCGCTTCCGGTTCTGCCGGTGCCTTCCCCGGCGATACGGTCCAGAGGTAGATCGCCTCCGGCGGGTGAACCGCGGGGTCTTCCAGCGTACCGCCTTCGATACTCCGGCTCCAGCAGTTCTCATCCATGCTCCACGGCTTGTCTTTCTTCACCGGCACCGGGATGTGGTGTTCGGCAGCGTACCTGATCTCCCAGTCACGGGTCAGGTTCAGTTCGCGGATGGGTGCGACGACATCAAGGCCGGCAGCACGGATGATGAAATCGAAGCGCAGCTGGTCGTTTCCCTTGCCGGTGCACCCGTGGGCTACTGCCGTCGCCTGCTCCTTGCGGGCGATCCTGATAACCTCTTCTGCGATCAGGGGGCGGGCAAGGGATGTACCCATCGGATATCCCTCGTACGAGCCGTTTGCCCGGATCGCGGGGAAAATGTAATCGCGGACAAATTTTTCGCGCACGTCGATGGTATAGTGGCGGTCGGCAAGTTTTTCCCCTTTTCTCTTCGCAACCGCCAGTTCTTCTTTCCGTTGGCCGACATCGACTGCGACCGTGACCACCCGGTCATAATCGTACCGCTCTTTCAGGAGCGGAATACAGATGGAGGTGTCAAGCCCTCCGGAATATGCGAGTACGATTGTTCCTTTTCCCATGATGATGACTTCCTATTCCTGCTCTCGGATCAACAGATAGGACGTTCCGGCATTTATTTTGCGGGCCTGTCATGGCCTTCACCACGCAATAAAACCGGCATATAAGTGAGCATCTTTACCGGGAGATCAAAAAAGAGTTCAGGAGTGTTTCCTGAACGATATTTCGTTTCGGTCAGCTGACGAAGATTGTCCCGGCTAATTGCGGCTGGTAGGGACCGGTCGTGTAATCGTAGGAACCAGCCTTGGTGAAGGTGATCGAGTAAGACTGCCCATAGGGGATTGAAATTGCAGTGGATCCGAAATATGCCTGCGACTGGAGGTTGGTTGACTGGATAGTGTGGGGTTTTAAGCGGTCGGTATTCATCCAGACGACTTTCGTGCCCACGGGTATATGTACGGTTGCGCCGGGGAGAAGCGTCAGCCCTGGGGTGAACGTGAGCGTGACGACATTCTGGGGCGTCGGGGTCGGTGTCGGAATTGCTGTGGTGGGGACCGGTGTTGGCACCGGGGTCGGTGTTGGGGGAAGAGTGGTCGGCACGGGTGTTGGAACTGCGGTTGGCACCGGGGCTGGTGTCGGGGTGGCTGCGGGAGCTGCCGGCTGGGATGTGCATCCTGCAAGCAGGATCCCGACAAACAGGACTGCAAGAACAACAATAAGTTTCTTCATGCATGTTTTTTTGTTATCTCGGTATATAAGCATATTCTATTCATTTGGATACTGTAAAGGGTCTTTTACCTGCGGCACCGGATTGAGATGTGCACAAAAGTGTAAGGAAATTGGCTGTTTAATCAAAGAGAATTAAAGAGAATTTATTTCAGGTAATGGCTGATCGGTTCGAGGGTCATCTTCTCGCGCTTGATCGCATCGATCGCAAGCGCTGCAGCACGTGCTGCCTGGAGCGTGGTGATGTACGGGATGCCAAAATCGATCGCGGCACGCATGATCTGATAATGGTCCTGGCGTGACTGGCGGCTCTGGGGCGTGTTGATGATAAGCCGAATCTCGCCATGCCGCATCATATCGAGCACGTTGGGGGAACCTTCCTGGACCTTCCTGACGAGGTTCGCCTCGATGCCTGCCGCATGCAGGTAATCCACGGTCCCCTCCGTGCCATAGAGCATAAGGCCGAGATCCCGCAACTGCCGGGCGATCGGGATTACCTCGTCTTTCTGGGCGATATTTACCGAGATGAAGATGTTGCCTTTCAGGGGGAGTTCGTTATCTGCCGAGATACATGCCTTGTAAAAGGCAAGGCCGAAATCATAGTCAATCCCCATCACTTCGCCCGTACTCTTCATCTCCGGCCCGAGCACCGTATCGACACCCGACAACTTATTGAAAGGCAGGAGCACTTCCTTGACCGCGACGTGGGAGATCTCTCTCTCCTGAAAACCGAGATTGCGAAGTTTTTTACCTATCATCACCTTTGCTGCGATCTTTGCGATCGGGATACCGGTTGCCTTTGAGACGAACGGGACGGTCCGGCTCGCCCGGGGGTTTGCTTCGAGCACATATACCACGTTATCTTTTACCGCGAGCTGGATGTTGACAAGCCCTACGACACCCAGGCCCAGTGCGATCTTTTTTGTGTATTCACGTACCGTCCCGATAACCGGTTGGGAAAGCGACTGGGTGGGAATGACACAGGCCGAATCCCCGGAATGGATACCTGCCTGTTCGATATGTTCCATAATGCCGCCAATGAGCACTTCCTCCCCGTCGCAGACCGCATCCACGTCAAGTTCAATCGCGTTCTGGAGATAGGAGTCGATCAATACCGGATGGTGCTGGCTGACCCGGACCGCCTCTTTCATATAGGTTTCGAGCTCGGCCGTGTCATGGACGATCTCCATTGCCCTGCCGCCCAGAACGTAGGATGGCCGGACAAGGACCGGATACCCGATTCTTTCTGCTTTTTCCCGGGCCTCAGCCTCCGAATATGCCGAGCTGTTTGCCGGGCTCGGGATATTCAGTGTATCCAAAAGGATGCTGAACCGGTCGCGGTCTTCGGCAATGTCCATCGCGTCCGGGGTAGTGCCGAGGATTTGTGTCGGCAGGTTGAGCCGATGTATCTCCCGTTCGAGAGGAACGGCCAGGTTCACCGCGTTCTGGCCACCGAACTGGACCATCATGCCGTAATACTGGTCTTTTAAGAGGATGTTTGCCACGTCCTCGAGCTGCATCGGCTCAAAGAAGAGGCGGTCAGAAGTATCGAAATCCGTGGATACCGTCTCCGGGTTGTTATTGACAATGTGGACCTCCACGCCCTCCTCACGGAGGGCCTTGACCGCGTGGACCGTGCAGTAGTCGAATTCTATCCCCTGCCCGATACGGATCGGACCCGAACCGAGGATAAGCACTTTCTGCCGGCTGCTGGGCACGATCTCGCAGGCCGTGTCATGGGTCGAGTAGAAATACGGCGTCGTTGCGGGAAATTCCGCGGCACAGGTATCCACCATCTTGTATACCGGCGCACCCGGCCGCTGCTCGATATCCGGCAACTCTCTTCCTGTGAGCGTTGCGATCTCGGTATTGGTAAAACCGGACTTTTTCGCGAGAAGGATGTCGGCATCGCTGCCGCCCCCGGCAAGGCGTTTTTCGAGTTCCACTACATTCCTGATCTTCTCCAAGAAAAACGGGAGGATCGAGGTGAGCTGCGCGATCTCTTCGACCGTGAAACCCTGCCTGAACGCGTCGAAGAGACAGTGGAACCGTTCATCGGTCGGGCGGGAGAGGATCATGCGGATCTCGCTTGGGCTCGTGTGCGTCCGGACATCGGTATCGATCGAGCGTTTTGCTTTCATGAATGCCTCTTCAAGCGTACGGCCGATCGCCATCACTTCCCCGGTACTTTTCATGGAGGTGGTCAGGGTCCGGTCTGCACCCTTGAATTTGTCGAATGGCCAGCGGGGCACCTTTACCACGACATAGTCAATGGTCGGCTCAAACGAGGCGGCCGTGCAGCCGGTGACAGAGTTTTTGATCTCGTCAAGCCGCAGGCCGATGGCGATCTTCGCCGCCACCCGGGCGATGGGGTAGCCAGTTGCTTTCGAGGCAAGCGCAGACGACCGCGATACCCGGGGGTTCACTTCGATCACGCGGTAATCCCCGTCCTGAAAGGCAAACTGGATGTTGCAGCCGCCCTGTACGCCAAGGGCGCGGATGATGCGGATTGCGGCGCTCCGCATCTTCTGGTACTCGTCATCCCGCAGCGTGAGGATGGGGGCGACGACCACGCTCTCACCGGTATGGATCCCCATCGGGTCGACGTTTTCCATCCCGCAGACAATGATGCAGGTGTCGGACGAATCCCGCATCACCTCGAACTCGATCTCCTTCCACCCCATTACGCTCTCTTCGATAAGTACCTGGTGGATGCGTGACCGGGAGAGGCCGAGCTCGACGATCCGTGACAGTTCTTCTCTCGTCCTGCCAATACCCCCGCCGGCACCGCCAAGGGTATAGGCCGGGCGGACGACCGCGGGAAGGCCGATCTGGCTGATCGCGTCGTCAATCTGGGCAAGCGAAGTGAGAATGACGCTTTTCGGGACCGGTTCCCCGATCCCGGTCATGAGGTCCCGGAACTTCTCCCGGTCCTCTCCCTTGTAGATCGCTTCAAGGGGGGTGCCGAGGATCTCCACGCCCCCAAGCGCGCCCATCTCGGCAAGTTCCGCCGTGAGGTTCAGCCCGGTCTGCCCTCCCATGCCGGAGAGGATGCCATCCGGCCTCTCCTTCTCGATGATCTTTGCGATTACATTAGCCCTGAGTGGTTCGATATAGATCTCGTCGGCCATCTCCGGGTCGGTCATGATCGTGGCCGGGTTGGAGTTGACCAGCACGACCCGGATCCCCTCTTCCCGGAGGGAACGGCAGGCCTGCGAGCCGGAGAAGTCGAACTCGGCAGCCTGCCCGATCTGGATCGGTCCGGAACCGATGAGGAGAACCTTTTTGATATCCGTCCGTTTGGGCATCAGGCAAGCCTCCGGAAGAGTGCATCGAAGAAATGCGCCTCGGTGTCCAGCGGCCCGCCATGGGCTTCGGGATGGAACTGGACGGTGGTGAGCCCGAGATCCGTATCCTCAAAACCCTCCACGGTCCCGTCATTGACGTTGGTGTACGTGACCCGGCACCCCTCCGGCAGGGAATCGGCGTCCACCGCAAACCCGTGATTCTGTGTCGTGATGAAGATCCGGCCATCCTTGTACCGGACCGGCTGGTTTGCCCCGCGATGCCCAAACTTGAGTTTGTAGGTATCCCCCCCAATCGCAAGGGCAGAGACCTGGTTTCCCATGCAGATCCCGAAAATGGGTAGCTTGCCGAGAAGATCGCGGATGCACTGGATCGACTGCGTAGCCTGCTTGGGGTCTCCCGGCCCGTTGCTCACAAAGAGGGCGTCCGGGCTGCAGGCAAGGACCTGTTGCGAAGTCGCATCGTGCGGGAAGACATACAGGTCACCGTTCCGTTTCGAGAGACTGGTGAGCTGGTTCTTTTTGATCCCGAGATCGATCACGGCGATCCGCTTCCCGCTGCCGGGGATGCGGTAGGGAGCCCGGCACGAGACTTCCGGGATGGGGACAATATCGGATATCGTCGGTGTCTTCCGTGCGAGCGAAACAGCATATTCACCGTCATCACTTCCGACAACCAGCGCCGCCCGCATCGTGCCGTGGACGCGGGTCCTGATGGTGAGCGCCCGCGTGTCAATGCCGGTCATACCCAGGAGTTGGTTCTCTTCAAAAAAAGACCGGATTGAGGGGTGGCCGGCAGGTTTTTCGCATATCTCTTTTGCAATACACCCGAGCGCACAGACCTTCGGGTTCTGGAAGTTCTGCAGATCGACACCATAATTGCCGATCTGGGGGAAGGTGAACATCAGGATCTGGCCGAAATAACTCGGGTCTGTCAGCGATTCCATATAACCGGTCATCTGGGTGTTGAACACCAGTTCGCCGGCGCACTCGCCTTCAACACCGAACCCCTCACCTACCACCGATTCCCCGTTCTCCAGCCCCAGAACCGCCTTCATGATTTCCATACTTTATGTGCCTGAATAGTTATTAACGCTGATGCCGGTGGCAAGGGAAAACGTGGCAGAACAGGTATGATCTTTCTTTAGTATTCCAGCGGATCATACCGCCATGCTTTCACGCAGACCGGCCCTGATCCCCATTTTTATATAGTCACTGCCTCAATCTCCATGCACGGAACCGTATAAGAGGTTTTCATGGCCATCGAACATATAAACGGGAAAAACCGGGGCAGGGTCATGCTGTACGCACTCTCCACCTGCCAGTGGTGCAACAAGACAAAAGAGCTGCTCAAGGATCTGGGTGTCGAGTTCGATTATGAGTATGTCGACCTCCTGGAGGGAAAGGAGCAGGACGAGGCAATGAACACCCTCGAAAAGTGGAATCCCCGAGGATCGTTCCCGACACTCGTGATCGATGACCGGCACTGCATCGTCGGTTTCCGCGAGCAGGAGATCCGGGAGGTGCTGGCCGCATGAGCTTCATCGATATTACGGAAACCGAAATTGATACGACATACCATACACTCAGATCAGAGGCTGAAGAAGGGGGTTACCGGTTAAACCCAGATCCCGATTTTACCAAAAACCTCGTCCTGGGCCTCCTGAAGAATGAAAGGCGGTACGGTTATCGCGCCTGCCCGTGCCGGCTGGCTGCAGGTAAAAAAGAACAGGATCTCGATATTATCTGTCCCTGTGACTACCGGGACCTGGATCTTGGGGAATTCGGGGCCTGCTACTGCGCACTCTATGTCAGTGACGACATCGCGACCGGCAAAAAGAAGCTTACCGCGCCGGTTCCCGAGCGCCGCCCCTCCCGGGCCGAACGCAGTGCCGCACGTGCGGTAAAGATCGTTCCCGTCACGGCCGGTGCCGGGCCCCTGCCGCTCCCGGTCTGGCGGTGCCGGGTCTGCGGGTACCTCTGTGCCCGCGATCAGCCGCCGGGTATCTGTCCTATCTGCAAAGCGACCAGGGAACGGTTCGAGCGCTTTATCTGATGCCGGATTCCTGATGCCGCGCGAAGATCCGTACGTTCGTCACCATCAGGTAAATCACGAGCTTCATTACCAATACTCAAATACCGTCCGCGCCAACCAAGGATGCATGACCGGTACCATTGCCATCGAGATAGTCGGGCTGGCCGATGCAGAATGCTCTCCTTTTCCCTGTGATGCGGACCGGACCTGCGGGTTGTCTGCGTGTTATCCTTCCGGGAAGCTCATTCCCGCAGTTGAAGTGCTGAAAAAGGAGATGTACATGGTGTATGGCGACCGGGTTATGGTCAGGCTCACCTTGATCGACGATACGGTGCCGGATCACATCCGTTCCATTCTCGAGACCGAGTACCCGCCGCTCCCCATGGTCCTGGTGAACGGGCGGCTCACCCGGATCGGAAGGATCGCGCTCGACCGCATAAAAGCAGAGATTGAGAAGGAGATTTGATATCTGATAATCCCCGTGATTCTGATAAGCTGACGGTTGGTTCGAAACTTTTATCGAAGCAAATTATCGGTGAACAACCGTTAAGCTGTCAGCACCGGTTTCAGGGAAAATCCCTTGAGTGAACAACCTTATGCCTCAACAAAATAAGACTTTATCAGATGGCAGACGATTCGGAAAAATTTCCGGATGACGAAAGGAAACAGGCAATCCGGGATGAGGCAGAAGAGGGGATTATCACCGTGGATGCCAACCGGTGCATTGTTATTATCAATGAAGTAGCCCGTGACATGCTCGGTGTAGCCGAAAGCAGCGTAATCGGCAGGAAGGTCATGGATGTGGTACCGGTTTTAAAGCCGTCGGTAAGAACCCGCATCAATGCAACGTTGCGACGGGTGCTGTCACCCGGATCGTCCGGGGCTGCCATCAGACATGTGCGTCTGGTGCCGGAATCCGGTGCAGTCTGCCTCACATCTCTTGCTCTCATGCCAATCACCAACGACACCGGCGATGTGGTTGGAGTTGTGCTCACATTCCATAGAGAAGCACCCGAAAAAAACCGGTCCCCGGACGTATCCGGCCGAGAAGGTTCCGACACACTCACCTCCCTTGTGGGGAGGATTGCCCATGATATTAACAACTCGCTCAGTTCAATTCTCGCCAACATCCAGCTTGCCCGGCTGGCAACAGATAAACAAAGCGACGCATACCAACGTCTGGACAATGCCGAGAAAAGGGTGTTGCGGACACGGGATCTTTCAGGACAACTGCTGGCATTGTCTGGCAGTCCGGTGACAGGTGTTGCCGCACGGAAAAAGCATCCTGCAGCACGGCCGAGGGAAGAAAAACTGCCATCCAGAGTCGCCGCAGGAAAGGGAAAGGCTGCACCGGATAAGATTCTCCTTATGGATGACGATGAGGCGATCCTGTCAGCGACAAGCGAGATGCTCAAGTTCCTCGGATATGATGTTGCCGTGGCGGAGAATGGAGATGCCGCGGTGGAGATGTATGAAAAAAATCAGGACGCAGGTCAACCGTTCTCTGCAGTAATTCTCGACGTTACGGTGCCGGGAGGGAGGGGAGCGCTCGAAACCCTGCCCAGGCTCCGGAAGATCAATCCCGACGTCCGGGTGATCGTTTCAAGTGGGTATTCCACCAATCCCATCATCATCGATTTTTCCTCTTATGGTTTTACTGCCGTCATCGTCAAGCCATACGGATTCAAGGAACTTGGCGAGGCGCTAAATACCGCGTTCCGGAGCTGACCGACCAGCACCATCGTTTTTTGGGGCATTCCGGGAAGGTGGCTGAGCGGATAGAAATTCTGATCGTCCTGCCAGCAAAACCTCCGGAACCTCATACGCGGACTCATGTACTTTGTGTGTCTAACCATGTTCACTTCACTTCATCACGATCTCAGGAAAATTTGGCCACCAGCGATAGCTTAAAACCAGAACCTGACCAACCTAACGTGGTTCAATCAAACCGGCAAAGTCCCGGTAACAACATTCACATGATCCTTGATGGAGACATTACCAGCAGACACCACCCCAGCTAAAGGCACCAAGCGCGGCGGCGGCATCTCTTACAAGTGGGTGGCACTCTCGAACACGACGATTGCCGTATTCATGGCGATGGTGAACGAGAGCATTATCCTGATCTCGCTTCCCGCCATCTTCAACGGTATCCACATCGACCCGCTCACCTCATTCCAGTACCTGCTCTGGGTACTGATGGTCTATGGTGTCGTCACGGCAACCCTCCTCTTAACCTGCGGGCGCCTCTCGGACATGTTCGGCCGCGTTCGGCTGTACAACATCGGGTTTGCGATATTCACCGTGGGATCCATCCTTCTCTTCCTGACTCCCGGCACCGGCAGTGCCGGCGCGATCGAGCTAATCATCTTCCGGCTCATACAGGCAGTTGGCGCGTCATTCATCTTTTCCAACAGTGCTGCGATCATCACCGATGCCTTCCCGGTAGACGAGCGGGGAAAAGCGCTGGGGCTCAACCAGATCGCCGCACTCTCGGGCCAGTTCATCGGGCTGATCCTCGGAGGAATCCTCTCGGTTTTTGACTGGCGGGCGGTCTTTCTCGTGAGCGTCCCGTTCGGGATCCTCGGGACGATCTGGTCCTTTACGAAATTACGTGAGACCATGACGGTAAAAAAGGCCATGAAGATCGACTATCTGGGAAACATCGCCTTCACCGGCGGGCTCACCCTGTTTTTAATCGGGGTTACCTTCGCCCTGATACCCTTCGGGAACGACCCGATGGGGTGGCGTGACCCGTTCGTGATCGGATCCATTCTCGCCGGCATCTTCCTCCTAGCCGCATTCCCGGTCATCGAGAGCCGGGTAAAAGACCCGATGTTCAACATGGGCCTTTTTAAGATCCGGATGTTTATTTACGCAAATATCGCCGGGTTTCTGAGCGCGATTGCCCGGGGCGGCGTGATGCTGCTGCTCATCATGCTCCTCCAGGGGATCTGGCTGCCGCTCCATGGCTACAGTTACGAGTCGACACCGCTCTGGGCCGGGATCTTTATGCTCCCACTCACGGTGGGCTTTGTGGTCATGGGGCCCTTTTCCGGCTGGCTCTCGGACAAGTACGGCGCACGCTGGATCAGCACCACCGGCATGCTCCTGATCATGATCGCATTTCTGATCCTCGCTTCGCTGCCGTATAATTTCGATTACCTTGTCTTCGCCATTGCCCTTCTCATCATGGGGTGCGGCAACGGCATGTTCATAGCCCCCAACACGACATCCATCATGAACTCGGTTCCACGCGAACACCGGGGCGTCGCATCCGGCATGGTCTCGACTCTGGGGAATACCGGGTTTGTCATGAGCATGGGGATGTTCTTTACCATCATCGTGGTGGACCTCACGCGGTTGTTCCCGCCGGTCCTTGCCACCGCCCTGACCAATGCGGGTGCCGGCGGGCTGGTCGCCGCCATGACCGCCATACCGCCGACCGGTGCACTCTTTGCCGCATTTCTCGGGATCAATCCGGTCCAGACTATCCTCGCGGGCCTGCCACCGGCCACGGTTGCCGCAATACCTCCGGCGACCATTGCCACGCTGACCGGCATCACATGGTTCCCGACGACACTTGCGCAGGCGTTCATGTCATCGCTCCGATTTTCATTCTATGTTGGTGCGACACTCGCGGCTATTGCGGCCATCTTCTCAGCGCTCCGGGGACCGCGGTACGTAGATGAGTCAGACGAGTTCCGGACGACCGGGCATGTCGTGATAGAAACGACCGCCCCTCCGGTACCGGAAGATAAAAAAGAGGGAGAGGGGAGATGAATGCAGAACGGCAGGTAAAGAATATGAAACTGGTTGAAACGATCGTAATCGCCACGGACGGCTCTGACAGGAACCGGGCGGCCGTGGATGAAGGCCTGAAGATCGCCCGTGCGTGTGGGTCGCAGGTCTGGGCGATCTACGTGATCGACACGAGCGTGTTCGCGCCGGTCCAGTACGGCTCAGCCATGGCCGGCCCGGGGAATACGGAAGTCAACCGGGAACTCGATGACGAGGCGCAGCAGGTTGTCGGCCGTATACGGGATCTCGCCGGTGAATTACAGGTCGGCATGGTGATCCGCGAGGGGAAACCGGCGGCTGAAATTATCCGGTTCGCTGCCGAGAATAAGGCCGGCCTGATCGTAATTGGTTCCCGGGGAAAAGGCGGCCTTGAACGTCTGCTCCTAGGCAGCGTCGCAGATGAAGTCGTCCGGACCGCGCCCTGCTCGGTGCTCGTGGTAAAATAAGCGGCACTTTCCTGCAATTTTTTACCCCGCCGGTACCGCTCACAGGCCAAGACTGTCTTCGGGGAGCATGGGCGGAGCGAGATGAAAACAGTCGCGTATGGTAATTGTCCGGCAGAAGATCAGAAAATGTGGGGTTGGTGAGATTTGAACTCACGATCGACGGGTCTCTCCGACATGCATCAGTGCTCCAACAGGTCATCACCGACAAAGATGTCTCAGCAGACCCATTGTTCATCATCTGCAGCACAAGAACGCAAAGACCGCTGGAGCCCGTCGCCATTCCGGGCTTGGCCACAACCCCACCCGTCACGCACGGCAGCGCTCTGCCGCAGCTGACTGTACAGCATCGTGCTGAAAAAATTTAATGGTTTTCTTTTTCCCGGTTGGGAACCCGCAGGATCAACGTCCTGCATGTACCCGGTGAGGCGCCGGTAAGCATATCACTAATGATATATCCTCTTATCGCTCCATATTTTACGATGGTTGGGGGTAGTTATACATGCGGGACGTCGGAAGTTCCCCTGCTGGGAATGACGATTGGGGAGATGCTGGATGGCATCGCGGCGAAATATCCGGAGACTGATGCAGTAGTCTCGGTCCACCAGAACATCCGCTGGACCTACCGCGAGTTTCTTGACCGGGTGAACCAGGTCGCCCGCGGCCTGATGGGCCTTGGGGTGGAGAAAGGGGGCCGGGTCGGCATCTGGGGGATGAACCATGCGGAATGGGTGGTCGTCCAGTTCGCGACTGCGAAGATCGGCGCGATCATGGTCAACATCAACCCGGCATACCGCACGTACGAGCTGGAGTACGTGCTCAAGCAGGCGGAGATCCAGACCCTCCTGATACAGGGCCGGTTCAAGACCTCGGACTATGTCGGTATGTTCTACGAGGCCTGCCCGGAGGCATACGAGCAGAAGCCCGGCAGGATCGCATCCGAGAAGTTTCCGTTCCTGAAAAATGTCGTCTTTATCGGTGACATCCCGTACAACGGCATGTTCACGTGGGACGAGCTCCTGAAAAAAGCCGATGAGATCACGACCGACGAGCTCGCAGAGCGGGGTGAATCGCTTGCGTTTGACGACGCGATCAACATCCAGTACACGAGCGGCACGACCGGTTTTCCCAAGGGTGTCGTGCTCACGCACCACAGTGTCCTCAACAACGGATACATCATAGGGGAGGGCATGGGATTTTCCGAAAAGGACCGGCTCTGCATCCCGGTCCCTTTCTACCACTGCTTCGGCATGGTCCTCTCCAACCTTGCGGCCGTGACGCACGGTACGACCATGGTGCTGCCCTCCCCCGCGTTCGACGCGGAAGAGGTACTAAAGACCGTCGAGAAGGAACGCTGCACCGCACTCCACGGGGTCCCCACCATGTTCATCGCCGAACTAACGCACCCGAACTTCTCAAAGTACGACCTCAGGTCACTCCGGACCGGCATCATGGCCGGTTCCCCCTGCCCGATCGAGGTGATGAAGGAGGTCAACACCCGGATGCACATGAGCGAGATCGTGATCGTGTACGGCCAGACCGAGACAAGCCCGGGCGTCACGATGACAACCACGAAAGACCCGCTCGACCGCCGGGTCACGACCGTCGGGCGTGCGTTCCCGCACACCGAGCTCAAGATCATCGACTCCAAGACCGGTAAGATCGTTCCTCATGGTGAGATCGGGGAGATCTGCGCACGCGGTTACTGCGTGATGAAGTGCTATTACAACAACCCGTCGGCCACCCATGCGACGCTGGATGCCAACCACTGGAACCATACCGGCGATCTCGGCACGATGGATGAGGAGGGTTATTTCAAAATTGTCGGCCGGCTCAAGGACATGGTAATACGGGGCGGCGAAAACATCTATCCACGGGAGATCGAGGAGTACCTGCACCACCACGAGCGGATCGCGGACGTGTACGTGGTTGGCGTGCCGGACGTAAAATATGGCGAGGAGCTCTGCGCATGGGTGAAGGTGAAGCCCGGTTGCACGCTCACTGATGAGGAGGTCAAGGACTTCTGCAAGGACAGGATCGCCCACTTCAAGATCCCCCGGTACGTGATGTTTGTCAATGATTTCCCGATCAACATCTCCGGCAAGATCCAGAAGTACAAGATGCGGGAAGAATCGATCAAGGCGCTCGGCCTCGAAGAAGCATCAAAGATCGAGACTGCGTAATTTTTTAATTATGACCGGATTAATTCGCCAACCAAAAACCGGGTAATTACAGAGCGTTTTCTTCTCTTTCAGATACCCGCAGGACAGGTTGCCATTTGCTAGAATATGTCAGACAAAAACCGTCCTGTAGGAAAAGTTTTGATTCTTTGGCATGAACTGCCTCCGTCCCCGCCACCGGATACTCCTCACTATTGCAGTTGCTCTAAAAAAAATCAGAGGACTGCCCCATGAACTGAGGGGTTCGACACAGCCCCATGATCAGGGATTCTTTTTACCGTTTTCCTGCGAGTTCCTGCCAGATCGGGCCATCGAACACCCCGTCGCGGGCCTCTTCCTCCATTTCCTCATACAGCCGCAATGGCACCGCAAAAGTGAACATGTTCTCCGGGATGGTCTTTCCCACGTTCGCGCGTGCCGCAAGATCCGTCCAGCCGAGCACTGCCCGCGGGCATTCTTTTCGTGCTTCATCGTAGGCAAACGCCCCGATCTGCTGGCAGGCGGCCATCGACGGGACCCGGACGGGATCGGTGCCTTCACGGATGGCGCCGACCAGCGTGACGAGGCCGGTGATCTGGAGCGGGTCGGCGACAAAGATGACGATCACGGGTTTTTCATCCGGCGGGACCTTGCCAAGCGGCGTATAGATGACGTACCTCTCTTTGATGTCCGTGATCGGCAGTTCTTCGGTCATGAACCGTTTTGCCTTTTCGGGACTCTTGTGAAGGCGCTCACCATGAAGGAATTTTGGGCGCTCCCGTTCCGGCATCCGTTCCACGATCTGGCAGTAAGCCTCCGGCTCTTTGCTGCTTTTTGCCCCTTTTGCGAAGAACGCCGACATGAACTCAGTACCGGCACCGCCAAAGGCGTCATAATACCCGTTGCCGAAACCGAGGCCAGCAATCGCTCCCGGGCACCCGTACGTCTCGCGATCAAAGACCGCGGTCTTTCCTTTTGTCACCACCTGGGTAAAGAGGTACATGATGCAGGAATGGGCGTGCGGTTTGAGCTGGAGTGCGCCGTCAGGCTTTCTGTTGCTCCAGAGGATGGCGACCGGCTCGTAGGTGAGCCGGAGTTTTTCTGCGGTAATGCTCTTCATGATAATACACCCGGGTCGTTTCCGGCAGGATTGTTTCCGTACCGGAAATTATTCCTGCTCCTACAAATACCTGACACCGGGTTGCCGGGCGGTAAAGATCCACTTTCTTATCTGCCTTCAGAGAAAAAAACAGAACTCAAAAAAGCAGGGTAAAAAATGTTACAGCATGCCGAACCATGCCACGTATGACGCGGCGACCATCAACACGAGGAGCACGATCAGGATCTTGTACGCGCAGTGTTCGCAGATGCCGAAATGGGGTGCCTGGCATTCGTGGCAGTAGGCAGTCGAACAGATCCGGCAGGGCTTCGATGCTTCGTTGTGCGGGTGTTTTTCACAGGACGCCATGACCACTGCGTTGATCACTGCAGCGTAAAGAGGTGTCGAAATTGAGCGGGTTCAAGGAAAAAGAGAGGATGGCCGGCGATGGCCGGAATGGCAGGAGGCCAGGTGAATATGGACAGACCTGCTCTCAGCAATCGTATAGCCGGCCTGCGAGTACCTGATCCCCATTACGCGGCCTTGGGGAGCGTGAACCGGATTGCTGCGCCCTGTGCCGGGTGCTGCGGGACCCGGTCGTCGACCCAGATCCAGCCGCCATACCGTTCGACCAGCATCCTGCATATATAGAGCCCGAGCCCTTTACCGCCGACTTTGGTATCGCCCCGCTGGAACCGCTCAAAGAGGTACGGCCTGAGCGGTCCGGGAATTCCGGCACCGGAGTCTTCAACAGAAACCTGCACGTCGGCGCCATTATCCCTGACCGTTATCCAGACCTCCGCGCCCTCCCCGCCATGTTTTATGCTGTTGCCGATCAGGTTGGAAAAGACCACGGGGAGCATCTCATCGGCGAGGACAACCGCGTCCTCGCCACCATACCGGATCCGTGCATCAGGGAAATGGGCGATCTCCTTCTTGATGATCTCCGAAAGATGCACCGGTATCTTTGCCGGGAGCTGGTCATGAATCCTGCGGAGGGCCGAGACGTTCTGGATGATCTCGTTTCCCTTCTCAAGCGCCCGGACCAGGTTCGTGGCAATCCGGCGCCCGTAATCCCCGGAGGTGCCGGCAAGCAGGGCAGCATTGTTCAGGCTTGCCGTGTTCAGGTTGTTGAGATCATGGGTCATGATGTCCAGGTACAGGTCAGCTTCCTCCTTGAGAACCCGTGCCCGCTCGTCCACCTTTTTCCGTTCGGTGATATTTATGAAGGTCAGCACGGCATATTCCCGGGAGATCCGCCGGGCTGCAACGACCGCCGTCCACACCGTTCCATCCTTCTGGACCAGCATAACTTCCTGGGTCGGGACCGCCTGCTCTCCCGCTAAGCACCTGATGAGCCGGTCGCGGGTAGATGCGTCTGACAGGAACGAGACGAGCGGTTTTCCGATCACTGCATCTTCTGGCAGCTGGAGCGCAGCGGCGAAACGCTGGTTAGTCTCGCGGATCGTGAGCGTCTCCCGTTCGACCATGACCACACCATTCTCGGTATTGTCAAAGATGGCGCGGTATTTCCTCGATTCCTCCAGCAGGTGGTCGGTGAGGTAGGAGACGACCAGCGCGATGGCGATAAAGAGAATTGACTGGAGTGCCGTCAACCAGAGTTCGTACACTGCAGGGTACCGGAACCATATGGTCAGTGCAAAATAGTACATGGCCAGGAGATAAACGACCAGAACGCCCTGCCGCCGGAAAAAATAGGCAAACAGGGCGGAAGGTACCACGTACAGCACCGAGAGGTAAACGGGTGAGACTCCGGCGATGAGCGCAAGTACCGTGACAATAACAAGGACGATGGAAAAGACGATGAGTGCCGCCTTCCAGAAATACTCACCTATACCGAACGGCATCTCGGGCGCGGCAACGACATGGTTGTCGAACGCCGGTGCCTGCCGATCGGGGCGATCTCCACTCTTATCCATTCTTATACAACGTATACGGCGACAGATAAAAAGGATTGCGGGGAGGGGGACCCCTGTCCCCGGTTATTGCCGTGCAGGTCCCGGTTCGTTCCGGCCGTGAGTCCGAAAAAAAGAGTGAGGTCCGGGAATTCCCCTTCATACCGGTGACGTCCGGAGGACGAGATCATGGGCCGCCTGTGCCGCCCCCTGCAGGACTCCATCTTCCCCGGGAATCTCGCGGTTGAGCATCAGCACCCGGCCGTTACAGATGGTGGTTTCAACCGCTGCACCGCTGCAGGAATAGACAAGGTTCGAGGCGGCGTTGTGCAACGGCGTATTGCAGGCCGTCCGGGTAGCAACGAGGATGATGTCAGCCGGCGCACCTGCAGCGAGGATTCCCGGTCCGATGCCCAATGCCCGCGCCCCGGCGCTGGTCGCCATGGACAACGCCGCGGGTGCCGGCAGCACGGTCGGGTCGTTCCAGAAGAATTTCTGGAGGAGCGCCGCCGTCTTTGCCTCTTCAAGCATGTCGAGGTTGTTGTTGGAGGCGCAACCGTCCGTGCCGAGGCAGACATTTGCGCCGGCCCGGGCAAGAGCAGCGCACGGCATCGCGCGACCGGTGGCGAGTTTCATGTTGCTTGAAGGGTTATGGGAGACGTTCACATGCCGTTTCCCGAGAAGCGAGCACTCGCCATCGTCCAGCCAGCAGCAGTGTGCGGCAACGGTCCGGGGGCTCAGGATGCCGCAGTCGTCCAGCAGCGCGGCAGGGCGCCGGCCATACTGCGCGGTGCAGTCGGTCACCTCCTTCTCTGTCTCCGCGAGATGAATATGGATCCGGATCCTTTCCTCCAGCGCAAAACCGGCACACCAGCGGAGCCCTTCTGGCGAGACCGTATAGACTGCATGGGGGCCGACCGCCGGCATGATACGCGGGTTGCCCAGAGACCGGATATGCGCAACCAGCTTCTCGGTCACCCGGCACTCGGTCTCCCGTTTTTCCGCATTCCCGAGATCGATGAAACCGTGGCTGAGCACCGCACGGATGCCGGCCTCGTCCACCGCACGGGCTGCGTCCTCCATGAAGAAGTACATATCGTTGAAGGCGGTGGTCCCGGTCCGGATCATCTCGAGGCAGGCGAGTCTCGTACCCCAGTACACGTCCTCTCTCGTCAGGCGGGCCTCAAGGGGCCAGATCTTCTGCGTGAGCCAGTCCTGCAGGACCATGTCGTCCGCGTACCCGCGCAGGAGTGTCATCGCCGCATGGGTGTGGGTGTTCACGCAGGCCGGCAGGGCGATTGCCTTGTCGCCATCGATAATGAATTCCGCCTCGCCCTTGCGCTGCCGCCGGATTCCTTTGCCGATCCCGTCGATGGTACCCGTCTCATCGATAAATATGTCGACAGGTCTGTTGCCTGCCACCACATCAGCGATGAGCAGGGAATGGTTCTTACCGAAAATATCCCTTGCACTTTCCTTTGTCATCGCATCACCCCATTTCCCGGATAATTGATTTTATGATCTCCCCGGTCCGATGCCGGTGTGTCTGCGAGATGGAAAGGATGTGTTCATAGGTAAGCACCTCGCCCCCGATCCCGTTTGCGAAGTTGTCGACCGTGCAGAGCGCAGCAAAGTCCATCGAGAGTTCGGAGGCAAGAGTTCCCTCCGCTGCGAGGGTCATCCCGATCACATCGGCCAGCTTTGCCAGTGCATTCACCTCGGCTACCGTCTCAATCCGGGGACCACGGGTCTGCACGTATACCCCCCCGCGATGTGCAGAGGGTATGATATCCGCGAGCTCCCGCGAGAGATCTTCCGAAAGTTCCGGGCGGACGTGCTCGATCGCGTGATCATGGATGGAGGGGATATCGGTCATGCTCAGATAATCCGAAGGAATGAGAAGGGAACCGGGCGTGATCGTTGGTTTCAGCGAACCGGAAGACCCGAACGCCACGATCCGGTCGACACCCGCGAGCGCAAGGGCCGCCATGTTTGCCCGGAAGTTGATCCGGTGGGGGGGAAGCCCGTCCTGGTGGCGCATAAGTATCACGATATGGTTACCCGTGAGTACCTCGGCATTCCCGAATGGCGTATCAAAACGCCGTTTCTCCAGTTCCGGGACCGAGGAGAAGAGCAGGCTCGTCCCGCCGATGATCCCAAGCATCAGGACCTACCCGCCATTTCCGCGCCATATCCCCGTTTGACCGTTGAGAGAAACCTCATGCGCTCACCATACACGAGAATGGTTATCCGCGGACGCACTAATACCTGACGCAATTTTGCCCTGTGCGTAAGCGTAAAAAGACCCGCATCCCATATTCTTGTCCATGGGCCTCTTTGATACCGTCAGCGATGAGACGATAAAGCGGGGGGAATGCACCGACGTCTACTTTATCCGGACCGAGGAGACGCTCGACCGGGACGACATCAACCCCCGTGTCGCCATGGAGGTGACTGCCGCGGCGCTCCCGGATCCATGGGGTGTTTTCTGTGGTTCCGGCGATGTACTGGCGCTCCTCGAAGGCCTGCCGGTGACGGTCGATGCGATGCCGGAGGGGACGATCTTCTTCCCCAATGAACCCGTGCTCCGGATCAGAGGACGGTACCGCGATTTCTGCCGGTACGAGACTGCCATCCTCGGGTTTCTCTGCCATGCCTCCGGGGTCGCATCCGCCACTGCCCACCTCCGGATCGCGGCCCGGGGACGGCCGGTGTACTCGTTTGGTTCCCGACGGCAGCACCCGGCAATCGCCCGGATGATCGAACGGTCCGCATGGATCGGCGGCGCCGACGGGGTCTCCAACACCTGCGCGCCGGATGGGGTACCGGTGGTCGGGACGATGCCGCACGCGCTGGTGATGTGCTATCCCACTCCCGAGGAGGCGTGGCGCTCGTTTGACCGTGCCGCACCGCGTGACATCCCGCGCATCATGCTCTGTGATACCTGGTGCGACGAAAAGTCAGAGTCCCTGCGTGCCGCCACCTGCGGGGCAGCCGCGGTGCGGCTCGACACACCCCGCTCGCGCCGGGGCAACATGCGGGAGATCATCGGGGAGGTGCGCTGGGAGCTGGATGCGCATGGGTACCCTGGCGTGAAGATCTTCCTCTCCGGGGGCGTCACGCGGGAGGATGTCATCGCGTACCGCGACTGCGTGGACGCGTTTGGCATCGGGGGGGCGATCGCGAACGCGCCGGTGATCGATTTTGCGATGGATATCGTCGAGGTTGAAGGGAGGCCCATGGCCAAGCGGGGGAAGCGGAGCGGCACAAAGCAGGTGTACGTCTTTTGTGGTGCGAAACGGCAGACGCTCCCGGCTGCACAGGAAGCCCCGGCCGGGGGCCATCCACTTCTGGAGCGGCTTATTGAGGACGGAAAGATTCTCCGGCGGCCGGATATGCAGGAAGCGCGGGAACGGGTGCTGGAGACGCTCCCGGATCTCGCGGGATCCTGAAGCCTCCCCTAGTGGGACAAATAATTCTTTTAACCAATGCCGCACAACATGATCAGAGCGGGCCGGTAGATCAGTGGTAGATCGCTTTCTTGGCATGGAAGAGGCCGCGGGTTCAATTCCCGCCCGGTCCATCGTTTTTTGAAAAATTTGCCCGGGGAACGCGCACGTTTTTATGCTCGCGGGATGAGCCTTCTTCTGAGAACAGCCATGCGCATCCGCGACCTGATCCTCCCGGAAGACAAGGTGTTTTTCGAGCTCTTTAAGGAAATGACCGGCAAGATCAACGAAGCCGCGTCGATCCTGAACGAGATCACGCACGAGCTCCCTGCCGGTACCGAGAAAGCCCACAAGGTCCGCCAGCTGGAGCACCTTGGCGACGAGGTCACCCGCCACATCTATGAACAGCTCAATGAGTCGCTGATCACGCCGCTCGAACCGGATGAGATCGCCCGGCTCGCGCCGGCGTTCGATGATGTTCTGGACCGGATCGACTGGGTGACGCACCAGCTGGCAAACTATGGCATCCCGCAGACCAACGATGTTCTCAAGGAATTCTCGTACCTGATCATGCTGAGCGGTACGGAGATATCCGACGCGCTGGATGCCCTCTCGAAACTGAACCGCCCGGATGACGTCAGGTCCCATGTGCTCGAGATCAGCCGGCTCTACAACCTCTCGTCCGAGCTCCTCTCGCGTGCGGTGCTGGACCTCTTCAAAGCCCAGGACCTGCTGCTGATCATCAAGCTCAAGGATATCTACGAAGGGCTGGCACGGGTGATGGCGACGTGCAACGATGTCGGCCACGCGCTGAATGATATATCGATGAGCCACACGTGAACGGCATGGACCCGGTCATTCTCTTCGGGATCGCCGTTGCGCTCGTGATGACATTTCTGAACGGGCTCAACGATGCAGCCCACGCGATTGCAACGGTCGTGGCGACAAAAGCCCTGTCCCCGGCAAAGGCCGTCCTGCTGACCGGCATCTGCAATATGCTCGGCCCGTTCATCTTCACCACTGCGGTCGCAACCACGATTGGGACGGGGATTATCACGGCAACCGGTCTCACCCCGGGATCGATCATCGTGGCCATGCTCGTGACAACGGCGCTCGTCCTTTTTGCGACCCGTGCCGGCATTCCGGTCTCGAGCAGCCATGCGCTGGTCGGCGGGCTCCTTGGCGCCGGCATCGCGGCCGCCGGTATTGCCGCCGTGATCCTTCCAGGCCCGGAGATCCTTTACCAGACAGTTTTGTACGGGCTTACCGGGGCTCTTGCCGGTGCCCTCGTGCTCTACCTTGTCACCGTCATTCTCAAGGGGGATTGCCGGCTTGGCATTGCAGTAGGTGCGGTGTGCGGCGCGGCCATCACCATTCCCATCCTGATGATCCTTGGCGTGCTGAAGCTGACCGGCCTGCTTGCCATCGTGCTCTTCATCTTCCTTTCCCCTGTCATCGGTATCATCGCAGCATTTGCCTTTGATGTCATCATCTCCCATCTCTTCCGTTACTCCCGCCAGAACCGGATGAAACGGATCTTTACCCCTCTCCACGTCCTCGCATGCCTCATTCAGGCAGCCGGCCATGGTGCAAACGATGGGATGGCAAAAGTCGGCGTGATCACCGCTCTCCTGCTGTCGGCCGGGGTCCTTACCACCTTTGTCGTGCCGACATGGGTGATCCTTGCCTGTGCGATCGTGATTGGCTTTGGCACGTGCTTTGGGGGGTGGCAGGTCGTGGACAAGATGGCCAAAAGAATCACGAAGATCCGGCCCTACCAGGGTTTCGCGGCAGCGACTGCAGGCAGTGCAACGCTTGCCATGGTCACCGCGTATGGCGTGCCGGTCTCTTCCACCCACGTGATCAGCGGCGCCATCATCGGTGTCGGTGTCACCCGCGGGAAAAACGCGGTGCAGTGGGACGTCGTGCGGGAGATGATGGGCGCGTGGGTGATCACGATCCCGCTGGCGGCGGCCTGTGCATGGTGCGGGTTTATGCTGCTTGAAGTCCTCCACATCGTGCTCCTGTGAGCACGATATTTCGCTATATTTTTCAGCTCTGGTCACCGATTACCTCTGGGTTTGTATGGGTTTACGTGAGTGGCTGATACCGCAGGACAAGATCTTTTTTGATCTCTTCGAAAAGCAGGCAGAAATTATCAAGGAGGCCGGGTGGCAGCTGGTCGCGCTGACCGAGGACTTTACCAACGTGAAAGAGAAACGCCACGCGATCGAGCTGCTCGAGCATCAGGGCGACCAGATCACCCACGATATTTACGACCAGCTCAACCGGATGTTCATCACCCCCCTCGATCCCGAGGAGATATCCCGGCTCGCGTCCACGCTCGACGAGGTGCTGGACTATATCGACGGTGCGACCGAGAAAATGTACTATTACGGGATCCAGTCGACCGATGCGCACATGATCGAACTCGCGAAACTGATCCATATGTCGGTTATCGAGATCGAAGGTGCCGTAAAGGGGATCCGGTCTATCAAGAACCCTAAGTATATCGAGGAGCGCTGCATCGAAGTGAACCGGCTCGAAAATCTCGCTGACGACGTGCTTGCCCATGCCGTCACCGATCTCTTCCGGTCTACGGATGCGATTATGATCATCAAATTCAAGGACATCTACGAACATCTTGAAACGGCGACCGATTACTGCGAGGACGTGGCAAACGTGCTCTCCGACATCGCGATCCGGCATTCGTAAAGGGAAAACAGGCACTGAAAGGCTGGTCGTATGCTGCTCGCGTCATTCACCCTGATTGCTGTCATCATACTCATTGCCCTGATATTTGATTTTACTAACGGCTTTCACGATTCGGCAAATGCCATCTCCACGGTGGTCTCCACGAAGGTCCTGTCGCCGCGCAGGGCAGTGGCATTTGCGGCATTTTTCAATTTTCTCGCCGCATTCACGTTCGGCGTTGCCGTGGCAAGCACGATATCCAATATCATCAGGCTGGATTTTGTGGCAGCAGCAATCATCCCGACCATCGTCCTTGCGGCCCTGGTTGGCGCCATCAGCTGGAACATCATGACCTGGCTTTTGGGTCTCCCGACATCCTCATCGCATGCGCTGATCGGCGGGCTGATGGGTGCCGGGATCTCCGCTGCCGGGTTTGCGGCCGTACGCTGGGACACCATCGGTACGGTAGCGCTTTTCATGGTTCTCTCCCCCGTCATCGGGCTCTGCTGCGGGTTTTTGTTCATGGCTTTTGTCCTCAGGCTGACGCGGAACGCAAACAAAATGTCTGCCGAGAACCATTTCAAACGCCTCCAGATCTGTTCGGCGGCTGCCTACAGCTTCAGCCATGGCACGAATGACGCGCAGAAGACCATCGGTATCATCGTCCCGCTCCTCTTCTCCATCGGGTATTTCGGTGCGGCGGTAGACCCGAACCACCTGCCGGTCCCGATCTGGGTGATCATAATGGCATATACGGCTATTGCGGTGGGGACGCTCTCCGGGGGCTGGCGGATCGTGAAGACGATGGGGTACAAGATCACCAAGCTCCGCCCGGTCCATGGGTTTGCCGCTGAAACCGCAGGAGCCGCCACGATCATCGGCGCATCGGTGGCAGGCATACCGGTCAGCACCACCCACGTGATCTGCTCGTCGATCATGGGTGTCGGGTCGACGATGGGGACCAGCACGGTGAAATGGGGGGTGGCGAGAAATATCGTCTGGGCATGGATCCTCACCATCCCCATCAGTGCGCTGATCGGTTTTGTTTCGTTTCTCGCCCTCAGCCAGATACCGTGATGGCAATTTTTACATGAATTCACCAACTATGTCCATATTTCGGCGCCGATGCCAACAATACCTGTTTGTGGGGGATGGCCGGCCCCGGTGCCCGGATCTATCGATGGTAAGACGTGACATCAGAGGATTTTGGGATAGTCCCGATGTAATTCAAGGCAGGAATAATCTTGATTTAAACATAAATTTCAAATATATAGAATAATAAGTATCCATTACGTCCTGACAAACGTCTTCCTCACGCTTTTAGCGATATGGGAACGTTGTGATTCTTGTACGCATATCTGGAGGGGAAAATGAAGTTTTCATATGTCAGCATCATTGCTATCATGTTTATCGTGATTGCTGTTGCAATCGCCGGGTGCAGCTCGCAGACCACCACAACGCAGTCCGGGGGTTCCGGGCAGACGGCAGCGGGAGGAGCGGCATCGCCGGGCAGCTCGTCATCCGGCAGCTCGTCGCAGGCTTCTTCATCGGTAAGCGGCTCCGATTTATTCAGCGGTCTTTCCTATAACTGGGTCGAGTATCAGATGGCCATGTCCAGTAGCACAGCGGGTTCGGCGGCAAATGGCATGACGATGTTTATCAAATATGATAAGTCCGGGACGTGCACCATGTGGTTCCAGGGTGGAGCTGCCTCGCAGATGAACGGTGCTCCCACGACAATGGACTGCAGTGCACGTGGGGGGAAGGCCCCGTCAAACCCCAACACGGTCAGTCCCAATACGCAGGTTTCCTGTTCTCCTGTTGACGAGCCGGTGACGGTTCCTGCCGGGACGTTTACCGCGACAAAATGCACGGTTACAGCCACGAATGGGAACCAACAGGTCACCTCAACGGTCTGGGTAGTTAAAAACAAGTTCCTCGTCAAGATGGAAGCAAGTACCGCGCAGGGCACTATGGATATGGAACTGAACAGCTATGGATAACCTTCAATTTTTTATCTCCCGGTTCCTGTGCACCGGAAGACGCTTTTTGCATTCTGGAGCAAAAATTTTGATTTAATCCCGTCAGAGCGTATAGCCGCTCCCTTTTTCCGGAGAGCCCGGTAATACCGGCAGTACCTCGTGATCGGGCAGCGATCGCACGCCGGTGTTCTTGCCGTGCAGCAGGCCCGCCCGTGCGCGATGAGGAGGTCGGTGAGATCGCCCCACCGGTCCTGCGGGAAGAGGCACATCAGGTCCTGTTCGATCACCTTCACGTCGTCGGTATCAGAGAACCCGATCCGCTGCGCCAGCCGGCGGACGTGGGTGTCCACCGCGATCCCCTCGTTCCTGCCGTGGCCGTGGTAGAGGACGATGTTTGCCGTCTTCCGGCCGACACCGGGTATTTTGAGCAGATCTTCCATTGTCGTTGGTACATGGCCGCCAAACTCATCAAGGATGGCCTGCGCCGCCGCGATGATGTGCCGGGCTTTCGCATGGTAAAACCCGAGGCTGTGGATAATCCTCTCGACATCAGTGATCTTCGCACGGGCGAGCGCCGCCGGCGTCGGGTATTTCGCAAAGAGCGATTCCTCGACCATGAGTACCGCACGGTCCGTTGTCTGTGCGGAGAGGATTGTAAGGATGAGCACCTCGAACGGCGGCCCCCGGGCGACCGTAACTGCCGTGCTGTGCGCTTCCGGGTACTGCGCAAGGAGAAGAGACCAGATCTCCCCTGCGGTTTTTTTCTGCATACTCTATGGGGCAGGGCGGAT